>Ga0111538_10004094_pt1 | contig 20332 bp, 19 predicted proteins | sample SoiMethybrSBSTD1_FD_79669 | JGI IMG/M metagenome (GOLD analysis project Ga0111538, IMG submission 79669) | Bulk soil microbial communities from a Populus tree surrounding site in Tennessee, USA - Soil MetaG P. TD hybrid SBSTD1 (version 2)... | ecosystem: Environmental > Terrestrial > Soil >... | reverse complement strand
TCGCGGCGACGAAGAAAAATCCCCACCCGAGCAGCCCGGCGGTGCCTTCGTGCACGTCGCCAAACATCGTGTCGCTGCGATACTGGTGAATGCGACCGTACAGGATGAGCCCGGAGACCACCGCCACGGCGATCGCGATCAGGAGGGGGGCAACCAGGCGGCGGGGGTGGAGGACATTTCGATCGTGATACAGCACGACGCCGAACATGACGGCGCACGCGAACAGGCTCGCCGCCAGACGAGCTTCGGGACGCGAGAGACCAAACAGCGTCGCACCCAGGATCGAGGCGGCCGCGCCGAGGGCGACCCGAACATCGGTCGGTCGCGCGCCTTCCCGCAAGGAGGACCAGAGCCAGGCGCAGAGAAGAAGACCGACGACGAGCCAGGCCATGACCGGCAGCCGGTCTTCCCAATCTCGCTCGTCGATGGTCTGTCTTACGGCATCGATCGTCTCGCTGGCCTCCCGGGAAGTGGCGGAGAGATTCCGGTCATGGCTTCGCAAGAACGCGCTGAGACGCACGCGTTCTCTGGCGTCGTCCAACCGTCGCTGCCATTGCGACGGATAGGTCGCTTCGAGCAGATGTAGAAGCTGGTCGCGGTTCAGAACGAGACGTCGCTCGCGCTCTTCATGGGAGAGGTCCAGCGCCTCGTGAATGATTCTTCCCGTCGACTGCGCGGGGATCGGGACGCCCATCAGCGCCGCCAGCGTCGGCGTCAGATCCACCTGGTCGACGGCCAGGCCGGACACCTGACGGATGCCCCGACCGACCATCACGAGAGGCGTCCGCCGCGCCTCCGCGTCGCTGCCGCCATGTCCCCCCCGATTGGTCATTGCGTGATCGCTGGTGATCACCACGGTGGTGTCGGCGTCGACCAACCGGAGCAGCCCGTCGATCTTGGCGTCCATGGATCTGGCCGCGGCGGCGTAACGGTCGCTCGACGGCCCCCACGCGTGGCCGGCGTGGTCGAGCCCGACGAAATGCACGACCAGGAACCGGGGCGCGCTTCCGTTCTGGAGAGCGTCCCGGGCTCGCCCCGCATGGACGCGGTCCGGTTTCTCCGTCGAATGGATGTAGTACTCGAACGCCGACAGACCCGTCTCGGTCTGGATCATGTCCAGCCAGGGCCGGTACATCCTCGCCCACACGATGTCGCCGATGATCCCGGTGCTGATGCCCGCTTGCTTGAGGTTGGCCAGCAGGTTCGGTTTGCCGGACACCACCGTCCCCCAGTTCTCGAACAGGTCGAGGTAATCGGACGCGGTGCCGCAGCCGATGGCACGGACGCCGGGGACCGTCATGCTCAAAGAGGTGGACGTGGCCACGCCGGATGCGCCCCGCCCCGCCGCCTCGGCGACGTGGGGCATGCGCGCCGGATCGAACGCCGTATCGTCCCGCAGCGCATCCACCACGATCAGCAGGACCTTGGGCGTCAGCGGGGCCGCGCGCGTCTCGAGCGGCGTCAGCGCTTTCGGACTGCGGTGCGAGAAGAACACCGTCATCAGGACCGCGCAGATCCCGACGGTGACCGCCAGAAAAAGCAGCGCCTCGGCGGCCGCGCCGGAGCGGCTCCGCCCTGCCCTCGCGCCATCAGCCACGGCGTGTTTTGCGGCTAGGTCTCACGCACGGGCGGGAGGCGACGGCGCGTCAAGGATCGCAGGCGTTCTGGATCTCGACACAGGACTTCGCGTTCGCGACGCAGGCCAACAGGTCCTTGTACTGGGTGCTCGAGCTCCCGCTCTTGCTCCCGAGTCCGCGGTCGCACATCTGAATGCACTCCGGCGTGGTCCCGGAGGAAGACGACGACGAGAACGAGCTGCTGCCGGAGGTGCCGCATCGCGCAGCGAAGTTCAAGCACGCCTGCTGACACAGACTGCCCGTGGTTAGACCGTCGCTGAGACCCTTGGTACAGCCCGGGAGGCCGGATCCGACCGCCAGCAAGCTACAACCGAAAAGCAGGCCCGCAAACACCTGGCGAAAAAGCTTCACGTCGCCCTCCATTCGTTAGTCGATGGTTCGATCGTACTCCTGGTGTCGAAAAAAGTCGCTGGCCGAACAATGTTCGATCCGTGAGGACCATGAGCTGTGAGCTGCATCATGGAATCAGGACCTTGAACACGACAGTGACCGGGAGGGTCGGGTCGGCGGTGATCGCGTCGCAGCTCGAACCGTAGATCTCGACCTGGTCCATCGTAACGTCGGTGTAGTCCCATCCGTCCGCGCGATTCACGTCGCGCACGATCTCGTCGTCGGCGACTTTGACCCCGATGTGCGCGCGATCCACGTCGACGCAGTCCGACGGCGGGAGCGGGAGGAGATAACGGCACGACGTTCCCGCGACAGGCTGCAGACCGATCACGTCGGGGCAGGCGTTCGGGCGGGCGCCGCCGTCGCCGCAACCGGCGATCGCCGCCGCGACGGCGAGTAGCAGCGGTGTGCCCGGACGCATGATGGTCTGCACCGTCTCGTATGGTGCCGCCGGCCGGAGCCCTTCCGGTCAAACATTGAGGTTTCTTGCGTCGCAGCCCACAAACACCTACCTTACCTACATGCCGGTCTTACGGCATGTAGAGGAGGCCCCATGGCATCCGGAAATGAGCATCTGAAGGAAGGCCGAACGTCGGAACGCCGCAACCGCCGGAGCGGGTGCCTGGCCGATGCGCTGCGGTTTCAGCTGGAAGCCTGCCGCGAAGACGAAGGGCTGGCCGCAATCGTGGTGTCCGACGAGCTCGGGTTCTGCGTGGCCCATTCGGGCGGCGACGGGAGCTACGACGAGCTCGCCGCGCGGCTGCCGATGCTCGCCGATCCGGCGCAGCTCTGGCCTCTCCACGATGACGACGCGGGACTTCAACTGGCGCGCGCGGCGCTGGCCGTCACGACGTTCTCGATCGCGGGCGCCACGCTTCATGCTTGCGCCGTGAAGGAGCCCGACGCGGCCACGGAGAAGAGCGCCGGTGGCACCGAGGTCCTCGCCCGCGTGGCCAGCGGCTTCACCAGGTTGCTGGCCCAGTAGTCAGCCCGCGCAGCGCCTGAACCGGTTCGCTCAGGGGCCTCGGGTCCAGAGGAAGCTCGCATGCAGCGCGGACTGGGCGGCGACGTACGCGAGCACTGCGGCGCGAGCTCCCGTCCAGCGGAGCAACTCGTCCAGAAAGACGAACGCCAGGAAGCAAAGCCCGAGAAGCGGGGGCATGACCAGCCGCGCCAGCCAGTAGCCGTGGAGGTAGGAGTACTGCATGAACGGCAGGAACAGGGTGATGTTGGCGAAGAATGCGACGCTGAAGGCGAGCGGGATCATCGCCGGCAACTCGGTGCCGCTGCGCAAAGACCGGCGCCGTCGCAGGCACCGGACAAGATGGATGACGGTCGCGGCGACCATCAGCAGGCTCAGGGGGATGGCGGAGCGAACCGCCAGCGTCATCAAGCGCTGATGCACATCGTCCCGGGGCCTGAAGTAGGAATCGGCGGGGTCGTACTGATAGATGTTCAGAACGTCCGTGAACATCGAGAGATGGAGAAGGGCCGGGTAGCTGTGCCGGTTGATCACGAGCAGGTTATGGTCTTCGACCCCGTCGAGCGTGATCTTGTCGAGATACTGCGGGGCGCGAAGCACCTCCCGATCGGCGGCGCGGAGCATGAACAGGCTCCGCCATTCCATTTCGCGCGCCCAGTACTGCAGGCCAGGTCCGTCGTGAGGGACGCGGCGGAACTGGAGCACGCTGAAAAGGCCCGGTAGGACCACCAGCAAGAGCAGCGCGCCGACCCGGATCTTGAGCGATGCCAGGCGCTGCCGGAAGACGAGCAACAAGGCGAGCGTGACGGGCACGGCCGACGCCATCGTGTACTTCGAGAAGATTCCGGCCATCAGCGCCGCGCCGAGGGCGACGACCAGCCTGGTCTGGCGGCGCGGATCGGAAGCCCGGAACAGCTCGTAGGTGAGCCAGATGACGAGCGTGAACGGAAGCACGGCGAGTGCATCCGCCGCGAACACCGTCGAATGAATCAGCCGGAACGGTAAGAAGGCGAGCGTGAGCAGTGCGGCGATACGCAGGCTCGGCTGGCGAATGGTCTTCCGTGCCAGGCGGGTCCACACGTACAGGGCGATCACGTTGAGCGCGACCAGGACGAAGCTGGTGGCCGCGATGTACGCCGTCGATCCGGTCGCGCACCGGACCAGGGCGCTCAGCCAATACAGCCCTGGAGGATTGGTGCCGACGAAGACGATCCACCGGGGCGGCGGCAAGCCAATCGCCTGGGCGGCGGCCCCTGCGTGGATGCCCCAGTCCTGTCCCTTGAAGGCGTGGTGCAGGATGGCGTTCGCCTGCACGATCGTCGTCGCCACCAGGATGCCGAACACCACTGACCTCTCGATGCGCGCGATCGCCGACTCGAAGGCGCCGAGCGGATGTGGGGACTGGATCTCCACGACCGCCAGCCGACTTTGCAAGAGGTGCGCCCACGCCAACGACGCGTGTCTGCGGAGATCCGCGCCCTCGAAGCGCGGCGACCGCGACATTGCTGCCCCGGTTTGGGCCAATCCCGCCGCCCGGCGCGCGTCGAGCTACTGGATGGCTGCCGACCTCGGGGTTTCAGCCTCGCGAAGCGAGCCGCTGAGGCGCAGCGCGATCAGCTGGTGGATGTATTCGATCGCGGCAGCGATGATGCCCAGCAGGACGCCCCACCCGAAGTCCGAGCCGCGCCACTCCCACAGGCCGAACAGGATGGGAACCACGACCGCCGCGACGAGGAGGAGTCCGATCAGCGACACCAACCGCGGGAAGCGCTTGGCCAGAAGTACGGCCACGACGATGGCGGCGAACGCCGCGTAGACCCCCGTCACGCGAAGGCTCGATCCGATGTGCCAGGGCGGAAACAGTGCCGGCACCGTCACCAACAGCCCCGCCCGCGAACCCCAGATCAGAAAGTGGGCGACCCGACGGTGACGTGACGCGATCGTCGCACCCAGCGCCACCGCCCAGCTTGCCAGCATCACACCACAAGCGATGAGCCCGACGCCCACGCGCACCGCGTCCCCACCGACGAAAGCGAGCGTCTCGCGGCGCTCCGCACCGGCGACGCGAATACCGACGACCTTCGTCTCGCGCGTCGACGTAACCTCCGTCGTGAAGCGGCGCGCGGCGATCGCCCTGGTCCCTGCGATGGCGAACAGGACCGCGCAGGTCGCGAGCGCCAGCATCACCACGCCCAGCGCCAGCCGCGCCGGCCAGTCCGTCCGTTCAGCCGCCACCACGGCGATATTAACCGACACGGGCGCCGTAAGGCGGCCGCGCCGCATCCGAAGCCGTCGTCAGCGGCGATCTGTTGCCACCGCGGCCGCCACGCGCGTTTCGTCTCCGGGCAGGAGGACCTCGTGGGCGAGACCGAGGGCGCGCAGGCCGGCGATCAGCCACCAGCCCGGATCGAGCTCCCACCACCGGATCCCGAGACGGGCCGAGCGCGGGAAGGTGTGGTGGTTGTTGTGCCATCCCTCCCCCATGCTGATCGTACCGAGCAGCATGCTGTTCCATCCCTGCACCGCCGCGCCGCGGTTGTGAAATGCGCGGTAACCCGTACGGTGCGCGACGTAACCCACGAACCAGTGCCCGACGGTGCCGACGGTGACGCGCACCAACGTCCCCCAGACGAGCCACGGCCAGCCGCCGATCGCCAGGAACAGGAGCGCCCACGGCAGCTGCTGCCAGCGCCACGTCCGCTCGAAAAAGCGCAGCACCGGATCACGATCGATGGCCGGGCTCACGCGTGGATCGAACGGCCGCAAGAACTCGAAGCGACAATGGAGATTCCAGAAGTAGTCGAGCCACGGCATTCGCCGGTGAGCGAAGTAGTCGTGGCACCGGGGCTGGTTCTGCTGAAAGTCGCGCGTGTTGTGCATGCGCACGAGCCCGATCGGCCCGCCCAGGCCCACGAGAGTCCCCAGGTACACCAGCGTGTACCGAAGCCACCCCGGCACGCGGAAGGCGCCGTGAATGAGCCCCCGGTGAATGCCGACCGAGTGACCGGCGCACAACGTGACCGCGCAGGTCACCGCGAACAACACGACCGCCGACGGCGACCGGATCGCGGCCGGGACCGCCCCGATCAAAGCGCCGAGACCGATGCCTCCGAACCAGAGCGAACGCCCGGGATCCCACTTCACGCGCCCTCTTGCGATGAGCGGAAGCGGGTCAATCGGCAGCGCGGCGGGCACGGCATCCTCTGCCCGCATTTACAGGAGCCCGATGCGAAGGTTGCGCGGCCCGCCCGACCAGCGGAATCACATGAGAAATTGCGCGACGGCGTGCGTCGTTCCTTCGGCGCGGGCAAAGGCGTATCCTGGATCGCGTGATTGGGTCGTCGGTGGTGAGCGTTGTGCTGTGGGCCGCGGCGCTGGTGGCGACTGTCTGGGTGCTGGTGCCGACGATCGCGTTCGTGTTGCGCATCGGCGGCGTTCGCACCGACGTTGTGCGCGACGTCGGACCGCCGCCCATCTCGGGCGACCAGGCGGTGTTCGACGAACGGCTGCGCCAGCTCGCGGCCCTCGATTTTCGCGACGTGGGCTACACCCGTCAGACGGCGCTGTTCATGTTGCCGGCGCACTGGCGCTGGGAGCAGTTCGAAACGACGCGCTGGCTGGTCGGGCCGGACGGCCGCACCCACGCCACGCTGTACCGAATGATCCGGGACGAGCCGGCGCGGATCTCGTTGATCACGGTGTTCGATGACGGCGGCGTCGTGCGAACGGCGTGTCCGGGCACCGGGATCATGCCGTCGCTGCCGAACTACCGGGTGACCGAGATCCGCGGCGTGGACGCGAGCGAGCTGCTCGCCGCGCACGAGCAACAGGTCGCAACCTTCGCGCGCGACCGCGGCGTGAACGCGCGGGCGGCGACGGTCGCCGAGGTCGCAACCGCCGTCGACGCCGCCGAACGCCCTCTGATGCGCCAGACCGGGAATGGCATGCACGGGTGGGTGCTGCCGTTCGCGCCGGCCGCTCTGTTCGTGGTCGGCGGTTTCATGACCGGACTCTTGTGGTCGCCGCTGGTGCCGCTCGGCATCTGCGTCGCCGCCGCGACTTACGCCTTCAGGCGCTGGATGATCATCGGACCTCTCCGGCACGTGGTGACCCGCCATACCCACGTCGGCGACGCCCTTCGAGAGCTGGGACCAGGCGGCCCGGCGCCGCTCGGGCCGTCGCCCGCCGGTCCGGCGGAGATCGCGCCCGATGGGACGACGGCGGCGATGAGAAAGGGCGAACGCGCGCTCCGTGCGGCGGCGGGCGCGTCCGGTGTACTGGCGAGCGTGGTGCCCATCGGCTTGTCGACCCATCCTCCGGCCGCCGTGGCTGCGGGCGCGGCACTCATCGGTTGCCAGCTCCTCTTCATCTGCGTGACGGCGATGGCGGGGCTGACGGTGCTCCATCGCGCGCGCGGCGGACCGAACGCGAAGGACGAGGATTCAGGGTCGTCCTTCGTGGTGCCGGGGCTAGCCGCTGTCGGCGTATTGGCTTTGATGGGAGGACGCGGAACTCCCGGGATGTACGGCGTGGCCGGTCTCACGCTGGCGGTCATGCTCGTGATCAAGCTTCTCCCGAAGAAGAACGGCGACTAGCGTTCGGGCGACCGCGGTCCGCGATCAGCGGACCGCGACGGCGAGATCGAATCCCCACCCCAGCCTCACGGCGCCCGACGACGTGTCGACCACCGTTCCCAGATCGGCCACGCTGCCGTCGGCGGCGATCCACTTGCGCAGACTCACGCGCAGTGGCGCGACGGTCAGAGACCCGAAGTAGACGTTGCCGTCCGGGTCGACGGCCAGTCCGACCGCGCCGTCGACGTTCTCGACGATGGCGCCCGCTCCCAGCTTCTGGATCGAGCCGGGGCGAACGACTCCGCCCCCCGATGCGCTCGCGACGATCGGCGTGGTGAACAAGACGTCCCCCGAGCGTGTCGTCGCGATGTCGAAGGTCCAGGAGGCGGAGATGTAACCCGCCGAGCTGTCGACGACCGTGCCGAGGCTCGAGACGCCGCCGTCGACCCCACGCCGCATCAGCGTCACGCGCACCGGGCCAGTCGCCATGGAGCCGAAATACAGGTTCCCGGCGGCATCGACGGCAAGACCGGCGGGGTTGTCGACGACATCGACGACCACCCCCGCACCAAGCTTCGTGACGCTGCCCGGTTGAAGGATCGCTCCCGACTGGCTCATGATCGCGGGCGTCGTGTAATAAACGTCCCCGGCCGCCGACGTCGCGACGTCGAAGGTCCAGGTCGCGGAGACGATTCCGGGCGAGGTGTCGACGACCACGCCGAGATCCGCAACGGCTCCGTCGGGGCTGCGTTTCTTCAGACTCACGCGGACAGGCGCGGACGTCACCTCGCCGAAGTAGATGTTCCCGGCTGCGTCCACCGCCAGCCCGGTGGGGTCGCTGGCTGGCGCGACGACAGTCACGCCTGGCTGTCTCTGGACGCTGCCAGGGGCGACGCCGCGGATGGTGGGCGTGGTGAAAAAGACCGAAGTCTCCGGTGCGGGGATGACGGTGCAGGTGCGGCCATCGCCAGTGAAGCCAGGCTTGCAGGTGCACGCGATCTGGCCCGTGGCCACCGTGCAGGCCGCATCCACATGGCAACCGCCGTTGTTCACCTCGCACCCCGCCTTCCTTCGCACCTCGCGGTCAGGGGATTCAGGGGACACGACCTCGATTGGCCCCGGCCCCGTCACAACCGGCTGCGATGCGACCGGTTGCGATTCGACCGGCGCGCACGCCACCAGCGTCACCACCAGAAGCCAGGCACGTACCACATGGAACAACGGCCTCATCGCGCCTCCTGCTGTCCCTCGATTATGCCAGGATCAGGGCGAGATCCGCACCTCGACGGAGTTGATGAACCACTGGCAGTCGGAGCGGCTGTCGAGCTCCATGTCGTCCGCCCGCGCGATGTCGAACGTCCGCGCGCCGGCCGTGATGATGACCGACTGGCCCCCGGGCACGGAGCCCGCGCTGAACAGGTGCGCGTAGTAGTGGCTGCCTTGCGTCAGAATCGGGCCGTGCGCGCTGAGGTCGTCGCCGTCGCTCTCCTCGAACATGTTCGCCATCGTCGCCACTGAAGGCTGCGCCACGGTCGGGTGAAGCACGTTCATCATGAGCTGGCTGTTGTGGCCGCACCAGGCCTCCGAGAACCAGAACTCGTCCTCGATCGTCAGCTCGTGATCGTCGACCGTGCACTGCGCGTCGATCACGACCTCGAGGACGCCGGTGGTCGGCGCGTCGAAGCGAAAGGCGATCTGGGATTCGGAGATGACGTGAGCGAGGTCGAAGTCGCTCGCGTCGGTGCACTTCATGGTGGCCTTGTTCCCGACCAGCCCGGCGTACGGGGTCAGAACATGTTCGTAGTCCGCCACGAAGTTGCTGCTTGTCACAACGTCGGAGTTGAACAGGAAGCCGATCCACGGGGGCTGGAACAGGAACCAGCGGTGGGGATCGTTCGGATCGTTGGGATCGAGCGGCCAGTCGAAGCCCCACGGCAACGGGAACCTGTGGAACGGCGTCAGCGCCGCCCACTTCTTGTAGTGGGTCGCGAGGTTGAAGCCCGACGTCGCCCTGCCGTCGGCCGCCGACAGAACCGGCAGCAACTGCGCCTTGCACTCGTGCTGAAGGCGGCGAACCTTGCCCAGGTTCGCCCCCAGCTTGCGGGCCAGCGTGGCGATCCGCCGGCGGCTCGCCTGGCGATCCTTGACGTGGTCACGCCGCAGCCCCTCGGGCGGCTGGCGCAGGTCGTGGAGGGCGCGGCGCTCGCGCGCGATCGCCGCGCGCAGCTCGGCGCTTCTCTTCGCCCCCAGCAGCCCGGACAGCCGCTCCTTGAAGGTCTCGACGATCTGCTCGGCCTTCCTGGCCCGCGATGCCTCGGACCTGATCTGCTTCGCCTCCAACCGGTCGATCGCCTTCTCCGCCAGCCCGCGGTCGCGCGAAGAAAACGCCGCCAAGAACGGCAACCCGACGTTCGAAACTCGCCCTGTCTTCAATTTCCACCTCCCCAGTGTGTTCGCAGCCGATGCTGTAACGCACAACGGCGCAGAGATTCCGCCGGGGACGAACGTCGCTGCTGGGAGGTCAGGTCGCGGCGCGCTGGCGCGATCGCCGGAGCTCGTTCGCCAGGATCGCCGCCCGCAACGGCGTATCGATGAACCGCAGTCCGACGCCCGCGGGCAAATCATGGAGCTCCATGAACGGGCGACACCAGCGAACCTCGGCAAGCGCCTCGATCGGCTCCGCGTCGATCGGCATCTCGAGGATCAAGGTGACCCGCTCTCCCACGCCGAGGAACCGGACCGTCGCCACGAAGACGCCGCCGGGACCGATGTCCTTCGCCACGCCGGACCATGAAGCGCCGCCCCTCCGAAGGTGCACGGGGGCGTCGAGGCGGACGCGGTTCGCGCGCCCCTTGTCCTTCCGACCACCGGTGTAAGGTCTTTGCTCGCTGGGCGGGACAGGCACGGATCACCTCCGAAGACACAGTGGCCAGATCGCCGCGGGAGGTTAGGTGACGACATCGTGGGCCTGTCAGGCCGGGGAGCGACGTCGGTGGACGAGACCGATGACGCTGAGCCCACGGTTGTGGGCTCTTTCGGCCCATGCCACGATACCCTCAGGGGAGCGTCGTGGCGTTCAATCAGGGGAGCCATTCCGGCGGTCTGTCGGATGAGACGTTTCGGGTGCTGGTCGAGCAGGCCGCGGACGCAATCTTCATCGCGACAGGCGAGGGTCGTTTCGTCGAGGTGAACCAGAGTGGTCACTGCCTGCTCGGCTACGAAGCTCGAGAGCTCGTGGGCAAGACGATCACCGATGTCCTGCCCGTGCGCGAGCACGCGCGGCTGATCGAGGTGCTGGCCGCCGTCGGATCCGGCCAGGTCATGAAGGAGGACTGGACCTTCCTGCGCAAGGACGGCAGCGAGGTGGAGGCCGAGGTGAGCGCCCAGCGTCTCGGCCACGGGCTGCTCATGGCGTTCGTGCGCGACCTCGACCAGCGGCGCGGCTACGAGATCAAGATCCGTCATTCGGAGGCACAGCTGCGGTCCATCCTCCTGACCGCGCCCGACGTCATCATGTCCGTCGACCGGGCCGGGACGATCAGCTTCATCAACCGCACAGACCCGCCGCTCACGCCCGAAGACGTGATCGGATCGTGCGCCTTCGATCACGTCCCGCCCGAGGCGCGGCCGCGCGTCGTGGCGGCGGTCGAGAAGGTGTTCTCGACGCGCGAGCTCGACGAATACGAGGTGCAGGGCCCGCGGGGGCCGGACAGTGGGCGCCAATGGTGGTCGGTGCGCGCGGGGCCGCTCATCGAGGGTGGTGAGGTCGTCGCCGCCACGCTGTGCGCCACCAACATCACCCAGCGAAAGCAGTCCGAAGAGGTCGAGGCGCGCTTGCAGGAGCAGCTCCGGGAATTGCAGAAGCTGGAGAGCATCGGCCGGCTGGCCGGCGGCGTCGCCCACGACTTCAACAACCTGCTGACCTCCATGCTGGGATTCATCGATCTCGCCCGGAGGGCGCAGCCCAGCGGTTCGCCGGCGATCGAGCTCCTGGAGGGCGCCACGGAGGCGGCGCGGCGCGGCGGCACGCTGACGCAGCAACTCCTCGCGTCCGCGCGCAAACAGATCGTTCACCCGACCGTCGTCGGCATCAATCAGATCATCGAAGGGATGACGCCGATGATCCGCAGCCTCGTCGGCGAGAACCTCGAGGTCAGGCTGGCGCTGGCGGACACGCGGGACAAGGTCAAGGTCGACGTCGGCAGCCTGGAGCAGGTGATCATGAATCTGGTGGTCAACGCGCGCGACGCCGTCGTCGGAGCCGGGCGAATCACCCTGGAGACCGGCAGCGTGCGCCTGGATGCCGCCACCGCGCGCGACCACAGCACGACGCCCGGCGAGCACGTGTTCTTCGCCATCACCGACACCGGCTCCGGGATGTCGCAGCAGGTGGCGGCGCGTGCGTTCGAGCCGTTCTTCACGACCAAGCCTGTCGGCAAGGGCACCGGCCTCGGTCTCGCGATGTGCGAGGGCATCGTGCGCCAGGCGGGAGGCTACATCACGCTCGACAGCGAACCCGGGCGCGGGTCGACCTTCCGTGTCTTCCTGCCGCGCGCCACCGACGCACCGTCGGCGCCGATCGCGAGACCACCGACGGGCAGCCCGGCCCGCGGCCGGGAGACCCTGCTCCTCGTCGAGGATGAACCGTTGATCCTGCGCATGACCGAGCGCGTCCTCAGCGACCTCGGTTACACCGTGCTCACCGCGTCCGACGGACTGGAAGCGCTCGAGGTCCTGGGGCGCCACGTGGGCGACGTCCAGCTTTTGATCACCGACGTCGTCATGCCCAAGATGAGCGGTCGGGCGCTGGCGGCGCGGGTGACCGCCCTGCGGCCAGACATTCGGGTGCTCTACAGCTCGGGCTACGCCGCCGACGCGATCGGCGAAGACGGCGTCATCGGCGACGGCATCAACTTTCTGGCGAAGCCCTACGAGCCGTCGAGGCTCGCCGACGCCGTCCGCGGCGTTCTCGACAGGTAGGCGACCAGCTCCAGCTCGAGCACGAGACCGCGCTGCGAATCCGACGCGACGTAGACCGCTCCACCAACCGCGTCGGCGACGGCGCCGGCCAAGACGAGCGAGAAGTCACCGCGCCGATCGCGCAATGCCGTGTCCAGCAACATGTCCAGCCGCGCCCTGTCGATCACGCCGGTCGCCGACGCCTCGGGTGCCGCGATCTCGACGATGAAGGAGCCAGCGGACGCATCCCGGACAGCCAGCTGGATCGATGCGCCGGTCGGGCTGGCGGCGCGCGCGTGCTCGAGCAGCGAGGCGATCGCCGCGCTCACTGCGAGGGCCGTTCCCCGAACGCGCGCGTCGACCGGGGACGAATCTGCGCGCCGAACCTGGCCGCCGGCCGGATCGACTTCGGCGAGCCCGGCAGCGCAAGCGTCATCCAGGCGCGCCGACGAGTGGCTGTCCCCGGCCGCCGCCAGGGCACGAAGCCGGCCCCCCAGCTTGCGTAGCCGATCGACGTCGCCTTCGACGAAGGCCGCCCACCCGGCGGCCTCGAAGCTCTCACCCGCACCCGGCCGGATCAACCTCTGCGCGCTCGAAAGGCTCAGCGCGAGGTTGTTGATGTCGTGCGCGAGCGCGCCGGCGAGAAGGTCAGTCCAGCCTGCGTTGCGCGTCGCGCTCATCGAATGCTCGTCCCATCACGGTCATGACGGAGCTCAGTTCTTGACCAGCGTCACGTCGTCGAAGCAGACCTCGCTGACGTAATCGAGCGTCCCATTAAAGGCCAGGCCCGCACTCGCGTCGCCGGTGGCGGAGCTGACGATGTGCGTGAACGTCGAGTAGTTCGCGCTGCTGATCGTGTCGCCCGTGAACATCACCAGCGTCGCGTACGGCGGCGAGGCCTGACCGATCTTCACCGTCACCGCCGGCAACAGAGCGCCCGAGACGCCCGCCACGAACCGCGCCCGGTACGTCAGCGTGTACGTCGCGCCCGGCGCTATCGCGAACGCATCCGACGGCGTCGGCGGATAGCCGAGGGTGAACGATAGATATTTCGACGAGGACGCGTTGAGAATGCAGTACTCGCCGTTGCTGTACTCCGAGGCGGCGACCTCTCCCGCCTGGTAGGTCAGGTCCCAGTACGTCTTGCCCAGCGCGAAGTCTCCGTTCTTGATCAGGTTCGCGCTCGTCGAGCCGCCCGCGCCGGCGGTGCTTCCGCCACCCGTCCCGGCGATCGAGCCGCCCACGCCCGCCCCTGTACCGGCGGTCCCGGTCGCAGAACCACCAGCGCCCGCCGTTCCGATCGCGCCCCCGACCCCCGTCGTGGTCGCCACGCACAGGTGCGACAGGCATTCGAGCCCGGCGTTGCACGTCCCGTTCGGGTAACAGTTGCAACGTTCCTCCCCCTCACACGGCGGAGGCGGGGTGGTGGATCCACCGCCGCAGGCCCCTGCCATCGCCGCCGCCACCACCAGCATCACCGATACGTTCAATCGAATCATCGAATTAGAGGCACAGCGTAACTCGCATGCTGACCCGTAGACAAGCGCGTTCAGGATTCGCATGTCACGAACGACACTTGCAGGCACCTGGACGGTCAGTGGCACTCATGAACGGCGGTGCGGCGCGCGCGGAAAATTGTTGAGCCGTCGACGCCCGCCCCCGGCGCCTCCCTGTTCAAAGGAGCCGCAATGACCTCTCGCTTCTGTAATGGCCTCATCGCCGTCTGCCTCTTTGGCTTGAGCGCCACGGGCGCCGCCAACGCCGGCGACAAGGGACCGTGCAAGATCGCCACGAAGGGTGAATCTCCCACCGCGAAGGCCTGCGCCACGGGTGGGCGGGACGCGGCGACGAAGCTCATGAAGGAAATGGTGAAGCAGGCCAAGGCCCAGGGTGTGACGTTCAAATGCGAGAGTTGCCACAGCGACCTCGACAGTTACGAGCTCACGAAGAACGCGACCGCCGACTACAAGAAGCTCGAAGCCACCACCGCGAAGAAATAGAGCCGCCGCGACATTTCGATCCGACCGCGCGGGGGGTATCGTCGAGAATGCGCTGGATCACACGCGGCACGGACCTTGCTGTCGCGAACCCAATGGCATCGACGCGATCAATCTGGCGAATTGGGATCGGCGCAACGCTGGGCCTCGTCGCATTGCCGCTGGCCTTGATGCTGGCCGAGGCCGGCTGCAGCAGCGACACGGGCGCCGGGCCCGCTGACGGCGCGGCGGCGGCGGGAGGAACGCTGGGCGGCGGAGGCGGCGGCGGATCGTCCGGAACCGGCGGGGGATCCGGGGGCGGCGGCTCGTCCGGAACCGGCGGGGGATCCGGGGGCGGCGGATCGTCCTGTCCGTGCGCGGGCGACCTCGCCGTCGACCTGGACGGGGACGGCGCTCGGCTTCACCTGACCTCGGGCGACTTCGTGGCTGACGGACGATCGAACCTCCCGAACGCCAACCTGCTGGCGGGCCGGTCGAGCCTCACGACGCTGCCGGCGTGTCTGACCGACCCGAAGCCCTGGGCCGAGTCGACCAGCGGTCAAGGCAGCATGGTGTACTGGGTGCAGGCGTGCGCCGGTCCGGGCAGCGCCCCTCCCTGCGTGTGGCTGAATGCCAACGCGGTGAACCCGGTCAGCCTGGGCAGCCTCTACGTCGATCGATCCGGACAATCGATCCGCGGCTACGTGACGGCCATCAGCAGCTCGTTCCGCTCCTTTCAGTCATCGCTCTCGGAGACACTGGAGGGAACATTCAGCATGGCCCTGGAGGACGGTCGGACATTGACGGCCGACTTTCGCGTCTGCCTGCTCGCGAACATCAATTTCCCCTGACAGCGCGACCGCTCGCTCGCCTCTCACCAGCTCCTGAGAAATGCGTCGGGGTCGACGAGCTCCGCCTCGAATGCCCGGCGCACCTGTTCGAGGTCGGGGCGATCTTTGCGCACCGTGAGGATCCGATGTCCGGGATCGCGCGCGCGCTTGGCGTGGGGGGTCATGATCACCAGGTAATCCTGGCGTTGTGACGCGAACGTCTCCACGTCCTTGTAGTGGTGGCGCATGTGTCCCACGCCGTGAAACATGTAAAACGTCGGGCGCCGGCTGGCCACGTAATCGTGATCGGTCTTCCCCATCGCCGGGAAGCGGACGCCATTGTGCGCGATGTGACGGTCGCAGAGGCCCATGATGTCAATCGTCCGCATCCGCGAGTAATAAGCGACGATGCCGACCATGTCGGTCGCGAGCGTGTCGGTGGGCCGCATCACCGCGCCGAGACTCTTGCCAATCGGCGGGAGGTAGTCGTTGCCAGCGTAGGGATTGCGATAGTGACGTTCGTAGTAGAGACGATTGAAGGACCAGGCGATGACCGCGACCGACAGCAGCATCGAAACAGCGTGACGCCCGCGCCAGGAGAGACGGCGCCAGATCGGCGCCGGCGCGATCAACAGTGAACGCAGCCCCAGCACCAGCAGCACGGCGAGGGGCGCGATGGCGGGCGTCAACAATCGATATCGGCCCATCCAGTCTCCCTCGTCCCAGACGCAGAGCACGTAGCTGCCGGCGACGACCCCCGCGAGCAGGGCGGTCGCGCGGCGCCGACCCGCCGCCAGCGCGATTCCGACCGGCACCAGCAGGAGCACCGGCCCCCAAACGTCGATGAACCGGCGAAATATCATCGCGCCGGAGCCGGTCCACAGATAGTTCAGCCACGCCATGAAGGCGCCGCGATGGGCCGCCAGGAATCCACTCTTGGCGATGACAGAGTTCGGTAGCAGCTCGCCATAGTAGGCGACGCGAAAGATGAGCAGCGGGCCGAAGACCGCCAGGAATCGGAGGAGATGACCAGCCGCGCTCTGGCTCGCGCGAACGAGAGACCGTTCCTCGACGAGATCGCAAACCCACTCGATTCCGATGCAGAGCGCCGCAAACGCCGCGCCGTCGGGACGTGCCAGGGCCACCAATCCCCAAGACAACTCCCATCCGCGCGTCTTCTTGATCTGCAGGAAGAGAGCCCACGCGAGCAGGAGCGCGAACAGATCCGTCTCCAGCCCGCTGGTCGAGTAGAACGCGAGCGGCGACGCGGCAGCGACCAGCGCCGCCGCGCCGAGTGACAGCGTCCGGCGTCCAGGTCCGGGGCAGAGGCGGCGAGCGAGCGCGTACGTCACGATCACCAGCAGGCAAAACGATGCGCCGCCGAAGATGCGCGCCCATAAATGCGGTTCGGCCCCGAAGGCCATCACCGCCGCGAGCATGATCGTGAAGAGGAAGGTCGAGGTCCCTTCGACCCGCTCACCGGAATTGAAAACCAATCCCTGTCCGGCGACCAGGTTGTCGGCATATCGATAAGTGATGTAGGCGTCGTCGAAGCCATTGCTCCAAAACGCGTGAACCTGATAGACGGCAAAGCCGACCAGCGCGGCGAGTCCCACGAGCGAAGCGATCTCTCGAAGGCGTTCCCGGGGACCAAAGGCGAGTGCACGAACACGCATCTGTTCGCCGTTTCGAGCCTTACCTCACGGCACCGGTACGCAACCCCAGATGACGTCGTCCGTCCAGTAGCTGTCGTAGGTGTGCGCCGTGTTCGACAAGCTGGTACAGCTCGGGTACGCGCTCTCGAGGGTGCCGTTGCCGTCGCGATCCCAACGATACGACGCGTAGTCGATGCAGAAGCCCAGCGTGTCGCTGAACGGCGTCGGAAAATTCGCCGCGTCCGTGTCTTCCAACCACCACCAGTATCGGCATTCATGGCCCGCGGGCGCCCCTTTTGCGGGGCAGGTGTAGGCGCTGCCGACGCGGCCCTGGGCATTCGCCGGGTTCTGAGCGGACGTTGGGCCGGGTTCGCAGGTGGCGGCGCAGACGAACTGCATGCTCGACGTGCCTTCGTAGAACATCGGCAGGAATCCGGCTGCGCAGCCGTTCTGGAACGGCCGGCCAGTGGGCGCGAGCAGCGGGACAGCGCCGAACCGCTTCGCCGGAGGGCCGGCCGGACCGCAGGTGAACGGATAGTTGGGTACGCCGTAGCAGCCGAGCTCGGGATCCTGCGTGTTGACGCTGCCGCAGTTGGGGGCGCGATCGAAGTCGCGCGCCTGGGTGATCGGATCGCAAGTCGGATCGCAGTAGCCCGTCGAGCCGGTTCCGTCGGGATTGAACGGAACCTCGACGTAGTTGCCGCAGGCCCACCCGCTGGTGCAGGTGTCGGGCGAAAGGCCGCACAGCGTCTTGCACGTGTCGTAGGCACAGGCCGTCCCACGGCGGCACCTGTCGATCCCCGACAGCAACACGCTGCATGCGCCGCCAGCGCTCACGGTTCCGTCGGCGAGACACGCGCTGTGGCCGACGCCGTTTGGCCCGGTCGTGACCCACGCGCAGCGCTGGTCCGCGGCGCACGGTGCTTGCGACACCGGATCGCACGAGATCGTTGGAGCGTCGACACCGCCCGCGTCGGTTCCGCTGCCACCCGTGCCGCCGCCGGCCGCACCACCGGCGCCCGCGCTGCCACCCGAGCCCGCGCCCGCGTCAACGCCCAGGCCCGCGCCGCCTGCGCCGGCCGTTCCACCGCCGCACGAGCAGGCGCCGTATGTGCCGTCCGACTGGCAGGTCTGACTGCCCGAGCAGGCGCCTGGTCCCGGGCAGGCCACCACCTGACCGGGAATGCACCTCGGCCCGGTGTCGTGCCCGCAGCCCGCGACAACGAGCGCGAGCCATCCCGGAAACAGCACCCCCCGGACCAGGACGCCCATCAGCCACATCCTCCGCCCGGAAACCATCGACCGGATAGTAACAGCGGATTGCCGGCCCGCGGATTGCCGGCGTCAGTTGGCGGCGGGACTGGCCGGCCCGGGCGGCGGCGCGCTGGGAGACGTCAGCGGCTTGGGCGGCGTCTCCAGCTTAACGTCACTGGGCACGATCACGCCGCGGTCGCTCGGTGGCACGACCGGCAGCGCCGCATCCAGGGGCGTCGGCACGGTGCCGGGGTTCTGGGGTGGCGGCTCCCCCGTCGCTTTCGGACCGCATGCCGCCAGCCAGCTCGCGCCGGCAAGCAGAATCAGCCCCCGCCCGATTGACCTCATCCTCATCCTCGAAATCTAGGGACGGAGCCGATCGGATCCAGCCACGTTCCGCACGCATGAGGTCGCAGGGTCGTGAGATGTGCTCTCGGGTGCGCGCGGGTGCTCCCCGCAGCGGCAAATTTCAGCAATCTCTCCATCGCGCTATTCCCCCTCATGGAGCTTCGTGGCAAGGTGAGATTACTCGTCGCGGCGTGAGTGGGCTCTTGGCGGGGAAGCCGCGGTCGACGTCTCCGTTCCCGAGGAGCGATTGGCAACAGGTGCGATTGGCAGCGCCCTCGCGTGCCCGCAGGCCCGCATGTTTCCCAACGATGAACACCGGTTTTTGAGAATCGTCGCAGCAGCCGCGATGATCGCCGTTGCAGGCTGCGAGGGCGCCGTCGGCTCGCAACAGAATCCCACCCAGGATTCTTCGGTGGCTCCGGGCAACGACGCGGGGATGGCGATCGACGCCTCGGGGGAGGACGTGGTCCATCCAATCGACGCGCCGGCGCCGCCGCCGACGGATGCGGCCCCCGCTCCTCCCGCGATGTTGCGGATGGTGTTTCCGATCTCCGGCGTCACCACCGCGGCCACCGTCACGGCGCGCGGCACGACCGACGGGAAAAACGTCGCCAAGGTGACGGTGAACGGCGCGGCCGCCACCAGCGCGGACGGCTTCCTCACCTGGAAAGCGTCGCTGCCGCTGTCTTCGGGTGACAACGCGATCACCGCGGTCCTGGAGCGCAGCGACCAGTCGCAGGTACAGGTGACCGCGACCGTCGCGCGCGTCGCCTCGGACGCGGCCATCAAGCGGGGCAAGCTGCTGTCGGGCGTGACCTTCAATCTCTCGGGCGGCAGCGTCGACTCCAAGGCCACCGCGATGTACCTCTCGGACACCAACCTGGACGGGGTTCTCCGGATCGACGTCGCGACCGGCGACCAGGCGTGGGCGACGTGTTCGGAGCGCGGCAACCCGTGCGGCGACGGCCCGAACAACGGCGTTCCGTTCGCGCAGCCGCTGGACGTTGCCATCGACGAGGCCCGCCAGCGCGCCCTCGTCGTCGACGGCCAGAACGTGTTCGCCGTCGATCTCTCCGGCAAGGGAGGTCCCAGCGAGCGCACCATCATCTCGGGGCCCGACGTTTCAGAGGCGAGCTACACGCCGCCCACCTACGCGGGCCGGGGCACCGGACCGCTGCCGCAGCAACTGGGTTCGATGAGCTACGACCCCGTCGCCAACGTCATCTATGCCGTCGACTGGGGGTCCGGCAGCAACGCCCCGGTTGGCTTCTTCAAGATCGATCCCGAGACGGGCAATCGCCAGGTGCTCTCCAGCATCCCGAGCAACGGCGTGTTCCGCCAGATCGACGCGAGCCGAACGAAAGGGGTTCTGTACTCCACGGCCGCCTACCAGAGCATGCTGACGATCGTCAGCCTGGCCGACGGCACGCGCACCACCGGTCCCTCGATCACCGAGCCGCAGGCGCTGGCCGCCTCGGACGCGCTCGGCACCCTCTTTGCCGTCGACAAGAGCGGCTCGCTCATCGCCTTCGAGGGCGCCGGGCTCGCCAGCCGCACCCTCGCCCACGTCGGGGTGGGACCGGGCTTGAGCGTCGGCGGCGACCTGATCTTCATCTACGACGGCGCCCTGAGCGGCGTCGCCGTCTTCGATCCGCAGAACGGAGAAAGGATCGTGGTGTCTCGATGACGAGCGTCAGTACCAGAGCCCGGATCGGGATCGCAGCGCT
>Ga0111538_10004092_pt1 | contig 20336 bp, 11 predicted proteins | sample SoiMethybrSBSTD1_FD_79669 | JGI IMG/M metagenome (GOLD analysis project Ga0111538, IMG submission 79669) | Bulk soil microbial communities from a Populus tree surrounding site in Tennessee, USA - Soil MetaG P. TD hybrid SBSTD1 (version 2)... | ecosystem: Environmental > Terrestrial > Soil >... | reverse complement strand
CGTGCACGAGCCGCAGTCCGACCTTCCCGACGGAAGTGACGTCCTGCTCACCCCCGACGTCGCGCCGGAGCCGGACGCGGAGCGCACGTTCCGGGGCCGCTTCAACGGCGACGCCGAGGCGCGGCTCTACCAGTCGGGCCCCTACGACCACGTGATCGTGATCCCGGAGCCGTTCAACCGACGCGAGCAGTCGGAGTTCGGCCGTCGGACCAAATACGACCTCTGGCGCCGGTTCGACGTGCTGCTGCCGTACCTGTACGCCTACGGCTACGACGTATGGGTCGTCCAGGCCCGCCAGACCGGCGAAAACGTCCACGAGCAGGCGGCCGCCGTGGCCCAGGCCATCGCCTACGCCGCCACCTTCCAGGGCGGTCCCCAGGGCGGCAAGGTGGTGGTGGCCGGCTTCTCGCTGGCCGGCCCCGTCGTCCGCATCGCCACCGCCCGCTGGCAGTCGGATGCGGCCTGGCGCGCGGAGCTGGCGCTGCCGTCCGAGGTCCCGGCCAGCCTGCTGATCTTCGGCGACGCACCCCTGCGCGGCGCCCAGGTGAACTACGAGCTCCAGCGCCTGCTCTGGCAAAAGGACAAGCAGAACCAGGTGAACCTGAACTCGTGCACCGCCCAGCAGCTCATCCGCTCCGGCATCGGCAGCGCCGGCGGGGGCCAGGGGATCAACGAGCAGCGCTTTCGCGTGCTGGGCGGCGCGATCAGCTTCAGCGGCGACGGCATCTGCGACGACTTCGACGGCACCAACTGCCATTGCCGCGGCGAGGCGCCCGTGGAGTCGTTCGGCCCGCTGCACGACGGCTGGGCCCAGGGCATCCGCAAGATCGCCTTCTCGAACGGCAGCTGGGACCCGCCGAAGATCAAGTGCTACGGCGGCGACCTCGACCGCGAATACGGCGTGGACCTCTGTCCGGAGGACCCCGGCGGCAACGGCGCCTGGACACCCGACCCGGGCGCGGTGTTCGCCCATGTCGAGATCGACGGCTCGCTGCCGCTCGTCTGCGACATCTTCGACAAGAACCTGCACGTCACCGGCGCCGACATCGTGGCCGGCAGCCGGCTCGACGGCCTGCTCAACGAGTCCTCCGTCCTCCAGTACCCGATCTGCGACAGCGCCACCCTCCACCAGCGGTTCGCTCCCACGTTCATGCCCATCACCAGCGCCCTGGCCACCGACGTGCCCTACAGCAACGGCCCGTTCGACGCCGTGCGCGTCGCCGATCACCACGGCTTCCACGAGCAGGTCGCCCCGGAGACGTTGAACTGGGTGATCGAGGAGATCGCCGCCGCCACCGGCGGCACGCCGCCCGAAGACGAGGCCGGCAACCCGAACGTGCCTCCCCGCCCGCCGTCCGACCTCACGGCCATGACGGTGCCCCGCGGCGAGAACAAGGTGGCGCTGCACTGGCGCGACCGCAGCAACAACGAGCGCGGCTTCGTGGTCTACCGCCTGCGCTCCGGCGAGACGGGCTGGCGCTGGCGGGCCGACCTGGAGGCCAACGAGACCAGCTTCGTGGACGAGGTGGACGTGCTGCCCCAGCCGCCCGACACCACCACCTACTACTTCTACCAGGTCCAGGCCTACAACACGGCCGGCGACTCGGGCTGGTCGAACCGCGCCGACGCCAACATGTACGAGCCGTTCCCGTACCGGCCCATCACCGACGCCCCTCCCGGCTGCGCAACCTCCCTGCGCCCGCGGTTCCACTGGTTCGGGGCCAGCTACTCGAGCAGCTACTGGGTGCACGTGTCGGACGACGAGTCCGGGCAGGAGATCTTCGACGACATGCTCCACCCGAACGAGGAGCTGGTGCTGCCCTTCCCGCTCCAGGAGGGCCACCGCTACAGCTACATCGTGAGCGGGCGGAACAACCTGCACCAGGGACCGTGGTCCGAGCGCCGGTACTTCATCCCGCTGTGTACGCCCCTGACCGCGCCCGTGCTCACCGCGCCCCTGCACTGCACCGGCCCGCGGCCCACCCTGGACTGGGAGCCGGTGCCCGGCGCGCACGGGTACGTCGTGAAGCTGCGCCAGGTCTCCACCGTCCCCGGAGTGGACGACCCCTACGTGTTCCCGGCCGACAACCTGCCCTGGGTGGAGACCGACCAGCTCACGCTTCCGTTCGACCTGCCGCCCGCCGACTACTGGTTCCAGGTCAAGGCCGGTGACGGCGTCAACACCGGCGCCTGGTCCGGCTACCGCTACTTCACCGCCGGTTGCACGACCAGCTCACCGCCCGGCGTGGCCAACCCCATCTCGCCCGGCGGCCAGGTGCTGACCAACACGCCGACCTACCGCTGGGAGACCGGGCACGACGCCACCTCGTACCGCCTGCTGGTCCAGCACCGCCCCGACAACACTTCGGTGTACGACGCGGAACATGCGGCGGCAGACATCTGCACGGTCACCGCCTGCGCGGTCACCCCGGCCGCGCCGCTGCCGCCCGGCAGCTACCACTTCTATGTCCAGAGCCTCGGCCACGGCGCGGCGCCGTTCGGTCCCTCCGCGATCTTCACGGTGCCCGAGCTGCCCACCCTGACCGTGGGCGACGCGTCCGTGGCCGAAGCCGCGGCCGGCGACGTGGACGTCCACATCCCGCTCACCCTCACCGCCCCGGCCGGTCCGGCGGTGCGCCTGCGCTGGCGGACGGTGGACGACACCGCCCACGCCCCCGGCGACTACCTCCCGCACGACGAGATCGCCACCTTCGTCGAGGGCGAGACGCGGCTCGACCTCGTGGTGCGCGTGCGTAACGACGCCGTGCACGAAGGGCCGGAGCGCTTCCTGGTCCGGCTCTTCGACCTGCAGGGGGCCGGAGCCACCGACACCGAGGCGGCGGTCACGATCGCGGACGACGACGCCGTGCCGGTGCTCCTGGCCGCCGACGTGCTGGAGACGGAGCCGGCGGCCGGCGGGCAGCTGGAGTCGGCCTTCCGGGTCGACGCGCTCGGGACCAGCGAGCAGCCCATCGACGTGCCGTACACCCTCCAGGCCTGCACGGCCACGCCGGGCTCCGACTACGTCGCCGCCGCCTCGGGCGCGCTGCACTTCGAGAGCGGCGCGGGCAGCCAGTCCGTCCCCTTCACCGTGCTCGGCGACCACGCGCTGGAGGGCCACGAGGTGTTCACGCTGGTGCTGGGAGCGGCCAGCGGCGCCACCGTGGGCAAGGGCCTGGCCAACGCGACCCTCACCGAACACGACGGGCCCGCCCTGGGCATCCTCCGCGCCGACTTCGACCACGACGGGCACAACGACCTGGTGTGGAACGACCCCACCGGCAACCGCTACGGCATCTGGTCCCTGCGCGGCCCCCATCGCCTGGGCGAGACCGCGTTCGTCCCCGCCGCGCCGGCCGACCAGAACTGGAAGCTGGCCGGGGTGGGCGACTTCGACGGCAACGCCACCCCCGACCTGCTCTGGCGCAACCAGGACAGCGGCCGCCTCTCGGTCTGGTTCATGAACGGCACGGCCCGCACCGGGGCCGTGGTGTTCGACGGCCGGCCCGACTCCACGGTGGCCGGCGTGGCCAACTTCGGCGGCGACCTCACGCCCGACATCCTGTGGCGCGGCCCCGACCGCCGCGGCAGCCTGAGCGTGTGGATCATGCAGGGCACCACGCTCGTCTCCGAGCAGCCGCTCACGCCGGCCGCGCCCGTGGAGGCCGGGTGGACGCTCCAGGCCACGGGGGACCTCGACGGCGACGGCCGTCCGGACCTGCTGTGGCGCAACGGCACCTCCGGCGCCCTGGTCGCCTGGCTGATGAACGGCACCACGCGCGTGGGCGGGGGGCCGCTCACGCCCTCCGGCCTGGCCGACCTCAACTGGCGGGTGGTGGCCGCGCAGGACATCGACGCCGACGGCACCACCGACATCGTCTGGCAGGATGCGACGTCGGGCCGGATCGTGACCTGGCTGATGGCCGGGACCACGCGCCGCTGCGCGGCCCCGCTGGTCAACGACGCCGCGGGCCGGGTGGTGCTGGGGCCGCGCTGATCTTCGTGCTATGCGGGCCGGGCAAAGCCCGGCCCGCCGCATTGGGGGCTTACCGCCGCTTCGCGGCTTCGCCCCCAAGCCCCCAAGGCCGGCCCGCTGTCTTGAAGCGCGCGGCTTCGCCCACGTAGAGGTGGTGGACGCGCAGGCCCAGCTCGCGCGGCCCTTCCGCGCCGGAACGGGTGAAGGTCCGATTCATCGCCAGGTGGAGGTCCACCCACTCGCTGCTGCCGAGCGTGGCCGCGTCCACCTCGACGCGGGCCAGGAAGGAGGCCGGCTGGGTGATGGACACCGTGTGGATGGTCTTGCCGCCGATGGACAGCGTGACCACCGCTTGCCGCAGGGCCGCTGTGTCGGTGTCCGCCTCGAGGTAGATCACGACGTCCTTCTTCGGGTTCTTGAAGGAGGCGACGGCGTCCTTCATCGTCCAGACGATCTCCTGGTCCGGCCGGTCGGGCGCCATCTCCATCTGGTGCCAGCCTTCCTTGTAGACGAGGAAGATGTTGCCGGTCTGGGGAGTGAGCTCCAGGGTGGCGGCGCGCGGGTTCACCAACACGTCGTCCTTTCCGCCCAGGCCGAGGCTGACCGCCGCGCGCACGGGTCCGATGTAGGGAACGACCGGGATGAACACCGTCCGCTCGTACGTGTGGGTCTGGCCCGGCCGCCACTCGTGGGGTGCCGGTTCCGGGAGGTGGTCGTCCTCGAACAGGGTCTGGCCACGGCCGTCGATGAAGGCCACGAACACGCGCGCGCCCGGGGCCGGGAGCGGCCGGCCCGTCCCCACGGTCCAGGTGTACTTCACCTCCACCGGGCTGCCGAGCGGCGTCTGCTCCGCCGGCCGCGTCTCCAGGGTCACGGAGAGAGGTGTCGTCGGGCCGGCGTCCTGGGCCCGGGCGGACGAGAGAAAGGCGGCGCAGCACCACACGAGCACAGCCGCCATCAACCAGCGGCCGCGCCTGGGCATCAGTCGATCTCCATGAGCTGGTCGTGGCGGGCCGGCGCGGCGGGCACCGCCGCCTCGGCCTCCGCCGCCACGGGCTCCTCGCTGGGGGCCGCCATCACACGCTCGGCGGCCGCCCGCAGCTCGGCCGCCTCCACCGGGGTGCCGCGGCCGTGCAGGCGCACCCACCAGCGCAGCAGGCCGTCCACGTAGAAGTAGCGCTTGCGCGCGCTGCGCAGCGCGTCCACGCCCAGCAGCCAGCCGATGTAGTCGCGCACGGCGCCCGGAGTGCGGCCCAGGCGGGCCACGAGGGCGGTGAGGTTCAGGCCTTCCTCGTCGGCCACCGCGGCCAGCAGCGCCTTCGACATGCCGTAGCCGCGGCTGCGCAGCAGCAGCGTCTCGTAGCCGTGGCGGCATGCGCACTCCAGCGCGCCGCCGGCGGCCATCTCCTCCGCCCAGGCTACGGCCAGCGGCTCGCCCGCGGCCACCCGCGGCCACAGCAGGCGCAGGTAGCGCGGCCAGCCGAAGGTGGCGCGCAGCAGGGCGTCCGCGTCCGCGGCCACGTGCTGGCGCCGCAGCGCCGGCTCCAGCTCCGCGGCCGCCAGGGGCCCCACCTCCAGGTGCTCGAAGGCGGGGAACAGGCGCCGGGTGAGGGTGGGGAAGGAGGTGGCCAGCACGGTGCCGCGCCCGCGCGCGGCCAGGGCGGCGGCCAGCAGCGCATGGGCCTGGCGCAGGCCGGGAAAGTAGCTCAGCGAGCGGATCTCGGTGGGCTCGTCGATGAGGAGGGCCACCGGGCCGCCGCCCGCCTCCTCGAGCGACGACCACAGGGCGAACAGCGACTCCACCGCGGCCGCCGCGTCCGGGCGCCGGGCCACGGCCCGGCGCAGCTCGGTGGCACGGCCCAGGAACGCGCCGAAGCGGTCGGCCGGCAGCGCGCGCAGCGCGGCCGACACGAAGCGCTCGGGCGAGCTGACCGCGCCCAGGAAGTCGAGCGAGACCGTGCGCCAGCCCTCGGCCTCGAGCGCGCGGCCCAGGCGGCGCAGCAGCGTCGACTTGCCCGCGCCCGGGGGGCCGGCCAGCACCAGCGGCGGGCCGGCCGCCGCCCGCTCGCGCAGCCGGGTGAGGAGGGGTTCCCGCGGGAGGTCAAGTGGGGGGGCCACGCGGGCCTAGCGGCCGGTGCCGCCCGCCATCGGCACGCGCACGCCGCGCTGGCGCGCCACCTCGAGGGCCCGGTCGTAGCCGGCGTCGGCGTGCCGCACCACGCCCATGCCGGGGTCGGTGGTGAGCACGCGCGCGAGCCGCGCGTCGGCCGCCTCGCTCCCGTCGGCCACCACCACCATGCCGGCGTGGATGGAGTAGCCCATGCCCACGCCGCCGCCGTGGTGCACCGACACCCAGGTGGCGCCGGCCACCGCGTTCAGCAGCGCGTTGAGGATGGGCCAGTCGGCCACCGCGTCGGAGCCGTCGCGCATGGCCTCCGTCTCGCGGTAGGGCGAGGCCACGGAGCCGGCGTCGAGGTGGTCGCGGCCGATGACGATGGGCGCCTTCACCGCGCCCATGCGCACCAGGCGGTTGAAGGCCAGGCCCATGCGCGCCCGCTCGCCGTAGCCCAGCCAGCAGATGCGCGCGGGCAGGCCCTGCGGCTTGACGCGCTCGCGGGCCAGCGTGATCCAGCGGTGCAGGGCCTTGTCCTCGGGGAACGTGCGCAGCACGGCCTCGTCGGTGACGCGCAGGTCGTCGGGGTCGCCCGAGAGCACGGCCCAGCGGAAGGGGCCCTTGCCCTCGCAGAAGAGCGGGCGGATGTAGGCGGGCACGAAGCCGGGGAAGCCGAACGCCCCCTCGAGACCGCCCAGCTCGGCCTGGGCCCGGATGTTGTTCCCGTAGTCGAAGGTGACGGCGCCCTTCTCCTGCAGGGCCAGCATGGCGGCCACGTGTTCGGCCATGCTGCGCTGGGCCTCCTTCGTGTAGCGCTGCGGGTCGCGGTCGCGGAGGGCCAGGGCCGCCTCGTGGCTCATGCCATTGGGCACGTAGCCGTTCAGCGGGTCGTGGGCGGAGGTCTGGTCGGTGACCAGGTCGGGCACCACGCCCCGCTTCACCATCTCCGGCAGCACGTCGGCCGCGTTGCCGTGCAGGCCGATGGAGAGCGCGCGGCCCTCCTTCATCGCCTCGCGGGCCCGGGCCAGCGCGGTGTCGAGGTCGTCCGCCGCCTCGTCGAGGTAGCGCCCCTCCAGGCGCCGCTCGATGCGCGAGCGGTCCACCTCCACCGCGATCATCACGCCGCCGTTCATGGTGGCGGCCAGCGGCTGCGCGCCGCCCATGCCGCCCAGGCCGGCCGTCACCACCAGCTTGCCCTGGAGGGAGCCGCCGAAGTGCTGGCGCGCGGCCTCGGCGAAGGTCTCGTACGTGCCCTGCAGGATGCCCTGGGTGCCGATGTAGATCCAGGAGCCGGCCGTCATCTGGCCGTACATCATGAGGCCCTTGCGGTCGAGCTCGTTGAAGTGGTCCCAGGTGGCCCAGGCCGGCACCAGCATGGAGTTGCTGATGAGCACGCGCGGCGCGTCGGCGTGGGTGCGGAACACGCCCACCGGCTTGCCCGACTGCACGAGCAGCGTCTCGTCGTTCTCCAGCTCGCGCAGGCCGCGCACCAGGGCCTCGTAGCAGTCCCAGTTGCGCGCGGCCTTGCCGATGCCGCCGTAGACCACCAGGTCCTCCGGCCGCTCGGCCACCTCGGGGTCGAGGTTGTTCATGAGCATGCGCAACGCCGCCTCCTGCAGCCACGACTTGCAGGAGATCGCGGTGCCGCGCGGCGCCCGGATGACGGCCGCGCCGGTGGAGCTCATGCGCGGCCCGTCACATGAGCCAGCGCTGGCGGTGCGCCGGGTCGTCCTTCTCGAGGTCGATGCTGGACTTGCCGCCCGGGATCACCTTGAGCTTGCCCCGGCTGCGCGGCACGCGCGGGGCCCGGCGCGCGGACCACAGCCGCTCCACCAGCCCGCAGAAGAGCAGCGCGCCCAGGGCCAGGCCCAGGTACATCCACCAGGACCGCGCGTGCAGCGCCCAGCCGGCGGCCAGGGCCGCGGCCGCACAGCCGGCCAGGATGAGGGCGCCCGGCACCCACGAAGAAGGACGGGGCGACGAAGGCAGCGGGGGCATAGGGTGGTGGACCTCCGACTCTCATTCCAGCGTACCGCAGATCGCGCCCGCGGCGGCAGCCAGCTCGCCGCGGCGCACCAGCTCCGCCGCCGCCTCCAGGTCCGGGGCCAGCAGGCGGTCGCCTTCCAGCGGCGCCACCCGCGTGCGCAGGCGGTCGTAGGCCGCGGCCAGGGGCGGCGAGGTGAGCAGGGGGCGGTGGAACTCCAGGGCCTGGGCGGCGGCCACGGCCTCGATGCCCAGGATGCGCCGCGTGTTGGCCACCACCTGCACGGCCTTGCGCGCGGCGGCGGCGCCCATCGACACGTGGTCTTCCTTGTTGGCCGAGGTGGGGATGGAGTCCACGCTGGCCGGATGGCAGAGGACCTTGTTCTCGGAGGCCAGGGCGGCCGCGGTCACGTGCGCCATCATCAGGCCCGAGTTGAGCCCGCCGTCCCTCACCAGGAAGGCGGGCAGGCCCGAGAGGGTGGGGTTCACCAGCCGCTCGATGCGCCGCTCGCTGATGGCGCCGATCTCGGCCACCGCGATGGCCAGGATGTCGGCGGCCATGGCCACCGGCTCGCCGTGGAAGTTGCCGCCCGAGAGCAGCTCGCCCGTCTCGGCGAAGACCATGGGGTTGTCGGTGGCCGCGTTCAGCTCGATCTCCACCGTGCGGGTGACGAAGAGGAGCACGTCGCGGGCCGCGCCGTGCACCTGCGGCATGCAGCGCAGGCTGTACGCGTCCTGCACCTTGCCGCAGTCGCGGTGCGACTCGCGGATGGCGCTGCCCGCGAGCAGGCGCCGCAGGTTGCGCGCGGAGGCGGCCTGGCCGGGGTGGGGCCGCGCGGCCTGGATGCGCTCGTCGAAGGCCACGTCGGTGCCCTTGAGCGCGTCCACCGTGAGCGCGCCGGCCACGTCGGCCGTGCGGGCCAGGCGCCAGGCCTCGGCCGCGGCCAGGGCCGTCAGGGCGCCCATGAGCTGGGTGCCGTTGATCAGGGCCAGCCCTTCCTTCGCCTCCAGCGTGGTGGGCGCGAGCCCGGCCTGCTGCAGGGCCTGGGCCGAGGGCAGGCGCCGGCCGTCGAGCACGCACTCGCCTTCGCCCACCAGGGCCAGGCCGAGGTGGGCCAGGGGGGCCAGGTCGCCGCTGGCCCCCACCGATCCCTGCGACGGGACCACCGGCAGCAGCCCCGCGTTGAGCACGGCCAGCAGCAGCTCCAGCGTCTGCGGGCGCACGCCGCTGAACCCCTTGGCCAGCACGTTGGCCCGCAGCAGCATGAGCGCGCGCGTCTGGCCCGCGTCGAGGGGGTCGCCCACGCCCACGGCGTGGCTGCGCAGCAGGTTGAGCTGGAGCGCGCGCAGCTTGTCGTGCGGGATCACCACGTCGGCGAAGTTGCCGAAGCCGGTGGTGATGCCGTACACCACCTCGCCCCGCTCCACGGCGTCGTCCACCACCCGGCGGGCCCGGGCCACGGCCTCGCGGGCCTGGGCGTGCAGCGCCACCGGGCGCCCGCCGCGGGCCACCTCCTCCACGTCGTCGATGCGCAGGCGCGCGCCGTCGATGACCAGCGGATCGGCGGAAGGCGGAAGGGCCATGGGAGGTCGAGGAGGGTGGACGGACTATAACAAGGAAGGCCAGGTTTCGGCGCCCGCGCCGCCCCGTGTACAATTTCCAGTCCTTCAAGCGGAGAAGATGCCAAACATAGCGGTCGTGGGCGCCCAGTGGGGCGACGAGGGCAAGGGCAAGGTCGTGGACCTGCTCACGGAGAAGGTGCAGGTGGTGGCGCGCTACAACGGCGGCCACAACGCCGGGCACACCGTCATCGTGGACGGCCAGCGCTTCGTGCTCCGCCTCATCCCCTGCGGGATCCTGCATCCCGGCATCCTGTGCGTCATCGGCAACGGGATGGTCATCGACCCCTGGGAGCTGGAGCGGGAGATGGAGGAGCTGCGGACGCGCGAGGTGTCGCTGAACGACAACCTCGTGCTCTCGGAGCGGGCGCACCTGATCCTGCCCTACCACGGCCACCTGGAGCGCATGGCGGAGGAGGCCCGCGGCCAGCGCAAGATCGGCACCACCCTGCGCGGCATCGGCCCCGCCTACGAGGACAAGGCGGCCCGCCGCGGGCTGCGCCTGGTGGACCTGCTGCGGCCGGAGAAGCTGGCCGGGCGCCTGGAGGAGGCGCGCGGCCACTACGAGCGCCTCTGCCGCGGCTACGGCGTGGCCCCCGCGGTCGACTTCGACAAGCTGCGCGACGACCTGGTGGGCTTCGGCGCCCGCCTGGGCCCCAGCGTGCGCGACGCGGCCCAGGTGCTGCACCAGCAGATGGCGAGCGGGTATTCGATCCTGTTCGAAGGGGCCCAGGCCACGCTGCTCGACATCGACCACGGCTCCTACCCGTTCGTGACCTCGTCTTCGGCCACCATCGGCGGCGCCGTCACCGGCCTGGGCATCCCGCCCTCGGCCATCGACGGCGTGCTGGGCATCGCCAAGGCCTACACCACGCGGGTGGGCGCCGGCCCCCTGCCCAGCGAGATCGGCGGCCCGCTGGAGGAGACGATCCGCGAGCGGGGCGGCGAATACGGCGCCAACACCGGCCGCCCCCGCCGCTGCGGCTGGTTCGACGGCGTGGTCACCCGCTACGCCGCGCGGGTGAACGGCTTCGACTCCATCGCCATCACCAAGCTCGACGTGCTCGACCGGCTGGACGAGGTCAAGATCTGCACCGGCTACCGGCTGGACGGCCAGCTGCTGCAGGACCTGCCCTCCGACCCGGAGGTCTTCGAGCGCTGCCAGCCGGTGTACGAGACCATGCCCGGCTGGAGCGAGCCCACCAGCGGCATCCGCACCTTCAAGCTCCTGCCCGAGGCCGCGCGCCGCTACCTGGAGCGGCTGTCCGAGGTGGTGGCCTGCGAGATCGGCATCGTGTCCACCGGGCCCGACCGCCTGGAGACGGTGCTGCGCGGCCAGAGCCGCATCGCGGCCTGGTTCGCGTAGAGGTACCTCCTACCGGGCGCATGGGGTCCGCATGCGTGAGCTGATCGCGGTGGCGCTGGTCGACCTCGGGCTCTTCGGCCTCGTGCTGGCCCTCGTCTCGCTGGTGCGGCCGCTCGCGTTCCTGGGCATCGGCTCCCGCCGGACCGCGCTGGCCGTGCTGGGCGCGGCGGCCGCGTCCCTGGCCCTCGGCCTGCTGCTTCCCCCGTCGTCCACGCGCGTGGCCGCGCCCTCCTCGCGCCTCGACGCCGTGCTGCCGGAGTTCCAGTTCGCCGAGCGCCACGAGATCCACGTCGCCGCGCCGCCCGCGCAGGTGATGCAGGCCGTCCAGGCCGTGACGGCGGGCGAGATCCGCCTCTTCCGCACGCTCACCTGGCTGCGCCGCTTCGGCCGCCCCAGCCCCGAGAACATCCTCAACCCCTCGGGCGCACGCCCCCTCCTCGACGTGGCCACCTCGAGCGGGTTCGCGCTGCTGGCGGAGGAGCCCGGGCGCGAGGTGGTGGTGGGCACGATCGTGGTCGCCCCCCGCGGCTACCACGCGCGCTTGCGCGCGCGCAGCGGCGCGCCGCACCTCTCGGCCGACGACTTCGCGGCCGCCACCACGCCCGGCTTCGCGCGCGCGGCCATGAACTTCCGGGCCACGCCCGACGGCGCGGGGGGCACGCTGCTGGTGACGGAGACGCGCGTGGCCGCCACCGACCCCGCGTCGGCCCGGCTGTTCGCGCGCTACTGGCGCATCATCTACCCCGGCAGCGCCCTCATCCGCCGCATGTGGCTGCAGGCCATCCGCGCGCGCGCCGCCGCCGCCCTCAACGCGCCCGGAACGTGACGCGCCCGCAGCCGTCGCCGGGCACGGCCACGCCCTCCCCGTCCACGAAGCCCGCGCTGCACACTTCCCAGGTGTAGGTCCCGGCGCGCGGGAGGCGCGCGCGCAGCTGGTAGCCGCGGGCGAGGACGCCGGGGCGGCAGTCGCCCGGGTTCTGTGCGCAGGCCTCGGGCATGGCCGGGCCGGCCACCGGACGCCAGCGCGGCCCGCGCGGGTCTTCGCAGGCGCGGCCCCCGCAGGCCTCGTTGAGCTCGGAGTTGCAGCGGAAGCGGGGCCCGCAGCGGCCGAAGTCGGGCGTGCTGTCGAGCACCACGTAGCCGCCCACCTGTCCTCCCACGTACACGTCACCCTGCCGTTGCACCGGAAGCGTGTGGAAGCCCGCGTCCATGAACTGCAGCACCTCGACGCCGAAGCAGGCCACGGGCGGACACGTCGCGGGGGTGGCCGCCGGCCGCGGCGTGGGAGCGGCCGCCGGCGAAGCGGACGGAGAGGCGGACGGCGAAGGGGACGGCGAAGGCGGAGGAGAGGCGGCCGGGCCGGCGCTGGGCGTGGGCTCCGGGGCCGGCGAGGGCGGACACGCGCGGACCCGCCAGTCGATGGCCTCGCCCTCGCGCACCGCCACGTAGCAGGCGCAGTCGGTGTCGAGCGCGCGCGCCTCGTGGGCGGTGGCGCAGATGCGGCCGGGTGGCAGCGGGAGCGTGGCGCAGGCCGCTCCCACCGCCGCCAGCGCGGCCGCGGCCGCCGGCCTCATCGCCCGGCCTTGAGCTCGAGCGCGGCCGCCTCGAGCTGGATGCCGTCGCTGCCCGCGGGCGCGAGGCTCCCCGAATCCGCGCTCCGTCCCCCCTGGCCGCCGGTGCCGGCCTGTCCGCCGCTCCGCCGGAAGACGCCACCGGCCGGGACCACGACGCCCTTGCCCAGCGTCACCACCGTGAAGGCCGGGCCGCCGTTCCCACCGGCGCCCCCGCCCCCGCCTCCGCCCCGGCCGCCCCGCCCTCCGGGGCCGCCGTCGCCGGCGCGGCCGCTCGACCCTCCGCACCCGCGGCCGCTGGCGCCGCCCTGGCCCGGCGCCGCGTCCACCTCGCCGGCCGAGCCGCCGGCCCCGTCGCCGCCGGCTCCGCCGGCACCGCCCTGCCCGCCGAACAGCACCACCTGCTCGGCGCGGAGGGCGCCATCGTTCACGACCGCGGCGAACGCGCCGCCTCCCGCCTGGCCGCCCCCGCCGCCGGTGCCGCGGCAGCCGCCACGGCTTCCGTCACCGCCGCGGCCTCCTCCGACGAGATGGCTGCTGGCGCACGTGTCGATCTGGCCCCACCACCCGCCGCCGCCGCCACCACCCCCTCCGGCGCCCGCGCTCCCGTCGCCGCCCTCACCGCTCACGGCGGCGCCCGCCCACTGGAGCCGCCGGCCGAGCCGGACGAAGGCGCCCTGGCCCGGGGCCGCGGGGGCCGTGCCGGGCGGCCCCTCGATGCCGGAGTCCCCCGGGTGGCCGCGCATCCCGTTCAACGCGCTCGCGCGAGGCCACATCGAACATTCGCTCGCGCCGGAACCGCCGCCCGCGCCGCCGCCGACCGTGCGGCCGTACGCGTGGACCGACTGGCCCGGCTGGCCCTCGCCGCCCACGGTGGGGCACGGGTCGCCGACGTCGTCGTCGCCCGCGACCAGACGGCCGCCGGCGCCCCCACCCGTGCACAGCCCCTTTCCAGGCACACCCGGCGGCCCGGCGGCTCCGACGCCGCCGGCGCCGGACTTCACCACCACGAAGGTGAGGCTGGCGTCCACCCCGTCCACCACCAGGCCGTAGGAGTTGCTCCCGGGTTGATGGCTGCGATCGGGGCCGATCACGACGAGCTGGCGCACCGCGGTGCCGGGCGCATCGAACGTGACCACGCGGTCGGCGCTCGTACTGGTGATGCAGGTGCGGGTGGAGCACAGGTCGTCGTCGGCCGTGACCTCCATCAGGTCGCGCTCGGTGAACGGGTCCTGCTGCGTGAAGTCGGCTTTCCAGTTGCCCTCGACCACCACGTGGGCGGGCAGGGCCAGCGCCGGCTCGTCGAAGCGCCCGGAGGTGACTTTGACGGTGGCCGCGCCCGAAGCGGCCAGGGCCAGGGCGCGGGCCAGCGTGCGCACGGCCGTCCGGGGGCTGGCGCCGTCATCGGCGTCGGCGCCGGCGGTGGAGACGTACCAGGTGGCGGAGGCCGGCTGGCTCGGCGCGGGGGAGGCGGAGACGACCGCCAGCAGGACGATCCCGGCCGTGTCAGCGCGTATCACTCTCTTTCCCTTCGGTTTGTTCCGATGCACGGTCGGCTTGATGGACGTGCCGCTCCGGCGATGTTCACCGCGCCCCCGCTCGGGCGCTGAACAGCACGCTCACACGAGAAAGTGAGCGCAGGGCGCGCTCAATCCCATCTGCACGCGGTACACATTTTTCGATTGACAGATAGTCGTTCTTGGCCTAGCTTCCGCGCGCGGACTAGATGAGGACAACGAAGATGACGAAGCTGCGACCGGGATCGCTTTCAGCAGGAGTCGCGACGGCGTTCATGGCGCTCGCCGCCTGCACGCCGAGCGGGACGACGCCCACACCGACGCCGCCGCCCCAGGCCACGCTGGCCGCGTCGCCCAGCCCGACGTCCCCGCTGTGCGCGGCGAACCAGGCGTGGGTCCAATCGCCCAGCCAGCCCGACCTGCAGGTCGAGCCGACCAACCACTGCCAGTTCTACCAGTACGCGTGGCAGTCGTTCCTCTACCTGATGAGCCCCTCGTCCGGCGCCGACAGCCCGGCGGTGTTCGAGACCTGGCCCGCGGTCGACGAGGTCTTCGGCTCGTCAGCCGCCACGCTGGCCGCACCCAAGGGAGCCAAGCTGTTCACCGCCGTCGACCCGCGCAGCAAGACGAAGCGGCTGCACTTCTTCCGCAAGCGCGTCAACAAGGCCGGTGGGCGGCTGGCGGCCGACGGCACCCCGATCGGCGGCGAGGACACGCAGGCCGGCTCGGGCGGCATCCTGGTCGACCAGACCGGCAACATCACGTACTACGAGCAGTTCCTCGACCCGAACGCGGCGGTGCCGTTCATCAAGGCCTGCACGCTCACGGTCAAGGCCTGCCAGTCCGCGGCCGGCGCCGCGGCCCTGCGCTTCCCGGCCGGCAGCCTGGAGCTGAAGGTCTCGTGGCGCCCGTTGTGGAAGACCACTCCCGGCGTGAAGAGCTACTACCTGATCCCCGGCTCGCCGGTGGAGAACGCGAAGGGGCAGACGGTCACGCCCGACTACTTCGGCCTGGTCGGCTTCCACCTCGTCTACGTGACCCCCGGCCAGCCCGAGATGGTCTGGGCCACGTTCGAGCACGCCGACAACGCGCCCACCGCGCCCTGCGTCGATGGCCAGACGACCTGCGGCCAGTTCCCGCCGGGCTCCCCGCGCTGGAGCTACAACAACTGCGAGGCGAAGACCTGCGCCGGCGTGAACACGTGGCCGTCGCCCGTGCCGTCGCCGGTTCCGACCACGCAGGCGTTCCTCGAATACGCCTACGGCACGTCCCCGTCGCTGATCGACGCCGCGAAGGTCAGCGGCAGCGACAACATCGCCATCCTGCAGGCGCTCAACAAGTCGGTGGCCGGCATCCTGCCCGCGGGCTCCGTGTGGCGCAGCTACAGCCAGTCGGGCGCCGTCTGGACGCTGAACGGAGTGCTGCCGGCCGTGCCCTACTACAACTCCAGCGGCCAGCCCAACGCGGCCTTCAACGAGGTCGGCTCGACCTTCCTGGCCAACTCGACGATGGAGACGTTCACGCAGTTCCCCAACCCGATCCCCAGCCCCTTCCCGAGCCCGCCGCCGCGCCAGAACTGCTTCTCCTGCCACAACTCGACGCCGCCCACCCGGGGCTCGTTCCTGGTGAGCCACGCCTTCTTCGCGGCCAAGGACCCGTCGGCCTGCACCTGGTCGGCCACGCCCCCGGCCGCGTGCGCCGCCACGCAGCCGCCTGCAGCGGTGGCCAAGAAGTAGGCCCTTCGAAAGGGGGCACCGTCGAGCCGCCCGCGGCTGATGCAGGCTGGCGCCCCCGTGCGCGCCGCGCTACCATCCGTCCCTACCCAAAGAATTCGTAGGTTACGAGCACCGACGCCCCGGCCTTCAACTGGGGATGCATGGATGGGCAGGGCCAACGGTGAAGTGGTTCAAGAAGGACCAGCGCGCTTCGGCCAAGGCTCCTGTCGCCCACGGCGCCGCCAAGGCGGCCGGTTCACCGGTTCCGACCGACACGGCGGCCAGCTTTGAGAACGCCAGCCAGCTGGGCATGGAGCTCACGGAGGAACCGCCCACCGCGGCCAGCACCTCCGTCCCGACGACCCTCGGCCGCTACGAGGTGCGGCGCCTCCTGGGGTCCGGGGGGTTCGGCTCCGTCTACCTGGGCCACGACGGCCAGCTCGATCGGCCCGTCGCCATCAAGGTGTTGCGCGCCGGGGCCGGACAGCAGGCTGACCCCGAGCGGTCGCGGCAGGAGGCACGGCGGCTCGCGCAGCTGCACCACCCCGGTATCGTGGCCGTGCACGACATCGGCGTGCACGAGGGCGAGGTCTTCATCGTCTCCGACTACCTGGAGGGGGCCGACCTTCGCAGCTGGATGCGCGACAACCGCGCGTCCTGGCCGGAAGCGACGCGGATGGCCATCGCCGTGCTCGATGCGCTCGGCCATGCCCACGCGCGGCGCATCATCCACCGCGACGTCAAGCCCGCGAACATCATCCTCACCACCGAGCGCATGCCGGTGCTGGTGGACTTCGGCCTCGCGCTGAGCGAAGAGCAGGCGGGCGCGGGAGAGAGGGGTCTCCTCTCGGGTACCCCCCAATACATGTCGCCCGAGCAGACCCAGGGAGTGGCGCACCGCATCGACGGGCGCACCGACCTCTTCAGCGTGGGCGTGGTGCTGTACGAGCTGCTGACGGGCCGCCTGCCGTTCCGGGCCACCGATCTCAAGGAGCTCCTGCGGCAGGTGCGCGAGGATGAGCCGCAGCCTCCGCGCCAACTCGTGCGCGACATTCCGCAGGACCTGGAACGAGCCTGCCTGAAGGCGCTCGCCAAGCACCAGCAGGATCGGTACACCACGGCGGGGGACTTCGCCGAAGACCTGCAGCGCGTGGTCCAGGCGGCCGTGTCCTCGGTCGCTCCGGCCGCGCCTCTGCCATCGGGGGCGCCGTCCCTCTCCCGGGCCAGCTTCGCTCCCGCGGGTGTCGTGTCGCCGACGCCCGTTCCGGCGGCCGCCGATCAGAGGACGCCCTCTTCGGTCCGGCGCGCCCGTGAGGCCGAGCGCCGCCAGCTGACGGTCCTGGCGTGTGGCTGCGACGCGTTCGAGTCCGAGCCGTACCTGGAGCTGGACTCCGAGGATCAAGCGAACGCGCTGCGCGCGTTCCTGGAGACGTGCGAGAAGGCCGTGGACCAGTTCGGCGGCACGATCGTGGAGTCCAGCGAGAAGGGGGTGGTGGCCTGCTTCGGCTACCCGGTGGCGTATGAAGACGCCGCCGGACGTGCCGCACGCACGGGGCTCGCCATCCTCGAGGGAATGAAGGCCCCGGGTGAGCTGCTGCGGGTGGGAGACAGGCTGACGTTGAATCCCTGGGTCGGGATCCATACCGGGCCCGCCGTCGTCGAGTCGAAGGCGGGCGGCGTGTCGCTGGTCGGCGAGGCGCGGAACGTGGCCGTCCGCCTCCAGGACGTGGCCGTGGCCGGCCAGGTGACCTGTACGGAGGCCAGCCGTCGCCTGTTCCAGGGGCGGCTCGAGTGCACCTCCCTCGGCGGGCAGAAGGTCAAGGGCGTTCCAGCGCCCGTCGAGCTGTTCCGGGTCGAGCACGTCGCGGTGGCCGGGAACCCGATCGACGCGGTGGCCCCGGCCGAGCTGTCGCCGCTGACCGGCCGCGAGCAGGAAGTGGGCCTGCTCAAGGACCGCTGGGATCAGGCCAGGGAGGGCATGGGCCAGGTCGTTCTCCTGATCGGCGAGCCGGGCCTGGGCAAGTCGCGCCTGGTGCACACGATGAAGCAGCACGTCCTGGGGCAGGGGAGTGAAGGTGAGGCAAACGCACCCGTCATCGAGTGGCGCTGCTCGCCGCATTTCCAGAACACGGGCCTCTATCCGGCCATCGACTTCTTCGAACGGGCCCTCGCCTTCGACCGCGAGGTGACGCCGGAGGCCCGGTTCGACCTGATGCTGCACCACCTGGAGCGGTACGACCTGGCCCGGCCCGAGACCGTTCCGCTGTGGGCCGCGCTGCTCTCGCTCCCGATCCCGGATCGCTACCCGCCGCTGTCGTTGCCCCCGCTCCGGCAGCGCGAGGAGACCTTTCGCGTCATCCTGGACTGGCTGCACACGCGCGCCGCCAGCACGCCGGTCCTGTTCGTGGTCGAGGACCTGCACTGGGTGGACGCCTCCACGCTCGAGCTGCTGGGCCAGTTCCTGGCCGAGGGCCTGCACGATTCCATCCTGACGCTGCTCACCTTCCGCCCCGAGTTCACCACGCCGTGGCCCGCCCTCGCCCACCAGACCACCCTGGCGCTGAACCGGCTCACGCAGCGCCAGGCCGGCGACCTCATGAGGAAAAAGGCGAAGCGCGCGCTGCCGGAGGCCGTGGTCCAGCAGATCTACGACCGGACCGGCGGCGTGCCGCTGTTCGTCGAAGAGTTCACCACCATGGTGCAGGCTTCCCTTCCCGACCGGGAAGGGAATGGCGGATCGAGCGGCCCGCTGCTAAGGCACGAGATTCCCGCCACCCTCCAGGACCTGGTGATGGCGCGGCTGGACCGGATCGGGGATGAGCGCGGGCTGGCGCTGCTGGCCGCCACCCTCGGCCGCGAGTTCGACTACGAGTTGTTGTCCGCCGTCGCGGACCTGGACGAGCCCACGCTGCAGCGCGAGCTGGCGGAACTGGTGCGGGCGGCGATCTTGTATCCGAAGGGCAAGCCGCCCCGCTGCCGCTACATCTTCAAGCACGCGCTGCTCGAGGACGCCTTGTACAACGCGCTGGTGAAGGGAAAGCGGCAGCAGCTCCATCGGCGGATTGCCGAGGTGCTGGAGGCGCAGTTCCCGCACACCGCCGAGACGCAGCCGGAGCTGCTCGCCCATCACTTCACGGAGGCGGGCATCAGCGAGAGGGCCCTGCACTACTGGCTGGCCGCGGGGCTGCGGTCGAGGGAACGCTCGGCCAACGTAGAGGCCATCGGCCACCTGACGAGAGGACTGGCGCTGGTCGGCGCCCTGGCCGCGTCGCCCGAACGCGATGGCCAGGAGCTGCCGTTCCTGAGCGCCCTGGCCCCCTGTCACATCGCCGTTCGCGGATACGCCGCACCCGAAGCCGGACCCATCCTGGAGCGCGCCCGCGAGCTGTGCGAACGGACCGGACAGGCGCCGCAGCTGTTCGGAACCATGCTGGGAACGTGGGAGTGGCGCCTGGTCCGCGGCGACATCCGGCAGTGCATGGACCTGGCCCGCGAGGGTCTCCTGCTGGCCGACCGCCTGGAAGATCCCGGCATCCTGATGGAAGCGTTGTTCATGCCCGGCGTCACGATGTTCTACCGGGCGGACTTCGCCGCCGCGCGACGGTACTTCGAGAGGGCGCTGGCCACCTGCGATGACCGCGAACGCGCGAAGTTCTGGTCCACGTTCACGGGACACAACGCCGGCGTGACGCATCGCTGCTACCTGGCCCTGGCGCTGTGGCAGCTCGGGTACCCGGATCAGGCCATGAAGCTGGATGGCGAGACGCGCGAGCTGGCCCGCACGATCGGCCACGCGTTCAGCACCGCTCACGCCGTGGATTTCACGGCCTGTCTCTACCAGTTCTCTCGACTGGGCGGCAAGGTACAGGCGGCCGCCGAGGAAGAGATCGCGATCGCCACCGACCAGGGGTTTCAGCTCTGGCAGGCGCTGGGGACCCTTCACAAGGGGGCGGGCCTGCTCCTGCAGGACCGCCGTGACGACGCATTGCCGCTCCTCGTGGATGGCTTGCGCCAGTTTCGTGGCACCGGCGCCCTTCTCCGTGTCCCCTACTATCTCGGCATGCTGGGAGAGGCGTATACCCGGGCCGGGCGCTTCGAGGAGGCGTTCGCGGCGCTCGACGAGGCGCTCTCCGTCGTCGACAAGAACGACGATCGCTTCCAGGAGGCGGAGCTTCACCGCCTCAAGGGAGAGCTGCACCTGGCCGCGGCCGGCGGCCAGGAGGTCGAAGCCGAGGTGTGCTTCCAGCGCGCCATCGCGATCGCCCGGCGGCAACAGAGCAAGGCCTGGGAGCTCCGTGCAACCATGAGCCTGGCCCGGCACTGGCAGGAACGGGACCGCCGCGGGGAAGCCCAGTCCGCGCTCGGCGCGGTGTACGGCGGCTACACGTAGGGTTTCGCGACGCCCGACCTCGTCGATGCCCGGGCCATGCTGGAGAGCCTGGCCAAACCCGCCCGGACGACATCGTGACGCTCTG
>Ga0111538_10004090_pt1 | contig 20344 bp, 17 predicted proteins | sample SoiMethybrSBSTD1_FD_79669 | JGI IMG/M metagenome (GOLD analysis project Ga0111538, IMG submission 79669) | Bulk soil microbial communities from a Populus tree surrounding site in Tennessee, USA - Soil MetaG P. TD hybrid SBSTD1 (version 2)... | ecosystem: Environmental > Terrestrial > Soil >... | reverse complement strand
TGATGAAGCGATCGATCCGGTTGGTTCGGATCTGGTAGAAGTGATTCACGAACACACAGGTGGCAAAGGTGTTGAGTATTTGATCGAGGCGTCAGGATCGGGTGAGGTCTTCCGATCGATGCCGGGGTTGATCCGCAAGCAGGCCACGGTCCTGTGTTACGGGCATGGTCATGCTGGAACAGATTTGAGTGTGTTGAGCAGTATCTTTTTCAAGGAGCCTGTGCTCGTGAGCTCTGTCGGGGCGTCTGGCGGGTTTGAGAGTGATGGGCGACCGGCAGTTTATACACGCGCATTGAATTTGATCGAGGAGAAACGGATCGATATCGAACCGCTGATCACGCATCGCTACAAGTCGTTCGCCGATGTCGAGAAGGCATTATCGAGCGATATATATACCGACGACTATGTGAAAGGCGTCGTTGTTTTGGCCCCGGATCTTCGCGGATAACCGCGGATCATATGAAGGTTTCGCTTTTCGTAACTTGTCTCGTCGATCAAATGTGGACCAGCGTCGGCGTGAGCAGCGTCGAGGTGTTGCGACGTGTGGGTTGTGAGGTTGAGTTTGACAAGCGACAGACGTGTTGCGCGCAACCGGCTTTCAATACCGGTTATCTGGACGAAGCGCGGCCGGTAGCACGGCGTTTCATCGAAATCTTTGAAGAGAGCAAGGCCGACGCGATTGTCAGCCCGTCGGGATCCTGCACTGCGATGGTGCATCACTATCCGCAACTGTTTGCAGGTGATCCCGAATGGCTTCCGCGGGCGCAAGCGGTCGCAGCAAAAACACACGAGCTGAGCTCGTTCCTGGTCCGCGTACTCAAAGTCGAAGATGTGGGCGCATCATGGCAAGGTCGATTAACCTGGCACGACGCCTGTCATGGCTTGCGCGACCTCAATCTAAAGACCGAACCGCGAACGTTGATTCGAAACGTTCGTGGCGCTGAATTCGTCGAGCTCGAACATGCCGACGCGTGTTGCGGCTTTGGTGGCACATTTTCCGTGAAGTATCCGGAGATCTCAGTGGCCATCCTGGACCAGAAGATTGACGCAATCGAGCGCGCAGGTGTGCAGGCCGTGGTGTCGGGTGATGCAAGTTGTCTGATGCAGATCGGCGGCAGGCTGTCGCGCAAAGGATCCAAAGTGAAAGTGATGCATCTGGCTGAATTATTAGCCGCGGATTTACGCGGATAAACGCGGATCGGAATGAATCATTTAAGTAGCGAGACGTTTGATGAGAATGCGAAGGCCGCGCTTGCTGATACGCATCTGCGCGGGGCGCTGAAGAATGCGACGTCGCTGTTTGGCGAGCGGCGCAAGGCGGCGGCCGCGAGTCTGCCGAACTGGGAGGACCTGCGCAGCGAGGCGCGAGCGATCAAAGACGACGTGCTTTCGCATCTCGATCGATATCTCGAAGAGTTTGCCGGCAACGCAGAGTCTCGCGGCGCAAAGATTCATTGGGCACGCGATGCTGCCGAGGCAAACTCGATCATCTGTGGTCTTGCAGCAGAACGTAAAGCGCGCATCGTAGTCAAGAGCAAGAGTATGACAACCGAAGAAACGCATCTCAACGCGGCGCTCGAAGCTGCGGGAATGCAGGTTGTCGAAACAGATCTTGGTGAGTACATCATTCAACTCGCCGACGAGCCGCCGTCGCATATCATCGCACCGGCAATCCATAAAACGCGTGGGCAGATCGGCGAACTCTTCAACGCTGAGCTCGGAATGCCGCTCACAGACGACGTGGCACGACTGACCAGCACTGCGCGCGCCACGCTACGCGATCGTTTCGCTGCCGCGGACGCCGGCATCAGCGGAGTGAATTTTGCAATCGCCGAAACAGGAACGATCGTCATCGTCGAGAATGAAGGCAACATTCGTTTGACCACGAGCCTGCCGCGCATTCATATCGCCGTGATGGGCATTGAGAAAGTGTTGCCCCGCTTTGCGGATCTCGACGTCTTTCTCAAGCTCCTGCCTCGCTCGGGCACGGGTCAAAGACTCACGACTTACCAGTCGTACATTACGGGAACGAAACGGCAATCAACGGATGAAGGTCCGGAAGAACTACACATTGTTTTGCTCGACAATGGCCGGTCACGCATGTTGGCCCATCCGGTAACGCGCCAGTCACTAGCCTGCATTCGTTGCGGCGCGTGCTTGAATGCTTGTCCGGTGTACCAGCAGGTTGGAGGTCATGCTTACGGGTCGGTTTATCCGGGTCCGATTGGAGCTGTGATCACGCCGCAGTTGATGGGCATCGAGAAGTCCGCGCAGCTTCCGTACGCGTCGAGCTTGTGTGGTGCGTGCCGTGAAGTTTGTCCGGTGAAGATTGATATACCAAGACTCCTGTTACACCTGCGCGCCGAGATTGCGCCGCGCAAAGGAAAACTCAGTGAGCGACTCGCATTCAAGATGTGGGCGCAGGTTATGATGCGCCCATCGCTTTATAAAATGAGCTCGGTCGTGGGCCGCGTAATGCAGCGATTCGTTCCATTGGCAAAGGCGTGGACCAACGGTCGCGATCTTCGTCCCATTGAATCGAAGAGTTTTCACGAGTTGTGGTCGGATGAATAACACGGCACGCGAAGACATTCTCGGATCGATACGATCGCATCTCGCGGCCAGTGTGCCTTACGACAAACAAGAAGTTAGCCGCGGATTTCCGCGGATAAACGCGGATCAAAATCCGTCTTCATCAGTGGAGATCTGTGGCCAATTTAAAGAGAGTCTCGAGGCGGTCGATGGGCACTGCGTGATCGTTCAGGGGGACGAGGGAATTGCCAGGGCGCTTACACAGATCGTCCGAGGGCAGTACATCGCGATTTCTGACAATCCTGAAGTGGAACGATTACTTCATCTAACTGATCTAGAGATCGAAGAACTCGGTATCGCCCCGAACGCTCATGAAATTTTTCGATTCGACGTCGGTATCAGCACCGCTCAGGCTGCGATTGCGGAGACCGGTACGCTCGTTCTCGACAGCACACGGGAACGGCATCGCCTGGTTTCGCTTGTGCCGCCGGTGCACATCGCAATCGTTCGTGCCTCGCAGATTTACAGAACCTTGGGCGAGGTTTTGACGCTCATTAGAAAAGATAAAGAAGTCAGTCCTGCGATTACGTTCATTACCGGTCCATCACGCACCGCCGATATCGAGCTGACGCTCGCGATCGGTGTGCATGGACCGCAAGAGCTTTATGTCATCGTCGACGAAGTGAATTAAATGCACATCATCTCTTTTGCAACTGAAGAATCGAACTGGCGCTCACCACGCATGGGAATTATCTTGCACGTGGGCGATCACGACACCGGCTATCGACTCGACTGCGAGAAGCTGTTTGCTAAAGCCGATCGTCCGGCAGATCCGCTCGCCTGGTTTGACATGAATGGTCCATGGTTCAAAAAATCACGCGAGACGCACGATGCGCTCGTGCGCGATGAACGGGCACTCGCCGACGCGCGCGAGAAAGGCTGGTTGGTTCCCAGCAAAGACGCTTACTGGTTTGCTCCCGTGCCGCGTCCGGGAAAGATCATCTGCATCGGACTCAACTACAGGGATCATGCGGCCGAAAGCAACATGGCAATTCCCGAAAAGCCGGTAATGTTTTCGAAGTTTTCCAATTGTGTCGTTGCACCGGGCGAGCCGGTGGTCCTGCCCACGACGAGCCAACAGGTGGATTACGAAGCAGAATTGGCGGTCGTGATCGGGCGGCGCGCAAAACACGTAAGCGCCGATCGTGCTTATGACTACGTGCTCGGCTACACGGCTTTCAACGATGTGAGCGCACGCGACTTCCAGTTTGCGGACGGACAGTGGCAACGCGGTAAATCCTGCGACACGTTCGCGCCAATGGGCCAGACGATCGTAACCACGGATACGATCACGGATCCGCACAAGCTTTCGATCAAGCTCGTGCTCAATGGTCAAACCATGCAGGACTCAAACACGGACCAACTGATCTTTGGTGTCCCGGCATTGATTGAGTTCATCACACAATCGATCACGCTCGAACCTGGAGACGTGATTGCGACGGGCACACCTCCGGGGGTGGGCTTCGCTCGCAAGCCGCCGGTGTTTCTCAAACCGGGCGACCAGATGGAAGTGCTGATCGAGGGTATGGGTGGTCTGGGTACTCCGGTGGTTAGTGAAGCCGAATAATCTCTTATCAGGAAAACAACATGCGCAAATTCCTTTTGTTATTGGTGGCACTCACTCTCGTAGCTGCGTGCACTAAATCGAACGGTCCGGCAGCAAACGGCAAGAAGAAACTCACGATTGCTGTGATCCCCAAAGGCACTACGCACGAATTCTGGAAGAGCATACATGCCGGCAGCAACAAGGCCGCGAGCGAGCTCACGGCGCAGGGCACTGACGTCGACGTGATCTGGAAGGGACCATTGCGTGAAGACGATCGCGAACAGCAGATTCAGGTTGTTGAAGGTTTTGCTGCACAAGGCGTGAGTGGCATCGTGCTGGCGCCACTTGACGATCGCGCTCTCGTGCGTCCGGTGTCGGATGCCGGTCGGGCAGGTGTCCCGACTGTGATCATCGACTCCGGTTTGGTGTCGAATGACTTTGTGAGTTTCGTCGCCACTGACAACCGTAAAGGCGGTTCGCTTGCTGCCGATCGCATGGGCCAACTATTGAATGGCAAAGGCAAGGTGCTCGTCTTGAGATACGCTGAAGGATCCGCGAGCACGACCGAGCGTGAAGGGGGCTTTATCGATCAAATCAAAGCGAAGTTTCCCGAGATCGAGCTCGTGTCGACCGATCAATACGCCGGGGCGACACGCGACACGGCGAAGCGCGCTTCGGAGAACTTGTTGAATCGTTTTGGCGACGTCGTGCAGGGCATCTTCACGCCGAATGAATCGTCGACTGCTGGAATGCTCCTGGCGCTGCAGGACATCGGCAAGGCCGGGAAGATTTCGTTTGTCGGGTTCGACTCGAGCCAGACGTTCATCGACGCGATCAATGCGAACCAGTTGCATGGGATCGTCGTGCAGAACCCGTTCAATATGGGTTATCTCGGCGTGAAGACGATGGTCGACAGTCTGCAAGGTAAGCAGGTCGAGAAAAAGATCGACACCGGCGTGATGCTCGTGACGAAGGAAAATCTCGAATCGCCGGAAGTGAAGACGCTCTTACACCCTCCGCTCGATCAGTATCTGAAATAAGTTAGACAGGATGTACAGGATTTTTCATGATAATCATGATTAATCCTGTAATCCTGTCTACATTTACCTATGGTTGCGGACGTCAAAGAGAATCGCGTGATCTCCAGCACGCGTCTGATCCATCAATGGCTGAATCGCCTCGGGCCGGTGCTTGGGCTGCTGTTGGTCATCGGCATCTTTTCACTTCTGGTTGATACGCCCGCCCGTCTTCTTTCACCAAACAATCTCCGCATCGTTCTTTCCCAAACCGTGATCGTCGCCATCGGCGCCATCGGGATGACGATGATTATCATCAGCGGTGGTATCGATCTCGCTGTGGGCTCGACGATCGCGCTGACTGGAGTCATTACGGCACTCGCCATCAACGCCGGCTTTCCGCCTTCGGTTGCTTTGCTGAGTGGCATTCTGGTTGGTGGAATCGTCGGCGTCGTAAATGGTCTCGTCATCACGCGACTAAAGGTCGTGCCGTTCATTGCCACACTCGGAATGCTCGGCGTTGCGCGCGGCGTCGCGAAGTGGATGGCGAATCAGCAGACAGTGAACATGCCGGGCACATGGTTGAATGAGCTGCTCGTGATGTTTCCAACACCTTCGTGGTTACTCGTTGCACCGGGTGTGTGGATTGCGATAGTGCTCGCTGTTTGTGCTGCGATTGTTTTGCGTAACACGGTTTTTGGGCGACGTGTTTTCGCGCTCGGGTCGAATGAAGCTGCGGCGCGTGGGTGTGGTATCGCAACTGATAGATTGAAAGTCTGGATCTACGGTCTCGCAGGTTTGCTCTTCGGACTCGCCGGAGTGATGCAGATGTCGCGTTTGCGGCAGGGCGATCCGACTGTTGCCGCCGGCTCGGAGCTCGACATCATCGCCGCGGTGGTGATCGGAGGCGGCAGTTTGAGTGGCGGTGAGGGAAGCATTCTCGGATCGATGATCGGCGCTTTGATCATGGCGTTTCTGCGGAACGGCTGTCAGCAGGTTGGCTGGCCCAACTACATTCAGGAGATCATTATCGGCGCGATTATCGTTGTCGCTGTCGCCATCGATCGTTGGCGATCGACTCGAGCTTAGCCACAAAGACACAACAAGCACCTCATGCCCGTTACTCTCGAAGATATTGCACGCGCGCTGAACGTCTCGAAGATGACGGTGTCGCGCGCGATCAATAATCATCCCGAGATCAGCCGAGCGACCCGCGCGCGCATTCTCGCCACCGCCCAAAAAATGAAGTATCGCCCGAATCAGTTTGCGCGAGCCCTCACCACCAATCACGCGTATCTCATCGGCATCGTTGTTCCCGATTTGATGCACTCGTACTTCGCTGAGATCTGTCGCGGCGTCGAATCACATGCGCGACCGGCCGGTTATCAAAACCTGATCTGCAGCACGGATGAAGAAGCGCGCAAAGAAATGGACGAGATTGAAGCGTTGTTGTCGAGAACCGATGGGCTCATCGTTGCTTCTGCATTGTCGGCGTCGGAAGCGAAGTTCTATCGCCGGCTTCTTTCTGAGGGTGCGAATATCGTTTTGATCGATCGGCTACTTGAAGGCCTGCGTTGTTCCGCCGTGACGACGGACGACGTTCAAGTTGGAATCCTGGCAACCGAGCACCTGATCAAGCTTGGTCATCGGAAAATCGGACACCTGCGCGGTCCGAACGTCTCTACGGCAAACAAACGTTTGGAAGGTTATCAACAAGCCATCAAGAAAGCCGGTCTTAAGTCGACGGTACGCGATTGCGGTTTTACTGAATCAGACGGTTATGCCGCGATGCAGAAGTGGATCGGATCAGGCAATCTTCCGTCAGCAATCTTCGCTGCTAACGATCCGGCTGCAATTGGCGCGATGGCAGCGCTGGACAAAGCAGGATTGAAAGTTCCGGAGGACGTTGCTTTCGTCGGCGCAGGAAGTATTCACTACGGCGACATGTTGCGCGTGCCTCTCACGACTGTCACCTGGTCAAAAGCCGAGATGGGTCAGGCTGCGGCGAGTCTGTTATTAGAATTAGTCGACAAGAAAAAAGGGCGGCGTCTTCGCACTGTCACAGTCCCTCCAGAGCTCGTTATCCGGCAGTCTTCGGGCCACGGATCGCACAAATAACACAAGAAAAGTCTTGACAGTCGGGAAGCGGAATAGTATATGTTCCGCGTTTAGACAAATTCATTCGCCCAGTTTTCCTAATAAACCGTAACAAATCAGGCTACTCTTTTCGCTTGTAAGTTGTTGGCCTAATAAGTCTTAACTGAGAACAATTTATTCCATGCGCAAGATTAACCCACACGATTTCAAGGTCGCTCGTCGCGGTACCAGCCGCGAAATCAATCGACAGATTGCCCTAAATCTGATTCGCACCCATCAGCCCGTTTCGCGTGCTGACCTCGCCCGGCTCATGAACGTCCGCCGGGGCGTCGCCAGTCTCCTGGTGGGTGAACTCCTCAGTGAGTCGCTGATCTTCGAAGGCGCTATGGGCGAATCCGTGGGACGAGGCCGGCGGCCGACCTTTCTCTTCATCGACTCTCGCCAGCGGTGCGTAGTTGGTGTCGATATTCGCGCGTCGAGAACATACATCATCGTCACCGACCTGATGGGGCGACAACTCGGCGTTGTCAGTAGTTTTCAAACTAATCGCGAAGTCGATGTGTTGATTCAGGAACTCGTGCGACGCATCAAGCAGATCCTTGCTGACTACAAAGAAGTCGGCGCCTGTGAAGGTGTCGGTGTAGCGGTTCCGGGTATGGTCGATCCTGCGAAGGGACGCGTTTTGCACGCACCGCAGCTTGCGTGGCGCGATGTCAACTTACGCGATCCACTTTCGGTTGCTCTCGGCATTCCCGTTCAAATTGAGAACTCAGGTAAGGCGTGCGCGCTCGCACAGGTGTGGGCCACGCGCAGCGACGTTGTCGCTTCGGGCAGTTCGATCTTCGTCAGCGTCTCGGACGGTGTCGGCGTCGGTATCGTGGTGAACGGAGAAGTGCTGCGCGGGCGTCACAATACTGCGGGCGAGTTCGGACACGTGCCGCTCAGCATCGATGGACCAAAGTGTTCCTGCGGCGCTACCGGTTGCTGGGAAGCTTATATTTCAAACCTCGCGACTCTTTCGCGCTACTTCGGCCAGGACTTGTCGGAACCGCGACCGCGCGATACCGAAACCGCGAACTTCTCGGTCGAAGACCTGATTGCACGTGCTCGTGCCGGCGATGCAAAAGCACTCGCCGCGATCAATTCCACCGCGCGTTACCTCGGCCTGGGCCTTGCTTCGATCATCAACGCTCTCGATCCCGGGCGCATTTATATCGGCGGTGAAATAACTACAGCGTGGAGCTTGATCGAACCAATCGTTCGCAGTGCTCTGCGCGAACGAACGTTGACTGAGTTTGGCGGCGCGACGGAAATCCACGTCGTGCCTGCAGAAGATCACCCGCGCCTGCGTGGTGCAGTTGCGCTTGTTGCTGCACCTGCCTTTGCAGCGCCAATGGTTGCCTAAAAGTTTTCAACAATCCGTGAGCGAAACTCCGCGTAAAATCCGCGGCTAACACTTTCCCTTTTGGAGGTCTAGATCGATGCGTTGCTCTACACAATCCCGACTACCACTTTTGTGGTTGCTGTTACTCATCGTCGTCGCTTCTCAAAACGCATTCGCACAAACTGTGGTAGGTCGCATTTCCGGCACTGTCACAGATAGCTCGGGCGCGGTTATACCTAACGCCACGGTTACAGTTCGCAACAACGCGACTAACCTCGAACGGACTGCCGTTACGGATGGCGAAGGCTTCTACACCGTCACGAATCTTCCCGTCGGAAGCTACACCGTCGCGATTGAGCAAAAAGGTTTTAAGAAGTCAGTTCAGACTGACAACGTACTGGCGGCGGATACGCGGTTGACTGTCAACATGACACTTGAGCCGGGCGCTGTTTCAGAGACAGTTGAGGTTTCAACTGCAGCAGGCGAGACGGTCAATACCACGTCGGGTGAAGTTGCTCGCGTCGTCGATAAGCGCCAGGTTCAAAACCTTGCTCTAAACGGCCGCAACTACATGCAGCTTGTCACGCTTGTTCCCGGTGCTGCAATTCTTGACGAGGATCAACTCGCTCTCACGACGAGCTTGAGCATCAGTCAGGCTGCTATCAACGGCAATCGCCCTAATTACAACAGCCTCACGGTTGATGGCGGCTTCAACATGGATTCAGGCAGCAACAATAGTCAGGTCAACAACGTCGGGATCGACTTTATTCAGGAAGTGAAGATTCAAACTTCAAACTTCTCTGCTGAGTACGGTCGCAACGCTGGCGCTGCCGTCAATGTGGTCACGCGTAGTGGTGGAAATGACTATCACGGAAGCGTTTATGAATTCGGTCGTAACGACAAACTGGACGCCCGCAACTATTTCTCGCCCAAAAAAGGAAAGTTGCGCTTCAACAATTTTGGCTGGAATTTCAACGGCAAGATCGTTAAAGACAAGCTCTTCTTTTTCGCCGGCCAGGAATACAAATACATCCGTCAGGACGCGTCGCCTGTTTCACGCAACATGCCAACCAGAGCCGAACGGCTGGGCGATTTTAGTTTGCGTACGGGCGCGCTGAACGTTCCCGTCGGCTACACGGCATTCAATCCGGCGAACGGAACAACAGTCGCCGCGGGCCAACCAATTCCGGGGCGTAACCTGGCGAACCTGAGACTCAACGGGCAACCTGTTGGTGTCACTCCCAACGGCAAAGCCATCGCGGCGGTCTATACTGCAATGGAACAAGTCGCAGTCGCCTACTCTGATACGCCGACGGCGAACAACGCGACCTTTCAGCAGCCGAATCCTTTCGATTACCGTGAAGACAACATCCGCATCGATTACAGAATCAATTCCAAACATAGTGTCTATGGTCGCTATCTCCACGATATGTACGATCTGATCGATCCCTTCGGCACATTCATAAACTCGCAACTGCCGACAGTGCCGACGAATCGACTCCGTCCTGGAAGTAGTTATCAACTTTCGTATACGTGGTTGATAACACCAAACTTCATCAACGAAGCTAAAGCCAACGCTACCTGGAATGGTCAGCGAGTGCCGCCAGTTGGAGAATTCTGGAAACGCTCGACGTTTGGTTTTACTTACCCACAGCTTTCCTCGGGAGGACGTTTCGACGATGGCATTCCAAACGTTACCTTCTCCGGAAACGGCTCGATGGCAAACTTTAACGGACCAAACGGTTCCTTATTGTCACCGACGACGGATATCGCGGTTAGCGACAACGTCACCTTCATTCGAGGAAAGCATTCGCTCAAGACCGGCCTTGTAGTGATTCGTAATCGCAAGGATCAGAACGGTCGCTCTATTTATACTGGCAACGTAGCCTTTAATTCCGGTGCTGCCTCTGGCGCCGTTACTACAGGCAACGCTTTCGCGGATGCATTGCTGGGAAATTTCCGTACCTATCAGGAAGCGGATAACGATCCGATCGGCTTCTTCAGATTCAATCAAGTCGAAGCCTTCGTTTCAGACAGTTGGAAGATTACGCGCGATTTGAGTTTTGAACTCGGAGCTCGCTACTACCACTTTGGTCCAACGTACACGCAGGCAAACAACATGGCGAGCTTCGACGCCAATCTCTATGATCCAACTAAAGCAGTGACCGTACTCCCTAACGCTACAATCGATCTGACAAAGGGCGGCAATCGTTTTAACGGGCTAGTCAGAGCCGGTGATGGTGTTCCACTCGACGAGCGTGGCAGAGTCAGCGCCAGCGACGCAGCTCTGGGACTCGTTCCTGCTGGCGGGCCCCGAGGTTTTTACCAGCCGGCAGACCGCCTGGCTCCGCGATTTGGATTTGCCTATGCTCCGTTTCATGACGATAAGACTTCTATTCGCGGCGGCTTTGGTATGTACTACGACAAAGTCGAAGGCAATCTAATCTTCTCGCAAGTTAATGTGCCGCCATTTGTCAGTACGCCCAATTTCAGCAACGGTAATCTTGCGAATCCCTCCGGCGGAACTCCAGCTAATGCGGCATTGATCGGCTCAATTAACTCCATCGATCCTAATTTGGACATCGCCTACTCAATGAACTTTAGTATTGGTGTCCAGAGGGAACTCCCGCGTGGTTTCTTCATCGAGGCCGACTACGTCGGCAACTTGGGTCGACATTTGATTCGACAGCCCGACATCAATCAGGTGTCATTCAAAGCCTTAACGGCGAATCTGCCCGCGAATGGTGGTCCAAACGCAAGTGTTGATGCCTTGCGTCCGTTCAAGGGATTTACTCAGATCCTTTACCGGCTTTCTGACGCCAACTCTAATTACCATGGCCTGCAGCTCTACGCCGCTAAACGGAAAGGCAACCTTGAACTAACAGCCGGTTACACATGGTCAAAAGTGCTTACCGACACAAGCGGAAACGGAGACGGTGTTGACGTCGGAGAAGACCCATTCAACCGCCACTCGAATTATGGCGTGGCGACCTTTGATCGCCGGCATATCTTCGTGACGACGTACGACTATCTCCTGCCATGGTTCAGCAAGATGAAAGGTGTTGGTGGGGCCGTGTTGTCAGGCTGGGAAATCAGCGGCATCACCCGTTATCAAAGCGGGGCGCCTTTAACCGTCACAGCTAACACGGCGATCGGAACGAGGCGCGCGAATTATGTAGGTGGGGACGTCCGCGCAGCGTCGTTTGGTCCGTTGAACCAATGGATCAGTGAAACGGCGTTTGCACCTGCTCCAGCTACTGCTCGCGGCAACAGCGGTGTTGGGATCGTTCAGGGTCCGAACCTGCAAACGTGGGATTTCTCCATGCGCAAGCAGTTTCAGATTTCCGAACGTTTCAACCTTCGATTTCAGGCGGACATGTTTAATGCCTTCAATCGAGCAAACTTTAGACCGCCCCCGACTGTTCTAACGACGGCGGGTTTTGGTCGCATCACGACGGCCGGTCCGGCTCGCAATATTCAGTTTGGACTGAAGCTGAACTTTTAAATGAAATCGGTTTTTATCTGTGTAATCTGCGTTACCTTGTGTGTCAGCTCCCAGGCGCGTACGGTGACAACGGCCAGTTTACGTGACGAGGTCAACACGTTTCTCGGCAAGGAACTCGCTGCTCACCTGAGCGCGATCAAGTCGCTGGATCCGCCGCCTGATCGCGTTCTTGGTGTGCCGACCACGGGTGAGTTTTCGTGGGGTACATTCATGCGGGCGCTCGCAGCCTACGCCGAGACGAGCGGCCAGAAGGAATTGGCGGGCCGAGATCTGGTAAAGGCCATAGGCCAAATGGGATTGATCGAGGCGCGCAATGGAAGCAAGACTTTTTCACAGTTATATGCAGCCCTTGCTCTGCGCCACTTTGGTCGCGATCTAAAAACGAATCCGCTGTGGCTGAGCCTGAGTCCGGAAGAACAGAAGGCTTGGCGCGTTCTGCTGAATCCGGAAAGTTTCTATGACCCCAAGACAAAGCGTCTCATCAATCATGCCGAGAATTATCTCGGCGTAGCGGCTCGCATTACCAGTATTAGTTATGAGCTCGGTGTATCGACGGATCGCGCGTTTCTTGACGAATTACTCGATCGCGCTGCGGTCCAGTTCACCGAGGGCAATCTCTACGCTGATGATGCACCGCCGACCGGACGTTTCGATCGTTACTCAAACGAGTACGCGCGTTATGTCTACGAAGCGGCAGAGTCAGCCGGGCGCAAGGATCTGATGGACAAGATTCGTCCTTCGCTGATGGCGCAGATGCGTTTGTGGTGGGACATCGTTTCGGAGGATGGTTACGGTTACGACTGGGGGCGCAGTCAGGGGGTGGTCAGTTATCTCGACACCCCCGAGATCGCAGGCTTCCTGGCGTCGCATCCTGAGTTCAGACCCGCACCGCTCGGCGATCTCGCGGCGCTTTATTACCAGGCGTGGAATTATTTGCAGCACGACTACCGCAGTGACGCGCACTTGCTGTCGATCTTTGCATTCGGACGTGGTAACTACGCCTACATCTCACGCGAGCGTGAGTGGCAACAGACAACAGGCTTCTTCGGCAAGCTGGCAAACTCGCACACGCCGATCATGAACGCGCTCGAGAAGGAAGGCATTGCGACGTTTCCTGTTGTGCCGGCGCTGCCGCCGGTGGCACGTTTCGAGTTCTTTCGTAAGACGCCGGAGCGATCCGCGGGTGTTTGGGTAGTGCGTCAGGGTGCGCTTCGCTTTGCGTTACCGATCACCACTGGTCCAAAGCCGGGAATGTCAGACTATCTTCCGGCACCACATGGCTTGCCGGGTTTTGCCGCGCCGGTGGAACAGATCTATCCGGCGTTAACGCCCTATGTGGAACTGGCAGACGGGCGCACAGTGGTGGCAACGGATGGCGCTGACGTGATCGAGCCTGCGGCTGATGGTCGTAGCTTACGTGTACGTTGGACGAAGTGGGCCGTCGTGGGTACGCCATCGGGAAAAGTTCAGGATGTCGGTTTGACGAGTGAAGTTGTTTGGCGGATTGAAAACGGCACGTTGTTTCGCGAAGAAACGTTGAGTTCAAAACAACCAGTTACAATTCGTCGCTGGCGACTGGCGGTTCCAACGACGCACGACCAGGTTGAAACCGAAAACTCGAATGGAGTGCGAGTCGATCACTTCAGCTCAACGAATGGAACGTTAGACGTGCGCTTGTCTGACGCAAACTTTCCGTTGCAGGCAGCGATCCTCGCGACAGGCAACAGCACACTCGGACGCGGTGTTCATGGTGCGATACCATTGCATCTCGTGTTTGAGGCGAAGGACGTTACGGTGAACGGCGCCCTAAAATTCAAGCTGGCGCTGACACCGAGATAAGTTTTGACAGGATGTACAGGATTTTCAGGATTAACATGTGAATCCTGAATCATCCTGTACATCCTGTCTAAAAGGACGAGGAGTATCCATGGACCAGGAAGTTGTTCAAAACCCAATCACCCCGGAAACCTGTTTCGTGCCGAAGACGCACGAAGGCAAAGGACGTCGCACAGCGGTCGCTCCGGGCTCGACTGCGGCGCGCTACCTGCACTACGGCCGCATCACCCTTGCGGCGGGCGACGCGCCGATCACGTTCAATAGCGAAGATCACGAAGTCGGGCTGATCTGTCTTAACGGCAAAGCGACTATAACAACCGAGGGCGAAACCTTTGATCTCGATCGCTACGACGCGGTCTACGTACCACGTGATTCAGACATTGAAGTCAACGCGCCGGAAGGCTGCGATCTCGCTGAAGTCTCAGCTCCCGTAGCTAAGCGATACCCGTTAAAGTTTGTCTCGTACAAAGAAGTGCGACAGAACCCGAAGCTCCACTTGATCGCCGGCAAGCCACCCGCGGAGCGCGATCTGAACGTGCTCATCGGCGCCAACGTCGAAGCCGGCCGCATCATGGCCGGAGTGACTTTTTCGACACCCGGCAACTGGACGTCATGGCCTCCTCACGAACATTCAAAGCTACTTGAGGAGGCTTATCTCTTCATCGACATGCCGTCGCCGTCGTTTGGCGTTCAGTTTGTTTACACCGATCCGAAGCAGCCGGAGCTGGTCCAGGTAGTGCGTGAAGGCGACTGTGTGTTGATGCCGCAGGGTTATCACCCGAACGTCGCCGCACCGGGTGGACAGATCAACTTTTTGTGGATGATGGCGGCAATCAAGGAAGGCGAGGACCGGCTCTATGGTGTTGTGAATGTGCAGCCTGAATATGCGGCAGGTGGCTCTGGCCTGGAAGCTGTCAGCGATAAAAAGTAGAGGAACTGACATGTCCAACACCTCTTCTGAAAGTAACGGCAACGGAAATGGCAACGGCAATGGTTTCAACTTCGCTCGTCACCTGAATTGGTCCAGCATTCCCGTTGAGCATCCGGCGGAGGGAATCGAGCGCCAGATGTTTGTCGGTAACCGGATGATGATTTGCCGGTTCCGTTTTAAGCCGTTTCTGGTCACTCCGGAGCACGATCATCCACACGAGCAGATGACGATCGTCGAGCAGGGCCGCGTACGATTTTTTATCGAAGGCAAAGAGCAGATCGCGTCAGCGGGCGACATGCTGCATTTCCCGTCAAACTGCTGGCACGGCGCCACGATGATGGATGAAGAGGTGGTTTTGATCGATATTTTCTCCCCGCTTCGTGAGGACTTTCTGAACAGTTAAAGCCTTCCACAGATTACACAGATTTGATTCTTGAGCAATTCAAACTAAACGAGCGTGTTGCTTTGGTCACGGGAGCGTCGACAGGTCTTGGCGCCGCTATTGCCATCGCGTTGGCTGAAGCGGGTGCGCAGGTCGCCTGTCATGGCAACACACGTTCGCCCGAGTCTACTTGTGAGCAGATCAAAAGTAGTGGCGGTGTCGCACATGCAATCAGTGGCGATCTTGCTCAACCTGAAACGCCAACGCAGCTCGTAGCGCAAACACTCGAACGCTTCGGACGCATCGACATACTCATCAACAATGCCGGCACGATTCGCCGTGCGCCCGCGGCGGATTACTCCGACGAGGATTGGGCGGCGGTAATCGAAGTCAATCTGTCGAGCGTCTTTCGTCTTTCGAAACTTGCCGGCAAGCAGATGATCGAGCGCGGGAGTGGCGGCAAGATCGTGAACGTCGCTTCGTTGCTGTCGTTTCAGGGCGGCATCACCGTCCCGGCGTACGCTGCTTCGAAGGGCGGCGTGGCCCAACTCACAAAGGCACTTGCGAACGAATGGGCCAAACACCGGATCAACGTAAACGCGATCGCTCCGGGCTACATGCGAACCGCCAACACCGCCGCGCTGCAAGCCGACGAAACACGCAACCGCCAAATCCTCGAGCGGATTCCCACCGGACGCTGGGGCGAACCCGAAGACCTCGCGGGCGCCGCCGTTTTTTTGTCCTCCAGTGCAAGTGACTACGTGAACGGCCACATCCTGGTTGTCGACGGAGGCTGGCTGGGCCGATGAGCCACAAAAAGACAAAGAAGGCGGGCCACAAAAAAGCACAAAAGGCACAAATTCTTTATTATGCATCTTGTCTGTTATGTGCTTTATGTGCTTTTTTGTGGCTAATAACTTATGAGCATCTTTGTGGCTAAACCAAATTGTCGCTGGGATATTGTGAGTCTCGGCGAAGTGATGCTGCGACTCGATCCGGGTGAAGGACGCGTTGCGACGACTCGCAGCTTTCAGGTCTGGGAAGGCGGCGGCGAGTACAACGTTGCGCGTGGGCTGAAGCGATGCTTCGGACTGCATGCAGCGATCGTCACGGCGCTGGCTGACAATGCTGTCGGGCGTCTGGTTCAGGATCTGATTTATCAGGGCGGTGTGGACCAGTCGCACTTGAAGTGGGTGAAGTTCGATGGTGTCGGGCGCACGGTTCGCAACGGTCTCAACTTTACTGAACGCGGATTTGGCGTGCGTGCCGCTGCCGGTTGCTCCGATCGCGGTCACACGGCAGTGTCACAACTGAAGCCAGGCGACATCGATTGGGAACAAATTTTTGGTACTGAAGGTGCGCGCTGGTTTCACACGGGTGGAATTTTTTGTGCCCTGTCGGAAACTACGCCCGCGGTAGCGCGTGAAGCGATGGAAATTGCGCGCAAACACGGCACGCTGATCTCGTACGATCTGAATTATCGTGAATCGCTTTGGAAGTCGATTGGCGGGCAGGCGAAAGCGGTTACTGTGAATCGTGAGCTGGCGCCGCTAGTCGATGTGATGATCGGCAACGAAGAAGACTTTACTGCCGCGCTCGGATTCGAAGTCGAAGGACTCGACGAACATCACTCGAAACTCGACGTGCGTAACTTTCAGCGCATGATCGAGCGCGCCGTAAGCGAATTTCCGAACTTCAAAGTCGTGGCGACGACGCTGCGACACGCGAAAACCGCGACGATTAACGACTGGGGAGCTGTTTGTTACGCGGACGGCAAACTTTATCAGGCGCCGGTGCGCGAGAACCTCGAGATTCTAGATCGTGTTGGTGGTGGTGACTCGTTTGCTTCCGGGTTGATCTACGGATTGCTTACCGAGCGCGGGCCACAGTGGGCTGTCGAATGTGGCGCGGCGCACGGTGCGCTCGCGATGACGACGCCGGGTGATACTACGATGGCGACGTTACCGGAAGTTGAGCGAGTGATGAAGGGCGGGACAGCGAGGGTAGCCCGCTGAGGAATGAATGTGAAGAAGGCAGAAGTTATCCAACAGATTAGAGACACGGGCATCATTCCGGTGGTGCGCGCGACGAGTGCCGACGAGGCGATGCGCGCGATCGACGCGATTCGTGAAGGTGGAATCTCGGTGCTCGAGATCACGATGACTGTGCCGGGCGCTATCAAAGTGATCGAGCAAGTGTCGCAGCGTTATGGAAAAGACGCGCTTGTTGGTGCGGGTACCGTGCTCGATCCGGAAATCGCGGAGGCTTGTGTTTCGAGTGGTGCGCAGTTTGTAGTGAGTCCGGCGCTGAATCTTGAGACGATTGCGTGTTGCCGGCGGCTCGACGTCGCGGTGATGCCTGGTGCGCTGACACCGACGGAAGTGGTCCAGGCGTGGAACGCAGGCGCGGATTTCGTCAAGGTGTTCCCGGCCGGCGCTGTCGGTGGGGCGAGTTATATAAAAGCTTTGAAGGCCCCGCTGCCGCAGATCGAGCTCGTTCCGACGGGCGGTGTTTCGCTCATAACTGCCCCGGATTTTATACGCGCGGGTGCGGCTGCTTTGGGTGTCGGAACCGACCTGGTCGATATCGAAGCGCTTCGTGAAGGGCAGGCTGCGCACATCACCGAACGCGCGAAGCAGTTCTTGCAGATCGTGCGTGAGGCGCGTGCAGGCTAGAGGCATGTTTCACAGCAGCCACAGATAAAACGGATCATGGCAACGGATCTGGTCATCGATGGTTTAGATCTGACGACACTCACCGAGATCGTTTACCAGGCGCTCGATGGTATTCAGCCCGGTGAGCGTGTGCTCGCGATCATTCCCGACAAGACTCGCGACGATAACACGCATCAGCTCTTTCCTGCCGCGAGTGAATTTCTAACCAAACGTGATGTGGCTTCTTTCGACGCGCTTGTGGCGCAGGGGACTCACCCGCCGATGTCGGAGTCGCAAAAGCTTTCCAAGATCGGCTGTGGAGATTTTTCCGGTCAACTATTCGATCATCGCTGGGACGACCCTGAGGAACTAATCACGCTGGGCGAGTTGAGTGCCGAGAGAGTCAGTGAATTGACAGGCGGGTTGATTTCTCAATCGGTGCCGGTGAGTCTCAATAAGCTGCTCGCGCCGGGAATTTACGACACCGTGCTCGTGTTTGGCGCGACCGTGCCGCATGAAGTCGCGGGCTTTGCCGGTGGTGCCAAGTATTTCTTTCCCGGTGTGGCAGGGCCTGAGCTGACGCACACGACACACTGGCTCGGCGCACTCGCCGGCATCGAGAACATCATCGGCCGCGTCGACACGCCAACCCGTCGCTTGATAGAAGCCGCCACGGACCTCGTTCCGGCACGCATCATTTCACTCAATACAGTTGTTTCCCGAAACGATGGCGAACTCGTAACCTACGCGCTCTTCGCTGGAGATATTCGCGACGCCTTTCGACGCGCGACCGAAGTCAGTCGCAGAGTTCACATCCGCTACACAGAACGGAAGTACAAGCGAGTCGTAGCGCTGCTCGATCCGCACTACGATGAACTCTGGGTCGGCGGAAAGGCGAGTTACAAACTCGGCGCGATCATCGAGGAAGGTGGCGAATTGATAATCTATGCGCCACACCTGACCAAGCTTTCAGAAACTCACGGCGCTCTGATTGAGAAGTATGGTTACGCACCACTCGAGAGTGTGCGCGACATGCTGGGTGTGTCACAGGAGCTGCGTGAGAATCTGTGCATTGCGGCGCACCTGGCCCACGTTGCTTATGCGGGAAGATTAGACGACGAAGGTAAGATCGTACCGCGTTACAAGATCACGATGGCGACCGGATTGGATGAGGGGACATGTAAGCGCGTCAACCTCGGCTACCTTGACTATCGTTCATTCCATTACGAGGCACTGCGCTCCGACCCCGACACTCTCATCGTCGCCGACGCAGGAAGAGATTTGTATCTGCGTTCATCCGCGTAAATCCGCGGCTAAATATTCTCACGCAACAAGTGCCGCCGGCACATCAATCACGTTGTAACTCGCGATGAACTGATCCAACTGCTGGCTGTCGAGTGGTGTTGAGAACAAATAACCCTGACCATTCTCACACTCCAGCTTCCGCAATAGCCGCAACTGATCCTCAGTCTCGACTCCTTCAGCCACCACATCCATGCCCAGAGTCTGAGCGAGCGCCACGATCGTGCGGATAATTGCGAGGTTCTCTTCATTCTCCATCATCTGAGTCACGAAAGAACGATCGATCTTCAAGGTATCGATCGGGAAACGCTGGAGATAACTCAAGCTTGAATAGCCGGTGCCGAAATCATCGATACTCAACTGCACACCGAGCTCGCGCAACTGCGTCAACAATCCAACCGCAGCATCGAGATTGTCGCTGAACACTGACTCTGTAATCTCCAGCTTCAAACAACGTGGCGGCAACTCGAATTCCCTCAGCAAGCTCGCGATGTTTTCGACCAAACCCGGCTGATTAAACTGCTTCACTGACAGGTTGACGCTGACGAACAACGGCGGCGCTGCCGGATACGTCGTCTGCCACTCGCGTGCCTGGCGACACGCTGATTCGAGCACTCGTTGACCTATTGTCAGGATCTGTCCGGTTTCTTCCGCCACCGGAATAAAGTCTTTCGGCGGCACCAGTCCAAACTCCGGATGACGCCAGCGTACGAGAGCTTCAAAGCCAATCAAGGTCCGGTTTTCAAGCGAGACGATCGGTTGATAATCGACAAACAGCTCATCGCGTTCGCAAGCGCGTCGCAGATCGGTCTCCATCTTCAAACGGCTCATCAACTCGCCATGCATGTCGCGTCCAAAGATCTCATAACGCGCTTTGCCGCGAGCTTTGGCCTGATGCATCGCAGTTTCTGCATCACGCAACATGTCTGAAACTTGTTCGGCGTAATCCGAGCCAAGCGCGATGCCGATGCTGAGGGTCGTATAGACTTCCTGGCCGTGAAGATTGAACGAGATCGCGAGGGACTGTTGAATGCGTGTTGCCACTGACGATGCTTCCTCTTCACCTGAGACGTCGTCCAGCAGCACTGCGAACTCATCG
>Ga0111538_10004089_pt1 | contig 20344 bp, 20 predicted proteins | sample SoiMethybrSBSTD1_FD_79669 | JGI IMG/M metagenome (GOLD analysis project Ga0111538, IMG submission 79669) | Bulk soil microbial communities from a Populus tree surrounding site in Tennessee, USA - Soil MetaG P. TD hybrid SBSTD1 (version 2)... | ecosystem: Environmental > Terrestrial > Soil >... | reverse complement strand
CGCGGTTGCGTCAGCCGCTGACAGCGTGATCGTGATAATGAAGCTCGTCGTAGCGAACCCGAGCAGCGCGAGGACAAACAACTTTCCTTTCCACCGCGACAGCAAGTTTTCGAGCATCGAGATCGAGCCATCGCCATGCGGACTCTCGGCGGCGACGCGCTTGTACATCGGCAAGGCGCCAAACAGAGTCAGAAAGATCAGCACTAACGTGGCGATTGGCGACAGCGCACCGGCTGCGAGAAATGCGATGCCTGGTTGATAACCGAGAGTCGAAAAGTAATCGACACCGGTCAAGCACATGACTTGCCACCAGGGATGTTGCTTGTGGGGAGTAGACGAGTCCTGCGCGGAGCCGCTGCGTTTTTTGCCCTCGTAAAGCCAGAGCTGGAACTTGCGTCGTGATCTCTGGAAGAACCCCATGTTTATAAAGAAGGGTGGCAAAAAAAGCGGGCGGGGGCCTCCCACAGCCCCCACCCTAAGGCCACGTGTCCTCACCCCACGCGACCACTTCGTCCACCGGGGAGGTGAACGCAGGCGAATTATGCAATAGTCCGTCTAAAGTTTCAACCCGCTTATTGTTTTTCACGTAGTGGAGAAGATCTCATTGCCGCGATCGTTTTCGCTGCAAAAACTTATAGACCACATAAGCAACTTCGATTCTGAGTTGAGGGGTGCGAACGTTGTTAACGGCACGCTATTTCGAGGCCGCTGCAACATTTGTTTCATTTTGCCCGACCTGCAACACCTGCTGCATCGTCTGTTTGGGCCAGCGGCGCGCCTCCACCATCTTCGTGTCGCAAATCAGCAAAAGCCACGATCAGCAGGAGAACGGTAACGCCCAGCGTGCAGAGAACGTAAAGGATAGCGGTCTTCTCGAAGTAGATAAGAAGAATCACTACGAGAGAGACGCCAAGCGCCCACAGCACGGTTGTAAGTTTTCTTCGCCGGCGATCGCCGGCCAGTGTTTTTCGGTTCATTCTTTATAACTCTTTAACTATTAGATCTGATTACTAACGTATTTCAAACTCAGTAGATGACGCGGCTCGGCAGATACATTCCGGTGTTCGTCACCGCCGAAGAAAGGCCACCGCTCAGCGCGCCCATCAACGTCGAGGCGATGCGACTCGACGAGAACATGCCCGCCTCCGGCACTTCGATCACGTCGTAAGCTTGCAGCGCGAAGTCAGGTTTCTGAGTCTTCTTAATCGCCGCCACATCAACGGTGATCACTTCCTGGTTCGCGGAGCCCGGAGCCTGCCGGTAGATTCGAACCTCCGACAGTTTCGCCTCTTTTCTCGCGCCGCCGACCATCGCCAGCGCCCGGCTCAACATTAAACCTTCGCTGAGATAGATCCCGCCGGGAGACATCACGCTGCCGGTAATGTAAACAGGCTCGGCTTCGGTCACGAGCACATAATCGCCGGGACGAATCACCGGATTAGCTTCCACTTTGCCCGCGCGCAAGTCGGCGATCTTTACGACCTGAAGCGGAATCCTCGTGCCGTCAATCGGCGCTGCCATTTGCTCCTCGCCCGGTTCCGGACACATCAACGGTTCGGTATGAAGAATCTGAATCGTTCCGGACGCGCGCTCAGTGAAGCCTCCCGACACGGCCATCAATTCATTCAAGCGAACTTTGCGCTTCATCTCGACGCGCGTCGGTTGGCGCACGGCTCCAAAAACCGTTGCCGGCTGACGGCTGTTGCGCTCGGAGATGCGCACGCTGACTTGCGGGTTGTTGATAAACTTCGCATACGCGATGGTGATGTCTTTCTGAACGTCCTTGTCCGTGCGGCATTTCGCAGGGATCGGTTTCTCCAGGAATGGTAACGAGCTCAGGTTGCCGTCGCCGTCGACCTGAACGCTGCTCGACAACTCCGGCTGTCCGAACACGCGAACGTCCAGCACGTCACCTGGACCAAGCAGGTACGACTTGATTCCCTGCACGTCGAGTGATGACGGCCCCTGCGGCGCGGGCGGCGGACTCTGTTGCTGCTGTGGTTCCTGCGCGTAAGCAAAGATCGCCAGGCTACAGACAAACGCGACTGCGATAATCAACGATAACTTGAGCTTCATCTCTCCAACCCTCAATTCAAGAATTCATACCTACGGAGTGGGTATGGGCAAGGGGGCGCTTCGCAAAAAGATACCCGCCAGAATTTGGAGCCAGTTTCCACCGCCAAACACTCCCGTGTCGGATACTTCGATCACGTCATATGGTTGCAGAAAAATGTCGGGTCGCTGGTTCTTTTTTATTGCCTCGAAATCGACCTTCAGAACGTCCTGCGGCTGATTTCCCTTCTGCCGGTAGATCCTGATGTCCGACAGCTTCGCGTCCTTTCGAGTGCCGCCAACCATGCCCAACGCTTTGCTCAACGTGAGCTGGTCGCGCAGCATGATCGAGCCGGGCTGCACAACGCTTCCGGTAATGTAAACCGGCTCGGCTTCAGTCACCAAAACCAGATCGCCGGATCGGATGACCGGGTTCACGGCTCCATCTCGCAGATCCGAGATCTTCACAATCTGAAGCGGGATCGCGGTGCCCGCAACGGGCAATGCTTCGGCCTCTTCGCCTGGACCAGGACACAGCACCGCTTCCGTGTGCAGTATCTGGATCGTGCCCGCGGCTTTCTCTGTGATGCCGCCCGACGCTGCGATCAATTCGTTCAGACGTATCTTGCGTTCGGTCGGGACCTTTCCCACAGTGCGCACCGCGCCCGACACAGACGCAGGTTGCCGGCTTTTGCGTTCGATAACTCGGACGCTCACCTGCGGGTCTTTGATCAACCGGCCATACGCAAGCGCGATGTCTTTCTGCACTTGTTTCTCGGTGCGGCACTTGGCCGGTATCGAATCGAGAAACGGCAACGAACTCAGATTGCCATCGCCGTCGACCTGCACGGTCGAATTAAGTTCGTTCTGACCAAAAACTCTGACTTCGAGCACGTCGCCTGGTCCAAGAACGTAAGTTTGTTGCTGCTGCTGTCCCTGGGCCACACCGAATACAACACAGATCAGGATGGCGAGCATCGTGAACGGTCGTTTAGGGCTCATCTTATGACCTCGAGTCGGTGGAGTTCAGTTTCTTGTGCCGGCGATGATGCTTTCTCCGGCGGTGCAAGGTGCCCGGCATCACAAAACCGGTGAAAAGTAAATTGCAACTATCGCACAAAAGGTGATAGATGCCAACTAACCGCATCGGCAAGGGCGTGCGCTTGTAACCCCTGCGAATACGCGAACTTCCGCAATTTGGACACTTAGGCCCAATCATTGATCCTCAGGAAACGCGGCGTCGTTCCTTGGCGTGCTTCGCCCGGTCACGGTCCTCAGCTTTGACTGCAACTCCGCGATCTGCTGTTCGATCTTTTCCGTTCCGGCCGCTCTGACTTCTTCCTTCACTACTTCCTGATTCAGATAAAAGAGCGCGTCGCGATAACGGTCGATCGCGCGCCGGTAGTGACCTTTGAAAGCAGAACGTTCAGCCAGCTCGACCCAGTGGGCCACCTTCACCGACGCGATGAATTCATCGATCGCGATCCGCGACTCATTCAGCTCCGGTTCGTTTGGATAGACGCGCAACGCCGAGTCAATGCACTCGAGCGCTTTGTTTGCAGTCTCGATCTTGTCGAACGTACGCGCGCGTTGCTGCGCTTCATACGTCAGCGCGCGGGAATGTCCCCTGGCCCAGGTCAGCAAGTGATGTTTGTGCAACGCTCGCACGCGTTCCTGACCGGCGCGGATCGCGATCCCTTTTTCACTGCCAAGTCTTCCGGACCTCATCGCCTCGTCTGTGCTCGACAGATAGTCGTGACAGAGATGCGCGACCTCGAGATGTGCTTCGGGAGTTGAACCCGGCAAGTCTGCGGCTGTCGACTGTTTCTGGATCGTGCGCAACGCGGCCGAGTGGAGCGACGCGGAGAAACCCTTTTTCTGAGTACGACTGCGGTTGCTTGAATGTGAGGAGTGACTCGTCGCGTGTTTCTGGTTGATGCCGTTGTCCAGCAGGTAACGGTTCCATGCGCGGCGCATCACGACCTCGCGCGCCGATAACGCAACCAGCAACACAACGCTGGCAGCCAAACCGGCGGGGAGCCACGGCGCTTCGTCGCCACTGCGCACGAGCATCCACCAGAGCAGGAAAAACAATCCGACAGCAGTCACGACCGCTATGGTCAAATACCCGGCGCTCGAAGGCATGCGAGCGCGTGCGTGACGGCCATGAATGTCGTCACTCGAGCGCGATCGCGAACTCTGATGAAAGAATTGATCTGCCGAATTCTGTCCCAACAAGCGCCTCCAGGTCGGACTAGCCAACCAAACAGGACCCCAAAACCGCTATTGTTAAGCGCATTGTGCCGGGGGGAATGGCCTCACAAGGCTCTCAAGGCCATAATAGTCAGCTTTTTGGGATTGCCCTGTCAATATATGATCCCGGCGAACTTGGAAATAGTCAGCACTCACAAGGAACAGACAAGATGAGCGATAAAAAATTCAACGACAAGGTCGCGGTGATTACCGGAGCGACCTCGGGAATCGGACACGCATGCGCTGTCGCGTTTGCGAATGAAGGCGCGAAAGTCGTCTGCGTCGGGCGAAAGGAAGAGGCCCTGAAGGAAGTGGCGGAAGAGGTTCGCAACGCTGGCTCAGACGCGCTGCCCGTTCGTGCAGACCTCTCGAACGATACTGAAGCAGATCACATCATCGACGAAGCGCTGAAAACTTTTGGCGGCGTCGATGTCCTGGTAAATGCCGCCGGCTTCCTTACGACGGGGACGATCGAAAACACATCGCAGGCGGCGTGGGACGAGATGATGAACGTCAACGTGCGCGCCGTGTTTCGACTAATGCAAAAGGCGTTGCCGAGTTTGATCGACCGGGGTGGAAACGTCGTGAACGTTTCCAGTGTTACCGGACTACGTTCGTTTCCGGGCGTTCTTGCGTATTGTGTTTCGAAGTCAGCGGTGGACCAACTGACGCGCTGCGCAGCGTTGGAACTGGCAGCGAAAGGCGTGCGCGTGAACGCAGTCAATCCCGGTGTCGTAGTTACTGAGATTCACAAGCGCGGTGGGATGAACACTGAAGCGTACGCGGCGTTTCTTGAACACTCGAAAAGCACGCATCCGCTCGGCCGCACCGCACGGCCCGAAGAGATCGCTGCGCTCGTGCTGTTTCTCGCTTCCGACGAAGCGGGGTGGATTACCGGCGGAACTTACTCGATCGACGGCGGCCGCGCGTTGACGTGCGCTCGCTAGTAAAGGTGTCGTTGCCCGATGACATTTCCGAATCCGAACCTTCAGCATCCGAATCTCGCGCCGACAATCGTGATCAAGAGCTCGCCGCACCTCAGCGCGATCAAGATCGCGCTCGGTATCCTCGCGACATTGATTGCGTTGATTCTTGGTCTGCTTGTGTTACTGGTAATCGGAATCGAGACTGGTCCAGTCGGTCTGATTCTCGGTCTGCTGGCAGCGATGATTCCGGTGCCGTTGTACGTCGTGCTCGTGCTATGGATCGATCGTTACGAAGGCGAACCGTTGTGGATGTTGAGCGTCGCCTTTTTCTGGGGTGCGCTGATCGCAGCCTTCTTCGCATTTCTGCTGAATACGATTCTCGGTTTGATAGTCAGTCTGATCGCCGATAGTACCAATGCGGGCGAAGCGTTTTCGACGGTGATCTCCGCGCCGATTGTCGAAGAGATCGGCAAGGCGTTCATACTCTTCATCTTCTTTTTCGCAAAGAAGGATGAGTTTGACGGCGTGGTTGACGGGATCGTTTATGCGTCGATGTCGGGGCTGGGCTTCGCGATGACCGAGAACATTCTCTACTACGGCAACGCTGCTGCGCAGAGCGGTGGGATGTTGACGGCCACTGTCATCGTGCGCGGGTTCTTTGCGCCGTTCTCACATCCACTGTTCACGAGTCTCACCGGGATCGGTCTGGGGCTTGCGCGACAATCGAACAACACCGCGGTGAAGGTGCTTGGACCGATTTTCGGTCTCTCGCTGGCGATGTTCATGCACAGTCTCTGGAATGCTTCGGCCGTGGTTGGTGAGGGCGTCGGGTTTTTGATCATCTACGTCGTCGTGATGGTGCCGGCATTTCTGATTATTTTGGTCGTCATCGCGTTGGCGTTGCGTCGCGAGGGTCAAGTGGTGCGACAGTTTCTCGTGAGCGACATCGAGCGAGGGCTGTTCACTCAAGAGGAGTACGAGCAACTCGGATCGATCATCGGACGCATGGGTTCTTCGTTCAACGCGTTCTCAAAGACGGGTGTGAAGGGTTGGCGAACGCGCAGGCGCTTCAATCAACTCGCGAGCGAGCTTGCGTTTCACCGCAGTCGCGTTTCGCGCGGGCTGCACTCGCGCAAGCATGATCCGCACGCGCAGGAGATTGCTTACCTGCACGCGTTACAGGCTTTGGTCGAAGAGTTGCGAGTACGTTAGTAGCTAAGCGCGCGCTTTTCGCGGCTTACGTAGAAACACGGATATTGCTGATTTAGTCCTCGCTGGTGTCTCGTTTCTGGCTTATACTTGGCGGCGTCTGCGCAGTTATTTTCACCAGAGCCGGAAGCTCGTGAGAATCCAACTCTTACCCAGTACGTTTGACGCCAACGGCCACGCCACGCAGGAACAACGCCTGACCTGCTTTCTAATCGACGACTGTGTAGCCGTCGATGGCGGCAGCATCGCCATTGCTCTCACCAACGAACAACGATCGACGGTTCGCGACATCATCGTCACGCACCCTCACATGGACCACATCGCCAGTCTGCCGATCTTCATTGACGATCTTTATCCGACGCTCCAGGAACCCATGCGTATTCACGCCACGCCGGAAGTCATCGCGTTACTGGAACGCGACGTGTTCAACTGGAACGTCTATCCGCGCTTCTCGGAGTTGAGCAACGATTATGGTCCAGTGATGAAGTACGTACCGATCCCGGTGGGCGAGCCTTTCCAGGTGGCGCATCTAACGGTAATAGCCGTGCCGGTCAATCACATCGTGCCGACCGTGGGTCTGATCGTTTCGGACGGGACGAAGAGCGTGGCGTTCAGTTCAGACACGGCGGAGACGCAGGAGTTTTGGAATTTGTTGAATCAAGCGCAGCACATCGATGCCTTACTGATCGAGGCGTCGTTTCCGAACCGGATGGCCCAACTCGCCGAGGTCTCGCGTCACTACACGCCCGCGTCACTCGGCGAAGAGTTGAAGAAGCTCAATCACGACGGCCTCGACATCATGGCCGTGCACATCAAGCCCGCCTATCGCGAAGAGATCATCGAACAACTCAACGCGTTACAGATTCCGCATTTAAAGGTGATGGAACCAGGAAAGACTTACGACTGGTAGGTAATATCAGACTCTCGGCGGAAACTCTCCGGTTATTTCCAGACGACGATCGAACTGAATCGGTTCAAACTCCTTCTCCGCGTGTTCGCCGTCCACGCCGTGCAACGAAACACGCCCGCTGACAAGAAGCTCTTTAACGCGAAAGGTGCGCTCGTGACGATCGCGGCCGGGCATGAGTTCGGCGCGAAACGTTACCGGCATTCCAGGCCGCGCCCAAACGTCAACTCTTTTTGCGTCCGACATGTTGCGTCTCTTCAAATAAGCACTCGCTGCGCCTACCGCGCCAGCGGCAATTGCCATCCCGCCCAATAGCCACCTGGTCTGTTTCTTCATTCAGTTATCGCAAAACTTATCGAACGCCGCTACTCGCACAGTGGATCGAGTCTGGCGGTGATCGTCGGCAAACCACTCAACGCGCGCTCGGCGTTGAGTGGCGTGAAACTGGACCACTCGGCCGGCACTGAGCCTTCAGCAAACACCGCTTCAACCGGACACTCCGGCACGCACGCGTCGCAGTCGATACAAGTCTCGGGGTTGATAACAAGCATGTCGTCGTCGAGATGAAACGCTTCGACGGGGCAAACGAGGGCACAGTCAGTATAACGACAGTTGACGCACGGTTCGGCAACCACATAGGTCATTGAGTTCTGCTCCTTGGGCGTAAGAGTAACTTTATGAAAGCTGCCGGCTCGGATTCGCCTGCGCCGGCAGTGGCTATATTAAACACGGATTCCAAATCTCAATCAACGCCCTCTCCCAAAAACTTCGGTCACGAGTGGTCTGTTTCCCTACAAGGGTACGCGTTAGCAAACGAGGTTTAATCGGTCTTGTGACAGCGGGACCGATAAAAGATGGAGCGAGGCTGACAGGCCTCCAGGGGGCAACTATGTCGATCAAATCTATAACCGCTTCCGTTATCTTTTCATTGATACTACTCGCCACTAACGTGGTGGCCCAGGACCAAAAGGTGACAGACGTGATGGTCTCTTCATCCGCGGCGGTCACGGCCGCGGTGACTGAACCGAATGCGATTCGCCTGTCATCACCCGGCGAGATTTCCAATATCAGACTCGAAGTCTACGCACCGAATGGAGATCTTGCATTCGACTCTGGACTGCGACAGGGAAACGTACTCGATTGGAGGTTATCAGAAGCAACACAACCAATCGGCGACGGCACGTACTTGTTCGTCGTTACGATTAGAGATTTGCAAGGTAAGCTTCGCCAGCGACTCGGCAATATCGTCGTCAACGCGGGACAAGTAACGCTCGCAACACAACGCGCCGATACGCTCAACGCGCCGCAAAAGCAGGCGCTCAACACGCGTCTTCAATCGCAAAAGATCTCACTCGCGGATAGCGCCGACGTCGTAACCGTTCTACGTCCGGGTAAAGAGCGTTCAGTCGTTGTAACCGCACATGACGGCACCGACGGTCAGGTAGCCAGCACGTCCGGTTCGCTCACTTTCCGCACCGGCGACACGTTGACCGGCAATGAAAAAGAACGCGTGCGAATCACTCCCGAAGGAAACGTCGGCATCGGTACAGACAAACCCCAGGCGACGCTGGACGTTGCCGGCGAAATCCGCGCGAGCGGGATCAGGTTTGAAGACGGTAGTGTTTTGAAATCGGCTTCAAGTTTGCCCAAAGGACAGACAGCGATCGCGGCTATTAGTGATACACCGACTCCAGATGCGCTGACCGGCACCGGAACAACCAACCGCATCGCACGATGGATGGACAATGTCGGAACTCTCGGTGACTCAGTGAATCTCTTCGACAATGGGACCAACGTCGGTATCGGCAACACCAACCCGCAATCCTTGGTTCACATTGGTCCAAACAACGGCTACGGGGCAACAACCGGATTACTTCTCGCGAACAATTTGCTTGGCACGCAATACGATCGCGCGTTTCAGATCGCGCCACGTCAAACCGCGAGTCCGTCCACCAACGCGATCATGATGTACGCGCTTCCGACTATTAATGCGGGAGTGAATGTGCCGAGTCAGTATGGCCTTGTGATTGACGGCAAGCAGGGTGCGGGCACGGTGACTTCGTCGGTCGGGATCGTCACGGGCCCAGGGACCTCGCTCGGCGCGACGAATAACACACATCTCTTGCTGGGCACGGGGAGCATACCGACGGGCAATTACGGTATCTACGACAACACCGGCTACCAGAACTACTTCAAAGGCAATGTCGGCGTAAACACCGCTGCTCCAATCGATAAACTGGAAGTGAACGGCAACATTCGAATCAGCGGGGCAACGAATGGTCTCATCTTCCCGGATGGTACGAAGATGACGACCGCAGGCGTGGGTGGAGCTTCAGTCCCTTCGGGTACGAACATCGTCAGCGCCATCAACGATCCGGCAACGGTTGGGTTGATTGCTGACAATCGTGTGTCGTTGAACCTCGCGCGCCTCAACGGTACAAACTTCTGGTCTGGTAATAACGCATTCACTGGCTTGTCTGTAAACGGCGGCGCGATCACTAACCTGGGAAACCCACAGGCGGCCACCGACGCGGCCAACAAGTTCTACGTCGATACAACTACAGTTAAGTTCGCTCCGAGTACATTCCAACTCGCGGTCGGCGATGCGAACGGAACGTTTCCGCTGATTTGGCTTCGCGGCGGCAGCACGTGTTGCAGTGGTCCTGGTGGACACATACCGGCGGATTTCAAAGTATTTCAGAACGGCAGCTTTGTAGCGACCGGCAACCTTGGTATCGGCGTGAGTCCGATGGAGGGCAAGGGCTACCGCACGAGCTGGCACACCTACAAGGGCGCGTTCAGATCAGGCTACGCCGACAACGAGTGGGACGACGCCAACGTCGGTTTCTTTTCGTGGGCCGGTGGTAGCAATTCGACCGCGAGTGGACTTTACGCATTGGCTTTTGGCGACACGAATCAGGCTGAAAGCACCAGCAGTATCGTGTTTGGCAGCGGCAACCAGGTGAAAGGCGCGGCTGGTTTTTCCGCGGGCGCCGGCAACCGCGTGTGCGACACGTATGGCGTCGCGCTCGGGAACAATGCCAAATCGGGTGGTCCATACATCAACGGCAAATGCGATCCGGATAGCTTCAATCTTCGCGGTCTCGCGGCTGTCGCCATCGGCTACAATGTTACGGCTGATCAGGACCACACAACGGCGATGGGTAAGTTTGCGTCGAACAACGGATTTACCGGCACGTTCGTGTGGTCCGACGGTTCCGCTCAAGCGTCGGCCGACACGTTCCGCAACACAGCGAACAATGAGTTTGCGTTGCGCGCAACGGGAGGCTTCCGCTTTCGTACGAACCTGGGTGGGACGACTGGCTGTAACTTGCCCGCGGGATCGGGAGTGTTCAACTGCACGTCGAGCAGAACGACAAAACAGAATTTCATGCTCGTCGACGGTAATGACGTGCTGTCGCGGTTGCGCCAGGTTCCGATCAGCACCTGGAACTACATCTCGGAAGGCGACCAATCGCGCCACATGGGACCGATGGCCGAAGACTTCTTCAGCGCCTTCAAACTGGGTACGAGCGACAAAGCGATCGGCATCCAGGATCTGGCGGGCGTGAATCTTGCCGCGATCAAAGCGCTGGACGAACGCACGACGCAACTTCAACAGAAGCAAAACGAGCTCGAACAGCTTCGGTCGCAAGTTGCGCAGTTGGAAACCGCAAACGAGGCGCTCGAACGACGCCTCTCCGCTTTGGAGAGCGTTTCAAAGGTCGAGACGCGACACCACCGTCGGACAGCTCACCGGTAAGACTCGAGTTACCAGACGGGAAAAGGACGGTTTCGGTCGAGCGATGGTGCTCACCGAAACCGTCCTTTTGTTTTCTTCAAACTAGATCACCAGCGGTGCACCGGCGCGCCGGCCTCGAAGCCGTAGAAGCGCATGTCTGTGGCGGTGAGCATCTTGGTCAGCATGATGATTTGGCCGGTGTGCATCGAGAAGTGTTCCGTCACGTGGAATATGGCGTGTAGGACGTCGACTTCGCTGCCCTGAATCGTTCGCTTTTCCAATAACGTCGACGGATCGAGCTGGCGGAGGACCTTTTCGACGTCGCCCACGGTTAAGCGGAGGAGTTCGAGGAGCCGAGGGCGCGGAAGCGCGTCGCGTTGGGCAAACTCCGCGTCGCGTATACGAGTGTCGGGTTCTGAACCGAGGCCGCAGACGATCCACTGGCGAGCGTTACCGCACAGGTGCAGGATCAGGTTGCCGATGCTATTGCACTGCTCGTTCGAACGAAACCAGATCTGTTCGTCCGTCAACTGCTCGAGGCAGCGCTCGATTTTTGGTCGATACTCGCCCTTAAGAAAATCGATCGCCTGATTTATGAATGCAGTCGAAACATTTTCGGCGTTGGTCATGATTCTTCGTCGCCTGTCGTGTCCGGCGGCCGCTTGTGCTTCGCCTTGCGCATTGCCGGTCTGGCGACGTCGTCGGGCTTGGCTCGCGCGATGGGATGGCCCGGCGGCGCGTTCGGTTTGCGGATGCTGTCAAAGACTGGCCTCGTGCCCTTCTTCGATTTTTGTGGAGAACTTTTTCTCGCCATACTCAGCCTCCACTCACGTTGTTTTGGAACGGAGTCGATGCTAGCGCCACGCCAAAGACGTGTCAAACAAAACGTCTGGCGAACAGTCCGAAAGACAGACTACGGCCCCTGGGAGGCAGGGCCGAGTCTGAACCTTATAGTTTGGTTAACTAAATCCGGGGAGGGCTAGGCTTCACTGCCACGAGGCGTCTTCGAGAGGATTCTCAGCGCGTTCGTGGTCTCTGCGCGGCGGCGCTGCTGGAACTCGTTGACCCAGTTGGTCACGGTATCTACCATATCGCGCGCCGTTTCACGTGCAGTGTTCTTAGCCTTGGTTGCCGGCGGTCGGACGACCTGCTTTTCACCCTTTTTGACTATGCGAATTGTTTTCTTCTCAGACATTGCTGTATTTTCGAGCTTCCCGTTGGAATCTATTCGTATCGAACGAATTTCGCGTCGCGCAGTTCCCAAATTAACTGGTTGAACGTTGGACGCCGATTAAGCTTGCAAAGAAGAGGCCACATCCGCTAACGCGCAGGCCGCACGTAAAAAGGGCCACTTTTCCAGAAAAATTTTTTTCAATAGACCAGAACGGGCATTTGCGCCCGCAAACCGTACACAAATGCTGAGACACACTGGCACGTAAGCAAGACAGCCGGACAACGAAGTGTCGTCACTCGTTGACAACTCCGGGCAGGAGCGTCACAGCGAGGCGTTCTTGTGCTCCATGTCGATCGCCCAGATGATTTTGTGCGCGCGGTAGATCATCAGCGCCAGACCAATCGCGGCGCCGATGTTTACGTATTTGAGCCCGTTAACCATCGTGCGGGTGCCGTACTGAACCAGGAAACCGTTGATTACGATCAGCGCCAGCCGAAACTCCGTCGGACCAAACTTCAGATAGCTGATCTTCAGCCGGTCAGTCGCCGCAAACGCCAGAAACGTGCTCACTTCATAACCGGCAAAGATCGCCAGCATGATCAGAATCTGAAACCGCGAGCGTTCTGGGAGAATGAATGAGTAACCGATGATCACCGAGCAGAGGAAGAAATAGTCGAGCAGGTGATCCATGTAGTAACCCCACCTGACCAGCCCCGTGCCGCGATATTTCCCGATCTTCCCGTCGTAATGGTCGGTCAGGTACTGCAATGCGACCATCGCCGACACGCCCCAAAGCCAGCGCAGGTCGTTCTTCGCCAGGTAAGAAAAGAACAGGATCAGCCCTGACCAAACGAGCGTCAGCATCGTCAGGTGGTACGTTTCCAGCCACGACGGAATGCGCGGCAGCACCCTGACCGCGAGACGACGTTCCAGGGGAGTCAAAAAGGACGTGTTTGTTTTTGTCGCGCCTGCGAACTGTTGAGTTTCAATCATGATTAGTTAGCCGGCCGAGGGGCCTACGGTGCATAAGTGCAACAGACGAGCCACGAGGTAACGAGGATTTTGACGGGCAATTGAGGGTTTTGGGCGGTGGGAGCGTGAAGGTCTCTCCGACGGATGTCGGGTTTTTACTTGAATCGGCGTCTGCCGATACCGGCGCACGCAGTGCGGGCGCTAGATGAAAACGACGGTTTGGGAGCTCGGAATGTCGAAGCGACGCCGGCAACGCGCGTTTCGGCAGGCCAGCATGTCGTCGATCCTCACGAGATAGTCGCGCGACTTCTGAAACCGCGCCCGGTCCTGCTCGTTCATACCCCTCGGCGGTTGCTGTTTCTTCGTACGCTTCAACCACCGGACATCGTACTCGGCGCGCTCGCGACAGTGGGGACAACTGTACGTCGCTTTCTTGACCTCTTCCTTCTCGTTAAAGAAATCGCGTTCGTTCATTGGATCCTCTTCCTTGCTTACTCGGTGTCGCTCAGGCTCTCGCACAGTTCTCGCAAGTAGCGAAAACTGTAAATTCCCGTTTCGTGGCCGTCGCTCCAGCGAAAGTTCAGCGCGTAACGGCCCACTAAACTCAAATCTTTTATCTCGAGCTCGTCTGAAATACTCGAGGCGTTCAGAACACGCTCGCCGGTCCACTCGTTGACGCACTGAGCACAGGGACAGGCGCGCCGCAAATCCGCCGCACGAAAGCGGCACTGCCGGTCGTCGGCCCAGGTAATGCGCACCGTGAAATCGTCTTCCTGCTTGATCTCACGCGGCTCGATCGCCGGTCCTCTACGTTCAGACATTATCCCTCAAGTATTCGATTCCAAAGCTCTCGAAACCGACGCGGCGTTGACGTCGAAGTGCGAAGCGTTCCAGACCGCTTTGCCGTCGCGCAGCAGGATGACTTGCGGCGACTCGTGTCTGACGCCGGTCAAACTCTCAACCTCACGCGAAAGATCGGGCACAGCCTGGATCTCCAGCAGGTTTACCTCGTCTTCGAGCTTCTGCATCTCGCGGTATGCCCGCGCACTGATCGGGCAAGCGTTGCTGTGCTTGAAAACAAGTACGGTCTTCTGCTTCGAATCCGAAATCAGACTGTCGAGCGTCGCACGGTCGTCGATTCTGAAAAAGTTTTTACCCACGTTCTCGCGCCCCCTTTTGAGGTGTCATTTATAACTTATTTCGCCGTTCTGTAGAAACGCGGGCTTTTGTGTTGACGAGCGAAGGGAATCAGACTATTGTGCGTGCGCTACCGAGAAAGCTTTGGCTGTCCTCATAGCCGGGCGACTACTGATGAGCCTCACGAGTCTCTAAAAAGATTCTCGCTTTCTCCAATTGCGGCACTTTTGTGTCTACAAACCTCATCAAGGAGAACGTGTATGCCAATGAACCAGCGCCGTCTTACCCGGCGACTCTCTTTCAACCTCATCAGCGCGATCATGTTGCTGTTTCTCGCGTCGCAAGGGGCGCATGCGAATGAAATCGCGATCTGGAACTTCAACGACTCGAACCTGATCGTCGATCACGGGACGGGCGTTCTGACAACTGACATCGTCGCGGCGAATATCCTGTTCGCCGCAGGAACAACGAACAATGCAAGGCTGGGCGACCCGGCGGGGCAGGCGCTTTCGCTGCAAGGCGGCTCCAGCACCGCCAACAACGGTCGCAATCTCACTTTCAACGTGAGCACGTTGGGTTTCTCGAATATCGTCGTGAGTTTCGCGACGCAGGGAACGAGTACCGGATTCAACAATAACCAGTTTCAGTACAGTCTCGACGGAATAACGTTCGTCAACTTTGGTCCACCTTACGTGCCAGCGACGGCGTTTGGATCGGTGCCGCTGGTGTTTACGCTGTCGAGCATCGCCGGACTGAACGATAACGCGAATGCTGCGTTTCGCATTGTCTTCAGCGGCGCATCCTCGGCAACCGGCACGAACCGCATCGACAACTTCGTTGTCGAGGGTTCGCCGTCAGGAACTCCCGAGCCTTCGGGCGTTCCGGAGCCTGCTACAGCGGCACTGTTGGTCACTGGATTGAGCGGTCTTTACGGACTACGAAAAAGAAGGAGAAACACGGATTTGAAGAGAAAGTGATTGGGGGCGACTAATTCCAGTCGCCCACCAACACAAACGGCGCCCAGAAAAACGGCGCGCTGTATTTCTTGCCCGAGATCATGGCTAACTGCGCGCCGCGTAGCGCGCTCGAGGAGGTGGTGGTATCGGCCGCAAATAACCGTTTGTAAAAATCTGTCATGAGGTCGGCGGTGGACTTATCGGCCACGGACCACAGACTGACGCCAACGGTCGGCGCGCCGGCGTACATGAACGCCCGCGTCAGACCCATGACACCTTCGCCGCGCTTTTCTTTGCCGAGGCCTGTCTCGCAGGCCGAGAGCATCACGAGCGGTGAACCGAGGCGCAAGTTAAAGACTTCGTCTGTGCGGACAAAGCCGTCGTTCGTCTTGTTGCCGACCAGCGAAAGGACCACGCCCGTAAACTGGGGCCGTTCGGCGTTCAGTAAGCCGTGCGTGGCGACGTGGATGACGCGGTACTTGCTGACGTCGCGCGTGTCGATGTTGTCTTCACTCGCGTCGAGGTCGAGCCACACGTCCGCCTGGCCGCCGGAGGCTTTCGCGAGCTTGGAGATCTGATCCGCTTCGATACGCGTGCCGTTCAAGCGCGCGAGCGGCAGTCCTTCCATCGCTGCGCCGGGCGCGGCCGGTGTCGTGCCGGCTACGTCGCTAAGCGAGGCTTGAATTCCGAGCCCGCGAACTTCCGCGTCGTTGGCGGCCGGCGTGGCGCCCTTCTTGGCGCGCGCGTCGTTGGAGTTGAATACCGGGTCGGCGATGATCAGCATCGCTTTGCCGGTCGCTTTGGTGCGCTGTTGTTTGATAGCCCCGACCACTGAAGCCGAGGGTGCGTAGATGACTTCGTTCGTCTTGACGAGATAGCCAAGCGACGAGAAGTCGCCGCTGTCGCCTGTCTTCAACAGCACTTCAAATGGAATGTAGTTGAGAGCGCCGTCGGCGACGACCATCAAACGCTTCTCGCCAATCATTCCGGCTGCCGGTTCCAGCACGGCTTTGTAAAGCCCGTTCGAAGCAGCGACGAACGGCGCGGCGTCTTCCGGAGCAGACGACGCGATTCCAAGGCCGCGATTCGCCTCGGCAACGTCGATGCCAACAATGCGTCGTTGGAGTTTCGACGGGATCAACTGCGCGCGCAGATCCATCGCCAGCTTATCGACGTTCGCTCGCGACGGAAGTTTGAACAAACTAACCGCACCTTTGCTCACGGCAAACAGGTACGACTCGTCCGCCTGCAAAGCGTACTCGACGAGCACTGTCTGATCGTCAAGCACGTTCTGCTGCACTTCGGAGAGCGTCATCGGCTTGTTCGCCGTCAACGTGGCGTAACGCGGACTCGCCGTCCGAATCTGGTTTTCAATCTCTTCGTACTCCGCCTGGAGCTTTTCGAGTTCCGCATCGAGCTCCGCCGGTTTCTTTTTCATCTCTTCGGTGGAGATGTTGATCCCGGTCAGGATGTCAGCGATGTCCTGCTGGCGATCGAAGTTTTCCTGTTTGCGTTTCAGCAGCTCCACCGGAACACCTTCAGTGATCGCCGCGTTTGTTTCGCTCAGCATGTCGAGTAGCGAACGAGCCCGTGCTTGTTCGTTGACCCTGAAAGCCTCGCCAGCATACTCCAGCGCCTTGCCGCTGAGCGGCGCACCAGCAGTCGGGTTAGACAACAACGCCATCGCAGCATACGCACTGGCAGCTTCGTCAAACACGTCTTTGATTGAAGCGAGGAACGTCGTACGCGATTCGTCTGCGCGCAGACTCCCCTGTCTCAACGTCTCGATCGTCGCGAGTGATTCGCGATAGTTCGCCACCGCCTGCTCACGCAAACCCATCGACTTCTTCGGGTCTTTCTCCTGCGCCGCCTGAAGCCACAGACTCCGTCCGAGTCCGCGTTGCGCCGGCCACATCAGATCCAGACGCTTGTCGTCCTGTGCGCCTTTCTTCGCGTCGTTGTAATACTTCGTCGCGTCTTTGTACTTCGCTTGTCGCAACGTAACGTCGCCGAGACTCGTGCGCGCTGCCGCGCGAAATCGTCTGACCTGACCCAGCTTCGCGACTCCGGCGAGACTGCTACCCGCCGCTTCGAGCGCGAGTTCGAAATTCTTCTTCGCGCCTTCAAGATCATTACTCTCGTAAGCCAGACGTCCCAATCCGAGCTGGTAACTCGAATAGACGATCGAGTTGCGGTACTCGTCGAGTTCCTTCTTCGCTTCGAGAGCGACTGTCAACGCGCTCGTAGGTGCTTCGACACTCACCTTCCCCGTCGTAATCCCGCCAGCGATCGCACTGAGCCCGCCAAACCTGCGGCCGACTTTCGACGCCGCGCCTTCAGGTTTCTTGACGACCATGCGATCGTAAGCGGCCCTTGATTCGGCAATCTTGCCGAGCCGGAAGTTCACGTCACCAATCTTCGCGAGCATCAGGTTCGCGTTGTACTTGTCGTCACCCAAACCGGTCATCGCCTCAGCCGCCGCTTTTTTAGGGTCGGGAGCGAGAAAACCGTCGAGCGCCTTCTGATAGTTTTCGAGAGCGATCTGGTACTGTCCCTGACGCAAATAGAGATCGCCGATTTCGTTGTGCGCCGCGGCGATGCCACTGTTGTTCTTCGCGGTCGTGTAGAGATTGAGCGCGGTGCGCAGTTGGACCAACGCCTGATCGGCGTGTCCGCGTTTCAGCAGTCGTCGTCCTTCGCGCAGCGCGGCGCCCGCTTGATCCGTCTGCTGCATAACCGCCGTATTCACGTGCCCACGCACAGAGAGCGGCGCGGCTAACATAGCCAGACTCAACAGCGAAGCGATGAATTTCGTAAGACTCATAATTCCCTCCTGGTAAAACGGCCGTTACTTATGAATGAGATCGAGAGTCGCGACGAGCGTCGGCTTGTTCGACGAGGCCATCATAATCAACGACGGCTGCGGATCGTCCTTCGCGAGTCCCAGCCCGCGAGTGCTGGCGTTATGCTCGACGGCGGTTTGCGCGCCGCTGGCGTTTTCGGAGCGATCCGTCTTCAGCGGGTTCTGCATTTGCGCCTGCACATAATCCCAAGCCTCAGTCCCCACGGGCCACGGACACTTACCGTTGCGACAGAACGTGATCAAATCGTCTTCGATCGGAACGTCCTTCAGCGGCTCGCGCGTAAACACAAAAAATACTTACTCGGTGCCGGTGTTTTCGTCGAACGCAAACCAGCGCAGTCGTTCGTCAGATGCGTCGGCGGCGGGGATCTCAAACGGAACGTGCGCCTGCAAGTAGTTTCCGCCTTCGTCGATCTCGGCGTCGGGATAGATCATGACCGGCGGGCCGTCGTTAGTCCGGTTGAAAATGTAGAGATAACCATCGGTGTTCGTTTCGAGCAGGATCCGAACGCGATCGCCTTTGCGAAACACGCGGTCGGGATCGACGCGCACGGCGAGCCCGTTTGAGTCGCGGCTGAACAACGTCAGACCGAGGCCGAGACGCGGGGCATTGACGGGACGCGGGTCGGGTGTCTTCGCCGTCGGTCCTGGCGAACCCTTTGAACCGGTGGAACCTTTTGCAGTAGTGGAACCTCCGGATTTTTCAGGAGACGGGGTCGCGGTTGGTCGCGGGCGTTTTCTTGGCGGCCTGGTGGCGGAACTTGACGAGGCAGGTTTGTCCTTCGGCCGCGACGTGAGAAACGCGCCACGAACGTCGTCGTCATCCTGCGGCGGCGGCACTGCGACGGCGAGGACCGCGCACATGAAAACTAACCCGAAAAGAATCGCACTCAATCGCATCACGAAGTCTCCTTCTTCAAAGCCCGCACAGGGGCCTAGTTGTGCTGAATACGGATGTCAAAGACGATCGGATTGCCGGTCTGGTCAGGCGGCACCTTGACGCGCATGGACGGCGCGTCCGGGGTTGACTCGTCGAGTTCGAGCAGTGGCGTTTTTTGCTGGTATTTGGCGGCAAAAGCTTTCAATTCGGCCTGTTGAGTCGCCGGCAGCGGGTCGCCGGTAACGTTTGTGTTCAGGAACGCCGGCTCGGTCAACGCAGTCCTGGAGAAGATCACGGTGAAAACATCTGTACCGGGATTCGTGTCGAGGTTCAGATCGTTGTCCTCGCCTCTGGGAAAACTGAAATCCCGGCCCTGGACTACCTTGTTGCTCGTAACACCTGAATCCGGTAACGGTTTCGTCGTCAGAAACGCCGTGGGCTGATTATTCGCCCCCGGCCCGAATATGTACAGGTAACCATCTTCGGTGAAGGTGAAATGAAACTTCAGCTTCTGTCCCGAAGCCAGCGGCACCAGTGCCGCAACTCGCGCCGGTTTTTTGCCGGGGGCTGACGGCGCGAGCTCGAGCCAGTAGCTGGTGATCTCGCGCGGCGAGCCAGTGGGTGTGTTTGTAGTTCCCGTTGGTCCGACAGTCGCGACGGTGTTTTTCGATTTCGAATTGTTCCAGATCAGAAAACCTGCCACTCCGCCGCCGAGAAGAAGCAACAGCAACACAGCCGCGACCATAAACAGTCCCACCTTGCTTTTTGACTGCGCAGGCGCGACTTGCGGCATCACGCCCGTCCCTTTCGGTATCTGCGGAACAGTCACGACCGACGGCATTGGCGCCGCCGACTCAGCCACGGTCGCAGCCGGCACACTGGCAGGCGGCTTTGGCGGGGTAACTGGAGGAGGCGGTGACGCAGGTTCGAAAACCGTCGCCGCGTTCGTTGCCGCCGGACGATCTACCTGCGCTGACGTTGGCGACGCGCCCTCCATCGTGATCATCGTCGGCGCGTTAACGTCTGAATTCGTGCGCGAATCGCCGGTGATCGCGACGGTTTCCATCAGCGCCGGCGACTGCCCTTGTCCACCGTTTTGCGGAGCCGGTGCAGAATCCAACGCCGCGCGCAATTCGCTCGCAAGCATGGCCGCCGTCGACTGTCTGTCGGCGCGGTCCTTCGCGGTCGCGCGTTCGATCGCATCGCTAAACGCGCGCGGAACTTCCGGCGCGACTTCATGCAAAGGCTTTGGTCTCGTCGCAACGTGCTCGCG
>Ga0111538_10004088_pt1 | contig 20348 bp, 18 predicted proteins | sample SoiMethybrSBSTD1_FD_79669 | JGI IMG/M metagenome (GOLD analysis project Ga0111538, IMG submission 79669) | Bulk soil microbial communities from a Populus tree surrounding site in Tennessee, USA - Soil MetaG P. TD hybrid SBSTD1 (version 2)... | ecosystem: Environmental > Terrestrial > Soil >... | reverse complement strand
TATGGATACGTCGACCCTACTGATCATTGTCGTCGTGCTGTTCTTGCTCGGCGGCGGGGGTTGGGGATACTCGCGCTATCGCAGGAACTAGCGGCCGCTGCGGCCGGCGCCAGTCCGTGAAGGAGCTGTCCATGACCTGGAAAGACAAACTCGAGATTGGCTTGAAGGACGACGCGCCCTTCCGACGCGACAACCTTCCGGACTTTCAGAATAAGAAGGGCGGCCTCGAGACGCAGCCCGGCGACCCAACGCGATCGCCGGAAGAGCCCGGCGCACGCCAGGCTGCCGTCGAGGCCCGCCGGATCGCGCCACCGACCAAACGAGCGAAGCCTCGGACCACGGCCCGCGCCACGGTCCGGCCAACCACACCTGTGGCAAGAAGACGGCGTTAGCGGGAGCGTCACCTGCCACAGGGTGCAGTCGCGAAGCACCGCTCGCGAGCGTGTTCAGTTCGGAACAGCCTCCAAGTCGCTCAAAACGCTACCCTTGCCGCCGAGGTGGGAAATAGGCACGCACCTTTCTCTCGCTGTCACATCGAAGGAACTCGACACCGATCACGCGCTCACGTTCGGTCCCTCGGGCTCGACGCCGAGCCGGAACGAGCGATCCATCTGCACGTTCAGACCGCGGCTTCTTGATGCCCAGCCGAGGGACATGCCCATCCGGTCCGTGCCGGCCGAGGCAGCCCCGTCGCCACACGACAGGCGAAAAGAGACCTTCGTCTCGACGCTGGCTCACGAGCTCCGCCAACCGCTGTCGGCCCTGGTGGCCGCGGTCGAACTGGTGCGCCGAGCGCCCAATTTCGCTGCGGGGGACCGAATCGCGGATCTCATGAAACGGCAGATTGATCAGATGAACCGCGTCGTCGAAGACCTGATGGATGCGACGCGGTGGGCACACGGCAATGTGACGATACTGAAGCAACGGCTCGACGTGCGAGATCTCGTCAGGGACGCCGCCATTGACATCCGTGCGGCCGTCGCTGAACGCGGCCATGAGCTCGTCATCGCCACCGCGTCAGAACCACTGTGGGCCGATGTCGATCCGCAACGGCTTCAGCAGGTGCTCTCGAACCTGCTGCGCAACGCCGTGAAATTTACCGATCCAGGCGGGCGGATTTCGATCGCCGCAGATCGCGACGGAGCGGCGACGGTCACGCTCTCCGTGAGTGACACAGGCCGGGGCATGGAACCCGAGGCGTTGACGCAGATCTTTGAGCTGTTCTCACAGGTGCGCCCGCTCGAGGCCGACGGACTGGGCATCGGTCTGAGCGTCGTGCGCGAAATCGTGGCGCTCCACCACGGACGGATCGAAGCCCGAAGCGGGGGGCCCGGCCATGGCAGCGAGTTCGTCATCGCCCTCCCAGTCGCATCTGGCCCCAGCTATGGCTCGGAACGCCGCACGACCAGGACGATTCGCGCATTGGCGCACTAGGGAGACAGCGAGCGCCAGACGTGCGAGGCCGCGGACCGTGGTCCAACTACGATGGACCGCGGGAGCGTGAGACGCTGGTCAACGCGACGTCGGTCCCGCGCGACAGGTCGAGTTGCTCGTGGCCGCGCGACAAGATGACGCCGCCGGCGCCTCCAACTACCGCGCCCACCGCGGCGCCCTTGCCCCCGCCGGCAAGCGCGCCGATGATCGCGCCGACGGCGACGCCGATGGCGCCGTTCCGGATGGTCGTGTTGCCGCGGTTCACCTCTTGAACGTCGCCCTCGTCATCGACACGAAGAAGCGTGCCGTCGGACAGGCGAACGGTGTTGAGGAGCGCGTCGAATTCAGACGACCGGCCGTCGAGCTCGATGGTCCGGAAGTCCAGGCGCAAGTCCCTGCCGTTCTCGGCGTCCCGGTCGGCGGTGACCCTCGAGATCACGCCGTCGATTCTGGCGCCCTGGAACTCCGCCGGACTGCGCACGGTCATGGTGAACGGCTGGTCGTTTTTCGACGTTCGCATGCTGACGGGCGTGTCGAGGGTCGCGAGGAGCCGCGTGCCGTCCGGCACGATCACGGTGCCCCCGAACCAGGACCGGCCACGGTAGACCGGGTCGCTCCCGGGTCCTGACGCATAGACATCCCAGCGCGGCGTTGTCGCGGTCCGCCGGTAGTAGCTCTGGATCGTCAGGGGCCGCTCCAGGCCATCGTCGTCCAGGTGTCGCGTGACGCGCAGGCCCGAGCCATTGTTGAGCGATTCGAACGTCACGGAGTAGTCGCTGCCGCGGCTGTCGCCGCTCGTGGAGACCTTCAGTTGGTCGCCGTTGATTTCGGCGCGCGTGGTGACCAGCCGCGCGTTCTGCCCGCGTTCGGTCTGCGCCCGGCCGTCCGCGACGAACGAGGAGCGAGGGCCGCGCGAAGAGGCGATGGTGATTGTGCGTCCGTCGCGATCGATCGAGATCGTGTGCGGCGGTTCAAGCCGGCTGAGGAGACTCTGATAGGCCCGGCTGCGCTGCCCCGGTGGCAGCGAGCGGGTCGCGGCGTCTGCCGCACGTGCCGGATTGTCGCCGCGCGTGCTCTCGAGGTCGTAGGTCCCGGACATGCGGCCGCCGGCCGTCTGGTTCTGCGGCCGCTGCGCCGTCAGGCTCAGACTGCCGACGGTCAGGACGGCGAGACTCAGCAGGCCGAACGTGTACGGTGTCTTCTTCGTCAGTCTCATCTTCATCAACGGCCGCCCGTCCTGTCCGACTGGTTGTAGGGCGCGCGCTTCTGCAGCACGTCCACAAGGGCCTGGCCAGAGGCCGGTACAATCAGCGCCGGCCCCGTGACGACCTGGCGCGCCGTGATCCTGCGTCCGTACACCTGTTCCGTCGCGTCGTCGTCCGGCCGGAGTGACGTGCCCTCGAGCGAGATGCCGGCGAAGAGCCCGCGTGAGCGTGAGTAGCTGAGGATCTCGGCGCGCATTGATGCGTCTGTCGCGGCCTGGATGTTTCGTCCCTTTGGGCCCGCCGCGGCTGACGCCTCGCCTCCGAGCTTGATCTTGCTGCCGAGCAAGGCATCGACGCCGCGCGGGTTCATGACCATCAACACCAGGTCGGTAGATTCCGCGCCGATCTGCAGGCCGAAGCTGCCGCCGTCGATCGCGTACATCGCCGGCGCGCCCCACGATCCGTTGAACGCCTTGCCCGATCGACAGATCATCGCGCCGCGGCCGTAACTGCCGCCGAGGCCCAGCGCCACCTTCGTCACTGACGGAATGACAATCACGCACTCGGCGTTGTCCAGGATCTCCTGCGGAAGGTTGTCGGGGACGTTCAGGACTTCGCTCATCACCACCCCGCACGCGGCGAGGCGTTCCTGTTCCTTGTTCTGATCCTTCTCTTTGTTCTGAGCGGCGACCGTCGCGGAGGCGACGACAAGGCAGAGGGCGAGACCGAGATGACGACGAGACATTAGTGACACCTCTCAAGTAGTCTGTGGACGACGGCGGCGAACTCGAGGGCGGGAGTGCGGCGAGACGCCGGGCGAGCTGCGAAGGGCGGAGGGGCGAAGGGGCGAAGTCCGAAGCTTCGGTGGTCTCAGTGCAAGGCGCTACGTGGCGGCGATGGGGCGTCGGCCGGGGAGACGGCGACTACCCCCGGAGCGGATCTCGACCCTGCATGACCCGGAACAGGACGACGACAACTGCGAGCACCAACAGGAGGTGGATGAAGCCTCCAAGCGTGTAGGAGGTGACCAACCCGAGGAGCCACAAGACGAGGAGCAGAATGATGAGTGTTGACACTGAAAACTCCTGTTCTACCGTCTGGCAGCGTAGCGCGCTGGCGTCACCCTGTCTGTTCGCTTGTGCACACGTCCACTCCGCTTGTCTTGCCCGGCCGAGTTGTATCCTTGCCCGTTCCCATTCCTCGGCGTGACCACGCGATCGATGCGCTACTCGTGGCTTGTGGTCGGGCTGCTCGTGCCCGTCGCGCTCCTGAACTATCTCGATCGGCAGCTGCTCGCGTCGATGAAGTTCTCGGTGATGGGCGATTTGCCCGACATCGCGCTCGAGGCCAGGTGGGGCACCATTCTCGCGACCTTCAAGTGGGTGTACGCGGGGCTCAGCCCCGTCGGCGGGTACCTCGCCGATCGTTACAGCCGGCGCCACGTGATCGCAGGCAGCCTGCTCGTGTGGTCGGTCGTGACCTGGAGCACCGGGCACGTCACGAGCTACGAGCAGTTGCTGACCGCGCGCGCGCTGATGGGCATCAGCGAAGCCTTCTACATTCCGGCCGCCCTGGCGCTCATCGCCGACGTTCATCGCGGCCACACGCGGTCGCGCGCGATCGGGTTGCACCAGATGGGCATCTACCTCGGCGTGATCGCCGGCGGATTCGGCGGCTACGCGGCCGACCATCCGGGGATCGGCTGGCGGCGTGCGTTTGACGCGTGCGGCATCGTCGGCATCGCCTATGCCTTGCCGCTCTTCATCCTGCTTCGCCATCCTCGACGGCCGGATGCTGGTGCCGGTCTGCCGCGGCCGTCGCCCGTCGCCGCGATTCGCGAATTGCTCTCGAATCGATCGTTCGTGCTGCTCGTGCTCTATTTCACGTTGCCCGCGCTGGCCGGCTGGGTGGTGCGCGACTGGATGCCGGCGATCCTCAAGGCGGAGTTCGGCATCGGCCAGGGGCTCGCGGGCGTGTCGGCGACGCTCTACTGGCAGGTCGCGGCGATCGCCGGGGCGGTCGGCGGCGGCTGGCTCGCCGATCGCTGGATGCGGACGACCGACCGCGGACGGATCTACGCCAGCGCCCTCGGGATGTCGATGATCGTGCCGGCGATGTTCGGCGTCGGCTATGCGCCCTCGACGGGGCAGTTGTGGGTGGCGATCGCGTGTCTGGTCCTGTTCGGCCTCGGCTGGGGGTTCTTCGACGCCAACAACATGCCGATCCTCTGTCAGATCGCGCGGCCGGACCTGCGCGCGACCGGGTACGGCCTGATGAACCTCGTCAGCATCAGCTGCGGCGGGCTCGCCGATTGGGGCTTTGGAGCGATGCGCGATCGTCAGGTGCCGCTCTTCGGGATCTTCGGCGTGTTTGCGAGCGCCGCCGTGCTCTCCATCGTCCTCGTGCTGCTCATCCGGCCGCGCAATACCGAAGACACCGCAAGGAGCCAATCATGACTCGACCTGGATTGTGGTTCACGCTCGCCGTGGCGACTGCAGCGGTCAGGGTGTGGTGAGCGTCATGTGGGACGATTTCGTGATGGCGCCTGCTTCGCCAAAGTAAAAGTACCGGAGCAGGCGCGTCACCGCCGCACGAGTGGCGCCGGTATGTGCCCGTCGGCGCCGGCCGTGACGGCTCTCGGTGCCAGACGCGCATCGCCGTTGACGGGATTCACGAGCCCCAGGCGCAGGAAGTCGTCGCGCACTGCGCCGGGCGCCAATCCGGAACTGAACACCGCCTGTGTCGCGATCAGGTCGAAGGCACTGAGCTCCGTGGGCAACTGATTCGAGAACACGCCCGGCCCGTAACTCATGAGCGACAGGCGGGCGCCGCCGATGAGATTGCCATCCACGTGACAGAGGCCCATGACGCCGTGGCCGATCGCGTCGTGCACGTATGCGGCGGCGGTCTGGCCGGTGACGAGGATCGCGCGCGCGGAGACGATGAGTGACGGGTTGGCGCCGAAGGTGAAGCGAGTGCACCCCTGGGGAAACCCGCATCCGAGGCTCATCGGATCGCCGTGCATCGTCGCCGTGACCTGATTGGCTGCGGGCAGGGGATTGGCGTCCGGTGTCGCGCCGATGGTGACCGACAAGGTCCCGGCGCTCGCCGTCGGCACCTGGCTGGCGGCGCTGGCAATGGCGGTGGCGCTGAACGGCGGCACCGTGGACGACACGAGCAGCTCAACGCTGGTGCCGGTCGGGAATCCGAGCCAGCGGCCGAACGATCGGGGACACCCGATGACGCCATCGGTCGGCGTGAGCGGACCGCTGCCGAGGAACAGGGCTTCGATGTAGTCGCGCATGAACGGGCTCAGCGTGCCGTCCGGCGCGTTCGCCACGGCGACCTGCGCGGCGCCACGCACGTTCTGATAGGTCGCGGTGATCGTCGCGTCGCCGGGGCCAACGCCCGTCACGAGGCCGCCCGACACGGTCGCGACTGAAGTCGCCGACGAGCTCCAGACGGCCTGGGTCGTGACGTTCTGCAGGCGGCCGTCGGAGAACGACGCGTTCGCCATGAACTGCGATCGGCCGCCGACGGCGGGCGTCGAGCCCGAGACGGCCACCGTCATGACGACCGGCGACGATGGGCCGGCAGGTGGCGCGTCGCCGCCGCAGCCCGACGCGGCCAGCATGGCCATCACGCTCACGAGGACCCGTCTGTTGAGAATCAATCGGCTAGAAGGGATTGGGCGCCAGCCGCGCCTTGGTGACTTCAGCGCGGACGTGCGCCGGTCGCAACCGCGCGAAGTCCATCACATTCGTCGTCGCGGTATCGTACTCGTCGTTGGGGAATTTCTTGTGTGTGTCCTCGTGCGCCGCGTCGGAGATGAGCGCAGCGTATTTCGCAACCTCAGCCTCGAACCACCCGTCCTGCAAGGCGCTGTCGGCGCAGCGCTGGAGCTCGTCGAGGTAGTGAGTGTAGAACCCGGGAAGGCGCATCACGCGGCTGAAAAAGAGGTCGTCGGCGGTCCGAAACAGGATCGATTGGTCGAAGGCCTCCTTCATGGAATGATCGCGGTCCCACGGAATCAGCTGGTGGCGGGTCGTGCCCGGCGGACGATAGAGATAGAAGTTGGCTCTCCCGAAGTCGCCGGTCCACCCATCTGCTTCGCCCAGGAACATTTCGATGGCCACCATCGTCACGAACTGCTTCAGGTCGATCAGCGGGTCGACACGCATTTGCCACACGGCGTCGTCCTGGCCGTTGATCTCGCGGAACAGATCGCGGACGGGGCCGTAGACGAGCGCGTCAGCTTCGAGCTCGTGCGTGCGCGCTTCGAACAGCTGTTCGTAGATGTCGAGGCCGTCTCCGAGATCGGCGCCGGTCCATTTGAAGTGCCAGTGATATTCGTAGAGATAGCCGGCGGCGGCATTCTCGCCAAGGTTGCGCGTCAGGAAATTCGCGTCGATGTCCTCGACGATCGCGTAGAGGCCCTGGAAGACGTTGTTGATGTAGACGCGGGTGAACGACTCGCGCGACACCGGCTGGCCCATGCGGCTGTAGAGCCCCAGCGCGACCTTCTCGCGCACCATCGACTCATCGAGCCACAGGTTCTTGAGCACGAGTGACTTCAGTCCGAGGAACTGCTGTCCGGTCGTGTAGTAGTCGAAATCGAGATGGAGCCCGGGCTTGATCGGCGTGCGGCTGCCAAGCCCCCGCACCCGGACGCCGACGTTGCGGACACGCGTGCCGCGCCAGAGGAAATCCGCCGGGTAAAACGTGTTGTCGTTGTAGTTGGCCCGCAGCAGCGCCAGGTCCCTGGAGTTGATGAACAGGCGCACGTCCTGTAACGCGTCGGCATTGAACAGGTCGTCGACCGACTGCGCGTGCGCGATCCGGCCGGCCGCGTCCGGGAGCAGCATCAGAACGGTGAGCGTGGCGGCAATCGTAAACGGTCGGCGCATCATGCGATCTCCGCGAGCCACGCCCGGAGCGTCTGCAGGTCCTTCTTGTAGTGGACGAGACGATCGGCCGCCGAAGCGCCCAGCTCGTATTCGTGATGCTGTCCGATGGGCCCGGTATACGTGGACGAGGCGAGCATCGAAAAGAATTTTCTGTTCACCATGCCTTGTCCGAGTGGGCACCAGGCGGACGCCCAGCCCTTTTCGGATTTCTCCCAGCGGAAGTCCTTCACGTACACCACCGAAAGCAGCGGCTGCACCAGCCGGACCTGGATCGGCCACGACAATCCGCCCTCGAGCGTCGCGTGGCCAATATCGAAGGCGATGCCGAGATGGGCCGGGTTCACGCCTTCAATCGTCTGGACGGCATCCCAGACCGGGGCGGCGAAGTAGTCCGCGCCCGAGTGATTCTGGATGCCGCCCTGGATGCCCAGCTCTTTGTTGAGCTGCGCGAGATCGCGCAGGCGCGGCTTGAGATCGTTCAACTGGTCGGCGATCCCGCGAGTGGCCACGTACCGAATCGCCCCGAGACGGTACTTCCGGATGCCGAGACGGGCCGCGGTACGCAGGATCGATTCCGCCGAGGCATCGACGCCGGTGATGTCGGTCGTAATCATCGCCACGGTGCGCCCGCGCCGGCCCAGCGCCTCGACCATCCGCGGCAGATCGTCGGCGACCCGATCCGGCTGGATGTGCGTTGACGCCTTTCGTACGGGGCATTCGATGCCGTCCCAGCCGACGTCCGCGACCAGATCGGCCGTCTGTTCGAAGTTCAACTCGATGAACGGCTTGCTGAACGCGATGATCGGCCACCGCGCCGGGCCGCGGCCCGCGCCGGCCTGACGCGCCATCGGCATGAGCGCGACGGCAGCGCCCAGAGACGTCCGTTCGAGGAACTGGCGGCGGGTCAGGGCGTCGGACATGCCGGAAGAATACCCCTGAATCGGGCTCCGGGGCGCGCCGGCGTCAGGCGCGCGCGATTCTGCCGCCGGGAGTGACCAATCGCGGGACGAGCCGAATGGCCTTCGTGCCCGACCTTGCTCAAGAATGGAGGCCATGGCCTCCATCAGGCGTCTCTCAGGCCTCCTCGCCGTCACGTCGCTGGCGGCCTGGCCGGCGCCCACCGACCTTCGCGTGGGCTACGTGCTCGTCGCGAACCAGCAGTCCGCCAGCGTGTCGCTCATCAACTTGAAGGACGACAGCGCCAAGGTGATCGCCGTCGGCACCGGACCGCACGAAGCGGTGATCGCGCCGAGCGGCCGGACCGCGGTCGTGACCATCTACGGTGCGGGCGGGGCGCCGGGGAACGAGCTGGCGGTCGTGGACATCGCGAAAGCGACGGTGACGAAGACGATTTCGCTCGGTCAGTACACGCGGCCGCACGGCGCCAATTTCCTGCCCGGCGACGAGACCCGCGTCGCCGTGACCTCGGAAACGACCCAGAACCTGGTCATCGTCAATCTCGCGGAGGGCCGGGTCGAGCACGCCATCCCGACATCGGCTCAAACCTCGCACATGGTCGCGGTGACGGCGGATGGAAAGCGCGCGTTCACGTCGAACATTCTTGGCGGCAGTGTCTCGGAGTTGGATCTCGTGACTCGAACGGCCGTGCGGACGATTCCGGTCGGGCCGCGTGTCGAGGGCATCGCGGTCGTACCGGACGGGAGCGCCGTCTGGGCCGGCAGCAACACGAACGGCACCGTGAGCATCATCGACACGAAGACGGGAACGATCGTGCAGACGCTGACCGGTTTCTCGCTGCCGTACCGGCTGGCGATGTCGAACGACGGAACGACCGCGATCATCTGCGATCCGCAGGGCGATCGTCTTCACGTCGCTGACGCGGCGCAGCGCAAGGTCGTCTTTACGCTCGACGGGATCGGATCCCCTCGCGGCGTGAACATCGCGCCCGACGGCAAGACGGCGTTCGTCACGCTCGCCGCTGACGAGACGATGGGCATCGTCGATCTCGAGGCGAGGAAGGTCACCCGCAAAGTGAAGGTCGAGAAGTCGCCCGACGGCGTGTGGTACGGACCGCCGCCGCGCTGAGGCGCCTCACGCGTCGCGCAGCGCGACGATCGGACAGCGAGCGCTCAGCTCTCGGTACGGAGACCAAGCCGGTCGATTTCGGTGGTCACTTGCTGTTCGATCCAGGCCGCCGCGTCGGTCGCGCGGAAGACGTGCTCCCAGAGCGACGCGCCGCCGCGCGTCCACATCGCGATCACCTCCATCGACTCGCCGTCGCGCTTGAACATCCACCAGTACTGGCCACCGGGATCCCCCGGCCAGAAACACTCGCCGTAGCCGTCGGTCACGGCGTGATCGAGCGCCCGCAGCAGCGACGTGGCGCCCGCCCCTGCCGGGTGGACGGACACGGTGGTTGCCTCGGTTCCTTCCTGGAGGTGAACGACGAGGGTGTCGGGATGGTCGAGCGAGAGCGAGAAGTGCATCCGGTCGGGCAGCCTAACACGCGGCAAACGACCGTTTCCTCACGAATTCCTTACCGCTCACCCATGACCGCCGGCGAGGCCGTCACTAGAGTGATCGCTTGTCACTGCTCCGAAAGAGGTCACCAGGTATGGCGTTCTTCAAGTCCGGATTCGCCGTTCTCGCCGCCGTCGCACTGCTCTCGACGACTCCTGCCGCGCGTCCTGCGCGCCTCGACGATCCGCTATCGGCCGGGGTCTCTGCACTGGACCGGCTGCCGGCCGTCGCCATCAACGATTACCGTCAGGCGGCCGGGACCCTCGCCGGCGGGACACTGACGCTGACCTTCCGGGCGCGGGTCGGCGTCTGGCGGCCCGAAGGCGCCGCCGGCCCCGCGCTGCCAATCGAGGCCTTTGGCGAAGGTGCCGCGCCGCTCACGATTCCGGCGCCGCTGATTCGTGTCTCCGAGGGCACCGAGGTCGCCGCGACCGTCCGGAACGAGCTGACCGCCACGATGCGTGTCCACGGCTTATGCGAGCGGAGTGGAGCGGCGTGTGCCCCCCTCGAGATTCCGGGCGGCGAGACGCGCGAGATCCGGTTCATCGCCGGCCGGCCAGGCACCTATCACTACTGGGCGACGACGACGGGCATGCCGCTCCAGTTTCGCGCGGTGGGGGATACGCAGCTCTCGGGCGCGTTCGTCGTCGATCCGGCCGGCGCCGATCCGAATCGCGACCGGATCTTCGTGATCACCGACTGGACGAACCTCACGCTCGATCAGCTGAGACAGATTGCGAGCGCGGACGATCCGGGCGTCGCGTTTCTCTCGCTCAATCCGAAGTTCACGTTTCTCATGAACGGTCTCTCGTGGCCGCACACCGAGCGGCTGACCTACCAGTTGTCCGAGAACGTCCGGTGGCGCGTGCTGAACCTGTCCACGCAGGCGCACACGATGCACCTGCACGGGTTCTACTTCGACGTGGACAGCCTGGGCGACGGCCTGCGCGATCAATCCTTCGCTTCCGGGCAGCGGTCGCACGTCGTGACCCAGCTCATGCCGGCCGGCGCGACGATGGCGATGACGTGGATGCCGGAGCGGTTCGGCAACTGGCTCTTCCATTGCCACATCCGTGCGCACGTCTCTCCGGATCTGCGCCTGGGGGCGCCCGGCGGGGCGCCTCACGACGATCACCAGGCCAGCGGTCACGCCGCGCACGATGCCTCGGCGGGCATGGCCGGCATGATCCTCGGCGTCACCGTCGTCGGGATCGACGACGACAGCGTCAGCTACGCGCTTGCCGGGTCGGTCCCGACGCGGCGGATGACGCTCGAGATGCAGGCGGAACCAAAGCGCTTCGGCGACGCGCCGGCGTTCGGATTCGTCCTGGCCGGCGAGGGGAAGTCTGCGGCCGGGGCCGTGCCGGTGCCGGGACCGACGCTGATTCTGAAACGCGACGAACCGGTCGAGATCACGCTCGTGAACCGGCTGCCGGAGGCGACCGCGATCCACTGGCACGGCATGGAGCTCGACAGTTACTACGACGGCGTCCACGGCTGGAGCGGGACAGGGCAGCGGGTGACGCCGCTCATCGAGCCGGGCGCGTCGTTCGTCGTGCGGTTCACGCCGCCGCAGACCGGCACGTTCATGTATCACACGCACCTGCACGATCCGCGACAACTCACCTCCGGGTTGTACGGCGCGATGCTCGTGGTCGAAGCGGACGAGACGGTGGACGAGACGACCGATCACGTGTTCCTGATGGGACGCGACGGTCCGGACCCGGCCGCGCCCGCCGTGCTGAACGGCCAGCGCACGCCTCAAGTCGTGTGGAAATCGGGCACGCGCCACCGCATCCGGCTCATCAACATCACGCCGAGCGACATCTTCACGATCGCGTTGCAGACGAACGACGGCGGCGTTGAATGGCGGCCACTCACGAAGGACGGCGCGCCCGTGCCGGCCGGACAGGGTCAGAGCCGGGCGGCGAAGCAGACCATCGGCGCCGGGGAAACCTACGATTTCGAGTACGTGGCGCCGGCGGGCCGGCGGAATCTGTGGCTCGAGGTTCGTACCCCGGCCGGCAAGTGGCAGGCGCAGGGACACATCATCATGAAATGACGTGTTAATGGATCATGAAACGACGTGTTAATGAGGCAATGAGGCAATGAGGCAATGAGGCAATGAGGCAATGAGGCAATGGGGCAATACAAACACCTGTCTTGCATGCCGCGTCATTGAGCGACAGGGCCAGAAGAGACAAGCGCTTGTATTGCCTCATTGCCTCATTGCCCCATTGCCTCATTGCCTCATTAACAAATCTCACCCCCTAGAGTCGTATCGACATATGTTACATTGCGACATATGGCGACGCGGTTCACCGATCGTGAGCTGAAGAAGGGCAGTGCCGAGCTCATCATCCTGTCGCTCGTCGAGGCCCGGCCTCGTCACGGCTACGACATCGGCAAGCTGATCGAGTCGCAATCGGGCGGCGCGCTGCGGTTCAACATCGCGTCGCTCTATCCGCTGCTCTACCGGCTGGAGAAGCGCGGCTGGATCGAAGGGCGCTGGACGGAGAAAGCGGGACAGCGCCGGCGGCGGCTGTATCGCCTGACCCCCGACGGCCGGCGGGTCCTGGCGGCGCAGCGCGGCGGGTGGCGGGCGTTTGCCCGCGCCGTCAGCCGGATCGCCGGCGTCGAAATCTGACGAGTGCCCGATCGAGCAGGAGGGGGTTGTGTTTGAATGGCGACCCGAACTGACCCGGCGGCTGGCGGACCTCCGGCTGCCGCCCGTGCGCGAAGCCGAGATCATCGAAGAACTCTCGCAGCATCTCGACGACCGCGTCCACGATCTGGTCGCCGCCGGCGCGGACGCGACGTCCGCACGAGCCGCGGCGATCGCGGATCTCGATGTGCCGGGCGCGTTGGCTGAACGGCTGGCCGGGATTCTCGCGCGTCCTCGCCTCCAACTTCCGCCGCCGGGCGCGCCGGCGCGCGGACGCTGGTTTCAGGCGCGCTGGCAGGACATTCGACACTCCCTGCGCGCGCTCCGCCGATCGCCGGCGTTCTCGCTCGCCGTCATCGCCACGCTCGCGCTGACCATCGGCCCGACGACGGCGATGCTGAGCATCGGGAACTGGCTGTTGTGGCGGCCGACGCCCGGCGTGACCGCCGCCGACCGGCTCGCCGTCGTCTGGTTCGGCGAGTGGCGGGCCGAGCGCAGCGTCAGTCCGTCCGGCGTCTCGTACCAGAACCTCGGCGATCTGCGTGGGATGAGCCGCACGCTCAGCGGCATCGCCGGCATCCAGGAAACCAGCATCAGCATGGCGGCGCCGTCGCAGCCGCCGGTGACCGTCGAACTCGGCATGGTCACCGGCGATTTCTTCGACGTTCTTGGCGTGCCGCCGGCGGCCGGCCGGCTGTTCCGGCTCGAAGACGATCGCCAGCCGGCCGGTGAGCGCGTGGCCGTGATCAGTGCGGGCTTCGCGCGGCGCGCGTTCGGGAGCGCCCAGAGCGCCATCGATCGACAAATCCTGCTCAACGGCCGGCCGATGACGGTGATTGGCGTCACCCCGGCATCGTTCACGGGCACCCGACCGATCGGCACGACCGATGTCTGGATTCCGGGCGCGACGTTCAGGTACGTGAATCACGCGCCGGAAGATCGCCCGGACGAGCGCGGCGACGGAATCTTTTATGCCTTCATCGTTCGTCTGGCGCCGGGCGCGACGTTTGCCTCGGCCCAAGCCGAACTGGATGTGCTCGCCCCGGCCCTCGCCGAGCGATACCCGGATGCGAACCGCAAGTTCCAGCAGGTCAGAGCCAAGGTCTTCGCGCGGCTTGGACCGCCGGTGCTGCAGCGGGCGCACTACGGCGAGCTCGTGCGGCTGCTGCTCTGGATTGGCGGCGCGCTCCTCGTGCTCGGCTGCGCGAACGCGGCGAATCTCCTGATGATGCGCGGTGTCCGCCGGCGGCGCGAACACGCCGTCCGGCTGGCGCTTGGCGCGAGCCGGAGCCGTCTCGTCCTGCTGCAGTTGAGCGAGACGGCGCTGCTCGCCTTCGGCGGCGCCGCCGTGGGCGTGGCGCTGGCCTGGTGGCTCAAGCAGTTCATGGTGGCGCTGCTGTTTCCTGAAATGCCGCCGGACATGACGATCAGCGTGCCGATCGACCTGCGGGTGTTGGCCATGACGCTGGGCGTCTCGGTCGCCTGCGGTCTCTCGGCCGGGCTCGCGCCGGCGATCATCGGCGCCGCCGCAGGATCCGCCGGACCTGACGGCGCGCTCAACCAGCGATCGTCGACGAGCGGCCGGCGCATGCGATCGGGATTCGCTGTGTTGCAGCTTGCGTTGTCGCTCGCGCTCGTCTGCGGCGCCCTGCTGTTCATCGCGACGCTGCGCAACCTGAATGCCGTGGACCTCGGATTCGATCCATCAGGCGTCACCGTGCACCGGCTCGATCCGTCGCGCCACGGCTACGCACCGCAGCAGGTCTTCGCGTATTACCAGAACATCCTCGACCGATTGGCAGGCACGCCCGGAGTACAACACATCTCGCTCAGTGCCCTGGCGCCCTTCGGCTCGAACCGGTCCATCCGGTTGCGCGATCCGGCCGGCGACGAGCGCAGTCAGATCGAGATCCGCGGGAATGCAATCATGAGCGCGTACTTCGACGTGCTCGGTATCCGTCTCCTCCGCGGACGCGTCTTCACCCCGGCTGAAGCGATGGCGGAGACAACCGAAGGCGATGTTGTCATTCTCAACGAACGCCTGGCGAAGCGGCTCTTCGGGGAGAGCGATCCAATCGGGCGCCGCATCGCGCGGTCCCGGCAGGGCAACGCGCCCGTGCGCGAACACACGGTGATCGGCGTCGTGGCGACGAGCCGCTGGAACACACTGACGGACGATCCTGAGCTCTTCATGTACTTGCCGTTTGCCGGACGCGAGTTCGGACCGCGGGCGGCCACGCTCCTCGTGAAGTCGCCGGCGCCGCTTCGCGACGTGAAGGCTCGGGTCGAAGCCGTGACGAACGACCTCGATCCGACGCTGCCGATCCGCTTCTCGACCGACTTGCAGGGCGCCATCGATTCCGAAATGATCGATCAGCGGCTCTTCGCCTGGGTGTTCTCGATGCTCGGCTGGCTCGCGCTGGCATTGGCCGCGGTCGGTCTCTACGGACTGCTGGCCCAGGCCGTCGCCGAACGCACGCGCGAGTTCGGCATCCGCCTCGCTATCGGCGGTGCGCCGCGCCACGTGTTCGCGATCGTCCTGCGGCAGGCCGCCTGGATCGGGGCGCTCGGCACCGTGATCGGATTGGCGCTCGCCCTGTTCGGCAGCCGGGCGATCGCCAGCCAGCTGTTCGGCGTGACGCGATTCTCGTGGAGCGTCTATCTGGTCGCCGCGGCGGCCCTCGTCGCCGTCGTCTTCGTCGCCGGGCTCTGGCCGGCACGGACGGCGACGCGGATCGAGCCGGTGGAGGCGCTCCGAGTGGAGTAACGAGCGTGGCCGGCAAGTGGCAGGCGCAGGCGCACGTCATTGTGAAATGACGTGTTAATGGGGCAATGAGGCAATGGGGCAATGAGGCAATACAGGCACTTGTCTTTGCTGGCAGTGTCACGGCTCGCAAGGACAAGCGTTTGTATTGCCCCATTGCCCCATTGCCTCATTGCCCCATTGCCTCATTAACGAAGCTCACCCCCCAACGGCAGCCGGTACACACGCCCTGTGCCAGGGCGGGCGAGGACGCCTTTGCGCTCGTCGATTTCGAACTCGCCGAAGTCAACGACGTATGCGGACTGATCTTCCCGACGGCACCGAACGTCGATGGGGCGCGAGAATCCGGAATCGGCCAGCGGATGCAGCGTCCAGCCGCTCGGGTCGATCCGCGCGACGGCGCGCCCGACGCGCGCGCCGGGCGGCGCCGTCATCGGACGCTCGTCGCCGAAGAGCGCGATGAGCAGCTGGCCGCTCCACGCGCCGCAGCCTTCGGGAATCGCGTCGAATTTCACGGCGCATGCGTGCGGCGGAAACTCGAGGAGTGGGCGCGCCGGCGGCGGGAGCGCGTCGTGGTTGGCGAGCACGAACGCGGGCGCGGGGCCCGTCTCGGGCCTGAATCGAGCGTCGGTGATGGGATCGCCGCCGATGTAGTCCGGCCAGCCATACCAGGCACCGCCGCGAATCTCGAACAGCAGATCGGGCGCGTTCGCGACCGGCCGGCTGCCGCGATCGTCGGCGCCCTGATCGACTGCCAGCAGCCGGCCGTCGGGAAGGAAGCCAAGCCCGTACGCGTTCCGCAGTCCCCACGCGACGAGCTCGAGCGCGCCGCCCTCCGCGCCACAGCGCAGGATCGCCGCCGTGCACGGCAGTTGTGCCTCGATGCGATGTCCGCGCGAGGTCGGCGTCCCGAACGGAACGAAGGCGCCCGTTCGCTTTCGCGCGTCGGGATCCCCGCTCAATGGATCGATCGTCTCCACGTTGATCCCCGATAGCACCAGCGGGTGTCCAGGAATGTCGTGCGCGTGAGGCAGCCGCCGGAGCCACCCGAGCTCATACGCATCCAAGCCGACGATGCCTGTGTTGGTCATCGCGCCCTGGCTGAAATAGAGCTTGCCGTCGGGACCGGCCGCCAGCATGTTGGTGTGGTAGTTGCCCGGCCCGGGCAGATGATCAATCACGGTCACGTGGTGGCCACCGCGGTCCACGTAGCTAATCCTGCCTGGCGTTCCGCCTTCGACGATGTACAGCCGGCCGAGATGAAACGCGAGGCCGTTGACCGGCCATCTGAGATCTTTGGCGACGAGATCGCGACCGCCGTCGTTCCCGAGCTTCCAGACACGGCCGCCCGCCGCGGCGCCGCCGAACGGCAATCCAGCCTCCGCCACGTACACGTTCCCGTCCTCGTCGAACGCAACGCTCGTGGGATAGGACAAGCCGTCGGCGACCAGCTCCGGTCGCGACGCTGGATTGGTGGTCATCGGCATCAACGGTCCAACGCGAGCGCGACGCTCAGGATCACGAGCCAGATCCCGCCGAGCGATTCGGCCCGTGCCGGCGCGAGTCGCCGGATCGTCCCGCCGGCGAATAACGCCGTGAGCGACAGCAGTGCGCTCGTCGCGCCGATCACCGCCACTGAGCTGACGAGGGGAAACCGGTCGAGTCCGACGCTGAGCCCGGCGATGAGATTGTCGAGACTGAGCGAGACGGGCACGCCCAACAGCCACCACTGATCATCGGCGTCCTGCGTTTGGCGTCCCTCGCACCGCCGCGCGACGACGATCACATAGAGCCCGTACGCGCCGAGGCACAGCGGCGCTACCGGACTGGCCCACCGTCCGGCGACGCGCGCGACCGGCTCGCTGATGGCGAAGCCCGCGAGCAGCGCCACGGCGTCGCACAGGCCGAACGCCAGTGCCATCCGGAGGCGATGCCGTAGCGACAGGCGCAGTGAGCCAAGCGCCAGGGAGGCGAGAAAACTGTCCCACGCGAGCGCAAAGGCCAGGAGTAACAGCACGGTTGACACCGCGATACTGCCGCACTATATAAACCGGAACCCCAGTAGAACTCCAGCAGCAGGGAGGCGCTCCATGCCGACCAAGTCTTCGCGTCCTGCGCGCAGAGGACCGTACATCAGGACCACCGCCCAAGGGCGACCTCAAATCAAGCTGAAGAGCGAAGCGAGCCAGAGTCCGCTGAAGAATCGCACCCTCGGCGAATTGGGCATCGCCGTGCGCGTGAGCGGCGCGGCGCGGTTCGACCCATCCGTACTCGTCATTCCGGTCACGCCACAGGAGCTCGTTGGCGTCGATCCAACGACGGTGCGCGTCTTTCGGTGGGACGAGAAGGAGCAGGCGGCGCGTCCGATTTGGAACTCCGGGATCAATCTCGGGATGGGCTTCGTATGGGCTTTTGTCGGGCGCGCGGGCACGTACGTTCCCATCGGTCTTCCGCGCGATCGTGTTCTGACGTCCGCACTGCGACATCTCGCAGAGGAACGGCGCACGTGGGACGATGGCTCACCGGAGGTATTCCGGAAGTGGATGCGGGACGCGCTTGGATTGCTACTGGACGCACCCGAAGAAGACGTGGAGGAACTGCGCCGGCTCGTCGCGACGATCGAGCTGCAGACGGCGCCGCACGGATTCCTGCCCGGTGACCTGCGGATCGGCGGCGACGCCCAGATCGAGCCGGTGCCGCTGCCTGGCGGCGTGACCCTCAAGGAGTTCCGCAAACGTTTTGCGAATCTCGACACCCTCCCCGGCGGCCTTCCCGAAGAGACGCTCTTCTTCCGCCCCGGTCCCGATCCGCTGCCTGAGCCGCCGTGGCCGATTCCGTTTCCACAACCTGAAAAGTGGCCGGGCATCGATCCCGGGATTCTGGACTGGCTGCGGATCCGCAAGCACCTGCTCTGGCCGCCGCGATGGCTGTGCTGGTTCTTCAGCCGCAACTGGTGGACGTACCATCACGACGCGCAGCTCACCGGTGTCGCGTCCGGCTGCAGCGGGATTCGCCGGACGACGGTCTCCGGCCTCACACTGCAGTCGTCGATCGCCCTGGACGGACCGGTGATCTCGATCCCCAGTGTCGTCCACGGCAAGATCTACGTCGGTACGGGAAACAGCTCGACCGCCGCAAGCAGTTCTGGAGGCACGCTGTACAAGATCGATCTGTCCAGCGGCACGATCGACGCCACGTTCACCTTCAACACGCCGGTCGGCCAGGGATCGCGTCAAGGCTACGCGGGGATCGGGAGCTCGCCGGCCGTGACGGGCGGGCGCGTCTACTTCTCGGGCCTGGACGGGAAGCTCTACTGCCTCGACGCCTCGACGCTCGCGCTCATCTGGACCACGAACCTGCGGAACACCGACCCGGGCAAGAACCAGCCGGTGAACCACTCGGCGCGCGCGGAAGGATGGAGCGGGCCGCTGGTCGTGAACAATCGAGTGTACGTGGGCTTCGGCGAAGGCGAGAGCAACACGTTCGGTTTCGTTTACTGCCTCGACGCTCTCAGCGGCGCGGTCATCTGGCTGTTCTGCACCAACAAGTTCACCGGCGTGACCGACAACAGCCCGAACGTGATCCCGGCCTCGCTCGTGAGCGGCCCCTTGCCGGCGGGCTTCACGTCGGCCCCGGACCCGCCGGAGCGCGGCGCATCGCCCTGGTCGTCGTGCGCGTACCACAGCGGGTTGAATCGCGTCTATATCGGGACCGGCAATGCCATTCCGGATACCGCGCTGCCCGATCCGAAGTACGCGAGCGGGGTGATTGCACTCGACGCGTCGTCGGGCGCGTTTGCCGGTTTTTTCCAGCCGCTGCCGTCCGACAGCTACAAGCTGACCGACAGCGACGTCGACGTGCCCGCCGGCCCGACGATTTTCTGGCGGGGATTGACCCAAGTGCTCGGGATCGGCAGCAAGGGCGGCTCGTTCTTCCTGCTCGATCCCTCCACGATGGGGGTCCTGGCGCGGCGGCAGCTTCTGCCCTATGACTCCAGTGGCAATCCCTTCCCGGCGATCGATCCGGGCGCGGGAGAAAACATGTACGGCGTGATGGGCACGGCGACGGTGCACCGCGGTCTGGGACGATTGTTCATCGGCCTTGGCGGCTACAGCGGCGCCATCGACATCAACACGACGCCGTTCATGCGAGCGGTCGACTGGACCACGCTGGCGGATGCGTGGACCACGGCGGGGACCAATCCGCCGAAGTACACCGTGCCGGTACCGCCCATGTATACGAATCCGGGCGAGACCGGACTCAGCTCGCCGGCGGTCGTGAACGACGTCGTCTTCATTTCCACCAGCAAGCCGGCGATGTACTGCCTCGACGCGGCGACGGGCGCGTGTCTCTGGCTGGCGCCGGGCATCGGTGCCGGCAGTTACGCGATGGGGCCGGCCATTTACGGCAACTACGTCGTCGTCGGGATCGGCGGTTACGGCAGCGCCGCCGGCCGTCTCAACATCTACGCGCTCTGAGCCAGCGGGCCGCAGCTCGGCCGTTCTCCGGCGGCCGACGTCCGGCCCGCCTCCGGCGGGCCGAAGCCCGGCCCGCCCTACGTACCGCCCTTCAACGCAAACGCCGTCACACTGTCGTCGGCCGTCGGCGCTTCGAGCGCGCCGCCGCCGGTCGCCGTGATCACCACGTACTGCTTGCCGTCGCGTCCGAGGTACGTGCTCGGCGTCGCGTGCGCCGCCGCGCCGAGCTTGAAGACCCACAGTTCCTTCCCGCTCTTCGCCTCGAACGCGCGGAAGCGGGCATCGTCGGTGGCGCCGACGAAGACGAGGCCGCCCGCCGTCGCGATCGATCCGCCGTTGCCGGGCCGGCCGGTCTTCTGCTTCTCGGGCGGCAGGCTGTCGGTGACGCCGAGCGGCACGCGCCACGCGATCTCG
>Ga0111538_10004086_pt1 | contig 20349 bp, 20 predicted proteins | sample SoiMethybrSBSTD1_FD_79669 | JGI IMG/M metagenome (GOLD analysis project Ga0111538, IMG submission 79669) | Bulk soil microbial communities from a Populus tree surrounding site in Tennessee, USA - Soil MetaG P. TD hybrid SBSTD1 (version 2)... | ecosystem: Environmental > Terrestrial > Soil >... | reverse complement strand
TTGAAAGGCACGGTCGAGGCGCTGCTGACGTCGCTTGGCTATGAATTGACGCCTGTCCCTGATGCGCATCTGTGCTGCGGCTCCGCCGGCACCTACTCTCTCCTCCAGCCCGAGCTCGCCGGCAAACTGAGAGACAACAAGATCGACGCGTTGGAAAGCGGCAAGCCCGACGTCATCCTCACGGCCAACGTCGGCTGCCAGGTACATCTTCAGAGCGCGACCGCGTTGCCGGTCCGGCATTGGATGGAATTGCTCGACGAAAGTCTTGAAATCGCAGCAAAATAGGCGAAAGAGCCTGTACTTTACGCTAAGTCATTGATTTAAGTACTTGTACTAGAACGGCAAAGAAGGTACGATCCCTCCGAGTACCCCACTGGAGGAATCGTGATGCTAGGACTGGCACCCCGCAGCGCCACGCGGGCATTAGAGGTTTCGCGCCCGCGCAGCTCCCGAGCCAGACAAGAATCCACTGAGACTTCGGATTCTTTATCTGTTCCGGTCTACGAGGCCGAGTTCTGGACCAGCCGCCAGCGGCAGGCGAGCCCTGTCCACGAGATCTCCTACCGCGCCTGCTTCAAGCCGCAGCTTCCCGCGTACTTCATCGGGCGGCTGACCGACGAAGGCGACGTGGTGTACGACCCGTTCAGCGGGCGCGGGACGACCGCGGTCGAGGCGGCTCTGCACGGGCGGAACGTCATCGCCAACGACGTCAACCCGCTCTCGGCCATACTGACCTATCCGCGCCTGGAGCTGCCGAGCGTAACGGAGATAGATGCGCGGCTCCGATCGCTGCGCTTCGCGGCGCGCCCGAAGAGCGGGCTGGATCTCTCCATGTTCTTTCATCCGGATACCGAGTACGAGATCCTCGGCCTGCGCGAGTATCTCTATCGCCGCGCGCAGAGCGGCGCCGAGGACGCCGCCGACCGCTGGATCCGGATGGTGGCGACCAACCGGCTGACGGGACACTCGCCGGGCTTCTTCTCGGTCTACACGCTGCCGCCCAACCAGGCCGTCACGCAGGAAGACCAGGTCCGCATCAACGCCCGGCTGCGGCAGGAGCCGGGCTACCGCGACATCCGCGCCCTCATCCTCAAGAAAACCATGCAGCTGCAGGGCCGGCTCTCCGCGGCGGAGCGGTGGTGGTTGCGCAAGGCGGCGGACGACGCGCTGCTCATCTCCCGGGACGCCGGCGCAACCGCGGACATCCCCGCCGGCAGCGTGCAACTGACCGTGACTTCTCCGCCTTTCCTGGATGTCGTCCAGTACGCCCGCGACAACTGGCTGCGCTGCTGGTTCAACAGCCTGGACGCCGAAGCGATCTCCGGCCGCATCACGATGGCGCGGGAGGTGGAGGACTGGGCCGCGGCGATGACCCCGGTCTTCGCGGAACTGTACCGCGTCACACGGCCCGGCGGCTGGGTCGCGTTCGAAGTCGGCGAGGTACGCCGCGGCGCGGTCAAGCTGGAGGAAGTCGTCGCTCCGCTCGGTATCTACGCCGGGTTCTCCTGCGAGGCGATCCTCATCAACGCGCAGCGCTTCACCAAGACCGCCAATATCTGGGGGGTGTCGAACAACAAGCTCGGCACGAACTCGAACCGCATCGTGCTCTTCCGGAAAAGCCAATGAAGACCGGCCGGCGCTGTCGCGACTACGCGCGTCGCACCAAGAGCGCGTGCCACGCCGCCCGCCGGAAATCCTGCGGCATCAGGACCCGTGCTGGCCGGCGGGCGCGCTGAATCGACGCCTGACCCCCCTGACGGCTGACGGTGCTGTAACGGAACTGTAATAGCACGCTGCCTATCATCGCGCTCTGAGTCCCGGGACCCGGAGCAAGCGCATGAACATGACCGTAGAGCAGGACGACAAGCTCACCCGTATCAGCCTGGCTGGCCGCATGGACCTCGAAGGGACCCGGGCGATAGACCAGCAGTTCGCTTTCGCGACCTCGACCCAGCCGCTCAAGCTCGCCGTCGACCTCTCGAACGTGTCGTTCGTCGCCTCCATCGGGCTGCGCACGCTGCTGACCGCGGCGCGCGCGCAAGCGGGGCGGGCGGCAGGATGGTCCTGGTCGCGCCCAACGAAATGGTGCGCAAGATCCTGGAAACCGCCGGCATAGACGCCATAGTCCCGATCCTCAACGACTGGGCGAGCGCGCAGGCGCGCCTGCAGGCCGCCTGACCTGGCGCTGCGCTATCGCGGCCTCGCTAGTGGCCGCCCCCCGCGCCGGGCTGCCACGCCGTCGGCGCGAGCGCCTGCTCTTCGCTGATGCAGTCGAGCACGACCGGCTTGCCCATGGCGAACGCTTTCGGCAGCAGCTCCTTCAATTGCGCCGGCTTCTCCACGCGGAACGCCTCGCACCCGAACGCCTGTGCCACCTTGGCGAGGTCCGCGTTCTTGGAGAAGCGCCACATTTCACCGGACTTGGTGTCGCGCTTTTCCTTGTAGGCCGCGTTGACGAGCGGTATTTCCTGGTTGAGCGAGCTGTTGTTGTTGATCACGACCACCAGATTGATGTTGTGACGCGCCGCGGTTTCCAGCTCGGTCATGTGGTAGTAGAGGCCACCGTCGCCCGTGAAGAGCACCACCGGCTTGTCCGGCAGCGCGCACTTGACGCCCATCGCGCCGGGCAGTCCCCAGCCGAGCGACCCTTCGCAGCGTATGTAACGCTGCCCGGGCTTGGTGATGTCGACCATCTGTCCCGTCCACATGCCCGCGTGACCGGTGTCGGAGACGAGCACGCCATCGGCCGGCAGCGCGTCGGTCACCTCCTTGCAGATGCGTTCCGGGCGCATCGGGATGGCGTCCGACTGGCGCATTTTCTCCGCGTTCGTGCGCCACTCCGATACGAGTTGCTGCACGCGCCCGGTCCACGCCGCCGCCTCGGGCGTCTTGCGCTGCGCCGCATCCGCCATTGCAGCGAGCGTCGCCTTCGCATCCCCGTGCAGCGAAACCGCATTGGAGTAGTTGCGCCCCAGTTGCTCGGGATCGAGGTCGAGCTGAATCACGGGCGTCCCCGCCGCCGGTATCCGGTAGTTGGTCGTCAACTGGCCGCCGGCGTGATTGCCGACGAAGAACACGAGATCCGCCTCGGACACGACCTTGTTGGCGCAGGCCCGCGAGTAGGTCCCGCACACGCCTGCGGACAACGGATGCAGGTCGGAAATGGCACCCTTCGCAGTCAGCGACGTTGCCACCGGCACCTGGAGCTTTTCCGCGAGCACTACCAGCTCTGCCTGTGCCTGCGAGGACATGACGCCGCCGCCCGCCACGATGACGGGTTTCTGCGCCTTGGCGAGCATGTCCACCGCCGCGCGCACGCGGGCCGCTTCCGCCACGGGGCGGAACGGCGGAACGGTCGCGAACTGCGTCTCGACGGCCGCCTGCAGCTCCGCCTCCATCTCGATGCCCTGGCCGTGCGAGCCCTTGAGCCGCAGGTGGACCGGGCCGGGCGCACCTGAGGTCGCGATGCGGAACATCTGCCGCAGCAGGTCAGGCAGTCGCGCTATGTCGTCGAGGTACAGATTGCGCTTGGTCACGGCGTCGAACTGATCGAAGTCCTCCACCTCCTGATACGCACTCCGATACCGCCAGCCGGACTGCGGCCCCCCGGTGATGGCGATGAGCGGCGTGTGCGCCATGAACGGATCGCGCAAGCCCGCCGCGAGATTGGACGCGCCGATCTGCTGGGCGAGGCACACGCCGGGCGCGTTCTTCGCGCGGGCGTAGCCATCGGCCATGTAGACGGCGGCTTTCTCACCGTGCGTGAGTATCTTCTGTATGCCGAGGCTGTCCGCTTCGGCCAGCGCGTCCATCAATATGGTCGGCACGAAGAACACGTGCGTCACGCCGTAGCCTTTCAGTACCTCGGCAAACAATCGCGATCCCGTCATCTTTGGCATTTCTGTTGCTCCTGTCTAAGATCTGAAGATCCACTTCAGCCACGGAAACACACTGAAACACACGGACGAAAATCAAGAACAGAACCCCGATAAAGGGCCATGGCGGTTTTCAACTTCCGTGCCCTTCCGTGTGATTCCGTGGCAAATGAATTTGAATTTGACCTTGGCCATTCTCCGTGTGATTCCATGGCCAATGTGCTTAGTCGACCTTTACGCCGACTTCCTTGATCACCTTACTCCACTTCGCGATGTCCGACCTGACCAGCTCGCCGAGCCGTTCGGGCGGGCCGCCCGCGACCTCCAGCCCCAGGTCGAACATCCGCTGTTTCATGTCCGGCATGGCCAGGATCCTGCCGATCTCCCGGTTGATGGTGGCGACGATTGCCCTGGGCGTGGCCGCGGGAACGTGGACCGCGTTCCACGAAATGAATTCATAGCCTGGAACGCCGGATTCGGCGATGGTGGGCACCTCTGGCGCCGTCGCCGTGCGCTTCGCGCTGGAAACCGCGAGCGCCTTCAGCTTGCCCGCTTTCACGTGCGGCATGGCGCCCTGCATGATCGCGAACATCATCTGCACCTGGCCGCCCAGCAGGTCGACCACCCCCGGCCCGACGCCCTTGTACGGAACGTGCACGACGTCGACTTTCGCCATGCTCTTGAACATCTCGCCCGCGAGATGCGAGGTCGTGCCGGTGCCGCCCGAAGCGTAATTCAGCTTGCCCGGCCGGGCCTGGGCGAGCTTGATGAACTCCTGCAGCGTCGCCGCCGGCACCGACGGGTGCACTACCAGCACGAACGGTATCGTCGCCATCAAGGTGACGGGCGCCAGGTCGCGGACCAGGTCGTAAGGCAGTTTCGGGTAGAGACCCACCAGGGTCGTGTTCGCGCCGGTGGTCATGAGCCAGGTATAGCCGTCCGCCGGCGCTTTCGCGACGGTCTCCGCGGCGATGATGCCGGCCGCTCCCGGGCGCTGATCCACGACGATCTGCTGTCCCCACGCTTCGGCCAGCTTCTGGCCCACCATGCGCGGCAGCACGTCGGGCGCCGGGCCGATCACCCACCGCACCGGCCTGGTCGGCCAGTCGGCCGCACGGACCCCCGGCAGGAGCGCGGCCAGCAGCAGGCCAAGGGTGACGAAGCGCGCCATCACGACTCGCGCACCCAGACGTCGGTCATCGCCGTGCCCTTCTTGAACGCGTTGGCGTTCACGTTGGGCGCCGCGCTGTCGAACAGCACGCAGGATCGCCCCTGCGCGTCGTTGCCGATGACGACTCTGCGTACAGGCTTTATTCCGTCTGCCATATTCATTGCTCCATCGATCAATACAAGAAGTGACTCGTGACCCGTGACTCGTCACCTGCGATTGGAGGAATACGGCATTTTCGAGACACGTGTCACCTGTCACGTGTCACTCCTTCTCGAATTGCCTCACTCCGGCTTCGCCCCCGAAGCCTTCACCGCCGCGTCCATCTTGACCGACTGCTCCTTGATGTACGCCGCCAGCTCCTGCCGCGTCGAGCCGAGCGGCACGGCGCCCAGCCCGGACAGGCGCTCGCGGAATTCAGGGGTCTTGAGCGCCTGGGCAAGCTCGGCGTTGATCTTGTCGAGCACGGCGGCCGGCGTCTTCGCAGGCGCGGCAAGGCTGTACCACCCTATGAATTCGTAGCCCGGCACCGTCTCCGCGATCGTGGGCACGTCCGGCACGAGCGGCGCGCGCTTCGCGCTCGTGACGCCGAGCGCCCTCAACCTGCCCGACTTGACCGTCGGCAGTATCGCCGGCACGACGGAGATGATCATCTGCACCTGGTTGGCGATCGTGTCGGTCATCGCGGGCGTTATGCCCTTGTACGGCACGTGCAGGACGTCGATTCCCGCCATCGTCCTGAACATCTCCACCGACAGGTGCGGCGGCGAGCCGGTACCGCCCGACCCGTAGCGCAGCTTTCCCGGGTGCGCTTTCGCGTGGGCGATCAAATCCTTCACGGTTGTCGCGGGCACGGACGGGTGAACCGCGAGTATGAACGGCGTCCACGCGACGAGGCCGATGGGCGCGAAGTCGCGGTTGAGGTCATAGGTGAGCTTCTGGTACATCACTGAAACGATGACGGCCTGGGAGGTGATGATCACCAGCGTCTGGCCGTCAGGCGCCGCCTTCGCGGCGATCTCCGAGCCGATGATGCCGCTCGCGCCCGGGCGTGTATCCACGATCACCTGCTGGCCCCACGCCTCCGTGAATCGCTGGCCGAGCAGGCGCCCGACGATATCCGGCCCGGAACCGGGTGAAGAGAGCGCGATGATACGGATCGGACGGGTTGGATAGGCTTGCGCTTCAATCTCGCCGGACTGCATCAGCATCGCAGCGAGCGCTGCGGCAAGCAGGTTTGCTGTTGGGCGGAGAAGTCGCACGGTCCTCGATTTTGCCCTCTCCCTGCGGGAAAGGGCTCACGGATGTTGCCGGACTCGCGAATATATCACTCTCTTGCGAGTTCCTTGCCGCGCGACAGACCCGCCACCGCGGTCCCGAACCGGGAATCCGCGGCAGCAGGCAGGGCGGCGAGTCAGGCTTCCGCCGTCGTGGGATCCATGATCGCGCGCACGCGCGAGATGCGGTTGGCCGGGAAGCCGCCGCACTTCGCATGCTCCTCGAGGCTCTTCGGCGAATCGGCGGGCCTGCACTCCAACGGAGCCTGAGGGCAGCCCCGGGTTAGCCGGAGGACGTCAGCGCGCCACGCCCTTCCGTCCCGTGTCCTTCGACCGGAAAAGCTGCCCGTCACCGGTCGTGAGGTACAGGCTGCCCAATCCCGAGTCCCCGAACGCGACGCGCATCGGCATGTCGGCGGGCGCGGGATGCGTTTCGAGTATCGTTCCCGACGGCGAGATCACGTAGAGGTTGGGTCCGGCACCGGCCTTCTTCCAGCCGGCGCACGCGATGATGTTCCCCTCGCTGTCCAGGCACATGCCTTCGATGCCGCGCTCGACCACCACGAAATCGATCATCACCTTGACCGGCCCCAGGTCGCCCTCGGGTCGGACCGGATAGGAGCACAGCCGCTGCAGGTTGCCGCGCTCCGCGTCGCCGTCCGCGACGAACAGCGTTTTCTCGTCCTTCGACAGCAGCACCGCGCGGGGACCGCCCGTGTCGTGCGTGACGCGCACGACCCGCCAGCCGTCGTTCACCTGCTCCAGGCGCAGCACGGAGGCGTGCTCCAGCATGGGATAGACCGGCGGGCCGTACGGAAGCTGCGCGTTGTACGCATCCGCGAACCACACGCGCCCCTTGCTGTCGACGATCAAGTCCGTCGGCTGGTTGTGATGATGTCCGTCCAGCAAATCGGGCATGGGCGCAGTGGAGCCGTCCTTCAGGTAGTGCACGACACGGCGCCCGCCTTCCTGCGCGCCGTACACCGTTCCGTCCTTTGCCATCGCCAGGCCATTGGTGCGGCCGGTGTACGGGCGGAACACCTCCGCCTTTCCGCTGGCGGGGTCGTATCGCATGATCCGCTCCTCCTGCACCACGCTGAACAGCATTCCCTTGCCATCCCACGCCAGGCCGCCGGTTTTTCCCTTGTACGGTCCGGCCACGAGCTCGAAATTCCAGGTCATGATTGTTTCCTTCGGAAAGCTCCCAGCCGCGGGCTGCGAGCCGCCAGCTTGAAGCGGATATTGAGAGAGTCGTTCACAATGTCAAGCTCGAAGCTGGTAGCCAATCATCTCCCCGGCACGCCCGCGATATTCGCGCGGATGCGCACTACCGAGCCGATGTTGGTGATGTAGAGGGATTTCCAGTCGTCGTCGCCCCACGCGAAGTTGGTGGGATGGTGGCCGGGCGTTCTCACGCGCGCGAGCACCTTGCCCGCGGGATCGTGCACGAAGATACCGCCGGGGCCGGTGCACCAGACGTTGCCCTCGACGTCGCACTTCATGCCGTCGGGGACGCCGCGCTCGGGTCCGCCGTACTGGAAGAAGAGGCGCCCCTTGCCGAGGTGACTGCTGGCGCCGGGCTTCACGTCGTAGACGCGGATCAGGCGCTCGCGGCTGCAGTTCACGTAGAGGAGCTTCTCGTCCGGCGAAAAACACAGCCCGTTGGGATAGACGATGTCGTCGATCATGAGGCTGATCTGCTTGCCGTCGGGAGCAATGCGGTAGACGGGCTGCTTGTCGTGGTAGCGCTGCATATCCGGGCCCACCATCCCGACGTTGAAGAGCCCGCCCACCGGATCGGTGAACCAGATCGCGCCGTCCTTGCTCACGATGATGTCGTTGGGGCTGTTCAGCTTCTTGCCTTCCCAGCTGTCCATGAGCGTGGTGTGCGAGCCGTCCTTCTCGATGCGGAACACGGTGCGTCCGCCCCAGCCGGCGACGACCACGCGATACTCCAGGTCGAGCGCCAGCCCGTCGGCCTTGACGGAGGGCATCATCACGGCCTCCAGCCCGCCCTTCTGCTTCCATTTCCAGATGGTGTCGCCGATGATGTCGGTGAAATAGAGCTGCTTCCTGGGCGCGTCCCACACGGGACCTTCACCAAAGATGATGTCGCGCGCGATGATATCGAGCGGCGGGTTCTTGCCGACGAGGCGCTCCCCGCCGGGCGCGAGCATGTCGACTTCGACTTTCAGGTCGTCCAGCGATCCGTGCACGTGCTCCTCCGTTTCAGGTATGCCGCGAGGCGGCTATTCTAGCGCGCCGCAATAACAGGTCCAGCCCGTATTATGCTGGTCACTGGTCACCGGTCACTGGTCACCTGAATGGCGAGATACGACGTAGCCGTTGTCGGCCTCGGCGCGATGGGCAGCGCAACACTGTGCGCCGTCGCGCGGCGCGGCGCGCGCGCGATTGGCATCGAGCGCTTCGTGCCCGGCCACGACAGGGGCTCCTCGCACGGAGAGACGCGCGTCATCCGGCTGGGCTACTTCGAGCATCCGTCTTACGTACCGCTTCTGCGCCGGACCTACGAGTTGTGGCGCGAGCTCGAGGCGGCGAGCGGCCGGAGGCTCCTGCACATTACGGGCATCGCAGAGATCGGACCGCCGCGAGGCACGGTGGTGCCCGGCACCCTCCTCGCGTCGCGCGCGCACGGTTTGCCGCACGAAGTCCTGAAAGCGGCGGTGCTGATGGATCGGTTCCCCGCCTTCCGGATTCCGCCCGACTACGTCGGCGTGGTGCAACCCGATGGCGGATTCGTCACGCCCGAGCCGGCGATCGAGGCACAGCTTAGGCTCGCGAAAGCTGCAGGAGCGGAAATCCGCACCGGGACGAGGGTGGATTCAATCACGCCACGCGGCAATGGCGTGCGCCTGGCAATCGGACAGGACGACATCGAAGCGGACAAGGTGATCGTCTCCGCGGGGCCGTGGGTGAAGCAGCTTCTGCCCGATCTCCCGGTGCAACTCCGTGTCACGCGTCAGGTCATGGCGTGGTTCCGGCCGGTCGAGGCGGCGCCCTTCGCGCCGGAGCGCTTTCCGGTATTTCTCCTCGAAAACCGCCACGGCGTGCACTACGGTTTTCCGCCGCATGGCGACGACACCGTAAAAGTCGCCAAGCACCACCATGCCGACGAGGCCGTCGAGCCGGATCGTTACGACCGCGGTGTCTCAGCGGCCGACGAGGCCATGATCCGCGCCGCGCTCGTCGACCACATCCCGGCGGCCAACGGCGAGCTGGTGGCTGCCAGGACCTGCCTCTACACCGTGACGCCGGATGGGGATTTCATCGTCGACCGGATGCCGGGCGCGCCGGACATCATCGTCGCCTCGCCCTGCTCCGGCCACGGCTTCAAGTTTGCGCCCGTGATCGGCGAGATCCTGGCCGACATCGCCATCACGGGGGCGACGCGGCACGACATCTCGCGCTTCCGGCTCGACCGGTTCAGCTAGGAACGCGGTCAGGATCGACAAGGGTTTCCTTTTGCGGGGTATCATCCAGACGAAACACGGTTCTTCGCGATTCCGCATATTGATCCTCACTCCCGGACCAAGGACGAACATGGCACTCGCCTACGAAAAACTCATGAGCTTCGACATTCCCGAGGCCGAGCAGCACCTCACCCGGAAAGACACGATGCTCTACGCGCTGGGAGTCGGGCTCGGGGCCGATCCGTGCGATGCGGATCAGCTCAAGTTCGTCTACGAGAAGAATCTCGAGGCGCTGCCGACGATGGCGATCATATTGGGCTACGCCGGGAGCTCCGAGGGGAGCTGGCACTCGAAGCGTCCCGAGTTGGGCGTCACCGCGAGCCACACCGTGCACGGCGAGCAGGGCTTCCGCATCATGAAGCCGCTGCCGGTGGAGGGGGACTTGCTCGGCAAGACGCGCATCACCGGCGTCTTCGACAAGGGCCAGGGCAAGGGCGCCCTGATCATGACCGAGAGCGCGGTGCGGGACAAAAAAACCGGTGAAGTCGTCTGCACGCTCACGTCCACGACGTTCGCCCGCGCCGACGGCGGCTTCGGGGGACCGTCGGGGCCCACGAAGCAATTGCCTCCGGTACCCGAAACGTCACCGCAGTTCGTCTGCGATCTTCCGACCCTGCCGCAGGCCGCGCTCATCTACCGGCTCTCCGGCGACTACAATCCGCTGCACGCCGACCCGGTGCACGCGCAGAAAGTGGGCTTCAAGATGCCGATACTGCACGGGCGCGGCACCTTCGGCGTCGCCGGCCACGCGATACTCAAGACCCTGTGCGGCTACGATCCGGCGCGCTTCGTGTCCATGGAGGGACGGTTCTCCTCCCCGGTCTATCCCGGCGAGACGATACGCACGGAGATGTGGAAAGACGGCAACGTCGTTTCCTTCAAGGCCACGGTCCCCGCGCGCGGGGTGACGGTGCTGAGCAACGGCCGTGCGGAGGTTCGGTGATGCCCGACACATCCCGCACCGATCTTTCCCGCTTTCTCAACCCGCGCGCCATCGCCGTCGTCGGCGTTTCGAGCGACGCGGCGCGCATCGGAGGACAGACGCTCTCCCTGCTGACCGACTTCGGCTACACCGGGAAGATCTATCCGGTGAACCCGCGCTACAACGAGGTCAAGGGACTCACCTGCTATCCCGATCTGATGGCCGTGCCGAAACCCTGCGACGTGGCGTTGATCGCCCTTTCCGCGGCGAACGTGGCGGGGGCGATAGAGCAATGCGGCAAGGCGGGCATCCCGTTCGCCCTCGTGCTCGCTGGCGGCTTCAGCGAGATCGGCGCGGAAGGCAGGGCGCTCCAGGAGAATCTCATAGAGACCGCGCGCAAGGCGAACGTGCGCATGGTCGGCCCGAACTGCCTGGGCATCATCAATCTCAAGGACAACGCCCGCATCGGCTTCGGCGGAACGGCGCAGTTGAAGACGCTGAAGGCGGGACCGATGGCGATGGTCACGCAGAGCGGCGGCTTCGGCTTCGGCGTGGTGGCGATAGCGGCCCACTTCGGGGTGGGCTGCAACTATGCGATTTCCACCGGAAACGAGGCCGATCTCACGCTGCTCGACTGGATTGCCGATCTCATCGAGCGCGACGATGTCGAGGTCGTGGTGGCGTTCATGGAAGCGATCAGCGACGGGCGGCGCCTGCTGGATATCGGCGAGCGTGCGCTGGAACTGGGCAAGCCGGTACTCGTCTGGAAGGTCGGCAATACCGACGTCGGCAGCAAGGCCGCGACCTCGCATTCGGCGCGGCTTACTTCCGGATACGAACTGTACCGGGCGGCCTTCAGGCGCGGCGGACTGGTAGAGATCCCCGACGTGGACGATCTCGTGGATGTCGCCAAGGTCTTTCACACGGGCAAGCGGCCAGCGGGCAACGGCGTGGGCGTGCTGACGCTTTCGGGCGGCGCCGGCGTCCTGCTGGCAGACCGCTGCATCGAAAGCGGCCTGCGGCTTCCGGAGTTCGCCGAGGCGACGACTGCCGAGCTCAAGAAAACGCTGGTCTCGTACGCGTCCTCCGCCAACCCGGTCGACGCCACTGCGAACGGCTACAACGACGCCTTCGCCTCCTACGGGAAAGCGGTCGAGCTGGTTCTGAACGACCCGAACATAGATCAGCTGGTCGTCCGCACGCCGCGCGGCAAGTCGGCGCGCGTCTGGTCGGAAAACCTGCTCAAGCTGCTGAGCGGGTCGAGCAAGCCTTGCATCGTCGATTGGCCTACCTCTCCCACCGACAACGGCGACGTGCTCGAGTACCTGGAGGGGAACGGGGTACCGTGCATAGTCGGCTCGGGACGGGCCGCCCGTGCGCTCGCGGCTCTGACCGAGTTTTCCGACAAATGCCGCGCTTACCGGAGCCGCGCGGGAAAGACGCTTGAGCGTGCCCTCGTCCGCCAGGCGCTCGATCTACCCTTTGGTGCCGCCACGCTCGGAGAGCATCGCTCCCGGCAGGTGCTGGAGCAGTACGGCCTGCCGGTCGTGCGCGGCAAGCTGCTCCAGCCGGCGGAAATCGAAGCGCTCAAGGAATCGCCTTTCACGTTCCCGGTCGCCGTCAAGATCGAGTCCGCGGACATTCCGCACAAGACCGAGGCGGGCGGCGTAAAGCTGGGCATCAACGACCTCGCGGGCCTGAAGCAGGCGGCGCGCGAGGTCGTGGCCGCCGCGAAGCGTCACAAGGCGGGCGCGCGCATCGACGGCGTGCTGGTGCAGGAGATGGCCGCGGGAGTCGAAGTCATCGCGGGCGTCGTCAACGATGCGACGTTCGGGCCAGTCGTCACCTTCGGCCTCGGCGGCATTTTCACCGAGCTGATGAAGGACGTGACCCACCGTTTCGCGCCGTTCGGCACGGACACCGCGCGGGAAATGATCGGGGAAATCCGGGGCGCGGCGATGCTGACGGGCTACCGCGGACGGCCCGCGCTGGACGTGGCCGCGCTCGCGGACACGCTCGCGCGGCTGTCGCTGCTCGCCGCGGACCACGCCGACCGCATCGCGGAGATCGACGTCAACCCGCTGTTCGTGCGCGAGCGCGGGGTGGTCGCTGCCGACGCGCTCATCGTTTTGAAGAACTAAACCGCCAAGACGCCGAGGTCGCCGAGAAATACAAATGGAAAAGTGGATATTCGGCAGGACCGTTACATCTCTTGCGATGGTGCTTCTCACAGCAGGAAGCGTTGATGCACAGCAGTACCCGACCAAAGCCGTCCGGCTGATCGTGCCCTTTGCTCCCGGCGGCAGCACCGACATCATCGGTCGCACGGTCGCCCAGAAGCTGAACGAGGCGTGGGGCCAGCCGGTGCTGGTCGACAACCGTCCCGGCGGCAGCACGGTGATCGGTACCGACCTCGTCGCCAAGGCCCCGCCCGACGGCTACATGCTCCTCGTCACGCCGGCTCCGTTCACGATCGTGCCAAGCCTCACAACCACGAAGCTGCCCTACGATCCGGCGAAGGACTTCGAACCGATCACGCTGATCAACACCACGCCGCTCGTCGTGGTCGTAAACCCCAGCGTGCCGGCGAAATCGATCAAGGAGCTGATCGCGCTCGCCAAATCGAAACCGGGCAAGCTCAATTACGGCTCCTCGGGCAGCGGCGGCTCGAATCATCTTGCCGGCGAGCTGTTCAATTCGATGGCCGGCGTGAAAATGGTGCACATCCCCTACAAGGGCAACGCGCCCGCGCTGACCGACCTCGTCGGCGGCCACGTCGACCTGGTGTACAACGGCCTCACCTCGGCGATGCCGTTCATCAAGTCCGGGAGGCTCCGCGCGCTCGCCGTCACCAGCCTGAAGCGCGCCGGCGCCCTGCCCGATCTGCCGACGCTGGACGAATCGGGACTCAAGGGCTTCCAGGCTGTGGCGTGGAACGGCCTCACCGCGCCCGCCCGCACGCCGAAAGAGGTGGTGGCAAAGATCAACGCCGACGTCGTGAAGATCGTGAAATCGCCGGAGCTGATCGAGCGCCTGAAGGCCGACGGCTCGGATCCGGTCGGCAGCGCTACCGCAGAGTACGCGGCCTTTCTGCGGGATGAGATTGCCAAGTGGCGGAAGGTCATTGCGGCGGCAAATATCAAGGGACTTCAATAATGGAGCGACCCGTGACCGGTGACCCGTGACTCGTAACTGCACCCCTCGATCTCGCTTGCCGGTCACGAGTCACGTGTCACGAGTCACTTCTTCGTTTCGAAAGGGAGTAATTCATGCCTAACGAGTTGGCAAAATCGCCCCTGGGCGTATACATAGAGCACTGCAAGAAGGGGGAGCTGGCCTACCAGGTGACCGAGGACGGCAAGCCGGTATTCTTTCCGCGCGCCGCCGCGCCCGTGACGGGCGGGAAGCTCGAATGGCGGGTATCGAAGGGCCTGGGTACGGTGCACGCCACGACGGTCGTGCACGGTGCGAAGGACCAGAAGCCCTGGAACGTCGCGCTGGTCGATCTCGACGAAGGCTTCCGCATGATGAGCCGTGTCGAGGACATCGACCCGATGCAGGTAAAGATCGGCATGCGGGTCAAGGTGCGCATGACCGCGGGTGACGAGAAGCAGCCGCCCTACCCCGTATTCACCGCCGTGGAGGGATCCCGATGAGCCGCAAGAGAGGCAGCGTGGCGGTGGTGGGCGCCGCCGAATCCGATCTCGGGCTGGTCGCGCCCGAAATGAGCCCGACCGACCTGATGGCGCAGGCGACCTTGCGGGCGCTGGACGACTGCGGGCTGAAGCTCTCCGATATCGACGCCGTTTTCGCGTCGCATTCCCAGTCACGCATGGGTGTGCTGCAGTTGTGCGAATACCTGCGCATCAAGCCGCGCTACTACGACAGCACGATCGTCGGCGGGTCTTCCTTCATGGCGCACCTCGCGCACGCGCAGACCGCCATCGAGAACGGCGACGCGGAAGTGGCGGTGATCGCCTACGGCAGCACGCAGCGCTCGGTTACGCGCGCCGCGGCCAGCTCCCGCGAATTCCTCTATTACGAGTCCCCGTACCGCCCCTTTCTCCCGTCGAGCGCCTACGCGCTGGCGGCTTCGCGGCACATGCACGAGTTCGGCACGACGCGGGAGCATCTCGCGGAAGTGGCCGTCGCAGCGCGCAAATGGGCATTGATGAACCCCGTGGCGTGGGAGAAGGAGCCGCTCACGATCGAGCAGGTCCTGAATGCGCGCATGGTGAGCTACCCGTTCACGGTCCGCGACTGCTGCCTGGTGACCGACGGCGGGGGCGCGATCATCATCACCTCCGCCGCGCGCGCGAAGTCGTTGAAGAAGAAAGCGGCTTACGTGCTGGGGGTCGGAGAATCCATCGGCCACGCCACGATTTCCAACATGCCCGACCTGACGGTGACTGCGGCAGCCGAGTCAGGGCGGCAGGCGTTCAAGATGGCCGGCTTGAAGCCCTCGGACGTGAGGATGCTCTCGCTCTACGATGCGTTCACGATCACGCCCATCCTGTTCCTCGAGGACCTGGGGTTCTGCCCCAAGGGCGAGGGGGGGCGCTTCGTTGCGAACGGCGCCATCGCGCCCGGCGGCAAGCTCGCGGTAAACACGAGCGGCGGCGGCCTTTCCTATTGCCACCCGGGCATGTACGGGCTGCTGGTTCTGATCGAGGCGGTGCGGCAGGTGCGCGGCGACTGCGGACAGCGTCAGGTCAAGGACTGCAACGTGTCCCTCGCGCACGGTAACGGAGGGGTATTGTCGAGCGAATGCACTGTCATACTCGGTAGTGAATCCACGCTATAGCCATTGGGCCCGTGCGGTCGGCCGCCTACGCGGTGCCGCTGCGACTCGGTGTGCGCGAGCAGGGTGCGGGAGCAGCGAGCGGCCCCGGCAAGTGAAAGTGTACGCGGCGCAGCGGCTTTGCGCCCCGTCCCGCACCACCGTTCCGGAGACCGAGGCCGGGGCGCATCCCCGGAAACCGGGGCCCCTGCTCCGCGGCTCCGGCGTCCACGGGAATGGTGGTGTGCTGTCCAGCGAGTGCACTGTAATACTGGGCAGCGAAGCAACACTGTAGCCAAGAAACAACCTCCCCCGTCCAAGGGGTAGGGACTTGCTAGCTCAACGCTCCGACGCGCCCCGATCCTGCACCCGGCGCTTGGGATTGCGGGGGGGTATCTCGGTGAACGACAGGCGGCGGTCCCGGAGCGGCAATAAGCTGAGGCGGACCTTGCTGACGGAGCGCCCGTTGACTTCCGTTATCACCAGCTCGGCGCGTCCCCACCCCGTTCGCTGGCCGACCCGCGGCAGCCCGCCGCACGTGCTTGCCACGTAGTCGCCAATCGACAGGTCCTTGTCCACGAGCGGGCTTGTGAATCCATAGAAGCGGGCAAGAGAGCGGACGCTGGTCGTGGCGGGAAGCACGAACCCATCGGTGCGCCCTTTCTCGTCCTGGTTGCGGTGCGCTGCCTGAAGTCGAGCCGCTAATACGAACATGTCGTGGTCCTCCTGAAGGTAGCGTGCTTTGGTGACGAACGACTTGGTCTATTGACAACTTGCGTTGCGGAAATGCCACAACTCCGCAGCGTCTTGTGCATCGTACTTCGCTTCTCTCGCTTTACGCTGCCAGATTTGTCTGACACCACAGTCCGGAAAAAAGTGCCGATGAATTTTCGGTGACGGTGAGCATACTGCGATCATGCGACCGTACGATGTGCAATCGGTTACAGAACGGAAAAAATAAACGGCTGCCGCGCCGCACCAATTTTCCGCGCTTTCTCCCGGCAAGGCGCCGCATCCAACGACGGCGCTGATCCGTAAGTGCGCTATCATTCACCGAAAATCGAGGAGAGCGCATGGGAAGACGAGGATTGCTGCAGGGCGCGCTGGCCGCGGCGTTGTGGAATATCTTCACCGGGCGTGGCACGGCGGCCCAATCGACGGTCAAGGACATGAAGGGCATCGAGGAACTGCAGAAGAACTGGAAGCTGCTCCTGGCGGAGGGCGTCAAGCCGCCCCTGTCGACCGAGCCGCTGAAGCTCTCGAAGGAAGAGTGGCGCAAGCGGTTGCCGGCGCCCGCGTACAGCGTGCTGCGCGAGGAAGGCACGGAGCGGGCGGGAACGAGCCCGCTGGACCGGGAGAAACGCGAAGGCGTGTTCGCCTGTGCCGGGTGCGATCTGCCGCTCTTCACCTCGGCCATGAAATTCGACAGCGGCACCGGCTGGCCGAGCTTCTTCACCACGATTCCCGGCGTTTTCGGGACCACCACCGATCACAAGCTGATCTACCCGCGCACCGAGTACCACTGCATTCGCTGCGGCGGCCATCACGGGCACCTGTTCGACGACGGCCCGCCGCCCACCGGCAAGCGCTACTGTAACAATGGCGTGGCTCTCAGGTTCATACCGAAGGCCGGTAAGGCCTGAGCCCTTCCCGGACAGCAGCACGTCAGGCATTATTGAGGCTGGGAGGTTCGAAACGCATGCCCAGCCCCACCTACAGACTAGGCGTTCCGGCTGACGCCTACGAGATCGCTGTCATGTCGCGCTACCTGATCGAGGTCGGGCTGCGCGGCTGGTCATGGCCGCCCGATCGCGTCGCGAAGGCGATCAAGGCGCGCGAGACCGGCGTGCTGGTCGCGGACGTAAAGCAGCACCTCGTGGGATTCGCGATCATGGAATTCGGCGATACCTCGGCCCACTTGAGCCTGTTCGCGGTCAAGCCCTCCCACCAGCGCTGCGGCATCGGCAGGCACATGATCGCGTGGCTCGAGGAATCGGCCCTCGTCGCGGGGATCACCACGATCACCCTGGAGCTGCGCGTCAACAATTTCGCCGCCCGCACTTTCTACCGCGTGCTGGGCTACAAGGAAAGCTCGTACATCCCCGGCTACTACCGCGGCATCGAGACCGCGGTGAAGATGACTCGCGACATCCGTCGTGTCATTCCGAGCCCGCAAGTTGAAAAGCGTGATAAGTAACGCGTCGAGGGGCGGAACAGGGGCCCCACGGTTTCTTCGTGGGGATGTGACCCCCGGTGACGCGCACCGCACGCTGATGTGACGCTGCTGAAGACCCTGTTACCGGTACTTTGCGCCGCCGGGATAGCGGCTGCTCCGGCGCTCGCGCAGGAGAGCTGGAAGCCCAACCGGGCCCTCACGCTGATCGCGCCCAACGCGCCCGGCGGAACCAGCGACCGCACCGCTCGCGATATCCAGCGCCTGTTCCAGAAATACAAGCTCGTGGAAGTGCCGGTAAACGTCGTCAACCGGCCCGGCGGCAACGGCACGATCGCGTTGAACCAGCTCCACTCCCTGCCGGGCGATCCCCACGTCCTGCTGCTGTCGACCAGCGCGGCAATCAGCAACCATCTCACCGGCCTTACCGCCTACAACTACACCGACTTCACGCCGCTGGCGATGCTCCTTGCCGATAACTACGGCGTCAACGTGCCCGCGGGCTCCGCGATACAGTCCGCGCGCGACATGCTGGACCGGCTGGTGAAGAGCCCGGACGCGGTCTCGTTCGGCGTCTCCGGCGTCGGCGGCAGCAACTACACCTCGCTGATAGCGGCGCTCAAGCGGGGCGGCGTCGACTTCAAGCGCGTGAAGATCGCGAGCTTCGCCGGCGGCGGCCAGACCAGCATGGCGCTGCTGGGCGGGCACGTCGGCGCCATCAACACCGGCCTCTCCAACATGGTCGATCACCTGCGGCAGGGGAAGATGCGCACCCTGGTCATCACGGGTCCGCGCCGCATGGGAGCCCCGTTCGCCGAGGTGCCCACCTGGAAGGAGGTCGGCGTCGACGTGACCGTGGTCGGCTGGCGCGGCATCATGGCCGCGAAAGGCATCACGCCCGCGCAAGTCGCGTACTGGGACGGCGTGTTTCGCAAGCTGGCCCAGACCGAGGACTGGAAAGCGGATCTGCAGGAGAATTTCTGGGAAAACATCTACTCCGGCCCCGCGGATACCCGGCGCAAGCTGGATGCGGAGCACGTGGAGCTGAAGCAGATACTCACCGAGCTGGGAATGGCCAAGTAAAGTGACCAGTGACCAGTGACCGGTGACCGGGACCGCCCAACTGACCGGGTCCTTTTGCACGTAATGTGGACTGCCAGGTAACGTCTCCAGCGGGCCGCCTGACATAGGGAATTCCGTTTTGCCGGTGGCCGGCGCAGGCTTATACTTGCTCAACTCAATGGTAAGGAGGTCCAGATCATGAAGATCCAGTACGGGCTCATCAGTTGCGATTCGCACGCGCAGTTGGACAAGGACACGTGGACGAGCCGCATGTCGAAGGCGAAGTGGGGCGACAAGATTCCCCAGCTCCGCGAGACGACCGACAAGGAGCACATGATCCGCGCCGCCGACAAGCCGGTCGAGCGCTGGTTCGTGAACGGCAAGGTGGTGGGAGAACGCGGCACCGTGAACTGTCCCACCGTGATGGGCGATCCCCTGCGCAAGACCTTTCCGCAGCGCTGGGACGAAGTGCCGTCGATCGTCTACGACCCGGCCGAGCGCCTGAAGGGCCTCGACAACGACGGCGTCGACGGCGAAGTGCTGTTCCCCAACGACCCGGTGCAGAGCGCTACGTTCTTCCAGGGCGACGCCGAGTTCGAACTCGCCTGCGTGCAGGCCTACAACGACGCGCTGGCCGAGTGGCGCCAGCACAGCGATCGCTATATCCCGCTCGCACTCATTCCGTACCTGGGCACGATCGAGTCCATGACGGAGGAAGTGCGACGCGCCGTCAAGAAAGGCCATCGCGGCATCGTCATGCTGGCGGAGCCAAGCATGGTGAAGAAGGGCCTCAAGCACTTCAACGATCCGTGGTGGGATCCGCTGTGGGCGACCTGCCAGGATCTCAGCGTGCCCATCCATTGGCACGCGGGCGCGGGCATAGCCATCAGGGTTCCGCGCTGGAAGGGCTACACCCCCAACCAGGGACAGGCGATGGGGCCGGCCGGCGGGTTCTCTGTCCAGGCGCAGTTCGTGCCGAACCTCATCTTCTCCGGCGTGCTCGACCGGTTCCCGAAATCGCGCTGGGTGTGCGCGGAGACGGGCATCGGTTGGGTACCCTACATGCTCGAGGTCTGCGATCACGAATGGGAACGCCGCCACTTGTGGACGCAGGGTCTCAAGACGCGGCCCTCCGAGCTCTTCAAGCGCCAGATGAGCATGAATTTCTGGTTCGAGCGCGCGGGCATCGAGCTGCGCCACGAGATCGGCCTGGACAACATCATGTGGGAATCGGACTTCCCGCATTCCACGTCGACCTTTCCCGAGTCCAAGGATTTCGTCGAGCGTTGCCTGAAGGGCGTGCCCGATGCCGAGCGCAAGCAGCTGTGCTACGGCAACGCGGTGCGCACCTACGGGCTCAACTGATACCCGTCGAAACCCGATAGGACACGCAGACCACAGAGGAAGCGCGCGCGCGGCGCCTTTCTCTGTGTTCTCTGTGAGTTCTGTCGCTCTCTTCCATCAAGGCCTGGCACAAACACATGGAACTCAAATACGGATTCATCAGCGCCGACGATCACGTCCAGGAGCACCCGGAGGTCTGGACGAAGCGCATGTCGAAGGCGAAGTGGGGCGAGCGCATCCCGCACATCGAGCGTCAG
>Ga0111538_10004080_pt1 | contig 20358 bp, 23 predicted proteins | sample SoiMethybrSBSTD1_FD_79669 | JGI IMG/M metagenome (GOLD analysis project Ga0111538, IMG submission 79669) | Bulk soil microbial communities from a Populus tree surrounding site in Tennessee, USA - Soil MetaG P. TD hybrid SBSTD1 (version 2)... | ecosystem: Environmental > Terrestrial > Soil >... | reverse complement strand
TACACCAGCGGACAATAGCGAGCAGGAGAGCGAATAATTCCAGCCAATGTTGCCGCTTCATCAACAGAAATTTCATGTGCATGTTTACACCAAAATCGCTGGCTTGCAGCTTCTATACCATAAATACCACAACCAAAACACACATGATTAAGATAAGTCATTAATATTTGTTCCTTGGTCAACTGTTGTTCAACAAGAATTGCATATAATTGTTCTTTTATTTTTCGCGTAAATGTTTTTTGTGAATCAAAAAATAATAACTTCACTAATTGCTGAGTAATAGTGCTTGCACCTTGCGCCTTACGGCCATGATACATATTAACCACCACTGACCGCACAATGCCTTTCCATGAAATGCCATTATGCACAAAAAAATCCCAATCTTCTGCGGCAATAAATGCATTTATCACATGCTGCGGTATGATAACACCTTCTACAGGATCACGCCGATCCAACTGAAAGCGCCCCCATTCATTACCCTCATCATCTATCAACAACGATGGCCGACTCATATTTTGATTAGAAAGAATAGAAAAATCTATTGTATGATTATGCATAACAAAAAAAAGAGCTCCGCTACACAAAGCTCCTGCCATCACAACAATAATTAAAAAAATATGTACTAAGCGATAAGCTGTCATAATCTGTACACAAGAATAAATAATATACCTATAAATTCATTGTATATTAAAAAACATCCGCTTGATATGTGGGATTAACAAAAAAACCAATTCTGCTAATCTATACCTATACAATTCACGGGAGTTAACAATGAATAATCAAACCACTATTCTCAACTACTCATGGCTGAGTACCCCTATTGGGTCTATGCTTGCAGTTGCAAGCGACACGGCACTTTATGTGTTAAAATTTATTGAAGAACATGAGCTAGAACATGAACTTACCCAACTCACAAAACAAACAAAATCAACTATCATCCCCGGCCGCACACAGCCAATAGATTCTATTGAACAAGAATTACAATTATATTTTGCAGGGTCATTAAAAAAATTTACTACGCCGCTGCATATTATCGGAACACCGTTTCAACAGACCGTGTGGCAGACACTAACCAACGTTCCCTATGGCTGCATCATGAGCTATGCACAAGAAGCACGCATGCTCAATAAACCATCTGCATATAGAGCAGTTGCTAACGCTAATGGCAGCAATAATTTTGTAATTATCATTCCATGTCATCGTATTATACAAAGTAATGGAAAAATTGGCGGATATGGTGGTGGCATTAATCGCAAACAATGGTTACTTGAACACGAACAAAAACACTTATAACTGCTATAAAGGACTTATATGCGTACATTTTTATCAAAAAAATTATGGCGCGATAAAATGATAAACATAGTAGAACAAAGAGATGGTTCAAAAATTCATTGGCGAACTCTTGATGATCAAGAATTCGATCATCATATTCGTATTAAGTTATTTGAAGAAGCAGAAGAAGTCGTAGCTGCACAATCACGCAATGAATTAATTATTGAACTTGCTGACCTCTATGAAGCAATTGATTCTTTAATAGCCGTTAATAACATCAGCAAAGAAGAAATTATTACCGAACAAACAAAAAGACGCAATGAACGTGGTGGCTTTGCTGAACGCCGATTTGTTGAAATGTCCCAACACCCTGCTGGTAGCCAAGGTGAAAAGTATTGCCTTGCTGATCCCAAAAAATACCCAGAAATTTTGTAAACAAAAAAGCGGTGGCATAATAACCACCGCTCATATTAAAACATCTTTTTAGCGTTCTCTCATTTACCACTATTTTTTATTTGGTTCATAAGAATCATTCATTTTTACTTGATCCCAATAAAGATCATTCTTTTTTGTTTGTTGAAGAGAAGCAATTCTTTTTTGATCATATTGTTGTTGAAAAGCTGCTATTCTATCTTCTACAGGCTTTACTTCTTGTTTCAGCTCTATATTATTCGATATTGGCTGCGCATACAAAAAAGGATTTTCAGATTCTTCTTTTTCTTTTAACTGTCTATTTTTATTTTGCTCATATGTTTGATATGTTGCAGTCTTTTTAATGATCAATGTAGTAATAAGGGCAGCAGCACCAAGACCAGCGCCAATCATCAAATTCTTATTTTCCATACCACGTGCCTCAAAACTGATTCCTAATAATACGAGCGCATTGCATAAGACCACTATAAAAAAATTATTTTTTTTCATAAAAATAGACCTTGTATAAAATTCAAGAAAATATTATTACATATTTGAAGTATACAGAAACGGCAAAAAATAAACAAAAAAATCCTTATATTATCAAAGTTAAACTTCGAAATTACAAGGAATATTAAAAATGCATAACAAGACGAGCAATAAAACTGGTACCTTGAGGACGGTTTCTTACTCCTCCTTCAAGGTACAAATAACCAAAAACAACAAAATCTTTTGAAACAAAATACGCGGTGCCAGGACCAACACCAAATACCCGTTCTTTACTATGCGGCACTGGTACTCCAAGCGCTTTATGATCATGTACTTGTTTTAACACATAACCAACCGCTGCTATCCACCATTTAGGTAATGGCTCATACTCCAAACTGTAATTGCAATACACTACATCCCCTGCCTGAAAATCAATTTTTTCATTTTTTGCTGACCACAGATAATGTAAGCGCCATGAAAAAGCCCATTGTTGAGAAAAATAAAATGTTCCGGACCAATGAGGGCCACAAGAAAAAAATGTCTCACTCGGATTTATCTGTTTACATGGCAATTTATTTTTACCAAATGGAATTGAAAAATTAAAAGAAAGACGATGAATAAACAATGGTCTTTCTTTATGCATAATTGCACTCCATTGCATAAACATACCAAAGCCCAAATTACCAAATCCACTACCACTGCTTTGTATATTCAATGGATTTTTTCCAATTTTTGAATACAGCGTAAGCGGCACATCAACAGAAACCCCTGGCATACCTTTTCTCGGCGTTTCCAAAGCAAATTGATACACAAACTGAGTAATGGTCGTAAGGTCCCTCAAACGTGGAGCACAAACATCACCAAACAAGGGCTTGCCTGCACAATCTAAAAATCTATGTGTAGTGTAATATTGCGCATATTGCAACCAATAAGGTCCAGGCTTGGGTCTAACAGGACCACCATCAAGAATATTGGTGAATCCCAGATTAACACCGGGCAATCCATAACCATAAACAGAATCGGCAATAAAAAAAACTATTATTATAGCAAACCGCTTACCACAATATGTCATACTTATAAAAAGTTAAGAGGACTATGTTCTACGGTTTTTTTACTGCGTACAACATCAGTTGATTCTTCATCATTCAATAACTCTTCCTCATCATCTTCTTGTTCTTGCGCATCCTCTTCATCATCACCTTCAAAAACAAATAAGGAGTCATCAAATTGTGGCTGATTTTTTATTGAACGATGAGTGCCATTTAACGCATTATATTTACGTAATACTGAACGGAATTTATCACTTTGAAAACAAACATAAATTAACAATCCCGTAAGCACTATCATTGTCTGCCCTGGACATTCTTTAAAACAGGCAGCTACCATAGCAAAAGGCAACAAATTAGTAAGTTTATCTACAAGAGGAACATTATCTATTCTCTCTATTCCTGCACTAATTTTCCCACCAAAATTATTCACCTGTTGTTGCATCATTTCATAGTAACTCACCGCATTCAAATTAACAGAAACAAATACCATACTTGCCAATATTGCATAAATATATTTCATCACAATAGCTCCTTTTTTTATCATATAAACAATTCTCTTAATGCAGTAAAAAACTATCACTATTGAGGCTATTGTCAATATAAGGTATTATTCAAATATTATGATCTACACTCATCAAACCAAATATACTCTTTTTTTTGCATGCACCACCATTGCATGTCTCTTGCTTGATTTGGGGCAGTTTTTTCTTAAAGGCACAATCATTATTCCTTTTTTGCTGTGCATTTATTGCACATTACTATTGCATGATACTCAACCCCCCTATCTTACGCGCTCTTCCTCTTCCAAAAACCGTTCAGAACGCGGTAAAACTTCCCCCTTTACCAAAACTACAAAGCCCCGATCAGAAAATTGGCGCATGCATATTTCCATCATAGCGCTCTTGCAATGTCTCGAATTTTTCTGTTTTTATAATTTTTTCTCCATTGCATGCATATTCCTTATCCCAACAACCATACTAGCCGTTTTTTTGAAAAAACACCTCTACCCCTCCATCGCCAATATTATTACCCTTACCCTTGCAAGCTCTATAGTCCAAATCTACGGTGCTGAAGGCTATTTACTGCCTACATGGCCTACAATGACCTATACAATTATACGAATTAGTGCTACGCTATTAATAACAATATGTTTCTCTTTGACAATAACTGTATGGGGTATGCAAGACAATCGCGCGTAAACAATACGTTTACGGGAGGAAAGTCCGGACTTCCAATGAACAAAGTACCTGCGGAGAACCTGATTCAACGTAGGGGAGCGCAAGCTCATGGAAAGTGCCACAGAAAATAACCGCCCGCCCGCCAAGGCTATAAGTCTTTAAACGGGCACCCAACCGTAACAATAGTGGAGGTTGGGTAAAAGGTAAGGGTGAAAATGTGCGGTAAGAGCGCACGATTATAGGTAGTAATATCTATAAAGGGTAAACCCTACTGGAAGCAAGACAAAAAAGCGTGTGTCGGTTGTTCATTCCGGTTAAACACGCGGGTATGTCGCATAGATAAATGGTTGTCAGTTTGCACTATAGCGCACTGTATGTGCAAACCACAAAATCCGGCTTACTGCAAACCCCATAAGTGCATATGCAATCGCTCAACCTGCATTAATATTCCGGTGAGATGAATATAAATAATTATCTCTGGTTAACTCCATTTCTTAGCTTTGCTCTTGGTTATAGTATCATGCATCATATGTTCCGTGCGCCAGCTATAACAACACCACATCTTGTTGGCAAACATGTTCATGAAATTCTGCCGCTGGTAACACAGCACAAACTTAACCTTCGCCTTATAGATCAAAAAGAAGAAGCAACTATACCAGAAGGTATTATTCTTAACCAAACGCCACAGACGGGAACATTAATCAAACAAAATCAACACTTATTTATAGTAACTACCAAAAAACCTACGGTGATGAAAGCTCCCCATTGTATTGGTAATACCATTGATCAACTCACGCATCAATTACATACAATAGGCATTAGCCCCCGTATTTATTATTTACCACATCCTTACCCAGAAAAAATGTGTTTTGCGCAATCACCGCAAACACAAGAACCACTTGAAAAAAACCGGCTTATCATCTATATTTCTTCAGGAAATAATAAACCTATTATTTGGCCTGATTTTACCGGATTACCATTAAATGAGGTAATTGAATTTTTAGAAAAATACGCGATACAGCCACACATTATTAATGATGCTCCCCATAGTCATGCTGAATATCACGTAAAAGATCAACGGCCATTTGCAGGAACATTATTAACACTTGATGAAAAAAAGCCACTATCGGTGCAACTACGAATACACTAACAATAAGGATCTTGTAATGAGTCACCCACAGTTTTCACCTAACACCCATATTTTTTTATGGGATCTTCACGATGTTGTTCTTGAAAAAAGCCTGTGGAGTTGGTTTATGATTTGTATGCGCTTTAAACGTAAAAAAGAAATTATTAAACGTTTAGACAAAAAAACCATAAAAATTGCATTCACTTTTTTACTTGAACGTTTAAAACTGACCAAGAAACAACTGATTAGTGAAGAGCTTATTAATGCAGCACGCGAAGCTGATAATGAAGCGCTCATTGAACTCACCATCAAAGCATGTTCTTCGTATGCTCCCATTAAAAAAACTGTTATTCTTATACAAAAACTTTCTGATCTAGGATATACGCATCATCTTGGATCAAATATCGGCAAAACAGTATTTGATGATTGCGCAGAAAAGTTTCCTACAATTTTTAGTACTTTTAAAGATTTTACCATTCCATTTGAATCTGAAGAATCAAAAATTATAAAAAAACCGCATCCTGATTTTTTTTATGCGCACATTGATAAACATAACTTACAACCAGAACAAATTATTTTTATTGATGATAAACTTACTAATGTACATGCAGCACAATCAGTTGGTATGCATGCTATTCATTTTAAAAATGCTCAACAACTACACAAACAACTTATTAAATGGAACATCCTTGAGTAGTACATTCTATAAAAAAATTATCTTCATTTCGCTCTTATATTCAACAACCAATACTTTCTCAATGGAGCGTGGTGGTGTAATAACCACTCAAATTTCTCATGCTGCATCATTTTCTCAGGATGCAATATACATGATGCATAGTATGATTGCCCATGAAATATATAACAATCAACACAATAAGAACAAAAATAGCCGTCCTAAAAGTAAGGACCAAACAATTGATACCGATGAAAGAGATAAAAAAATCACATTTTGCCCACCATTAGATAGTTCAGCACAAAAAATAAAACATCTCTCCAGCAATCCTCTATCCGGTAAAACATTATTACATTATGGTGCAGCAATAAAAAATGACCTTGAAAAATTCAGCCAGAATGTAGCACAACACTCCCACGATATTAATTGTTGCGATAGAAATGGTGATACATCACTCCATATTACTGCCGATAATAATAATGTTATTGGTATGTTTATACTTCTTAAAAACAAAGCACATCAAGATATAAAAAACGTAGAACAATATACCCCTCTTGCAATTACACTCACCAACAGACTAATGAACGCTAGTTTACTGTTAATTCAACATCAACGCCCTCAAAAACATCCGCGAATAGTTTATACCACAAAAACTAAAAATAAAGGTTTAAATGATCCATTCTACACATTTAAAAGCACAAGCCCGCAACGTGAATATATTATCTCAAACTATAATGCAGAGCATTTGCTCTTCGAATTTATAGGCACATCTCCCCACGGTGAAAAGATAACACAAGATTATAAATTTATAGTCCCTATCCATGCAGAATTATTACATCAACGACTTAGGCCTTTGTACAAAGAACAACTGCGCAAAGAAATTACCGCAATAAATACAGTAAATTTTGATAAATGGAACAAAAAATTAATTGCACAACCGCTACAAACATCAACAGGATAAATCATGCTTATCAACAATATGTATAAAAAACTTATTTTTCTTACTCTTCTTTGTTTAACAAACAATATGTTCGCAATGGAGACTTTACAATTATTACTTCTCTACAATTCTGTTCTTAATGCCCTTGCACAAGCGAATGCAGATGGCACCAAAGAAGAAGAATATACAAAAACAATACGAGAAACACTCCTTCCCCGTAACAAGATTAATAATAAAGATATGAGAAATAATACATTACTGCATATGGCAGTTGATAATAATAATCACATTCTTATTTCTCTTCTTCTTAAAATGGAAGCTTTTCAACACATAAAAAATGACCTCGGCTTTACCCCTTTCGGAAGAGCAATAAAACAACAACGGGGTCAATGCGCTCTCCTATTGCTTGAACATGGTGCCAATTCACAAGACCGATTTTATCCAGGTACGCAGCGTGATTTACTATTTGCTTATCATTATAAAAGATCTAAATGCGCAGAATCTAAAAAGTATTTTAAATTCATGGCTCCTCTTCACTCAGAATTATTAGGTAAAAAACTTACACCCTACGAGGAAAAACCATCTGCTCAAGGGAAACAACCATTTGAGTTTTTAGATAGACTAATCTTAGACCGCAAATCTACCATAGAAAGTTATAATAAGTATAAAGTAATACCTGATAATCCTATCATTTTATATAATAAATTGACAAATTGCGACTCTTTGAGTCATGCTCATCAATAGTAATTATAATTAAAAAAAAGGGGGATTATTATGAAGAAGTATATGTTGCTTACTGCAGTTATTGCCTTGTTGTGCGTATCTCAGGTAAATGCTATGGAAAAAAAATTAACATCAACTAATATGTCTGCCAATGAGGCAAAAGAACTTCGTAAAGCAGTCGTTGATTATAAAAAAAATAGAGGACGAGAAAAAGCAGAACAAATGATTACCTGGTATCAAAATGCATACCCAGACGATCCACTCGTTAAAGCAAAAACAAATGAAATAAAACGATTTAACATGAAATCACACATTGGTTCTAGCATGATACAAGAACCAAAAGGATTAGAACAATCACAAATACAGGAAGAAGAAAAAGCGTGTTGTATTTGTATGGAAGACCAAAATCTAATTCCAATACCCTGCAAAAACAAACATAATGAACTTATATGCGAAGCATGCTTAAAAGACATGACAACTTGCCCAATATGCCGGGAGCAACTAAATAAATAAAAGCAAACAAATAATAGTACATAATAACGCCGATCTATTAGTTTAGATCGGCGTTATTACTATAAAAATCAAAAAAATAAAATTAACTCTGGCTATTTTCACATGTAGCCAAAGCACCATCTAGTTCTTTCTTTAAATCAGCCAACTTTTTTTGTGCAGCATCAAATTGTGCTGAACCAAAAATAAGATCCACAAAACTATTTTCTGTTCTACTAATTTCATGCTCAAGTTTTTGTATTGTGCGCTCTAAAGCCTTAAGTTCTGATGAAGAAAGTGATGTCTTTTTCTCAACAACAACTTCCTGCTCTTTTTTATTGTTCACTTTTTTAGGTGCAGATGTATCGTGCTGCTGTGCTTTCTGAGCTTCTTGTTGTTTTTGGTACAGATACAGCTCATAGTTACCCTGATACTCTTTGGCACCATCAGCACTTAATTCAATAATATCCGTTGCAAGTTTATTCACAAAATCCTGATCATGCGAAACAAATAAAATGGTACCTTGATATGCTTGTAAGGCAGTCAATAAAATATCTTTAGATTGAATATCCAAATGGTTAGTTGGTTCGTCAAGGAGTAATAGATTAGCATTTTGCAACAGTACTTTAATCATACCAACGCGGTTTTTTTCACCACCACTGAGTACACCAACTTTTTTATTAATGGAATCTTTAGTAAATAAAAATGATCCGGCAAATGCTCTAATTTTTTGTTCAGTCGCTTTTGGACAAGATTCAGTAATGTTTTCTAAAATAGTTTTATCAAGCACCAATGAAGCAGTTTGATCCTGGTCAAACACCGTACTTAACACATTATATCCAACAGTAATTTTACCCGTATTTAATGGCAACTTATGCGCAATCAAATTAAATAATGTTGTTTTACCCACACCATTGGCCGCAACCAATGCAATTTTTTTACCTCGTTGCACTTCAAAAGAAACATTCTTAAATATTTGTTTATCACCAAATGAATGCGCAACACCTTCAACAGTTAGAACGGTACTGCCTGATTGTTGTATCGGAGGAAAATTAAAATTAATATCGGGAGCTTTAGGAGGAAGTTCAATACGCTCAACTTTATCTAACGCTTTGAGCATACTTTGCGCCATAGCCGCTTTACTTGCCTTAGCTTTAAACCGTTCAATAGTTTCAGTCTTTTGCTTAATATCGCGCTGTTGATTTTTATATTGCATTTCAAGCAATGCTTCATCATGTGCTTTTTGCTTTTCATAGTGATTATAATCACCAACGTATAGCTTGCCATTGCCACGTTCAAGTTCAAAAATCTCAGTACAGAGCTGATTCAAAAAGTAACGATCATGGCAAACAAGCACAAACCCAAAAGGTGCTCGCTTTAAAAATTGTAAAAACCACTCTTTTGCAACAATATCCAAATGGTTAGTTGGTTCATCAAACAAATAAAAATCAGCTTTTTGCAATAACAATTTTGCCAAAACAATACGCATCTTCCAACCAACACTGAGCGTAGCAACCGGCTCATCAAAACATTCCGACTTAAACCCTAAGCCCATCAATACTTTTTTAGCCTCTGCACGCATACCTTCTTGATCAACATGCAGTAATTTTTCACAAACAATAGCATACCGCTCAAGAAGCTCGTCCAAATCATCGGCCGTATCCAATTGAGCTTCTATTGCCTTTTGTTCCTCTAATAAGTCTGCTACATGAGCAAAAGAGGTATAGGTTTCTTCCACAATCGATTTATCCGATTGCAGCACCATTTCCTGCGATAAATAAGCGATAGTTTTATTTTTTTGTATAGAAACAGAGCCACTATCAAGTTGTTGCTGTCCCGCAATTACTTTAAGCAAAGTGGACTTACCTGAGCCGTTTCTTCCAACCAATCCAATGCGTTGATTCTGATCAAAAACAAAGGAAATATCGTCGAAAATCACCTGCTCGACCATATCTAAACAAACATTATATCCATTAATCATGCAATAAACCTTATAAAAAATAGCCTTTCTATACCCCTAGTAAGAATATTTTACCATGAAAATTACTATTTGGATACCCCAAAACAACGCACTATCCATCCGCTTTCACAATTACCTAGGCTATAATTGCAATATTATTGACAATATGAAAATATTTCCTCTATGATAATGGGGAGATAGAGTATATTTATTAACAAGGGTCAAAAATCATGAAAATAACCAGAGAAATCAATATTTCATGCATCACTGCTCTTTTATGTATTATCTCATTTACTACGTATACTATGGAACAACAAGAAAAACCTAAAAAGAAAAGTACCTTTAGCAAGGTATTTAACCCCATAACAACACTGTGGAAAAAACAACCACACGGATCGACTATTATACCAACCAATATGCAAGATCAAATTACATACTTTCTTAATATAAACCCTAATGCTCAATCATTTGAAGTTGCTGTATCAAGTATTAATTCTCTTGCCCAACAAGATAAAGAAGCAAATCAATTACTCAATGATCCTGTATTATGCCTAGAGCTTATCAAACAATTGGCACAAAAATTCAAATGCTCTGATCAGGAAATAACTGAAGCATTACAAACCAAAGAAGCACAACGCCGTTGGGATATTCAACATAAACTTTATCAATTATGTACTTTTGAGGCAGAGCTACCTTCGCTTGAATCTCTCATTAATCTAGGCGTTGATTTAGAGTTTACCTATAAATATTACACTTTTGGTTCTTACCGAACGCCGCTCATGCTTGCAAGTATGATAAAAAGCCCAATGCTTCAAAAGCTCTGTACGCACACTGATAAATTCGACATAAATCGACGCGATACAGAAGGTGAAACAGCACTTATGCTTGCAGCTCAAGAAGGACTGCTTAATAACGTTAAAACTCTTCTTGATGCTGGTGCGAATCCAGTAATTCCCGATAATAATGGCCTCACACCTCTGCAAGCTGCTGAAGAAAGTGGCAGACAAGAAGTTGTTAATCTTATTAAAAATGCAATGAAATAAAAAATAAGGAATCCCAATCATGAAAATTACCAAAAAAATTAGTTTCTGCATCAGCGCTCTCTTACTTGCTATACCATTTACTATGTATACTATGGAACAACAAGAAAAACCTAAAAAGAAAAGTACCTTTGGTAAAGTCTTTAACCCCATAACAACACTGTGGAAAAAACAACCAAATGAACCAAAGACTTCTTTGCCAGGTAATATGGAAGGTCAAATCACTTACTTGCTCAATTTAAACCCGACAACTCAATCATTTGAAGTTGCAGCATCAAGCATTAATTCCCTTGCTCAAGAAAATCAGGACATAAATAAATTATTGAATAATTCTGAATTTTGCCTGGAACTTATCAAACAATTAGCACAAAAATTTAAATGCTCTGATCAAGAAATAGCTGCAGTACTCCACAGTGAAGAGGCAAAACGACGTTGGAATATCCAAAATCAACTCTATGAATTATGCAATTCAATATCAACAGAAACAACGTCTTCTTTTGAGTCTCTCCTTCAACAAGGAGTTGATTTAGAATTTACCTACAAATATTTTAGTTCTGGTTTTTACCGAACACCACTTATGCTCGTAAGTATGAGAAAAAACCCAATACTACTTCAAAAACTTTGTACTCAAAGCGATAAGTTTGACATAAATAGACGTGATACAGAAGGTGAAACTGCACTTATACTTGCAGTGCAAGAAGGTATGGTTGCCAGTGTCAAAATTCTCCTTGAAGCGGGTGCAGATCCAGAAATTCCTGATAATAATGGAGTTATGCCACTCAAAGCTGCTCAAGAAACCCATAACCAAAACATTATTAATTTAATTCGCGATGCAATAAATAAAAAACATGGAAAAAAATAAAAAAGACCTAATCATGAAAATAACAAAAAAAAATATCCCCTTTTTGTTATTACTGACCACCATCTTTAGTAGCCAGGGCATGGAATCACAAAAACCTAGCTATACAAAAACCGTACGCAATATACTTCGCGGCCATGCACCGATAAATGCATTATGGCAAAGACCACGTCAACCAGGTGTCACATCAAATATAATTATTATCGATCCATTTCCCTTCACTAATTTGCTAAAAGATGTACAAAATCGCATCATTTACTTCCTAAGCCTGTATAGTACAGCTCATTCACTACAAGTTGCCGCATTTACTATTAATTCTCTTGCTCAAGTAAATCATGAATTAAATCAATTAATTAATAACCCCAAATTCTGTTTAGAACTCATTAAAGGTCTTGCTATAAAATTTAATTGCTCTGATCAAACTGCTTGCATAGTATTACACACTCAAGAAGCAAAACGCCGCTTAGACATTCAAAATCAACTCTATCTTTTATGCACTGCAGCATCAGGAGAAGTCTCTTCTTTTGAATCGCTCCTCGAACAAGGTGTTGATTTAAATTTTACCTATAGATTTGATATTAATCTTGAACTTTGCCAAACACCCCTCATGCTTGCAAGTCTGCTCAATGGCCGCATGACTCAAAAACTCTGCACATTTAAAAACATAAACATAAATCAACGCAATACAGAAGGTAAAACAGCACTTATGCTCGCTATTGAAGATGGTATGTCTAATAATGTTAAAACTCTTCTTAATGCTGGTGCAGATCCAGAAATTGCTGATAATGATGAACTCACGCCTTTGCAGGCTGCTGAAAACACTCATAACCAAAACATTATTAAATTAATTCAAGATGCAATCAATAAAAAACACGAAAAAAAATAAACATTAGTAGTTGTAGCTCTTTTACATTTTTTACTGTATCTTCTTCATAAAAAAATTCATTACTCAAAGGACGTTTATGAAAAGATGCATTCTTTCCACACACATACACAACGCCATAACTGCTTGCTGCATGCTCCTATTCTTTAATTGTCACGCCAAACAACAATCCACTACAAAAAATCCTTATCCCATCGTTAAAAGCTCAAAGCCACGTAAATACGAGCGTGTTTTAATGACACAATTAAGAGATAAAAATAGTTCTCGAAAACAGTTCCGCAAGGCTGCAAATAAACTTGCGGAACTTCTTGTATATAAAGTAGTTGACTGTCTTGAAACTATGAAAGTAGAAATTGATACTCCCGTAGCACATTGCTCAGGAGAAATTCTTGATGATTCTATAGAATTTGTTTCGGTAATGCGCTCAGGCGATGCATTATTACACACATTCAGCCAACATTTTCCTCATGCAGCAATTAACAAAATTTTGGTACAACGTAATGAAGAAACAGCAGAACCTGTATTTAAATATAAAAAATTTTCAGAAACACTCACGCAAGCAAAAACGGTGATTATTACTGAACCAATGATTGCTACCGGTGGCAGCCTTACTATGACCATTGATTTATTAAAACAATATGGCATTGAAGAAAAAAATATTATTATTGCTTCAATTTGTGCAGCTCCTGAAGGATTAATACGTTTAAGCAGACAATATCCAAAGTTACGCGTAGTGGTTATTGTTATTGACGATCATCTCAATGAAAAAGCGTATATTTCACCAGGTATTGGTGATTTTGGCGACCGTTATTTTGGTACGGAGTAAAAAAATATTATTATTATTTCCCAAAATTACGTCGGCAATTATCATAATAGGTAATTGCCGATTCTAAATTCTGTACTGATATATCAGGCCATAAACAATCAATAAAATACAATTCACTGTACGCACACTGATACAACAAAAAATTACTTAATCGATTATCACCACCAGTACGAATAATTAAATCAGGCGATGGAATTGATGATGTCCACAAAAAATTTTCAAAAATATCTGGTGTAATATCATTTACTTGCAAATCACCTTTTACCACTTTTATAGCAATACGCTTTGCCGTATCAACTATCTCTTGTTGTCCTCCATAACACAATGAAAAATTAAGATGTAGCCCATTACAATGTTCAGTTTCTCTCTCACTTTTTTCACAAAGTTGCTTAATACTTTTAGGAAAAAGTGTGCGATCTCCAATAAACCGTATCCGTATATTTCTATCTTTACAATTTTCTAGCTCTTTAAACACTTCCTGTGCCAGCACTTCAAACAAATAATGCTTTTCTTCTTCTGAACGCTTTAAATTTTCTATAGAAAATGTATATAAAGAAAGATATGCAATATTTTTTTCAAGACAAAAATCAATAACCCGTTTTACCGCATCCCATCCATTTTTATGGCCCAAAAAAGAAACAAGACCATGCTGCATCGCCCATCGACGATTACCATCCATAATACATGCAAGATGTTTTATCATTGAAGTTAACCTACACAATAATAATTTAAAATTTTTATTGATTGACTACCGATAACGCCAATTCTTTACGATAATCAGCTGCGTCAATTGCACTAAACATCGATGAAAATATTCGATGCGCAATAACCATGCCAAGGGCGAAAAGAATTCGTTCAAGTAACACTATTGGCATAAGCCCCATCCACATATCAGCAGTCATTGGCACGGTGTACAACCAAATCACCGAACCAACTGCATGAGCAACAAAAGTACTACCCAGCGCATTCAAAAACAAAGAACGTTGCGGAACAACATATAAAAAGACAGGAATTAACCAATATAATGAATAAACAAACGCTTGAGCACCAACAGGATGCACCACAAAAAGCCCCATGCATGCAAGTGGTAATACTAACCGAATCACATAATGATACGTTGCCCAATAAAGAGATGCGCAAAATCCTGGTATACACAGCGCTAAAAAGCTCAAGGAAATAGTCTTAAAAAAAGCGAGATGAAACAATTGACGCATAAGAAAAATTAATCCGGCTCCCATAACACCACCAAAAGCTCCTGCCAATGGCAAAACGCTATTTATACCGGAAAACCATATCATCTGAGAACCTATCAAAAAACTTACTTTTACAAGGCCTGAAAGTTGCATAGCACCAACAAAAGACATAGCCTTAAGAGAATTTTTAATCATTTTCATGGTCACTACTCCATATAGTTATACTGCAAGACATCTTTATAACTATACCATATCTATGACCTAAAAAAAGCCCCTCTCACACGATCTCACATGCTCCACGCACAAAACAAAAAGCTGCATAGGGGTCATCAGTCACGCTAAATAAATTGATATGTTCCTGAGTAATCAGTCCCCGCGGAAATGCTTCTTCAGTAACCCATTGCATAAAAGGATGCCAATAATCTTTACCAATCAACACAATAGGTACTTTTTTCATTTTTTTTGTTTGAATCAGCGTAAGCACTTCAGTAAGCTCATCTAATGTGCCAAATCCCCCCGGAAAAACAATAAAGCCACTTGAATATTGTGTTAATAGCCATTTGCGAGCAAAAAAGTAATCTAATTCAAAATACTCATCTACGCAAACACTTTTTGGCTCATCCAATCCACTAACACCAATGCCAATACTTTTCACCGAACCATTTTTCCTTTTTGTATGAATTACCCCACATGCTACTGCCTCCATAATACCAGGACCACCACCAGTCAAGACTGATATATCCTGTTCAACAAATAATGATGCTATTAAATTGGCTTCCTTCGCATATTTATCCGCCTGCGGCAGTTTAGCGCTGCCAAAAATAGATATAATCGGATGAGTAAGTTTTGATACTCGCCATGCTCCATAAATTATTTGTAAAAAAACTCTAAAAAAATGATATATCAATGAACAGCACATGCGAATGCGTTGAAATTTCATAGTTTATTCTCCCTTTTTTACCCATCAATCTAGTGATAATGACTTGAGATGACAAGGAAAAAAATAAATCACGCTACAGATCCAACTTTACACAGATTGAATTTAATCCAAACAATGATATTATTTAAATATATAATATTTTTTCATAATAGATTTTATTTGTATTTTTATAGGCAATTCATGAACAAAAAATTACTTTTTTTTACCCTCATTCTTTTTTCTACTCACGCAGTTTATCCAATGATCCAGCCTTACGATAAAAGAAAAACGCTAAAAATTAACTTTAATACTGCAAAAGCCACCGAAGCCATGACAGCTATTGGAAAAAAACCATTTCAACAAGCGCAAGACTTACTAGAAGCAATGGATAGCAATAAACGCAAAGCTGCTTTCTTTCAGTGTTCTCCAAGCCAAAAACAAATAATATTCCTTCTCTTAGCACCAACTGAAGATTCGGATAAAATAATTGATGATATATGCCACCATGATACAGCAATGAAAGAAAAGTTTTGCTCTCAACCTCTGGGAAAAGCACTGGAGTGGCTCGCTCTAATGCAAGAAAAGTATAAAAATGAGAAAAACGGTCTAGCACGCGTTATTTCATTTCCTGAATTATACATACTATCGCCCCTAACAATTATTGAATCAGCTAACATGGCAAAACATTTCAAAATGAACCCCAATATTCCTTATGAAATCAGCTCTCAACAAGAAAAAGCACTCAGCTGCTTGACTGATGCACTCAAAAATGATGATTACTTTACTGCAAAAAAATTCTTACCAGTCTTTAACTCATATAAAACTTTCATCCTTGATGACTATAAAAACCCTAAAACTCATATGACCGTACTTGCAGGATGTGTTATCGTTACTCCACTTCTCTATCTCGAAGGTTACCTCTTTGATGGCACTATTGTACCTCTTAAAGTAATAATAAAAACGTTCTCTACTACTATTTCTCTTATCTATATCGCTCTCCTACCAGCAATATCCTCTTTCGACTATCAAGAACAAAAAAACAAGCATCGTTTACATACCAGGTATTACAAAACAATTAACCAACTCGGTAAATAATAACACCTATTTCTGATATATATTTTATCAAAATAAACGGGCCACTGTGCTTTGGACCCTTTTTATGTTATTTTTTACTCATAAAAAAAATAATCATGAAAAAGGAATCCCGTGATTAAAAAACTATTTTTCTTAAGTCTTATTATTTACGTTTTACCATCATACGCAATGAAACGTTCTCGTAACACACTACAAAAACAATTGCAGCACAATAAACTCCACAACAAAAATTGCACCGCTGAAATTTATGAATCAATCAAAGCCCCTTGTAAATTAATAGAAGATGTGCAAAATATCATCATTGATTTTTCCACAAACAATACTCTCGCAAAAAAACCAAAAAAAGCTGCTTACACCGTTAACGCGCTCGCACAAACAAATAAAAGAATTAATGCATTAATCAATGACCCCACATTTAGTGATAATCTCATAAATAAGTTTTCTCAAAAATTTTATTGTTCTCATGAAACTATTGCTCGTTTGTTAGGCACACAACAAGCAAAAAAGCGACTTAAGTTGCAACGTAAGCTCAAATTATTATGTTTTACTCCCTATTGCCATATCTGTCCACGATATCAAGCAGCTGTGATTACTAGCAAATTAAATTCATTAACCGCTAAAAAAATTAATTTAGAATTCACTTATAATCATGGTTCATTACAAAAAACTCCTTTAATGATATCCATGGGCTATAACCCCTCCACATTTGAAATTCTTCTGCGAAGTGGAGCAAATGTCAACGGTTGTAATGCACATAGTCTTACCCCATTAAAATTAGCCATCGATTTCCCCATAAATCATAGAATATACAGAAAAATTCTTGATAACCCTCAACTCATTATTGATCAACAAAATAAACATGGTGAAAGCGCATTATTACGTTGTCTTATCCGCAGAAAATATCCTAGGCAGCACTGGCCAATAATCACCGAAAACTTTATTACCATGATCAGAGATATTCTTGACGCCGGCGCTGACCCTGAGCTCGTCAATCATGCTGGCATAGCCCCTTTTGATGCCGCCAAATTGTTAAACAATGAAGAAATTATGCGCGTTATTCAGCATGCAATCGACCAAAAGCGTGCCCCAGCCCAATAAATTCTCTATAGTCCTTACTCGCAACCCTCAAAAACCGTCAAATCCTCTATTCACTAATTCCTATTTATAATCTATTTGAATTTTTTATAGGTTTTATGGTACAATAATTTTGAGAATTAAAAATTATTAAAAAAAATGAGAAAACTATAAAAAAAGCTCTAAGAATAAGGTTTTTTTGATATACTTGAGTTCTTAGGCATTATTTTTTACAGGAATTTTATGGCACAAAACAAAGGATTGGTGAACTTCTTGCTTTTCTTGCTGTGCATACCAATACTTTTTGGTACCCCTCTTTCTGCGCGCAATCGCGCTTCTCGCACAAAAACAAGCACCCAAACACCTATACCTGTACCTGCCGTTCACTCAACCTATATGGAACCTGCCGCATTACCATCGGATAAGCAGGATGTGTGGATAACGGTCTTTGTTCATGGGATTATGAGCATCCAGCCGCATCTAACACTCCAAAATGTTATGCGCTTTATCCGTGATGACGTAAACCAGACTGTCTACTCAAAAACAGTTGAATATATGCGTCTTGACCCCTATTTTTACCTTAATCAGGCAATGCAGGAGTTTGGCCTTAAAAAAATTGATATTGATGACCTTCAACCCGGGCATGCACCCAATGCTATTGCCCATATTTATGATGATTTAACCAAATTAACCGCCCCACTCACCGAAACCCATTATTATACATTCGGCTGGTCAGGCCTTTTGAGCCCTTCAACCCGCTATAAAGATTCAGTTAAACTGCTTGAGGATCTTACCAAGGAATTACAAGAAAAATTCTGGAGCCGTAATATTTTCCCCAAGGTACGGCTCGTTGGCTATAGCCATGGCGGAAATGTCTGCCTCAATATTGCTGCTGCACGCCAAAAGACTGCTCCTGATTCCCCTGTCTCTATTGATGAACTTATTTTGATAGGAGTCCCCATACAAACCGAAACAGACTATTTAGCCAATGACCCTATATTTAAAAAAATATATCACTTTTTTTCACGAGCAGACCGTATACAGCGCATAGATTTCTTCTCCTTCAACCGTATTTTCTCACGCCGCTACTTTAGAAACAGTAAAAATTTTAGAGTCCCCAAAAAATTAATGCAAATCGATATGAAATTTATACGAAGGACAAAAACATCACACAAAAGTAAAAAACGTACTACCGCATACACCGATTTTACCAACCCAGGAATTATTTCTGGGCGATCACGCCTGCTACGCAATGGTTCACCAGGCCATCTTGAATTTTGGTTTTTTGGTTGGTCACCAAAACACTACCGACCAAACTTTGTACTCCATCCATTACCTGCGTTCATAATTATTCCTTACGTTTTGCACTACATCAATCAAATCAGTAATGAAATTATAAACCCATACCCTGTTATTGTTGATATTCGTCCAGAATTTGATACCATGCTTATCAAACAAAGAAAATATAATAACTTTACTCACATTTTCCCATTCTTATCACATGAAGAAATGGACAAACTCAAATATATTGCAAACAAAGTAGCAATCGATAGCTCATTTGAAGATGAATATCCAGACCATGTTCAAGCAGCTTTTGATAAGGCAAAAGAATATTACAAAATTTACGATGATCGTAAAGGAAGAAGTGGATCTTACAAACGTAATCGTCGTATGAGAAAACGTAGTCTAATAGATAAAGAATAAACAAACTAACGTACCTGTTCCCACACCGCAAGTAAATCTTTCATTGATAATTCTTGTGCACGTAATGCAAGCATAGCCTCAGGAATCTTATCAATCTTATAATGCGTATGCATCAAATTATTTTTTAATGTTCGTCGTGGTTGTTGAAAACAATATTTAATAAATTTCCAAAATTTATCTTCTTCTGGAATATGCACAACTTCAGCACGTGGCTTAAAATATAATGTGCGCGAAAAAACTTTTGGTGCTGGATGAAATGATGTTGGAGGTACTTTGTCCAACAACTTCCATTCAAAATAATGCTGAAAAAAGAGCGAAGGATAACCATATCCTCGCCCTTTTGTTTTTACTATTTTTTGTGCAACTTCTTCTTGAACCATGACAACGCCTTCTTTAAGTAAATGACGTTGTTCTTGAAAGCGATGCAGAATAGGAAACGTAACTTGGTACGG
>Ga0111538_10004075_pt1 | contig 20372 bp, 15 predicted proteins | sample SoiMethybrSBSTD1_FD_79669 | JGI IMG/M metagenome (GOLD analysis project Ga0111538, IMG submission 79669) | Bulk soil microbial communities from a Populus tree surrounding site in Tennessee, USA - Soil MetaG P. TD hybrid SBSTD1 (version 2)... | ecosystem: Environmental > Terrestrial > Soil >... | reverse complement strand
TACACCGCGTCGGTCGTCGCGCTCGATTTCGACACCGGCAAACTGAAGTGGCATTACCAGTTCACACCGCACGACGTCTACGACTTCGATTCCGTTCAAGTGCCCGTGCTCGCCGACATCACGTTTCGCGGAGCTCCCCTGAAAGCGCTGTTGTGGGCGAATCGAAACGGCAACTTCTACGTGCTCGATCGGACGAACGGAAAGTTCCTCCTCGGCAAACCGTTCGTGCGCCTCAACTGGATGAGCGGCTTCGATTCGAACGGCCGGCCAATCCCGACGCCGCAGCCGCCCGGTATGCCGACTTACCCGGCGGTCCAGGGCGGCACTAACTGGTACTCTCCCTCGTACAGCCCGCGGACCAAGCTGATGTACGTGTCGGCATGGGAAGACGAAGGAGAGATCTTCGGTGGAGTGCCGGTCGAGTACAGGGAAGGTGGTCGAGGATTTGGCGGAGGGAATCTCACGCTGTTCGTCCCCTCGGCAAGCGATCCGACGAAGATCATTCCAGGCGCTCCGCCGATCCCGAATCTTCGCCGCGGTCCCATCAACAACTGGACCGACGCTGCCGGTCACGGGGCGGTGCTCGCCATTGATCCGAATACGGGCGAGCCGAAGTGGCGATTTGCGATGTACGACGTTACCGACACCGGCATCGTGACAACCGCGAGCGATCTTCTGATCACGGGCGGGCGTGAAGGCTATCTGCAGATCCTCGACGCGCGCAACGGAACGCTGCTGTGGAAAGCCAATCTCGGCGCGCAGATGCTCAACAACCCGATCACGTACGCGGTGAACGGCAAGCAGTATGTGGCCGCGATGGCGGGTCTCACGCTCTTCGTCTTTGCGCGTCCATAAATTTGGGTTTGGGGTTCCATATTTTTTGAATTGTGACGATATGTAACCAACTGTAACAACAGGGCAATCGCGCTTGTCTTCGCTCAAGGCGTTCACTAGGATGACGCGCCAAGCCGTCGTCGTGAAGGACGCGTTTCTTGCCAGTCGGAACCGGGTCGGTATCTCCGTCTTCCCTTGGAGGTGACCATGCAGCCTGGTCGTGCTTGTCTCAGCGCGGGCGTCTTGTTACTCCTGTTCACCACTCTCGCAACCGCCCAGGGTACCGGCGACATCGTCGGCCGCGTTACTGACACGTCAGGCGCCGTGCTGCCGGCCGTGACGGTGACCGCGACGAACGACGCGACGAAGATCAGTCGCACCACGATCACCAGCGAGACCGGCGACTACACATTTACGCTCCTGCCAATCGGCCGCTACATGGTGAAGATCGAGCTGCAAGGATTCCAGACTGTGAACTCGCAGGTCGATCTCGCGACGGGTGATCGGGCCCGCGTGGACGTGGGCATGTCGATAGGCACTGTCGCGGAGACCCTCACCGTTATCGGCGAGTCGCCGCTGCTGCAGACCGATACGGCCACCGTCGGTGTGCTCATCAATGAGAAGACGGTGCAGGATGCGCCGATTCCGGGACGCAACATCATCCGCATGGTGCAGCTGATCCCTGGCGCCAACGAAGGCGCGGTGAGCTCGCTTGCCAACGGCACTCGACCGGACGAACGGCGCCAGACCTCATCGGTCTCCATCAACGGCGTCAACGACGTGCTGAACAACCAGCTGGTCGACGGCATGGATAACAACGAACGCTCGATCGGAACCGTGGCGATCAAACCGGCGATCGATGCGATCGCCGAGGTTCGTGTGCAAACCAATATGTACACCGCGGAGACGGGACGGACACTGGGGGGCGTCATCAACATCGTCACGAAGTCGGGCACCAACCAGTATCACGGCTCCGGATTCGAATTCGGACGTCATGAGAAATTCGACTCCCGCCCGTTCTTCGCCAAAGACAAGCCGGAGATGCGACAGAATCAGTTTGGCGGCAGCCTCGGCGGGCCGCTCGTCAGGGATCGGACGTTCTTCTTCGCCGACTACGACGGATATCGCCTGAAGCAAGGTGTGGCGACCGTTGTCACGGTGCCGACCGCGAAGATGCACGCCGGCGACTTCTCGGAGCTGTCGGCGCCGATTTACGATCCGCTCAACGCGGTACGCACGCCGTTAGCGGGCAACATCATTCCGGCGGGCCGGCTCGATCCGATAGCGGTGAAGTACATGCAGCTGTATCCGCTGCCGAACGGTCCAGGACTGGCCAACAACTTCTCCTTTACGAACCAGCGGACACAGAACAACGATGCGATCGACTTCCGCGTCGATCACAAAGTCAACAGCCAGAGCACGGTCTTCGCGCGGTATTCGTACAACAAGACCGACACGGTCACGCCGAGCCTTTGCCCGGCATCCTCGATCGACGGCCGGACAATCGATCCCACGTGCATCGTCGGCGGCGCGGCGACCGGCAACTATGCCGGTCCCAACCACACGACCGCTCATAACGTGGTGGGCAGCTGGGTCAGTGTGCTGAACGCTGCGTCAGTGATGGACGTGAGGGCCAGCTATTCAAAGCCAGACATCCTCTCGACTGGTCCCAATTTCCAACAGAACCTCGGCGATTTCTTCGGTGTTCCCAATGCCAACACCGGCACCGACGAGACGAGCGGGCTCCCGTTGATGGAAATGCGTCCGACCACGATCGCTGCCGTGGGTGAAACTCAATGGGTGCCGCTGCAGGTCTACAACAGAACCAAACAGATCGCCGGTTCAATCACGAAGGCGAGCGGCGCGCACAATTTCAGGGTGGGCGCCGGGGTGATTATGAGAAGCTTCGGCGTACTCCAGTCCAATTCTGCGCAGGGTCTGTGGGGATTCGATGCAGCGCCAACCAGGAGCAGCACGGGAACAGGCGGTAACGCATTCGCGTCGTTTCTCCTCGGATATCCGACAGACGTCCGCCGGCTCTACACGCCAAGCATGCCTCACTACCATACGAACGAGCCGAGCGTGTTCGTGCAGGACGATTGGCGCGCCACGTCGAGACTCACCATCAACCTGGGCTTACGCTACGACGTCTTCACGCCATTAACCGAAGAGGACAATCACCTCTCGAATTTCGATCCGTCGCAGGGGAAGCTACTGGTCGCTGGACAGGACGGTGTGGGGCGGACCGCCGGCGTGAAAACCGACTATTCGAACATCGGCCCGCGCGTCGGTTTTGCAGCGAGCCTGCCGTACCAGATGGTGCTCCGCGGCGGGTGGGGGCTCGCCTATTTTCCGAACAACAAGAACTCGGGCGCGTACATGAAGAACCCGCCGTTCACCGCGAATTACGGACCAATCACCAGCGCCGCGGCATCCAACGGCGTGCCCAACATGTTCTTGAAAGACGGCTTGCCCGTGGTCACTTTCGCAAGTCCCGATCAGCCGATTGGAAACGTCATTGGCACCGACATCAATTTCAAGTCGGATCGCGCGCAGCAGTTCAACCTGATGGCTGAAAAGGAGTTCTCGGGCAACGTCGTCACGGTCGGATACATCGGCTCTCGCGGCGACCGTTTGAATCTGGGTCTTGCAGTGAACTACAACCTCGCACCGGTCGGAACCGGATCGGTGCAGGCGCGCCGCCCGTATTTTGCGCAGTATCCGCAGATGACGAACGTGAACATTCTTTCCAACCTCGGCAAATCCACGTACAACGCGTGGCAGTTCGCCTTCAATCGCCGGTATCGAGACGGCCTGACAATGACGTCGCACTACACGTGGTCCCATTCGCGTCAGTTCACGCCGGTACCATGGGACTTCAGTCAGATGGAGTGGGGCGACACGCAACAGTTCGATGTGCCGCACCGCTTCGTGGCGACGGCGAACTACGAGCTGCCGTGGGGCAAATCGCTGACCGGCGTCGCGCACGGCTTCCTGGCCGCATGGCAGGTGAACGTCACAGCGTACCTGCAGTCGGGCGTCGCCTACACGGTCGTCAACGCAACGTCGCAGTCCAACACCGGCAACAACGCGGGGACGCTGAATGGCGGCGACCGGCCCAACATCAACGGCAACCCGAACCTTCCGAGCGATCAGCGGACCGTTGAACGCTGGTTCGACACCAGCGTCTTTTCCGCCGTACCGCTCGGCACCGTCGGGAACACGGGGCTGTCGGCCATGCATGGTCCTTCGCAGCGGCGGATGGATTTTTCGATTTTCAAGAATCTGACGCTTGGTCAGACCGGCCGTCTGCAATTGCGCGCCGAGGTGTACAACATCACGAACACGCCGAGTTTCGGGTTGCCGGATTTCAACTACGGCAGCCCCGGATTCGGCAGCATCTCGAACACCGGCAACTCGATTCCGCGGCAAATGCAGTTCGGAATCAAGTACTTGTTCTAGGGGGACATCATCCTTCCCCCTCCGCAATGGGCAGGCCGACGGTCGCCACCGTGCCTGCCCCGAGTTCGCTCTCCAGCGTGAAGGAGCCGCGATGGTCGGCCACGATCCGACTGACGATCGCGAGCCCGAGGCCGCTGCCATGGGCGCGTGTGAAGCGGCCACGGACGAACTTTCCCCGGACCGCCGGCAGTTCCGTGGCGCTGATGCCAGCGCCGCGATCCCGCACGTCGACGAACACGGTCCCGCTGTCTCGCCTCGCCGACATCATCAACGAGCCTGCGTCGGGCGAATACCGGATCGCGTTGTCCACCAGATTCCCAAAGGCGAGCAGCATCGCGGCCCGATCCGCGAACACCAGCGGGAGATCAACTGGAATGCTCACGTCGACCTTGAATCCGCGATCGCCAATCGGCTGCCGGAATCCCTGAAGCACGTCGTCGATCAACTCGGCGACGGCGAGCGGCTCGAGCGAATAGACGTTGGCCACGTCAGTCACACGCGCGTACGCCAGCAGGTTGTCGACGAGCCGCCTGAGGCGCTTGGCTTCCTGCTGCAGAAAGTCGGCGTAATTGCGGATCGCATCGGCCCCGAACGGACGCCGCGCGAGCGTGTCGGCCATCATCTGAATGTTGGCGAGCGGCATTTTCAGCTCGTGGGTCACCGATGACACGAATTCCGATCGCATCGCCGCGAGCGCGATGCCCGCGCGTACGGACCGCAGCGCGAGCATCAGCGCCACCGCCAGCGTCAGTGCCGCCGCGGCCGAGAACAGCAGCATTTCATCCGCGCCCTGAGTGGCGCTGACGAGCGCGGAATCCGGGGCCTGGTTGACGCGAATGGCCCATGCGCGACCGGTGTCGGGCGCCACCATGCTGGCGCCGGCGGTGGGATCAAAAAACAGAATCGGCAGCGGGCGAGTGAGACCGGGCCGCGAGCCCGCACGGCCGGACACGACCCGTCCATCATGATCAACGACGGCGATTTCCAGGCGGGACCCGCGATTCACGATCGCGCCGATCTGCAACACCATCTCGCTGAAGTACACGTCACGGACCCAGGCCAGGTTGACGGTAAAGCCGATCGCCGACTCCAGCCGCTCCTGCAGCGGATCGGCGTACGTCAGCCGCGCCACGAACTGGTAGGGTTCGCCTGCCATCACCCGATCGAACGCCACGTATTGAAACCGTGCCGCGGCGTGCGCCTCGACCTGCGCCCGCAGGTCTGCGGATCCCGGCGGATCATTGGCGACGACGACCGACGCGAGGGGCAGTTTGTCTGGCTGCGGCATCCATCGCGGGAATCGATTCGCGCGGTTGAAAAACGTCACCGTGCGCGGGCCCGTCTCGCGCCATGCGAAGAAGGACTCGGGATATGGATACCGGGCAAACGCTGTCGCGACCTGTTCGCTCATGTCCGCGAGCGAATCGATCGACAATTCTCCCCAGTCCCGGTTGGCGAGGACCCGCGATTGCGCGCCCTGCATGTCGCGGCGAATCGCGTTTACGAGCTGATCGGCACTTTCCTCAGTATCGCGCTCCAGCAGCTGCGCGGAACTGCGCTCCCACTCGCGCGTCGCGCGGTAGCCGGAGACGAGCAGCAGCACGATGCCCGCCGATACCGCGAGGGCGAGGACTGCCGTCAGAGGTCCACCCCATGCGATCGTTGATTCGACCTTCATCGAGAAAGTTCCCGCTGGCGGTAATAGCGGAGCGCGCCGGGGTGCAGCGGCAGCGGCGTCGCCGGCGCGCGTTCGAAGTTCGTGGGCGGGACAGTGCCAGGCGAATCGGCGAAGTACGCCTCCAGCAGCTCATAAACGAGATTCTCGTCGAGGTCGGCACGGCAGAGCATCACTCGATCGACCGCCAGCGTGTGCACTGGGTTGTCCTGACCGGGATACGTGCCCTTGGGAATCAGCGTGCGCCTGAGAAACGGCCGCTGCTGACGGAGATCTTCGATGAGCGGTCCTTCGAGATTCAGCAGGCGGGCTCCCCCGCGAACTGCGTCGCCCACTGTTTGTGTTCCGACGATCTGAATCATGAACGCGGCGTCGATGTCTCCCGCGAGCAACCGCTCAACCGTTTCGGGGTACGGCCGGCGCTCGGTGATCACGTCGCGGAGGCTCACGCCATTCAGTTCGAGCAGCGTCTGTCCGATGATCGCCGTTGATGTGTCTCCGGGACCGATGGCGACTCGCTTGGCGCGAAGCTGCGCGACCGACCTGATGCCGGTGCGCGGCCCGACCAGGAAATGAAACGTGTTGACGTTCAGCAGCGCCAGCCCGCGGAGTTGGTCGTACCGTTTGCCGCCTTCATCGAGCTGCCCGTTGTAGGCAAGATACGTGGTGTCGGCGAGCGCGATGCCGATGTCGGTGACGCCTTGCTGAAGGTCGTTCAGGTTGGTGATCGACGCGCCGCCAGGGCTCGTGATCTTGATCGTGACGTTCCGGACGCGGGAATATGCCGCCTTGATGAGCGGATCGGCGACCGCAAGGGCCGACATCCGCAGTTCGCGCGGCGGCGACGCTGACGCCGCCGTCTGGTTGCTGCAGGCGGCGAGCACGCCGGTAAGCAGCGCAAGAAGCGCGGACGACATCGTCCTTAACGTCACAAATTGACGTGGGTGATCTTGATCCCTGGCCCTCGGCGTGTCAATGAAGTTGAGACAATTTGGCACATATTTCCCGCGATAGGTGTCGTACGATTTTCGGACCGATAGGTTTGTCTCTTCGGTGAGGGAGGTCTCGTCGATGCGCCGCTTCATTCCCTCGACGGTGCTGACACTCGTCGCGACCGCGCCAGTCGTCGTGCTGCTGGGTGCGCAAGGCCCAGCCGCCCCTGCACAGCGGCAAATCGTGTTCGCGAAGGACGTGCAGCCCATCCTCGACAAGAACTGCCTTTCATGCCACGGCGAGAGCATGCAACTGAGCAAGCTCGATCTGCGGTCGCGCGAGTCGGCGATGCAGGGCGGTGCGCACGGCGCAGTCATCGTGCCGGGCAACGCCGATCAGAGCAAGCTGTACCGCATGGTTGCCGGCCTCGAGAAGCCGGCCATGCCGTTGTCCAACTCGACACTCTCGTCCGACGAGATCGCGACGCTGAAAGCGTGGATCGACCAGGGCGCGCAGTGGGATCAACGCGTCAGCTTCGCGAAGGACATACAGCCGATTCTCGCGAGCAGCTGCTGGACCTGCCACGGCGACGGCGTGCAGCTCTCGAAGTTCGACTTGCGCACGCGTGAGAGCGCGCTGCGCGGCGGACAGCACGGTTTGGACATCGTGCCCGGCAACGCCGAGCAGAGCCGAATGTATCGCCGCGTCGCGGGACTCGAGACGCCGTCGATGCCGGCGCAGGGCACGCCGCTTTCGGCAGAGCAGATCGCCGCGGTCAAGAGATGGATCGACCAAGGTGCGCAGTGGGATGTGCCAGCCACTTCGTCGGCTGCGGCGGCAACGCCGGCCGGCGCGGGCGCTGCGTCGCCAGGAGTGTCGGCGGCGATCGCCGCACTGATGGAGCGGCCGATAACGCAGGAAGAGCGGAACTACTGGGCATTCAAGCTGCCCGTGCAGGCGCCTCCGCCGGTCGTTGCCAACAAGAATTTCACGAATCCGATCGATCGCTTCCTTGAAAAAGCCCGCGAAGAGCATGGTCTGAAGCCGGCGCCGCGCGCTGATACGCGGACGCTCGTCCGCCGCGCGTATTTGGACTTGCTCGGGCTTCCGCCGACACCAGCTCAGGTCGATGAGTTCCTCAACGATCAAAGCCCCGATGCATGGGAGCGCCTGATCGACAAGCTTCTGGCGTCGCCACACTACGGCGAGCGCTACGGCCGCGTCTGGCTCGACGTCGCGCGATATGCCGACTCGGGCGGATTCGAATACGACATTCATCGGCCCAACGCGTGGCGATATCGCGACTACGTGATCAAGTCATTCAACGAAGACAAGGCGTACACGCAGTTCATCATCGAGCAAATCGCGGGTGATGAGATGGACGCCCGCGCTCAGGACAGCCTGATCGCGACCGGTTATCTGCGGATGGGCCCGCGCGTGCTGTTCCGCGAGAAGGACAATCCTGAACGCCGCTACGACTATCTCGACGAGATGATCGGCTCGATCGGCAAAGGCATGCTCGGGCTGACGGTCAACTGCGCGCGCTGCCACAACCACAAATTCGATCCGATCATGGCCAAGGACTACTACTCGCTCCAAGCGTCGCTCTTCGGCTACGTGGAGACGGAGTATCCGCTGCTACCCAAGGCTGAAGCGGAAATGTGGCTCGCGAAGAACGAAGAGATCAACAACAAGATGGAAGCGATCCGGCAGGAGATCGACACACTCGAGAAGCCGTATCGCGACAAGCTGAACCTGGAGCAGGTCAAGCAGAAGTATCCCGACAACATTTATCAGGCGGCGGCTAAGCCCGAGGGCGAGCGCACGTCCGGCGAGCAGTTGCTGGCGACTCAGGTGTTGAGCAGCGTTCGCGCGAATGTTGTCGAAGTCGAGAACCTGATGAAGCCGGAGGAACTTGCGCGCAAGAAGCAGCTCATGGCCGAACGCTCGACGCTGTTCAAGCAGAAGCCGAAGCCGGTGCCAATGGCGGAAATCGTCACAGACGGCGACCACAGGTTTACGCCGCTCGGTTTGGGCGACAACGTCGTGAGTTGTCCGAAGTGCCGGATTCCGCCAGCGGAAGGCGGCAGCTACCTGCACAAGCCCGGCACTCCGCCTTACAAGGTTCCTCAGTCGTACTTCCTGATTCGGGGCGACGTCGAGAGCAAGGGTCCGCAGATGAAGCCCGGCTTCATCGACGTCGTCACGTACGGCAACCCGCCGACCGAGATCGCGCGGCCCGAGGGCAACACGTCGGGACGGCGACTCGCGCTCGCGCAGTGGATTGCATCGTCGCAAAACCCGTTGACCGCGCGTGCGTGGGTGAATCGGGTGTGGCAGAAGCATTTCGGCCGCGGCATCGTGTCGACGCTCGAGAATTTCGGCAAGATGGGTGATCGACCGACGCACCCCGAACTGCTCGATTGGCTCGCGGTGGAGTTCATGCAACGCGGCTGGCGCACGAAGCAGATCAGCAAACTGATAATGATGTCCGAGGCCTATCAGATGGCCTCGGCGTACGACGACGGCACCGACGTCAGGAACGATGTCGAGAACCGCTACCTCTGGCGCTTCCGCCCGCAGCGGCTCGATGCGGAGATCGTTCGCGACAACATGCTGGCGGTCGGCGGCAACATCAATCTCGAAGTCGGCGGCGAGCCGATCTTCCCGTACATCCCGGACGACATCCTCGCCGGCCAGTACCGCGGCAAGTGGGAGAACACGCCCGAAGGGCCCGCGGCGTGGCGCCGCGGCGTCTACGTGTATCAGCGCCGGTCGCTGCCGTATCCGATGTTCGATACCTTCGATCACCCGGATCTGAACGCGACCGCTGGCGCGAGGAACGTGTCGACGGTGCCAACGCAGGCGCTCACGCTTCTGAACAACCCGTTCGTCCTGGGGCAGGCTAGGTGGTTCGCCGACCGGATCAGCCGCGAGTCGAGCGATCCAGCGACGCAGGCCGACCTCGCCTATCGCATCGCGCTCGCCCGGCCCGCGACGCCCGTCGAACTGGCCGTCGGCACCGACTTGATCAAAAACCATTCGCTCGAAGCGTTCACGCACGTCGTCCTGAACCTGGACGAGTTCATGTACTTGAGGTGAAGTGATGTCCCACCATTGCGATGGACGTAGTCACAAGCATTTCTGGGACCGGCGTGAATTTCTCTTCCGTTCCGGCGGCGGCATCAGTGGACTCGCGCTCTCGTACCTCCTGAACCGCGACGGGCTGCTGGCGGCCGCGCCGCCATTGAGCGATCCTTGCGCGGCCGCGCCCGTCGGTGTCAATCCGTACGCGCCGAAGCCACCGCACTTCAAACCGCGCGCGACCGCCGTCATTTCGCTCTTCATGGGCGGCGGCTGGAGCCAGGTGGACACCTTCGATCCGAAGCCGGCGCTGACGAAGTACGCCGGTGAGCCGATCGACGGCAAGGTCAAGGGCGACGTGATCGTCCGGCAGGGCTTCCCCGGTCCACTCATGCCGAGCCCGTTCACGTTCAAGAAATACGGGCAGAGCGGCATGGAAGTGTCGGAGATCTTCCCGTATCTCAGCCAACACGTCGATGAGATTGCGTTCCTGCGATCAGTCTACGGCCGTTCGAACGATCACGTGCAGGGCACCTACGAGATGCAGACGGGACAGATCAATCTCGGTTATCCGAGTGTCGGTTCGTGGGTGACCTACGGACTCGGCTCGGTTGCCACGAGTCTGCCGGCCTACGTCGTGATGACCGATGCCCGCGGCGGCCCGCTCGGTGGTCCAAACGACTGGAGCGGCGGGTTCATGCCGGCCGCCTATCAGGGCACGCTGTTTCGTGCGACCGGTGATCCGATCGTCGATCTCAAACCACCGGCCGGCATGGGCGTCGATGAGCAGCGCGCTCGCCTCGACGCTCTGGCAAAGTTGAACGAGCTCGATATGGAGAAGTTCCTAGGTAATTCCGAGCTCGCGGCGCGGATTTCATCATACGAGCTCGCATACAGAATGCAGAGCTGTGCGCCGAGCGCGATCGACACGACCAACGAATCGGAAGCCACGAAAAAGCTCTACGGGCTCGACGACAAGATGACCGAGCCGTTCGGGCGTCAGTGCCTGATGGCGCGCCGGCTCGTCGAGCACGGCGTCCGGTTCGTGCAGATCTTCGCCGGCGGCGTCGGCAATCAGAACGTCGACACGTGGGACGCGCACGCCGACATCGTCTCGAACCATCGTCAGCACGCGAAGGAAGTGGATCTGCCGACCGTCGGGTTGTTGAAGGATCTCAAGTCACGCGGATTACTCGACACGACGCTCGTCGTCATGCACTCGGAGTTCGGTCGTATGCCGATCTCACAGCGCGGAGTGGGGCGCGATCACAATCCGGGCACGCAGACGGTGCTGATGTTCGGTGCGGGCGTCAAAGGTGGTCAGGCGATCGGCGCCAGCGACGAATTTGGCTACAAGGCGCAGGAGCAGCCGATCTCGTATCACGACCTGCACGCGACGATGCTCCATCTGCTCGGTTTGGATCATACGAAGCTGACGTACCGGTTCAACGGACGGGATATGCGGCTCACCGACGTGTACGGGACGTTGATTCCGCAGATCGTGAACGCGTAGTCGGAGCCTTCTTGGGTTCGCCAGCCTACATAGGCCGGGCAGAAAGTGCTCGATGATGAGGCTCACACGTCGCGAATTTGGCATGGCGGTCGTGGCAGCCACCGTCGTACGGCCAATCCTGGCGCAACAGCGCGCGCCTAACCGGTCGTACATCAACGGCGTGCAGTTCGGCCTACAGCCATTCTGCTATCACGATCTCGCAATGACCCGTGAAAATCGGCCTGAGTTGATTCGTCGTCTCGTGCAGAACGAGATGGGGATGGTCGAGTTGCATGCCACCTGGGTCGAACCGCGTTTCAACACGCCTGGCGATAGCGACGAGCAGGCGCGCGAGCGGCTGCGGCGGTGGCGGCTCGAGGCTTCTCCCGACTACTACCGCGCCATCCGCAAAGAGTTCGATGATGTCGGGATCGAGATTTTCAGCTACTACGTGAACTTTGACGGCTTTACAGACGAGGAGCTTGACGCATCGTTCCGTGCCGCCAAGATTCTCGGCGCCAAGGGATGCGTGAGTTCGTACGGCCTCGCGTTCGCCAAGCGCATTGCCGGTTTTGCCGGACGCCACGGGATGTTCATGGGACTCCATAACCATGCCAACCTTCATGATCCCGACGCTTTAGCAACGGAAGAGAGTTTTATCAAAGGACTGGCGCTCTCCCCCGACTTCCGTGTCGCATTGGACATCCGTCACTACACTGCAGCGAATGGCGATTGCCTTGCGTTCCTCGAGAAACACCACGGCAACATCGTCGGTATCCATCTCGGCGATCGCCGCCGCAACGGCGGCAGAAGCACACCCTTTGGCGAAGGGGACGCGCCGATCATCGAGATTCTTCGGATGATTCGCGACAACAAGTGGCCAATCGTCGCGTTGCTGGAGTTCGAGCACGGGACGCTGCGCACAGAAGTCGAGGAGGTTCGGCTGATGTACGACTACTGCAAACGGGCGCTGGCCTGATGCGCAGGGGCATTTTGATCGCGGTCGTCGCAGAACTGATGGTCAGCAGCGCGTTCGTGAGTGGCCAGTCGCTGCCGCCGTTACGTCCTGGGTACGACCTTGCCTACCTCGGGCCGCCGCTGGCAGATCCGGTCATCCAGCAGGCGAAGGAGACTTACGTGGTGATGGGCTGCGCCTATTGCCACGGCATCGACCTGACGCCACGGGGCGAGGCCGCCGATCTCCGACGCTCGCCGATCGTAGCGGCAGATGTCAACGGCAACCGGATCATCCCCTTGTTGAAAGCTGGTGTTCCGAAGACGCTGAAGCTGTCGCCGATGCCCCAATATTCGGACTTGAGCGATCGGCAGCTTAGCGACCTCGTCCGCTGGATTCACTACGCGCGCCGGCCCGCCGAGTCGCGCCGGCAATAACTCGCGGCTCCGCCAGTCGAGGCCGGTGCTCAGGGCGGGCGGCACTTGATGTTGACGGTCGGATTGGATTAGCGCAAGGAGCACCACTAATGGAAACCCTGCGACTGGCTCGCGCGCTCTTACTTCTTGCCGCGGTTTGGCTCTCGGCGACATCCGCACTCGCCCAGACGCCGCAACCGCGTCCGGCGCCGGCGCGTCCCGCGCTGGCGACGGATCAGGCTTCTACGCCGATCGTCGACAGCGCGCATCCGATCATGCAGATCGATGAAGTCTCGATGAAAGGCGACACGCTCGTGTACGGCGACCCGACGAAACCTGGCGTGTACGTGATGAGAAGACAGATCGCGGCCAATCAGACGACGCGCCCGCATTTCGACAATCAGGACAGGTGGATCACGGTGTTGAAAGGCACGCTCTGGATTGGGAAAGGCGACGTCTATAGCCCGGACAAACTGCTGCCCGTGCGCGAAGGAGGAGTCGCTTACCTTCATGCGAACACGCATTACTTTACGACCACCGGCACGAGCGAGGTGATTCTTCAGATCAATGGCGCGGGTCCGGTCAAGTCGACGCACACCGAAGTCGACGCGAAGGGACAACCGGTTCCCGAAAACGGCCCGTACCCCGTGATCGCGGCTGGAAGCAGACGACCAACGCAGGCCGATCCTGACCTGATCGATCCCGATCAGCAGGACGCGCTGGAGCGCGAGGCGTACGCGAAAAAGCAGGCAGAGGCGAAAGCGAAATAGCAGCAAGCCATCGCCAGTGCGATGGCCGACGTGCCGACGAGAGGCACCGAACAGAGCGATATGAACACCGGAATTCGCGCAGGCATTGCGGCCGCCGCCGCATCCGCCCTCATCGCCTGCGTCGCGCAGGCCCAAACGACGGTTTCCGCGCGCGCGGCATCGCCGCCAGACCTCTCCGGCTTTTGGGAATTGTCTCTGGACAGCCGGAAGGTGCCCTCCGCCGATCTGCTTTCGAGCGTTACGCCGGCGATGATCGAAGACCGTGCCAGACGCGACGCGCACGCACTCCGGTGGTGCAATATCGTCGGCATGCCGGCGCTGATGGACTCGGGACGCCCGCTCGACATTCGTCAGGGCGCCAACGCGATCATCATCGTTCCGGAAATCCAGACGGCTCCGCCGCGCTACCTCTATACGTGGCGCAAGGAGCACATCTCTGACGATGTCTTCGATCCGACGACGTTCGGCGATTCGATCGCGCATTGGGAAGGCGACACGCTGGTAGTCGACACCGTCGGGTTCCATCCCGATCGCGGCATTACCCGAATTCCGGGCGGCGGGTATCGTACTGACACCTCGCATCTCGTCGAGCGCTACCGGCTCGTCGACAACGGAAACGTACTGTCGGTCACGTTCACCTGGACCGATCCGAAGGTATTCCGAACGCCACACTCTTACGAGTTCCGGTACTACAAGCTGTCGCCGAGTTACGAAGCGCGGACGTGGCTCACCTGCGATCCATACAACGAAGAGCGGATGCGATTTCTCGAGGGGGCGGCGACACCAACGCCAGTACGTTGAGGAGCAGGACAATGCGACCCGTTCATCGACTTCTGCGATTCGCGGCGACGGGAGGCATCGTTGCTGGCATGACCGGCGCACTCTTTGCGCAGCAGGCGGGAGCTCCGCAGGAGCGCCGGATCGAAGGCGGATGGGTGCGGACGGATACCGCTGGCTCAGGCAGCTTCGGTGGCCTCGGCGCGTCGCTGCCGCAGGCCCAGCTCACGCCTGAAGGTGCGGCTCGTGGCGGCGCCGGTGGCGCAGGCGGCGCTGGCCCCAATGTCGGACGCGGCGGACTGCCACCTGCAGTCCGGCCGAACGCGGCGGGTGTGCCGTACATTGTGGTGGAACGGCCGTGCGGCGCGAATCCAGCTCGCGGTAACGGCGCAATCTTGCTCAACCCCGACTCCGGCGGCGTGCACATCGTCGAGCACAAGGACGAAGTGATCTTCGCGGGAGAGCGCGGTGGTGTGCGGCACATTTACGTCGACGGCCGACCGCATCCCGTGGCTGGCAACTGGACGCCAACTCCGGCCGGTCACTCTATCGGCCGTTACGAAGGGAACGCGCTGCTCGTCGATACCATCGGCATGACGCCTGGGGCGGTTCCTGGCGGCGGACAGCGGACGCCCGAGACGCGGCTGCGCGAGCGTTTCGACGTGTCGCCCGACGGAAAGAAGCTGACGATCACCTACACCTGGGAAGATTCGAAGATCTACCAGCGCCCGCACACGTACTCGTACGTATTCGATCGGGTGCCGAACGCCTACGCATTCGAGGACTGGTGCGACGCGAGCGATCCGATCGAGAAGCAGAGTATCGTCCCGCCGCCGCAACGGTAGACGCACCAGATCGGCTGGGGTCAGGCAAATCTAGACGATGGAGAGATGAAATGACCTTCCGAACCCTACTGTATTCCGCTGCGCTGACGGGAGTGCTGATCGCCGGCCCCTCGATGTCTGCCCACCACTCGTTCGCACTGTTCGAGATGGACAAGGACGTCACTTACAAGGGCGTTGTGACCGAATACAAGTGGATCAACCCCCACACACACATCACCGTGGACATCAAGCCGGGACCGGGTGTCGATCCCGCGACGGTCGGCACGTGGGATGTCGAGGGCGGTTCCACGAACATCATGGGACGGCAGGGCTGGACGCGGGCCACGTTCAAGCCGGGCGATCCGATCACTCTCGTCGGCCACCCCATGAGGGACGGCTCGAAAGGCATTTCGCTCTTCTATGTCATCCTGCCGGACGGCAAGCGGCTTTATCACGACATCGCGCGCCCGAAAGGCGAAGCGCAGTAGCTGCCGGACTTGAGGGCAATTCTATGAATCCATCGCGCCTGTTCCGGGCGAGCTGCATTGCCCTTATAGCCACTGCCATGTCGTTCGCGATCCGCGGCGACATCATGGGCGACTTCGAGCGTGAGTTCGGGCTGACCGCCACCAACGTCGGGTGGATTTCTGGTGCGGCGTTCTGGGGCTTCGGCCTCTCGATTCTGTTCGGTGGGCCACTCGTCGATGCGCTCGGGATGGCGACGCTGGCCCGGCTGGCCGCGGCTGGGCATCTCCTCGGCACCGCGTTGACGATCTTCGCGCCGAACTTCACGGTCCTGTTCATCGCGACCCTCGTGATCGGGATCGCGAACGGGCTGGTGGAAGCGTTCATCAACCCGCTGATCGCGACAATCTACCAGAACGACAAGACCTCGAAATTCGTGGCGCTGCACGCCTGGTTCCCTGGCGGCATCGTGATCGGCGGGCTGCTCGCGTACGGCTTCACGCAGATAGGGCTCGGCTGGCAGGCGAAGATGCTGCTGCTCGTGCCACCGACGTTGATTTACATATTCATGTTTGCGTCACAGCGATTCCCGGCCACGGAGAGCGCGGCCGCCGGCGTGTCGTTTGGCGACATGTTCGCCGAGATCAGACGGCCACTGTTCCTGCTGATCTGGGTGTGCATGTGGCTGACCGCGGCCACCGAGCTCGGCCCAGGACAGTGGTACGCCAACATCTTCAACGAGGTGATGCACAGCAGCACCCAGGCGGGGATTATTCTCCTGGTGTTCGTGAACGGGATCATGTGGATGATGCGGAACTTCTTCGGCTGGCTTCCGCACCGCGTGGCGCCGCCCCTCCTCATCGCGCTCACGGCGCCGCTCGCCGCCCTCGGCCTGTATCTCTTTGGCAAGGCCGACACGCCGGCCATGTGGTTCGTCGCCGCGACGCTCCTCGCCGTCGGGACCGCATTCTGGTGGCCGACGATGCTCGGCATCACGTCGGAGCGCTTCCCGCGTGGTGGGCCGCTGTTGCTCGCGATCATCGGGGCATCCGGCGCGATTTCGACTGCTCTTGCGGGCCCGGTGATGGGATGGATCAACGATACGTACGGCGCAGACGCGGTGCTCCCCACGTGGGCGCTGCTGCCAGCCGTGCTGACAGGTGTGTTCCTACTGATCCACGTGGCGGACCGGGCTCGTGGTGGGTACCGCATCGAGTCGGTGCAGTTCAACGGCGAACGCGCGCGACTCTGAGCCCCAACGCTTTGGAACCACGGAGGGTAGATAAGGATTCCGTTTCCTGCGACACCAGATGAAAGGCGGAGAAGATGTATTCACGACGTGAATTCAGCAAGGTCACCCTTTCGAGTCTGGCGCTGTCGCTGATGCCGGTCGCGGCGCGGCCGGCCGTGGCACTCGATGTACGTGGTGTCAAGATCGGGCTGATCACCGGCTCGCTCAATCCACTGCCTGAGAACACGGGCCGCGATCCGATCGACGTCATCATCGAGCAGTGCAAGGCGCTGGGGAGCACTGACGTCGAGCTCGTCTCGGTGTTCCTGCAAGGGCAGCCGCAGGTGGTGAACGGTGGCCGCTTCGGCCAGGCGCCGGCCGAACGCACGCCCGACTACCTGCGCACGCGCCAGCAGTTGCGTGAGTGGCGCATCGCGCAGCCCCTCGATCGCTTCCGCGACGTGCGATCGAAGTTCGATGCGGCCGGTCTCAACCTCTTCTCGTACGTCCAGACGATCGACGACGACATGAGCGATCCCGAGATCGACGCGATGTTCCGCCAGATGCAGGCATTGAAGGTCCCGATATTCACGACCAACCAGACGCGCGTTGGAATGGGGCCGCGCATTGTGCCGTTTGCGGAGAAATACAAAATCAAGCCGTCGTGGCATCCACATGCGCAGGTGCAGGACCCCAACGAGGTCGCGACGCCCGAGAGTATGGAGAAGCTGCTGGCGATGTCGAAGGAGTTCGTCATCAACCTCGACATCGGTCACTACACCGCCGGCAACAACGATGCGGTGGCATTCCTGCGTAAGCATCACGAGCGCATCACGCATCTACACGTGAAAGATCGCAAGCGCAATGATGGCCCAAACGTGCAGCTCGGCACCGGCGATACGCCGATCAAAGAGTGTGCAACGCTCATCCGCGACAATCGCTGGCCGATCATGCTGATCCTCGAGCGGGAGTACCGCGATGCGCCAGGGACAGCCGTCGAGCAGACGCGCTGGCAGCTCGACTATCTAAAGAAGCTCCTGGATACGTGATGCCAGCACTACGGATTCGGCAACCTGCCGGACGCTGGGATGTGGGGCAACACTCAATACTGGCGGCCACTGATTCGTCATGGCCAGGAGGACACATGGTGACTCGGCGCGAATTCGGCGCGGTCATCCTCACAGCACCGCTCGCCGGCGCAGTCGCGGCCGCCGCACAGGCCCGCTCCAGCGTGCCGCGGTTTGCGTCGCGCTTTGCCGGCCTCCGCATCGGCGCGCAGACCTACTGCTACCGATCATTACGAGACACGACACAGCCCTGGTCAGCGCAGCGCGTCGATCAGCTAATGGATGCTGTGACGACCGCGATGGCGCGCAACCGTATCGATCTTGCGGAGTTCTGGATCGCGCTTGTGGAACCGCCGGGCGGGCCGGGGCGCGGTCCAACTGATCCCGCTGCCCGCGAGGCGCTGCGAAACTGGCGCAAATCGCGTCCCCTTGACGTTTTCGAGCGTGCGCGACAGCGCTTCGCCGACGTCGGGATCGAGATCTACTCGTGTATGTACAACTTCGCGGACGACCTCACCGACGATGAGGTCGAGTTCGCGTTCGACGTCGCGCGCACGCTTCGCACCAACGTCATCTCCGCGAACTGCACGAAGGCGTCCATTCAACGGGCGGCCAGCTTCGCCGATCGGCACAAGGTGTTCGTGGCAGCACACAGCGAGAACGCGTCGTTCGATCGCAATCCGGACGGTATGGTCTACGAGAAGAACCTCATCGCCGCGCTGTCGCATTCGCCCTTCATCAAGGTGACGCTCGATACGGGCCACTTCACCGCGTTCGGCGGCGACGCCATAGCATTTGTCGGCCAGTACCACGACCGCGTGGCGAACCTTCATCTCAAAGATCGCCTTCGGCGAGCGGAGGATCGCAACGACGAGAACACCACGGAGTGGGGAAAGGGCGACGCTCCGATCACCGGCGTGCTCCGCCTGATGCGGGATCAGAAGTACACGTTTCCGGCGTGCATCGAATACGAGTATGCAGGGAAAGGGACCGCGGTCGAGGAGGTACAGCGTTGTCTCGACTACGCGAAGGCGGCGTTGGCCTAAAGGCGCACTCATGTCCAGATATGTAGCTGCGAGCGCACTGTTCGCGGCATTGATATTCAGTGCGATCGTGCTGGCGCAGGCGCCGTCGGGGGGAGGCGTGGCGCAGAGCGGTGCTCCGGCCGCTGGGCAGGGAGGACGCGGCGGCCTGGTTGCATACCCGCCGCGCCCACCGGGCGATGCCGCGACTATTGAGCGCGGCAACACGCTATTTGCCCTCAACTGCAGGTTTTGCCACGGGTCCGATGCGCGCGGTGGCGACGGTGGCGGACCGAACCTGCTGCGGTCAAGCACGGTGCTCGACGACCAGAAAGGCGAGCTGATCGCTGCGGTTGTGCAAAAGGGGCGCGGCGCGATGGCGTCGCTGCCGCTGACAATGGAGCAGATTCAGGATATCGCGGCGTTCCTGCACAGCATTCCGGTGAGCAGTCGGACCGGTCCCGCGACTTTGAACATCCTCGTGGGTGACGTGAAGAAGGGCGAAGCGTACGTCGCCCAGACGTGTGCCAGGTGTCATACGCCTGCCGCTTTGCAAACCTTCGCTGACAAGCTCGACGATCCGAGGATGCTCCAACAGATGTGGATGATGCCCGGCAGCGGGGGACGCGGGTTCGCGCCCAGCACTGCGCCCATTCCACGCCCGCCGATTACCGGGCAGGTGACGATGCCCTCCGGCGAACGTGTGGAAGGACGGGTGGATTACATTGACGACTTCACCGTGACGTTGCTGCTCGCCGATGGCCAGCGCCGGACGATCAAAACCTTCGGAACGACGTCTCGCGTCGAGCTGAGCGATCCTCTCCAGGCGCACAAGGAGCTGCTGCCGATCTACAGCGACAGCGACATTCACAACGTCACGGCGTATTTGGCGTCCCTGAGGGAGCGGCGATGAGATACCTGCTGCTTGCGGCGGTCCTCCTGACCGCGACACTCGCGGTGAACGCGCAGAGCGGGACCGACCGGGGGCTCTTGAACAAACCGCTCGGTGAGTCATGGCCCACCTACAACGGTGATTACTCTGGCAGGCGCTACAGCACACTAGCGCAGATCAACCAGTCCAACGTGAAGAACCTGACGCTGGCGTGGACTCGTCGGCTGACCAACGGCAGCAGCTCGTTTCCTGTCCCGCTGATCGTGGGTGGTGTGGGCGACATCACGTGGAACGGTGCGACGCAAGTCAAGGGATCGATCCTCCAGGTCGATGGTGTGTTGTATGTGACAACGCCTGACAATACCTGGGCGATCGACGGTCGAACCGGCCGCGAGAACTGGCACTACGTCTGGAAGACGCGCGGTGGCACGCACATTGGGAACCGTGGCGTGGGGATGTGGAACACGTCTCTG
>Ga0111538_10004073_pt1 | contig 20377 bp, 16 predicted proteins | sample SoiMethybrSBSTD1_FD_79669 | JGI IMG/M metagenome (GOLD analysis project Ga0111538, IMG submission 79669) | Bulk soil microbial communities from a Populus tree surrounding site in Tennessee, USA - Soil MetaG P. TD hybrid SBSTD1 (version 2)... | ecosystem: Environmental > Terrestrial > Soil >... | reverse complement strand
TGCCGATTGAGATCGCTGGTCGCAATCGAATCATGCGGAAGATGATTATGGACGCGATTCGCAACGACCCGGCCTGGCAGAACGGTGAATACAAAACTCAGCCAATACAGGGGATGACCGCCGCTCAGAATATTCTGCTACTAATGGGAAGCGCTCCGTTGCAGTGGCACAAACAGGCGCCGACTCGTGATGCCGCTGATAAGTTCTACGAGGAGCGTGTGAAGAATGGAGTGGTGCGAAGCGATGCGAACGACATGCTTTATTATTTCGACTCGTCGCGTGAATACAACCCGTCTCCAATGCTCGAGAAGATCAAAGCACCATTGATCGCAATTAACTCCGCTGACGATCTGATCAACCCGCCGGAGTTGGGAGTGATGGAACGGGAGATAAAACGCGTGAAGAACGGTCGCTACGTGCTGTTACCGATTACGGATGAAACTCGCGGGCATGGTACGCATACCGTCGCTTCAATCTGGCAGAGCTATCTCAAGGAATTGCTGGAAACCTCGAATTCTAATAGCGACCGATAGGCAAGAGCGATGGTTCTGAGCTTACTCATTCTTTCGTTTTTACTCCCGCCTCTCTCTTTCAATTCGCCACAGGACGCAACATTGGGCCAACGTTATGAGGCTGCACAGGAGTTAGTGCGGACAGGCAAACTTGCTGAGGCAGAGACTGAACTTAAGGCAATTCTGGCTGCGCAATACCGCAGACTTATGAAAACTTATGGAGCGCTAAGAAATCGTGAATCAGCGCTCGAGGCAGCCGGGGCGGCTGCGAATTATCAATCAACGGACAGCGATTTTCTGGTTGAATTGGCCATGGCTTATCTGGAGGCAGCGCAGTTTGATAAAGCTCTCGACCCTCTCCTCAAAGCTGCCCAGCTCCAACCAAACAATACAGACGTCCACAGGACTTTAGGCAAAACCTATTTTGCTCTGGGCGATTACGAGAAATCTGCAAGAGCGCTCGAAGTAGCCGTGAAGCTTTCGCCGAAAGACTTCAACACTAGTTTCACTCTCGCAATTACGTATCTACAGCAACGCCAGTTTACTGCCGCAAGGCGGGTTTTTGATTCGATGATTGCCGAGTTTGGTGAGCAGCCCCAGATTCACATTGCTATCGGCAGAGCATTTCGTGAAGCCGGCCGTCTAACTGAAGCAATCGAAGAGTTCAAAAGAGCCATCGCTTTGAATTCACAGTTTCCGGGCGCTCACTACAATCTGGGCTTAGCATATCTCTGGAACGAAGGCGGCTCTGCAGTAACTAATGCTGAGGAAGAGTTCAAGATTGAGTTAGTTGCAAATCCTAACGACTTCTTCAGCAACTACTATCTCGGAATTACATGCATCTTTCAAAGAAGGTGGGAACCGGCAATTGACTTCTTGACGACAGCCTCTCGAATTCAGCCGAACAATCCCGATCCTTATTTCCAATTGGGCCAGGTTTATCAGGAATTACAGAAGCACGATCAGGCAATAAACGTGCTCAGGAAAGCTATTGACCTGAATCCGAATCTCGCTCACAACAAGTTCCAGGTCACGACTGCACATTACCGGCTCGCAACGTCTCTTCTCCAGACAGGGCAAACCGAAGCGGGTCGGAAAGAGTTGCAACTGGCATCTGAGCTGAAGGCCCGCGCGTTCGAGATGACGCAAAGGCTTAGTGCCGGGCAATCGACAATGGGTGCATCCAGGCTACCGGATGAAAGCGATCAGATGTCTCATGCGCGTTCATTACCCGGCGCAACCGAGACCGAGACTTCTTTGGACCAAAAGACCCGGTCAGAGCTCGAGGCAAACGAAGCGTATTTAACAAAGATCATTTCAGCTCTTCATAACAGTCTGGGACTTGTGCAGGCAGGACGGCAGAACCTTGCCGGCGCCGCAGTTGAATTCCGCCTCGCTAAAAGGTGGAACCCTCACCAGGCTGGTTTAGACTACAATCTCGGGCTGGCGTACTTTCGCGCAGAGTTGTACCGCGAAGCATTGGCACCGCTCGAGAGTGAGATCAAATCCAACCCAACAAACACCCAGGCGAGATGGCTATTAGGGCTCAGCTACTTCAACACTCGAGAATATTCAAAAGCTGCCGATCTGTTGCAGGATGTTCTGTCGTCCGGCTCCACGAACGTAGAACTCTGGTACGCACTTTCGTCATCACTAATCAAGCAACAAAAAATCGATGCCGCTCAGCAAGCAATTGAGCAAATGACTGTGTTGACCGGTCCAACGCCTCGCCTCCACGCCTTGCGAGGTCAACTACAGTATGCAACCGGGAATATCGAGGGCGCAATTTCCAATCTGGAAATGGCAGTGAAGCTCGAGCCTGATAACGCAGATTTTCATTATGAGCTGGGTTGCGCTTATACCGCTGCCGGACGACGCGAGGAAGCTAAACGCGAAAACGATACGTTCAATCGACTCAAAAAGCCTCAGTAAACCATCCACAGATTACACAGATTCTATTTAATCAATCTGTGTAATCTGTGGATAAGAAAACGAGGAAATCTAACTTGCTAACCCTACTGGCTGCATTTTTGGTAGCCTCAGTTCAGTTCAACGACATAACCGTCCAATCCGGTATCACCTTCAAACACGCGCTGTCGGCGGAAAAGAAGTACATCGCCGAATCGATGAGTGGCGGCGTAGCGCTTTTCGATTATGACAATGACGGCTATCTGGATATCTTCTTCGTCAATTCACTCACCGTTGAGTTGCTTAAGGCGAACAAGAAAACCGGCAGCGTGCTATATCGCAACAACCGCGATGGAACGTTTTCCGATGTAACGGACAAAGCAAGAGTGGGCGATGTTGGTTGGGGTATGGGCTGTGCGGTCGGCGACTTCAATAATGACGGTTTTGATGATCTCTATGTCACGAGTATCGGTCCCGATCATCTGTTCAAAAACAACGGGAATGGCACGTTCACCGACGTTACACAGAAAGCCGGGGTAAGCGATCCGCGCTTCTCCACGGGAGCTGCTTTTCTCGATTACGACAATGACGGCAGACTCGACCTTTTCGTCACAAACTACGTGGACTTCAACATAAATAACTTACCAACTTTTGGCGAGGGTCCGACCTGTCAATTCAAAGGCGTTCCCGTGCAGTGCGGACCACGAGGATTACCCGGAGCGGGTGATTCCCTCTTTCATAACAACGGTGACGGAACGTTCACCGACGTTTCGAAAAAGGCAGGCGTCGCGGACTCGCGGGGTTATTACGGATTGGACGTTGTGGGCAGTGACTTCGACGGTGATGGATGGATCGATATTTTCGTGGCCAACGACTCTACACCTAATTTCCTCTATCACAATAATGGAAACGGCACCTTCAGCGAAATCGGATTTGAGTCGGGCACTGCACTCGACAAAAATGGCAACGAGCAGGGATGCATGGGAGTCACGTTAGGCGATTACGACCATGACGGGCTGCTGGACATGTTCATAACCAACTTTGACGATGAATACAACGTGCTCTATCGCAATGCTGGGCGAGGTTCATTCGTTGATGTTTCCTACGAATCGGGAGTGGCAATGATTAGTCTCCCTTACGTAGGTTGGGGGACAAAGTTTTTCGACTTCGATAACGATGGCTGGCTTGATCTCTTCGTTGCTAATGGACATGCTTACCCGCAGCGAGACCGCTATCGTCAGCGCAAGCTTTTGTATAGAAACAACCGTGACGGAAGCTTTTCAGAGGTTGCGGCTCAATTTGGTAGCGCGCTGATGGAAGAGCGCGCGAGCCGCGGAACTGCGTTCGGTGACATCGACAATGACGGCGATGTTGATATCGTCGTAAACGACCTCGACAGTGCCCCACAGTTATTGCGGAACGACGGCGGAAACAAGAACAACTGGATCATAGTTAAAACGATCGGCACCAAGAGCAACCGCAATGGTATTGGTGCGAGGGTGAAGGTCGTCTCCGGAGATCTCATTCAGCTTGAGGAAGTGCGAAGTGGCGGCAGTTATATTTCGCAGAATGATTTAAAGCTGCATTTCGGGCTGGAGAAGCATACGCGTGTGGATCTCATTCAGGTGCGCTGGCCGAGCGGCGCTGTCGATACTGTAACCAACGTACCGGTAAACAAGGTCGTGACAGTTAAAGAAGGCAAAGGGTTGGTAGCGCCCTAGTTTGCGGCTCTCTTATCCGCAGATTACACAGATTGCTTAATGGAATCTGTGTAATCTGTGGATAGAGCGCTTCCAGATAATTCGCCGGATGCGCCGCTTTTCATAAACATTATCGAACTCTTTAATCTCAATAAACTGATTCGGCAGCACGTTATTGAACACCTGCCGCGTGCCGCTGGTGGGCCAGGTTACTTCTATGGAAGCAATTCGTGTTGCTTTGCCAATACCAATGTGCTGCATCAACGGTGACGCACCAAACGACCCTCCACTTGAGACTTCGCGATATCTGATTCCAGTTTCCGCGCCAGGTCCCTTGACCGTTAATTTGATCTTAGCTCCGATTGCAGAGCGATTCGTCTTGAATCCGACGAGTTTGATAGCAATCCAATTGTTAGCCTGACCCGGATTCTCAAAAAGGACACTGTTGTACTTGTCGCCGGGTACAGCTCCACCCAGGTTTTCGAATATGTCTTCGTCTCCATCATTATCGAGATCGGCGAACGATACGCCGTGGCCTTTCTGGAGATGGCCAGTCCCACTCGATGAACTTATCTCCACGAAAGATCTGCCGCTTTGATTACGGTACAGCAGGTTTGGCATTAGAGCTGTATACGTTGGTGCGCCGGTACCAAGATAGAAATCGAGAAAACCGTCATTGTCGAGATCACCGAAGTTCGCTCCCATTGCCGCCACGCTGCGGTCAAGACCCGTTTCCTGGGTCACATCCGCAAACCTGCCATTTCCGATATTACGGTAGAGTTTCATCGAATCGCCCTGTCGTGCCAGTCCAAGATAGGGCCTGACCCACTCCCCGTTTGCAAAGAAATAGCTGGCGACGAACAAGTCAAGTTTTCCGTCATTGTCGTAATCCCAAAACCATGTTGGAAAGCTCCACTGCGGTTTCTCAACCCCAAGCTGCGCAGCAATCTGTTCGAACGTGCCATCACGTTTGTTGTGATAGAGAAAGTTGTCGGTACCGTAATTGGAGACGTACAGGTCAGGATATCCATCGTCGTCGTAATCTCCCCATGCGACAGCTTTCGTAAACGCGACCTGGTTTACACCCGCGCGCGCGGAAACATCTTCAAAGGTGCCATTACCCTTGTTTCGGAAAAGTTGGCTCGGTGTGCGCTCGTGTCCGATGAAGAGATCCAGCCAACCGTCATTATCGAAGTCGGCCCACGCCGCAGAATGTGTTGCATGATCGATGCTCAAGAGTCCCGCCTCGAGCGTTACATCGGAGAAGGTGCCGTCCCTGTTGTTGCGTAACAACGAATTGCGCATCGGCCACTCCCACCCACCACGCATCACAAAAATGTCGAGCCAACCGTCGTTGTTATAATCGGTTTGCACGGAGTTTATCCCGCCGAGTTGCTCGGCCAGGTGCGAGCGCGTGGACACATCCGAGAACGTACCGTCTCCATTGTTGCGGAAGGCGCGCATTGGCTGGCATGGATCAAAGCTAGTCTCCACGACGTCGAGAAATCCATCATTATCGAAGTCGTCGACAATCGAACCTCCTGCCGCGCCCAGCGTGTCGAGCCCGAGTGAGGGGGCGATGTCCACAAACCTTCCGATATTCTCTTTCGATTCGAAAGCTGCCGGAGGGATCAGATAGGCCTTGGGAACTTTGTCGGGATATTCGCCAAGCGTCTGGTACGTCACATTAAGAAGCCAGCGGACCTCCAAATTTGAGGGTTCCCTTTCAAGATAACGCTTGAAATATTCGATTGCGCGCTCCGAACCGGATCTCAACCTATGCCGCGCCGCGGCAGTCAGCGGAAAGATGCAGACATCAGCATTGCGATTAGTGACACAGTTCTCGACCTCACCACGTCGCATGTGGGCTATGCCGAGGGCAGCCAGATCGATGTTCATCATCGTGGCAAAGTCTGCGCTTCTAGTCGAATTTGCTTCCCCGATACGCAAAGCCTCTTCAAAATGTGCAATCGCGTTGGTTGTATCTCCTTTGTAGAGGTAAACAGTTGCCGAGGCATTGTGGAGGCGAATCGCCTTAGGTGGATCGACTGATTCACTGACTCTTTGCAATGCCATCTCGATGGTGCGCGAAGCTTCATCAAGCGAAGCACGCCGAATTTCGCACAGGCTTTCGAGTTTGGTTCGTTCGGCTGGTAGCGTCGCAAAGCTGTCGATTAGACCAAAACCAGAAAAGTCCGGGAAACTGATAGGGTCCTGAAACTGCGCGGGAGGTTGCATTTGGCCCAAGCCCATCGACGCACACACGACGAGGGACAGCAAAAGTATTGGTAGGAGAACGAACCGTTTCACTTAGTTTTTACTGGATCAGGCCGCGAGCTTTCTGTTAGGTAGTGGGGTAACGGTGTGTTGCCTGAAGCTGGTCCCGGAGGGACCGGATGTTTATAGCTACGCCAACAAATAATAAATTACGGATCCGGCGGAGCCGAATGTTGCTGCCGCCTTACACATGGCGCTCCGCTGGAGCGCGAATCCAATAGGGTGGAGTGCTATAAACATCTGGCCCCACTGGGCCAGATCCCGCCGACCAACACACTATTACCCCAGCACGTTCGGTTACGTCTCAGATTCTCAACTAATGAAACTCGGCAGGTCAAGCATTTGGATCCATTTTGGGGGAAGATGCTCAGCAGGCAATCGGTTTCGGTTGGATTTCCCTCACAGGATTACCACCATCGTTCCTTCCGGGATTTGATCGTAAAGCTTTTGAATGTCGTAAATGTGCATCACGACGCAGCCCCAGGAAAGATGACGCGGGCCGTTGTTGTCCCACTCTTTGATCCAGCCGTGAAAACCAATGCCCCCGCCGAGCTTCGTGGTTTGGAGTGTGGCGGCCCGGTTTTCCCAGGCTGCCGTGATGGCGCCTTGCTGCTGTCGCGAGATCATCTGCTCGGTTGCGGCTCGGTCTGCGTCGTATTTGTTTGGGTAGTTAATCTTGATCCAGTGCCCGCCGTAATACCCACCGTACGGTCCGTCGAAACTGCCGCGATGTTTTTGAATCACGAAGTACATGCCCTTCGGAGTCTTGTTGTCTCCTTCGACGAGCTTCTGGCCCTTACCTTGACCGAAACTTACCTCGTACTCCTGATTCAAGACACCCGCCTGGTAGAACCTCGCTTTGTAACCTTCCTGGTCTACGACGATCAGCTTTGCTTCTTTCTGTGGCACGAAGAGTTTGCGATGGTCGTTAATGAACGCGCTGGGCGCCGCATAATGTTCCTTGACCCACGCTTCGTTCTTCCCGTTTGACGACGGCCAGTAAGTTGGCGACAAGGTGTCGTCCCAACGCAGTTCCAGGTGCAGGTGCGGAGAGTAGAGTTTGTCGGGATCCTGGCCGATAGTTGCGATTACCTGACGGCGCTGCACGACGGCGCCTTCGTTAACCTTGATCTCATTTAGGTGAGCGTAGAGTGAAATGATCTTGCGGTGTTCGTGGTTTTCATAGAAGTGATGTTCGATGGTTATGACATTGCCCCACAAGCGGCCACAGTTTTGAGCAAACGTGACGCGGCCATTCGCGACGGCATGAACGTCCTGGCCCAGATCGGTGTTACCGCCGCCGTTGCCATTCCAGTCCTCGCCGGTGTGAATTCCGAGCTGATAGTTTTCTGCAAAGTGAGTGTCGATGCGCCAGCCTTCATATTCGATCCCGGTCGCGATGTCCTTGTATAGACCTCTGGCGTTAGCGTCGCCCACGGCAAAATCGAACCCGTCAGCCGGCGGAATGTCACTTTTCATGTAGGCTTCGAAGACATTCGGCGAAGTTCGCGGCCGCGGTGATGGGTTACTCCGGGCGGGCCGTTGGCACGCTTGAACGCAGACAATGACGAGAATCAAAACGGCCGGGGAGAAATGTTTGAATCTCGTCCCGCGTAAAACATTCCTTCCAGCCATTTCAGTATTCGTCATTCCCAAACGCTCCTAATGCCAGGGTGGTGCTGGCCCAAGTCGCTCCATTATTCAGCTAGGTTGATCTTCTTTCAAATAAGAGGTGCGCAAGTGCCAGACATGCGGCGGCGACGATAAGCCAGTAGAGCCTATACGCCAGTGTTGTTGCGCTCGTCAGATCCTGGTACTTCCAAAGCTGATAAAGCAGCGGGTTGTAGAACCATTGGTTATGACCAGCGCTGTATAAATAGAAGAGTCCGGCGGCTATGCCGACGACCACCACATACGCTACATACTTATTCCTTAGTAACACATTCAACGCGACAACGAATGCGGTCATAAAGAGGATGCCAGGCACGAGCACTACCCCGTAGACCATCATGTAAGCCGAGATACCAACAGGCGTATGCCCTCTTATAAGTTGAACGAGGATTGCAATAAGACCAACTGCAGTGAGCAGAAAAAACATCAACAGAATCGTGGCGAGGAACTTTGAGAGCAGTAAGACAGTATTCGTGACAGGCGTGGACCATATGACCGGTTCGATCTTCACTTCTCTATCGCGATGCATTGCTTCGCCCGTATAAAAGACCGAAATCCCAATCAGAAATAGCAATAACAATTTTGCGGTGTTAGTTGCATAAGCGGCCGACTGGGAGACGTCCGGATGAATGTTATAGAAGGCTACTTCAAAAATAGAGAGGAAGATAGCGAGGGGCATTACCACTACAAGACTTCGTTCTGCGAAAAGCAGGCGGAACTCAACGCCCACGGCGGCGATTAGTTTATACAAGGTGGTCCGAATTCCTTCGTTCACCGTGACGACTTCAGGAACAGCGACTGGACTGCCGGGCGCTTCAGGCCTTGCGAATTCATCGAGGCGCATCGCCGGATCCGGGTAATAGACGCCTTGGGCTGCGGTGGAAAGGTTGAGGACTGAAAGGTGTTCTTTCGTTCCGGACCGCTCCGTGGTCGTGAAAAACTTATAGAGAATCGTCAGACAAATCGCCGTCAGTAAAATCATCACGAGGCGATTGACGATCAGGTCGGTGTCGTAAACAACGACGAGTTGATTCAGCAACTCAGGAGCATTACGCCTGATCACGTTTGGTCCGAAGGCTTCACCGTTGTGCCCACGGTTCATAACCAGTGGGTCAAGGGCGAGTTTCCATCGCCATGGCAAGCTGCTCAATAGAATCGTCTGATAGGCAATGTAGATTGGATAAAATGCAATTCCCAGCCCGTACACGATCTTGGCGTTTCGCGTAAGTGTGCCGACGGTAAAGTAAACCGCGGCCAAAAACATGTGGGAGATGGCCACGAATACCAGAAAGTGCTTGGGATAAGCCAGGAACTTGGTTTCCTGTAGAGTAGTCACCCCCTGTTTAGGAACCCACTGAAGCACAAACAGAGTGACGACGAACGCCGACTGACAACATGCCAGCACAAAGAAGTTGCCGAAGAATTTTCCCAGCAGATATTCAGCGCGGCTTACAGGTTTGGAAAAAATGAGCGGGTCGATACCCTCACGAAAGTCCCTGATCGACGGATCAGCCATCATCAGCGCCGTATACAGAGGCAAGAACAAAAAGGAGTAGGGTGGCAGAACGCCGGCGATGTAGAGATCGCTGTTGTGGGCCACGCCTCGCCCGACTGCTGGTCCCCAACCCCACCAGAGCACGGCATTACCTGCACACAGAGCTGCCACCAAATAAGGCGCGACGCGCTTGGAATTGAGCAGCACTTCGTTATAAGCAATCGCTGCAAAAGCGCGCAGTGAATTTGTCGTGGCCATTCAGATCTCATTCACGACTATGAAGTAATGGTCTTCAAGCGTGGGAGTTGCGGCGGTAAAAGGTTCGGCGGGCCTTCCATTTTCGGAAAGCATGCGAACACGCGTACGTCCCCCGGCAATCTGCTTCGAAATGATTTTCCCGCTCGCTTTTGGATCCGCGACTTGTTCTCGGGGGAGCGTAGCCTCCCAAATGCGACCCTCGAGTCGTGCAAGAGCAGTTTCCGGTGAAGTCGCGGCGAGAATCTCACCACTGCGGATCACCGCGAAGCTACTGCACAGAGTCGAGACGTCCGAAACGATATGCGTTGAGAGCAGTATGACCGTGTTCTGTCCGATACTCTCCGCGAGCAGATTATGAAGCCGCGTGCGTTCCTCAGGATCCAAACCTGCCGTAGGCTCATCAACGATGAGGAGTTCGGGATTACCGATCAACGCCTGAGCGATTCCCACGCGCTGTCGCATACCGCCGGAAAATCCGCCGAGACGCCGGTTACGCTCGGCGAATAGATTGACTTTCTCGAGTAGCGCATCAACAAGCGAACGCCTTTCCTTTTTGTCCGCAACGCCTTTTAGCTTTGCAAAGTAGTCGAGCATTTGCGCTGCGGTAAGCGTTGGATACAAACCGAACTCCTGCGGCAAATAGCCAAGCATCTTTCTGGTCGCGGCCTTCTGGTTAATGAGATCAAGCCCATTCATTTCCGCCGTGCCGCTGTCAGGCTCCAGCAGCGTCGCCAGAATTTTCATCAAAGTGGTCTTGCCGGCGCCATTGGGTCCCAGCAAACCGAACATGCCTGGTTGGATCTCCAGGTTGATTCCCTTGAGCGCTTGCACACCACTCGAGTAGGTCTTTATCAAGTTTTTGATGACGAGCATTCAGGAATCTCTTAGGCGAGCGCCGACGTCAGGAGTGTCAGTAAGGAATGTTCGGTTCGTTCGAGGAAGGAAAGACCATGGGCTTAATCCGCGCACATAAAGTAATAGCCGGCCCGAGACGGCGATCATGATTAACGTTCCACCAATGCGCGCGACTCTGTAATCGGAGCTTAGGGTTTGTATTGCCAGGCCAGTGAGTGCAATTAGAATTGAAGAGATCTTGAGAACGCGTCGAAAAAGACTGTTCCTCCTGCGGATGTCCACACACTGCTTCTTAAATCGTTCGAGATTTCCGAAGCGCTGCAAGGCTGCGGCCTTAGCGCGTGCATCCGACATTCCCTGTTGAGCATATGTACGCTCGAGCATTTCAATATGAAATTGCAACTCCTCCTCAACCTCAAACGCGGTTTTTTTGCGGTTAGGATGCACAAGTAAGTTGGGTAATGCGATTCTCATCGTTAGGTAGCCTGCAAGACCTTGGTAATTGCTTTAGAGATGCGGCTCCAGTTGGCGCGTTCGGCTTCGAGCTTTCTTTTTCCCGTGCTGGTGAGCCTATAAAACTTGGCTCGCCGATTATTCTCTGACAGTCCCCACTCCGACTTTATCCAGCCGCGCTCCTCCATCCGATAGAGCGCCGGATAGAGCGAACCATCCTCTACTTTCAGTAATTCCTCAGCCGCTTCGTGTATTCGCTGGACAATGCCGTAGCCGTGCATAGATTCACGGGCCAGAGTGTTCAGGATCAACAACTCCAGCGTACCTTGCATCAAGTCCGTGCGCTCATGTGCCATAAGAGAACTTCCCTAGACGGTCTGGGACAAAGACTAGCGAAGACTTCCCTAGACTGTCAAGGGGGAAGTTGCCTGACATTGAAATTGTAGCGTAGCCTGTACCTCAAAAACCTACGCTGATGTTTGACGAAGCGAACACACACAATCGATGACGATTATCCCCGGACTCGCGCTGAACGGCCTGATACTGCTTGCAGGCATTGCGTGGATTTGCGCGTTTGGCTGGCTCGTCTTCGCGGCCGTAGCACTGTATGAACTGGCGCGGCGCAAACCGCTATTTCTCCCAGCCCAGTCTCAGCAAACGATGAATGCGCCGCTCGTTTCCGTCCTGATTCCCTCGCGCAATGAAGCTGAGCGCATTTTGGCCCAGTCGGTCCTTTCCGTTCTCGCACAAGATTACGAGCAACTGGAAGTGATCGTTGTTAACGACCGTTCCACGGATGCGACGGAGTCGATTTTGCGCTCAATTGCGGAGACGGATAAACGCCTCAGGGTCATAAATGGCGTCGAGCCGCCGGCCGGATGGCTCGGCAAACCCTATGCATTGCAACAAGCCCTGGAGGCTTCGCGCGGGCAGTGGATATTAACAGTTGACGCGGACATGGTCCTTGAGAAAGCGGCTGTTGGTGTTGCGATCAGCCGGGCACTCGCGGCCGAGTACGACGTTTTGACGTTGACGCCGCACTTCGAGACCAAGAGTTTTTGGGAACGCGTCTTCACGCCAGCCTGGTTGTTGGTTCTGTTCGTATCTTATCCGTTTGCAAACTTCGCCAATCCGAAGATGAAACCGACGGTCGCGTTTGGCGCGTTCATGTTAATACGTCGCGAGACGCTCGCGCGCGTTGGAGAATTCGGCGCAGTGCGAGCCGAAGTCCTCGAAGACGTGCGACTCGCCGAGATCATAAAGAGTTCGGGAGCGCGTTTTCACATCGGCCATGCTTGGAATCTGGCCCGGACGAGAATGCACTACAATTTTCGTGAAATATGGGATTACCTCTCGCGATGCATGTTTGCTGGCGTGCGGTATTCGTTTCTCTTGAGCTTGCTGTATATCCTGACGGGTTACGCGTTCGTTGTTGCGCCGCCGCTGATCGTGGCGCTGTGCGTGTTGATGTTCGGAACGGGCTGGTCTAATGAATGGTCAGGTGTGCTACTGGTTCCTTGTCTTACGATCTGGGGAATCCAGGTTGCCGCTTTATTTCTTATTTGCAAAAAGTGTGATGTCCCCTGGCGCTATGCGTTATCGACTCCACTTGGTCTATCTTTGTTTTACACCGCACTTTTGGTTTCGACGGTCAAAATTTTCCTGGGCAAAGGAGTGACGTGGAAGGATCGTAGTGTTTATGACGCTGCCACTCAAAAGTCGGACTCCACGCTTGGATCGGGTCAGCCCTGACTCAGCCGCAGTTGCTGCTTCTTCTTCCTTTGCACTAAGACAACGATCAGTCCGGCGGCGAAGATGACGAAAGAGATTGTCAGCACGATCGCTCCGGGAATTATGCCGAGCAACGCTTCGTCCCAACTCGTGCGACCATCAGTCACCACCGGCAGTAACAGCGAGATGAAAAGGACCGCGCCCCCGAGCAGAACGCCGAGGATCCCGACGATCATTATGATTTTACCAATCATAGATTTCCTTTCGAGAACATCTTTTTGAACTTCACAATTTGATTCGGCTGCAAATCTACCATCAGACCTGCAACACGGTCACCTTGTTTTGTATTCTTGATGGTGATGCGGTTGTGTGCCTCCAAGGAGGCGCACAGTTTGATGAAACCATCTCAAAAACGCTGCCGTACTATCCTCGACTAAAGCAGATCACCAACGAGCTGATCCGCAATTCTGAATTTTCCAAAAATTTAGTTGAAGACACTACGAGGACCGTCACTATGATCCGAACCTTTGTCCTGTTGCTACTAACCGTTCCCTCAGTAATGGGCCAGGCCACCTTTCACGGTGACGCAGCTCGCACCGGAGTTTATCCTGAAGCCGGGCCAACCCGACTAAGCGGAACAAAGTGGACCTTCAAGACTGACGGCCCAATCATTGGCTCTCCGGCAATCGCCGGCGGTGTGGTCTATGTCGGCAGCATTGACGGAAATCTGTACGCAGTAGACCAGGAGTCCGGAAAGCAGAAGTGGAAGTTCAAAACATTCGCTTCGCGACAGGTTACTTCGTCACCAACGATCGCCAATGGTCTGGTCTATTTTGGCGGCTTCGATGGAATTCTTTACGCCCTCGATGCACAAACGGGCACGGTGAAATGGACCTTTGTAGCCGAGTATGAACGACGATTCGAAGGCAAACGGCTTCATGGCTATCCATCCGGCTTCCAAACCATTCCCGATTCATGGGACATCTACACATCTTCGCCGGCGATCTACAACGGACGAATTTATATCGGCAGTGGCGACGGTAATGTTTACTGCGTTGATGCCCTCACTGGAATTCTGCAATGGAAGTTTGCAACTGGTGACATCGTCCATGCTTCACCCGCAATTGCGAACAATACAGTCTACATCGGTAGTTGGGACAGCTATCTCTACGCGCTTGACGCAGAGACGGGCCAGGAGAAATGGCGCTTCAAAACGGGTGAAGATACGTACATCCGCAATCAACAAGGCTTTCAATCTTCGCCGGCGATCGCCGATGGAACTGTTTATGTTGGTTGTCGAGATGGACATCTTTATGCAGTCGATGCAGCAACGGGTCGTAAACGTTGGGACTATCCGACTAATAAAGGTTGGGTCAATAGTACGCCGGCGATCCGTGGCGGCGTGGTCTATGCAGGAACATCGGATGGCTACCGGTTCTTCGCGCTTGACGCGAAGACGGGGAGGTTGAAATTCACGCTCGATGCAAAGGGCGCCGTATTCTCTTCGCCCGCACTCGCCGGCGATATAGTTTACTTCGGTGTATCGAATGGGCGACTGCTAGCAGTTGATGCAAAATCGGGAAAACTTATGTGGCATTTCCAGACTGAAGGCTCGAAGCAGGATCCATTGAAGATGTTAAAGCCTGACGGAGGTTTGAACAACGAAGCGATCTATGCACGTTATTTTGGTGATTATCAGGACATGGTGCTCGCGTTTTATCGGGTGTTCTCCGTGGGTGCAGTCTGGTCTTCACCGGTTGTTGATAAAGGGGTTGTCTATTTTGGGAGTACGGATGGGTCGTTGTACGCGCTTCACTGAAGCAGGCACGCTAAGAACGGAAGAGCTGGTTGCGGAACAGACATTAGACAGTAGGAACAGGATTTTCAGGATAAATCGAGGCCCGGTCATCCTAGGTTCGAAAAAATGTTGGCATCTACCACTTTCCAGTACAACCAATCTCGCCCTACTCATCTCTAACGCCCGGTTCTTTTTCTGAATTGCTGCCGTCCGACGCGGCAAACTTTCCCCAAACAATCTGGCGTGAGCGCTCTTTTGAGTGGTGACGTGTGCGATTTGCCTACCAAGTGCCGCACGCTTCAGTAGGTGATCGTGTGCGTCGCTGCGGGGGGAGCGGAGTTTCAAAGCTGAAGACTGCTCCGCTCCCGCCTGTATTTGTGTGTTAACCGCCGTTCACTTGAGGAGCAACTATTATGCGAATCTTACACGTCGAAGATGACGAGGACACACGAAAGCTTGTCGAGTGCATATTGCACGGTAAAGGTTGGCAGGTTGTCTCCGTGGAAAACGCAACTTCAGCGTTCAAGCTCGCCGCGGCCGGTGGGTTCGATCTCTATCTGATCGATAACTGGATTGAGGGTGACACCGAAAACGCGTTATGCCGCGGATTGCGTTCTCTCGATCCACACACTCCAATACTTTTTTATTCCGGTGCGGTCTACCCCTCGGATGTCGCGTCGGCGCTCGCGTCCGGCGCACAGGGATACCTCGAAAAGCCCTGTACTCCTGAAGCACTCGTTGAAGAGATATTAAAGGTGAGCAACGTTAGTTCACGGATTGTAATCAGAGTCGACAAAGAGGAACTGAACCAAACGTGAAGCGTTATTGTATTTGAAGCTCTGGCTGATTCCGAGTTAATGTAGGAGGCCAAAATGATCATCTCCTTCAAACTAATCGCCGCTGCAGTTATCCTGGGAGTCTGTGGTGTCTCAATGTCGGGCGTCATGGCCCAGCAGCCGGCATTGCCACCAGTGAGGGTCATCCAGGTTCACGGTGATATGGCAGCGCTCCTCGCTTCGCTGGCCAACCCTTACGGCGTGACGATTGGATTAGAGCTCGACACCCAACGTTACCATCAGGTTTCAGTATCGTTGATGGATGCAACTGTGACGGACGTTATGAATGCGATCGTGCAGTCTTCGAAAAAGTACCAGTGGCGGCAGACTGGTGGGATTGTCGAGGTTTGGCCATTAGCCGGAAGCAATCCGTTACTCGAGACGCGCATTAGTAGTTTCAACGTCAAAGACGTTAGTCCCACAGAGGCTTTCGATCGATTGTTCAATTTGCCTGAAGTTCAAGCAACCATGACTGGTTGGAATCTGAAGCGCCGAGCACCAGATAGCCCTCCCGGAAAACTAACCAGCTCCAGGTTTTCTGTAAACTTGGAAGGGGTAACGTTGCGAGAGGCACTCGACAAGATTGCTCAGGAATCCCACATTGAGATTTGGATCTTTCGTAACTATCCGAATGGATTCTTCTCAATCAGCTCTATGGAAAGATAGACCGCCCCGCTTGTTCTTCTCTGTGCAACGTCTGCACAGAGAAATCCATTTAAGACACCACTCCCGGACTACTCGGCTGGACGGAGTTCGCTCAGTACGGTGGGGATGAGTTCGGAGACTGTTGGGTGGATGGGTACGGCGTGCTTCAACACGTCGTAGGTAACGCCGGCATGCATCATGTCCAGGATGCCGTGAATCGCCTCGTCTCCGCCTGTGCCGAGGATGGCGGCCCCTAAAATCTTGCGCGTCTCAGCGTCCACGACGATCTTCATCAACCCTTTCGTTTCTCCTTTCTCAATGGCGCGGCTGATGCGGCTCATGGCACGGCGACCGACGAGGACTTGGCGCGTGAGGCGAGCCTCGCGTTCCGTCATACCCGCGCGGCCGAGCGGCGGATCAATGTAGAGCGCGTAGCCGGGCACTCGGTCACTCACGCGACGGCTCTCGCCGTCGAGCAGGTTGGCAGCGATGATTTCGAAGTCGTTATATGCGGTATGCGTGAAAGCGCCGCGGCCATTGCAGTCGCCGAGCGCCCAAATGCCGGGCACGTTCGTGGCCAGCCCGTCGTCAACCTTGATGTTCCCTCGTGTGTCCGTCTCGATGCCGGCCGCTTCGAGGCCAAGGTCGTCAGTATTCGGGCGGCGCCCCACCGCAAGCAGGACGTGCGAGCCAATCGACGTGGGTTCGCCTTCCTGGCAGTTGACGCCGACCTCGATGCCCTCGTCATGTGGTGCCAGACCGATGCACTCCGCGCTGGTGCGGACCTTGATACCCTCGTCCGTCAGAATCTCTCGTATCGCTTCCGAGATCTCCTCGTCCTCGCGCGCGATGAGATGCGGCGATTTTTCGACCACCGTCACCTCTGCGCCGAAGCGACGGTACATCTGTGCGAACTCTAGTCCAACGTAGCTGCCGCCGACGACGACCAGGTGTTCAGGTAAACGGTCGAGTTCAAGTATCGAGCGATTATTGAGAAACGGGACGTCATGAACGCCGGGTATGTCGGGCACAGAAGCGCGGCCACCGACGTTGACGAAGATGCGTGGCGCCGCCAGCAGTTCCTCACCGGCACGAACGCGGTTCGGCGCCTCGAATCGTGCGTGCCCTTCTATCACCGTGCAGCCATTCATGGTGCGCAGTCTGTGCTCGACTCCCATGCGCGACTCCGCAACAATCGCGTCGGCGCGCGCCTTCACCCTCTTCATGTCTACGCGTACCGGACCTTCGAGGAGGACACCGAAGTCAGCCGAGCGCCGAGCAAGGTGTGCGGCGTAGGCACTGGCCACAAGAGTCTTTGTCGGAGTGCAGCCGGTGTTGACGCATGTCCCACCGAAGAGTTTCCGCTCAACGAAAGCCACCGTCATGCCGGCGGCTGTCAGTCGTCCAGCGAGTGCAGGGCCAGCCTGGCCCGCACCAATGATGATGGCATCGAAGTCTTTCATTGCTACTCCTGTAAAAGCTCTCCGAAAGTGACCAGCATGTACTGATCGGCAGCGGCTGACGCCTCCTCCGATCGGCGACCGTTCTGGCGCGCGCTCAGATAGGCAGCGTACCAGTCCCACCAGTTATGTTTGCCATGCGTCTTCTCGAAATGGTCGTGGTGCTCCGCGGTTTCGTGAAGGAGTTCAGCAAGTGTTGCCACGTCCATTCCTTGTGCTTGCGTAGTCTTCCATTCGCGACCGGGAAGCCGCGTCGTGATCTCCTGAAGCAGCCACTCGTTCCCGTCCGGATCCTTGAACGAGACAAACGAGAAGTAGGAACGACCTTCAGGATCGCGCCCGGCGGCGCGTGGGTTCTCCACTGTGTTGTTGAACGGACCGGCGGCGAAGTGGAAGACCTCGCTTACGTCGACGTTGCGCGCGATTAAGTATTCGCGCGCGGCGCCGATGTCGTCAACAGCGAGGACCAGCCCACTCACGGAGCCGGGCTTTGCGGAAGTGATTCCCTTGCCAAAGATGATCGATGCTTCCGAGTTGTGCGGTGTTATTTGCACGCCGCGGAAGTCACCATTCGCGATATCGATGTCGACCCGCCAGCCGAGATTCTCGTAAAACGCTTTCATGCGGTCGACATCAGAAACCCCGAGCAGAACAACTTCGAGCTTCATATCGATTTGCGGTTCGTTCATCGTGTCTCCTTTATGAAAACTTTCACCGACGAGACTAACTACGCTACTCACGCATGTAGTGACAACTGTAACCTCCCGGGTTCTTGCGCAGATAATCCTGATGATATTCCTCGGCGCTGTACCAGGTTGAGGCAGGCTCAATGGTAGTTGTTACCGGGCGGCTCCATTTCCCCGATGCGTTTACGCGCGCCACTACTTGCTCTGCGATTTCCTTCTGCTGAGGCGTTTGCGGGAAAATTGCCGAGCGGTATTGCGTGCCGACGTCGTAGCCTTGCCGGTTGAGCGTAGTCGGATCGTGCAGTTTGAAAAACCAATTCTCCAGCAAGTCCTCGTAACTGAGCACCGTTGGATCGAACGTCACGCGGATTGCTTCGGCGTGTCCCGACTTACTGTGGTGTGTATCGGCGTAGGTGGGATTCTCCAGCCAACCACCGGTGTACCCGACTTCCGTATCGATCACACCCGGCACGTTGCGCAGTATTTCTTCGACACCCCAGAAGCAGCCGGCAGCAAGGATGGCTATCTCATTCTTCGTTTCACTCGCGATTGCCGAGCGGGATGTTCCGTCGTGATCACTCATTTTGCATCTCCTTCGGTGCTTTGCCTCAAAAGTAGGAATCGTACCATGCCATCGTACGCACGGCATGAGTTCTTCCCGATCACCGTTTCAGTTCAGTTGGTTGGCCCACGACGGAGAAGCGTCCCTCAACGAAAGTTGTTGTTGCTGCATCCGCGCTACCGGCGAAGCTCGGTTGCTTGCCGCCGACGGTCACCTTGAAATCGCCGGGCTCAACGACAACGCGCCCATCATCTGTGATTAACGAGAGTTGCCGCGGCTCCAGTGTGAAACTTACAACACGCCGTTCCCCCGGCTTCAAATTCACACGCGCGACGCCTGCAAGCGATCGGATTGGCACGCGCACCGATGCCTGGAGATCCGTAACGTAAAGTTGGACCACTTCGTCACCCGCGCGTTGCCCGACATTCTCCACCGTCGCGCTCACAGTGACTTTGTCAGTGGCTTTCACGCGTGGAGACGAAATGTTGATACTCGAGTACTTGAATTTTGTGTAGCTAAGACCGTGTCCGAACGGATATAGCGGTTGACCCGTGAAGAATCGATAAGTGCGACCATCCATCGCGTAGTTTTCGAATGGAGGCAACTGGTCGATCGACTTGTAAAACGTCACAGGGAGTCGACCCGCCGGATTGTAATCGCCGAAAAGTACATCTGCGATCGCGGCCCCTCCTTCCTCGCCCGGGTACCAGGCCTGCACGATCGCGCCAACGTGAAGGTCGGCCCAGTTGACCGCAACTGCGCTGCCCGACATCAACACCAGCACAACCGGCTTACCAGTAGCAGCAACTGCTTCGAGTAGTCCCTCTTGACGCGCTGGAAGCCGGATGTCTGTACGATCGCCACCAAGAAAACCTGGCTCGCTCACGTTCATCTCTTCTCCTTCAAGTTGCGGCGACAGGCCGAGAACGAGCACCACCGCATCCGCTTCCTTCGCGATCTTTACCGCCTCGGTATACGGTGAGACTGTCTCCCGGACTGGAGGTTGCCAGACCAGTTTTGCTACGGCGCCGATCTTGCTTTCGAAGTATTCCATCTTCACGTCGTAACTCTTGCCTGCTTGAAGTTCGACATCAGCAGTGATCGTCTTCGGAGCGTGTTGGGTCCAATCCTCAGCAATCAACTTCCCGTCGAGGTAGATGCGTACGCCGTCGTCAGCAATTGCACCAAAACGATATTTGCCTGACATCGTCGGAACCAGCTTGCCGATCCAGCGCGCGGAAAAGTCGTCGGCCGGCACACCCGGTCCCGGATTGGACATTCCCCAGTCAAAGTTCACAGCTTCATCCACGCGCTTTAACGCCGGCGCACCCTCCAAATCCTTATTTGCAAAGTATTCAGCGCGGAGTCCTCGCTCTCCTTCGGGCCCGCGCAACGCGGCAGAGGGAACGGGGACTACCGAGACTTCGGTGAGCGTCGCGCCCACTGTATGGACCACCTTCGTCTGCGGCGATACGCGTTGACGAATGCCGGCAAGTGGCGTGGTCGCGCGCGAAGGTTGGCCATTGTAGT
>Ga0111538_10004072_pt1 | contig 20378 bp, 17 predicted proteins | sample SoiMethybrSBSTD1_FD_79669 | JGI IMG/M metagenome (GOLD analysis project Ga0111538, IMG submission 79669) | Bulk soil microbial communities from a Populus tree surrounding site in Tennessee, USA - Soil MetaG P. TD hybrid SBSTD1 (version 2)... | ecosystem: Environmental > Terrestrial > Soil >... | reverse complement strand
GTGGCCTCCGAGCAGCTCCCCGACAGCACGAGGCGGCGACCCGGTGGGACGCCCGTCATGGGCGCGGCGCGGCCCTCGGCGGGGCGGATGCCGAAGTTGACGGGCAGCCCCATGGCGATCCCGGAGCCGCCGGTGACCAGCGGTGCGCCAGCCAGCGCCTTGCCGAGCGAGAGGAGATGCCGGTCGACGAGCGCATCGGTGACGACGAAGGGGCGCCCTTCGGCCGCTTCCTTCGCAATCGCGGCGGCGATCGCCTCGGGCCCTGCCTCGATGACCGGCAGCGGCACCAGCCCGACGCCGCGCTTGGTCTGGCGGCCGAGCACGCGCACGAGGTTGGCATCGCGCATGGGGGTGAGCGGGTGGTCGCGCATGGAGCTCTCGCTCAAGAGCCGGCCGCCGACGAACAGGTGGCCCTGGTAGATGGTGCGCGCATTGGCGGGGAAGGCCGGGCAGAACACGGCCGAGGAGGCCCCGAGCTCGTCGAGCAGCGCGTCGGCGACGGGGCCGATGTTACCGGCATCGGTGGAGTCGAAGGTGGAGCAATACTTGAAGAGGAGCTGCTTCGCCCCGCGCTCGCGCAACGCCCGCCCGCTCGCCAGCGATTGGGCCACCGCCTCGGCGGCAGGCGCGGTGCGCGATTTGAGCGAGACGACGACCGCCTGGGCCTCGGGAAGTGCTGACGCCGACGCCGGCACGCCGATCGCCTGCACGACGCGCATGCCGGCGCGCTGCAGCATCAGCGCAACATCGGTCGCGCCGGTCAGATCGTCAGCCACCACGCCGAGGAGCATGGGCACCTGCTGGTTGAAGCTTCGCGCCAGGGTACGCGAGAGGCACCGCCGCGCCAAGCTGCTCGCCCTCCCTCTCCCCGTGAAGAACGGGGAGAGGGGATGATACTAGTCGTGGCGCGCCAGCTTTCTGATGGCGTAGCCGCTGAAGCGCATGCGGGTCCACTCGGAGAGGCGGAGCGCGCCGAGGCGTTCGGAGGCTTCCATCGACGCCTGGTTCCAGTTGGGAACGTTGAGGTCGACGTGGCGGTGTCCACCCGCCAGTGCGATCTCGCCGATGCCGCGCAACAAGGCCTTGCCGGCACCCTTGCCGCGATGCTCCCGGCGCACGAACAGGTCCTCGACGTGAAGACCCCAGCTCGCCTCCAAGGTGCTGAAGGAGAAGTAGTAGGTCGCGAAGCCGATGGGCTCGCGCCCGTCTTGGGCGATGAGGCAGTGCAGTCGCGGACCGCCGCCGTCGCCGCTCAGATGCTTTTGCAAGTGCGCAACGTTCGGTCGCGCCTCCGACTCGAGGCGCTCGTCGCGGGCAAGCTCCACGATAAACAGCGCCACGGTGGTGGCATCGTCCTTTGTCGCTTGCCTGACGGTGATGGCCATGGGCTCGCCCTCTTGCGCTCCAGCGGCGGCCCTCGCGGGGGCCGCGCGACATGCCCCGTACTGCTCCGTCATTCTAGCGCAACGCGTGCGCGGCCGCTGTGCCGTCCGTTACAAGACCGAGGGTGTTCGGGTATGCTGGCCAGATAAACCGCCGAGGACGCGCCCATGAACGTGCACACCAAGCCCGCCAAGCCGCACGTAGCGCCTGCGCTCGAGCCGGAGGCCTCGCCCATCGCGCCGGACTGCGCGGGGCAGGATTTCTATGCGCTCGACCGCGGCCTGCGCGAGCTGTTGGCGCTCTACCTGCCGGCGCCGATGCATGCCGAGCTCGAGCCGCACTTCAGGCGCCTCGGTGTGCTTGCCGGTGGGCGCCTCGACGAGCTTGCCCGCATCGCCGACAAGAACGGGCCGGTGCTGCACGCCCGCGACCGCTCGGGGCGCGACGAGGACTGGATCGAGTACCACCCCGCCTATCGCGAGATGGAGGCGATCGCCTTCGGCGACTTCCAATTCCACGCCATGAGCCACCGCGCCGGCGTGCTCGGACTCGACGCGCCCATGCACCCCGTCGCCAAATACGCCTGTCAATACCTGTTCGTGCAGGGCGAGTTCGGGATCATGTGCCCGATCAGCGTCACCGACACCTCGATCCACCTCATTCGCAAGTATGCCAGCCCGCAGCTCAAGGAGTATCTGCTGCCGCGCATGCTCTCGGGCGACCTCGCCACCATGTGGAAGGGCACCCAGTTCATGACCGAGAAGGCCGGTGGGTCGGACATCGGCCGAGTCGAGACGGTGGCGCGCAACGAGGCGGGCAGCTGGCGCCTCTACGGCGAGAAGTGGTTCTGCTCGCACACAGACGCCGACGTGGCCTTGATCCTCGCCCGGCCGGAAGGGGCCCCGGCCGGCACCAAGGGCCTGGCTCTCTTCGCCCTGCCACGGCGGCTCGAGGACGGCTCGCGCAACAGCTACCGGATCGTGCGGCTCAAGGACAAGCTCGGCACCCGCTCGATGGCCTCGGGCGAGATCCGCCTCGAAGGGGCGGTGGCCTACCCCGTCGGTCGGCTCGACCAGGGCCTCAAGCAGATGATGGACCAGGTCAACCTGTCGCGGCTCTCGCATGGGGTGCGGGCCGCCGCCATGATGCGCCGCTGCCTCAACGAGGCCTTGACGGTGGCGCGCTACCGCGTCGCCTTCGGCAAGCCCGTCATCGAGCACCCGCTGGCGCGGCGGCAGCTGATGAAGCTGATGGTGCCGACCGAGCAGGCGCTGTCGATGGCGCTGGCGGCGGCGGCCGTCATGAGCGAGGCGGATGCGGGCTCCGTCGAGGCCGCCGATGCGCTGCGCATCCTCACCCCGCTCGTCAAGTTCCGCGCCTGCCGCGACAACGTGGCCGTAGCCACCGGCGCCATGGAGATGCGCGGCGGCAACGGCTACATCGAGGAGTGGGTCAATCCCCGCCTGGTGCGCGACGCGCAGATCGGCCTCCTCTGGGAGGGCACCAGCAACATCAACGCGCTCGACGTGATCGGCCGCGCCGTCGGCAAGGCGCGGGCGCACAGGGCGCTGGAGGGGCTGCTGCGCGGGCGTCTGAAGGAGATCGTCGGCCTGCCCGCGGCCTTCACGGGCCGGCTCGACAAGACGCTCGGGCGGGCGCTCGCCTTTGCCGAAGACATCGCTAAGAGCCCCGCCTCCGAGCCCCAGGCGCGACGTGCGGCCTCTGCGCTCTATCACGCCGCAAGCGCCGTGCTGCTGGCCTGGGAGGGCACGCGGCCAGGCGCCGACGGGCGCCGCGCGCTCGTTTCCCGCTTCGTCCTGGAGCATCGCCTGTCGCCGAAGGACCCACTCGAGGCCGACGGTGCGGCGTGGGAAGAACCCGCCATTGCGCTCATGCTGGAGGACGCGCCGGTGTCGCTCACCCGGGCCTCGGCGCTGCTGGCGTAAGCCTGAGCAATTGCCGCTAGGCCGGCTGGTCGGCGAAGAGTAGCGCTTTCGGATCACCGACATAGTCGCGGTAGGCAGCAAGGGTTGGAAAGGTCAAGGGGCGACCCGCCAATTCAGCCAATACGGTCCCGTCCTCCAGGATCGCAGCTGCCCTGCCACTGTGTGCGCCAAGACGGGAGCCTGCCGGCAAATTGGTCAGACTGAGTGGGGCACTCTGGTTGTGAGGCCCAGCGATGACGGTATGGATAGAGCGATCCGCGGGCGTCGAGCTTCGCCAATAGCAGATGGCGCCGAGTGCGGCGACGCCGAAGAAAATCAGGAAGACGATCAACATGTGGAGGAACTCCGGTGGATAGCCGCGATAAAAGCCCACACGTTACCCGCAAGCCAGACTCGGAAAGTACCTATGAGCTGGGCTGCTCAGGCCCGCAGCCGCTGGGCGGCGGCGGTATCGCCGACGAAGCCGGCGGGATCGCCGAAGCGCTCGGTCATGACGGTGGCGAGGTCCTTGCTCTTGTGGGTGACCGAGGCGCCGGCGCGCACGGCGTAGCGATCGGCGCTGGCGGCGGCCGGCGGCTCCTTGCCGCGCTGCAGGTCGCGCGCGGAGTCCAGCATGAGCTTGCGGAAATGCAGGATGCCGATGTCGGTCGGGCCCAGATGCTCGCGGGTGCGGTCGGCGATCGGTCCCTGGCTGTCCTGCACCGCCGCGTCCTGCTCGGACACGCCCTTGATGCCGGTGTAGCTCTTGGTTTTTTGCAAGCCGCGGTCGATCAGGTAGTCGTTGGCCAGGGTGCGCAGGGGGACGTAGTTCTCGTCGACTTCGGCGATGACGCCGTTGCCGCTCCTGTACATGGCCCGCTGCTGGTCGGTGAGGGGGCGCTCGGGGTTCCACGCGTAGGTGTAGATCCAGCATTTGGTGTCGGTGACCGGAACGAAGGTCTGGCCGAAGATGGGCTCCCCGGGCATGGCGCTCGGCGCATAGGCGTGGACCGGCATCAGGAACTGGGCGATGCGCCAATAGACGTTGTCGTCGGCGGCGATGCGGCCACCGGCGATGGTCAGGCCGGCGGCGTGCGCATCGACCTTGATGACGGGCCGCGGGTCCTCGGCGATCCAGCGCACGTGGTCGAAATTCATGCGGGCGATGGGGCTCTTGAGGTGCTTGCCGATATCGAGGTCCTCGTCCTCGGCCTTGTCGAAGGTCAGGTGCGCAAAGGTGAAATGCGCCGTGTCGATGCTGCCCTCCATGGCCTGCACCCAATTGCAGTCCTGCCACTTCTTGCTGACGTAGCGATGCGAGGGCGGCACCAGCGCCACCTCCAGCGCCGGCAGCTCCGGCATGCGCTCGGGCGGGCCCATATAGGCCCAGACCATGCCGCCGTGCTCGCGCGCCGGATAGGCCTTGATGCGCATCTTGTCCTTGGCGTTGAGGTCCGGATAGGAGGTCGGCATGTCCAGGCAGCGCCCCTCCACGTCGAACTTCCAGCCGTGATAGACGCAGCGGATGCCGCATTCCTCGTTGCGGCCGAGCCAGAGATTGGCGCCGCGGTGCGGGCAGTGCTGATCGATGACGCCGATGCGGCCGCGGGTGTCACGGAAGGCCAGCAACGCCTCGCCCATGACGGTGATCTTCTTGGGCGGGCCGTCCGGCTCGGGCAGCTCCTCCGACAGCAGAACGGGGAGCCAAAAGCGGCGCAGCAGCTCGCCCATGGGCGTGCCGGCATCGCTCTCCGTGAGCACCCTGTTATCGTCGGCGCTGAGCATGGGTCCACCTAGTCGCGGAGCAAGAGACTGGCAGACTTCACCTGAAAACGCCCGCTCTGGCTAGACCCGGGCGCCATTTCACGCCTGCGGGTGGGCCAGGCTTACTCGAGGCTCTGGAGCATCTCCGGCCCGCTGACGGTGACGTCGAGGTCCGTCACCAGCCCATTGGCCAGCGAATAGACCCAGCCGTGGACTGCGAGCTCCTGGCCGCGCGCCCAGGCGTCTTGCACGAACACGTCGGAGGCGACGTTCCTCACCTGGCGGATGACGTTGAACTCGCACAGACGGTTGAGGCGCACCTGCAGGTTGGGGATCTTCTCCAAAGCGCGGCGGTGCTCCTGGTAAATCTCGCGGATCGGATGCAGCCAGTGGTCGACGAGACCGCGCCGCTTGCCGTCAACGGCGGCGCCGATGCCCCCGCACCCGTAATGCCCGACCACCAGGATGTGCTTGACCTTCAGCACGTCGACGGCGAACTGCAGCACGGAGAGGTAGTTGGCGTCCTGAGGCGGGGCCAGATTGGCGACGTTGCGGTGCACGAACAGTTCGCCGGGGTCGAGGTCGACGATCTCGTTGGCGGGCACGCGGCTGTCCGAGCAGCCGATCCACAGATACTCAGGCGCCTGCTGACGCTCGAGCCGCTGAAAGAAGCCGGCATCGGTCGCGACCTTGCGCTCGGCCCACGCGCGGTTTTTTGCCTTCAGGTGCTCCAGCATGGCTCGGCTCATAGCGCCAACCGCAAGGAGCGACAAGGCCGCGCCTCGAATTAGCTGAACGGCTCGTGGGTCGCAGCGCCATTGCCGGCCGGTGCCGGCGGCATGCTCAGTAGAGCTGGTCGTCGGTCAGCATGGTCTTCAGCTGGCTGCAAGGCACGACGGGCGCAGGCGCAGGCGTGGAGCCTGCCGCCGCGACTCTCACCTTTACGTCTCGCGCCGGCTCCATGTGCGGACGATCGCGCTTGCCGAGCGGGAACTGCACGCCGAACTGAGGATTGAGGCGCGCGAAATCGTGCATGCACGCGTACTCCTCGCTGCTGCCAGTGCCCGCGCGCACGTCGAGCGCGATGCCGTGCTGATGCCGCGAGACGCCAACCCGCCTGACGAGCCGCTTGCCCTTCTTGGCCTTGATGACGCGCGCCTTTCCCGCGCACGGCCCTTTCTCGCCAACGCACACGCACGCTTGTTCCTTTGCGGAGCGGTGCGCCGAGGTGATGGTGACGTTGCCGTGAGTTTTGACGAAGGCCTCGAGAAACGCAGCCGCGGATGCCGCAAACGACGCCGAGAGGGCTTCGATGTTCTTGTCCTCGTACGTCCTGCAGTCGAAGGCCGAGGACCCCGACCACTTCCGGGGTAGGCTTTTCAAAAACTCGTAGGCGGGATGCTCGGCCACAACGGAGGGCCCGATCGACACCTCATGTGCCCTGGTCGGCGCACTCCCTGCGGTTGCGGCACCGGCCACGGCAGCCAACGCCAGCGATCTCAGAATAATCCCCAAGTGCTACTCCCCACGGACGGCTGTTGAAGACGCTATCGGCTGGCCCCATTGCGAACGAGCGTCGGCCCGGAAACCAGGGCCGGCAGGTCCGCCCGCGCGGTGGCTGCAGGTTGCGGGATCGGCTGCGCGCTGCTCGGCTGAGTGCGTTCCCGCTCTGCGACCGCGGCCGTGGCGGTAGCAAAACAGCGGTCGAGATTGCGGCAGCGGCTCGCCCCCGACGGATGCGTGGAGGTCTCGGGCGCGTTGCCGAACGACCGGCACACGCCGGCCAATCCCGTCTTGTCGAGCCATCCCTCGCGGACACCGCGGTCGACGGCCCAACAATCGGCCTTGAACTCGCTGGCTCCCACGTGGTGGTGGCCGCATTCGTGGTGGAAGACGAAGAGTCGCACGCTATCGGGGTAGCGGCGGAGCAGGTTCGGATTGATGACCAGCAGCCGCGTGCTGGGGATCGAGATCCCCAGGTTCGGCAATCGCGAGTCGAGCGCGTTGCGGACTTTGCCGCACCGCAGGCTGCGGCCGGCTATTTCGAGGCTGCCGTCCCGTTGCAAACTAGCCGCCGGCGCGGCTTCCAGCCGCACGCTGCAAAAACCGACGCACGCCAAGAACGCGGCGACAATACCGCTCGAGCGGCACAACCCCATCTGCAAGCTTCCCTCAGGTCCCCGTCAAAACAGTATCCGCCGCCAACACGCCCGGAAAAATTGCCTAAATTACGGCAGCTTAGGCTGAACCGCGCTCTCTTCAAATCGCAAGCCCCGAGGGTCGATAAAGAAGATCGACCCTCCGCGAGGAGTTCACTGCATCCTGTCAGTGCCAGTGGCGGCGGTAATGGCGATGATGTCCGCCGCGGCTCGACGTAGAAGTAACCGCCGCGGCGATGACGCCAGTGGCGGCAATGCCGATAGCGTCGCTCGCTTGCGCAACGCGTCGCGATGGTTTGGAGAACCGACGCGCAAGCCAAACTCGAGAGCCCGGAAAAGCTCACTCTGCGCTCACTTTGGCCCTGCTGACTCGGAGACGACATGAGTCTATGCTCATCGTTGTCCTGGGGAGGATGCGGGGGCGTCCCTCGGGACCAAACGATGGTCGCCGGAAGACCTTTCACCGTTGGGGGGCGCTCCCATGCGCAAGATGTTGTTATCGATGGCGTGCGCGGCTGTCGCGGCCTTTTCGGCGCCTGTGCTGGCCGACGACCGGGAAGATTGCTCCAGCAACGACGCGGAGCGGATCATTCGTGGCTGCACGGAGGTGATCAACAGCCGCCAGGATTTGCGGCAGACTCTAGCGATCGCCCATCATCGTCGCGGCACCGCCTACGCCAGCAAGAAAGACTACGATCGGGCGATCGCCGATTACACCATGGCGATCGAGATCGATCCGACGCATGTCGCTGCCCACAACGACCGCGGGCTCGCCTACACGAGCAAGGGCGACTATGTGCGCGCCATCGCCGATGTGACCAGGGCGGTCGAGCTCACCGCGCCTCGGCCCAAGACGATCGGGGCAACGCCTCCACTGGCTGGCAAGACGGCCAAGACCGAGCCGAAATCGACCAAGACCTCGGCGACCGTCGACAAGTCCTCGGCGCCGGCGGCAGCCAAGTCCGCGACGATTGTGGCACCGCCACCGTCAGCCAAGAAGGCCAAGAGCGCGCCGGCGGACTCAGCCAAGACCTCGACCATCGCCAAGGGGCCGGCACCTGCGCCCGCACCCGCAAAGGCGGCGCCAAAGTCAGCGCCTGGCGAGAGCGGCGGCGAGTCTCCAAGCTGGGCCAACCAGATTTTGAACAACAAGGACATGAACTGAACCGCCGGGCACTCGAGCGTTGCTCGCTCGTGCGACGGCGATGCGCGGCACGGCCGCGAAAAAAGGTCGCAAGCGCGACCAGACGCGGCGTCAGCGCTGGCCGCACCCAATTCTCTTTGGAACGGCCTGTCCGCTGCCCCGTTTGACACCTGCTGGCAAAAGACGAGGCGAGAAGACAACCTCTCGGCGCATCGTTGCGGCGTTTCTCGTGCTGGGTGTCAGAAGCAGCGTCGGAGTGACCGTGAATCCTTTACGCGACCCGCTATTCTATCTGATGTTCGCCACGCTGTTCGCCGTTGCGTTCGCTGCGACCTATTTGGCCCTAGCCTAAAGTCGCGAGGGCATGGCCCGGGCTTGCCCGGCCGAATCGCTCGGCTGGGGCACCCAGGGCCAAAAACAGGGCATGCCCTGTTTGCAATCGCGTCGTGTGCCTTGACGGCCATCCGGAGCCGGGTTCACGCTGACCCCATCTCTGCCGTGATTCATGGGCTTGCGCGCTGCGCGCGCCACAAGATCGCGCCTCGCGCGCCCATGCAAGACGCCTGGACGAGCAGCTTGGCATGGCACCTGCGGGAGTGATAGACGTTCCACCGGAACAAGGCCTTGGTCCCTTCCGGACCGATCAGGCAGGTGGCGGATACGAAAAGCCTACTCACCGCTGCACCGGTCTTCGGCGATCCTACTTGCGCGGAGTTCCTGCCGATCTGTCGACTTCGCTGCGCTCGGCGGCCTCTTCGTTCGCGGATACTCGCCCGCCCGGACGCGCGCAGAGCTCGAGATTAGCCACAACGCGTGTCTTACGGTGCTGCGGCATATCGATGGGGACAAGCGACCATGACTGCCAGGAAGCGAGACATCAACAGCATCAATGACCTGACGAATGCCGAGATCGAAGAGATTTTCAGCCTGACGGATGAATACCTGGAGATGATGTGGGCCGATCGATCCCGGCCGCAAATCCCGCTGCGCGGACGCTTGAGGGAAGCAAGCGGGCTGATATTGGCGACGCTCTTTTATGAGCCGAGCACGCGTACGCGCCTGTCCTTCGAATCGGCAATGATCAGGCTCGGCGGAGGAACGCTGGGGACGACCGATTCCGTGAACAGCTCGGTCGTCAAAGGCGAAAGTATCGCGGACACCGTCCGCGTCATCGAGAACTACGCGGACTTGATCGTCATTCGCCACAAGCTCAGCGGGGCGGCTCGCGTCGCATCCGAGTATGCGAGCATCCCGATCATCAACGGAGGCGACGGCACGCACGAACACCCGACGCAGACGCTCTGCGATCTCTATACGCTTCGCAAGGAGCTGGACAAAGGACACAAGCAGCTGCGCGACGCCACCGTTCTCGTGATAGGCGATTTGAAGTACGGCAGGACCGTTCACTCGCTGGTCTACGCACTGGCGCGCTTCGGCGTCAATGTCATTACCATGCCGGCAAAGGGCTTCGAGCTTCCCGAGACGGTCGATCGCAGGCTGAGAGAGGAGTATGGATGCATTTCGCTGACCAGGGGCGAGATTTCCGAAGTCACCGAAAAGCTGCCGCTAGCCCAGCAAGTCTATCTGCCCCTCACTCGCAATCTCGAGCCGGACCTGTTCTCCGACCGGCCGGGAAGCAAGATCTCGATCAAAGGCGTGCTCAAGAAGATCGACGCGTGCTACGTGACCCGTCTCCAAGACGAGCGTCTCCTGGGTGACGAAGGGCTAGCAAAGGATTATCCGATCATCGATCGCAATTTTCTCAAGGGCAAGCACTACACGCACACATTGGTGCTGCACCCCCTCCCCCGTGTCGGCGAGCTCGGCTACGACCTCGATGCGGATCCGCGCGCGCTTTATTTCAAGCAGATGGCCTACAGCGTCCCGATCCGGATGGCGCTCATGGCGAAGGTATTGGGGATCAGGCCGTTTGCCTCGCATCACGAGAAAGGGACCGACGACAAGCAGCCCGCGCCCTACGTCCAGCGGGAGGGATTGCGTTGCGAGAACGCGAGCTGCGTATCCGGTGCGGAGCGGCTGTACCTCTCGAATAAATTCCTGATCGTCGGCGCTTCCCCCGTGGCACTCAGATGTCAATATTGCGATCAGGTGGTGCACCCGCTGTTTGTGGGGAGCATCGGGGCCAAGACGTATTCCGCTGACCTTGAATCCATCGATCCGGCGCAGTTGGGCAGCAAGGACATTGTCTTCTTTGCGAACGAGGTGCAGGCGAAGGAAGCCGGTTTCAGACATGGCTCCGCTGCAGCGCGCAGCCACAACAGCCGCGTGGCGTAGCGAACCGGGCCAGGGTGAGCTTGGCACGCGGGCCGGAACCCGAACGCTCACGCAGCGTGGTCTAGGAGTCGCCGGCGGAAGTAGAAGGCGATGGCGACAATGACCAGCGCGGTCGCCAGGAAGATTGGCCGGCCGCCGTAGCGGTCCATGATCGGCGCGGCGAGCGCCACGCCCACGGACTGGCCCGTGAACAGAGCGAAGGCAAAGAACGACACGGCGAGCCCACGCGCCTCCGGCGCCATCTGTGTGGCGTTGGTCTGCAGCGTGGTGTGCAGCATGTAGTAGCCAAGCCCAATGCAGGCGATGGCGGGCGGCGCCAGCCAGGCGGAGGGCCCGAGGCCGAGCACGGCGTAGCCGGTCGCCAGCACAGTGCCGCCGCCCGCCACCAGGCCGGGCTGGCCGAAGCGCGCGACTAGCGGCCCCGCCATCGAGGCGTAGATAAGCGCGCCGGCGCCGAACGAGGCGAGCATGGCGCCGACCACCCCGAGGCTCAGGCCGAAGCGCTGGTGCAACTCGGCCCCGACGTAGGCGAAGGCGCCGAACATGAAGATGCCTTCCAGGAAGGTGATGCCAAGCACGGTTCGCGCCCACGGACTGCGGGCCATGCTCGAGGCCGACGCCGACACCTGGCGCCACCCCAGAGGCCCGCGGGTCGGCGTCCCGCTCTCGAGGCGGCGCATCTCGCCAAATAGCAGCAGGCCGGCCAGCAGGTGGACCAAGCCCAACGCCGCCAGGGTGGCGCGCCAGCCGATCAGCTCGCCGAGCAGGCCGCCTGCCGCCTGGCCGAACACGATCCCCATGATCTGCCCGGACAGGAAGCGCGCCAGCACCGACTGGCGCCGCTCGTAGGGCACCACGTCGCCGATCCAGGCGATCGCCACGGGGATGACCGCCGCCGCCCCGGCGCCGCCCAGAAAGCGCACGAGCGCCAGCGGACCGAGGCTCGGCATGGCCGCGGAGAGAATGGTAGCCGCGCCGGCCCAGAGCGAGCCCAGCACCACCAGCGCGAGCTTGCCGCGCGCGTCGCCCAGCGGCCCGACCAAAATCTGGAACACGCCATAGGCCAGCGCGAACGCCATCACCACCATGGCGGCGCCGCCGATGGTGACGCCGAGTTCGGCCGCCATCTGCGGCAGTAGCGGATCGCATACGCGCAGGTTGGCGGCGCTGGCAAACGAGGCGAGCGCCAGCACGGCGATCGCCCGCGTAGGCGTGGGGTCGCCGGTCGATGGGGTTGAGCTCACCGGCAAGCCTCTGTGGGACTGGGCAGGGAGGGCGGGACCAGTTGCTACGCGGCGGCGCGGCACTTGTCGAGCGGGCGCCTTCGCTACTTGCAGATGCGGCCCTCGCCATCGCGGCCGTGGCGGGCGAGATCGAGATGGAAATGGTCGCGGTGGTTGGCGTCGTAGGCGGGGCCCAGCACGGTGGTGAAGACGTGGCAGGCGCCGCCGTGCACCGCGCGCAGGAAGGCGCGCTCGGCCATGGCACCCCACCAGCCGCTCTTGACCTGCACCAGGCGTCCGTCGGCCAGCATGAAGCCTGAGATGTCCACGGCGTTGGCGTGCCCGTGCTCGGAGAGGCGGGCGCCGGACACGTGGTTCATGGCGCGGCAGGAGTAGGATGCGGCCACCTTGAGCTCGACGACGGGGGCGCCGAAGTAGTGGCGGGCGGCGGGGCTCACCACGCGCTCGACCCAGGCATCGACGGCCGGCACCATCGGGCAACGCAGCAGCGCGGGCGGGCGCAGTTGCACCGAGCCGCGCGCGGCCGCCGCCACCGAGAACGGTCTGAGCGCCCCGCACACGCTGGGGCCGCCCAGGGAGGCGCGGGCTTCCACGAAGGCGCTCTCGCGCACCAGGCCGGCGCCGAGACAGGCGCGCTCCTCGTCGGCGCGCCAGGGCTCGTCCCTGGCCACGAAATTGGGGCCGCTGCTGCAGGCCCAAAGCGCCAGGGCAGCCGGCAGCAGCAACGCAACGAAAACGCGGGACCAGGACATGGGGCGGTAAGACTACGGGCAACGCTCTTGCAGTTGCGTTAACCACCCCATCCCGATGGAAGTCATACTTGAGCTTTGCGGCAGTATTGCGCCGTTGACGTCGCGTGCGCCGGCCGCAGATGCAACTGGTGGCCTTGGTGGCGCAGCTCAATTCGGGAAGCGGCCGTCCATGTAGTTGCGCCACTGCTTCTCGCCGATCAGGCAGTCGAAGCGCTGAGGCGATGCGTTGGCTTGCACGCGGATGAGGCGGGCAGGCGGCTGGTAGCCGGCGATCTCCAGCAGCAGCTTGCGGCGGGTGGCGGTCTGGAACTCGTCGCGCTGCTTGATGGGGATCATGAACGCGCCGGTGCCGCCGATGACGCAGTCGGTGTAGTAGAGGTCGAGCTCGGCCAGGTCGAAGAAGCCCTGCGCCAGCTTCAGCATGATCGGCAGGCCGTTGATGACGATGCCCTTGGCGATGAGCTCGTCGCGCACGGGCAGCACCGGGTCGCCGGCGTTGTTCGGGCCGTCGCCCGACACGTCTATGACGCGGCGGATGCCCTTGGCGCCGCTGCCGTCGAACAGGCGGCCGGAATACTGCAGGGCGGCCGAGATCGAGGTCATGCGGGCGCGTGAGATGGGGGCGGCGGCCAGTCCGTCGGCGAAGGCGCGCGCGGCTTGCGGGCCGTCGATTACGGTCCAGGGCATGACGACGTTCTGGGTGGGGGGCCCCGCCCACTCCATGTAGGTGACGACGATGCGGCCGTTGGGGCCGGAGGTGATGGCCTTGTGCACCTCGGGGTCGCGGAACGCCATGATGTAGCCGTCGCGCTGCAGGCGCTGCTCGTCGAGGTCCATCGACAGCGACACGTCGACGGCGATGACCAGCTCGAGATCGACGGCGATCTGCGCGAGCGCCGGGCCGAGCTGGAGCCCAGCCGCCATGAAGAACGCCGTCCAGAGGCAGAAGCGCAGCATTTTCAACGACAAGGCGGTCATGTCCGAGACTGTCGCATGAGATGCCCGGTGTTGAAAGTACCTCGCCTTGATCGGTGCATCCGATCGCAACGATTCGCTGCAAAGAGAACCGGTCGAGTTATCCACAGGATTCCCACTATCCTCCGGCCGATTTACTAGGACGGGCATGGTGCGCGCTGCTACGGTCCGCCTGCCCGAAAGTGCGTTAGTATCGTAACGCGTAAATGGCTCCTGCAATTCGCTGCCCGGCGAGACCTTGTGACATTCCCCGCGTTTGTCCTCTGGGTCTCGGGCCGGACAGCCTGCGGGAGCCTCTTTTTTTGTGGCGCTTCAACTGCCCGTCACGGCCTGCGACGCAGGAATGCCAGCACGCCCTCCTTGTAGGCTCGGTCGCCGACCGCCAGCATGTGGTCGCGGCGCGGGATCGGCAGAGCCTCGGCGCCCGGGATGAGCGCGGCCAGCTCCTCGGCCGATCCGCCGATCACGTCCTCGGTGCCGGTGGCGACCAGCACAGGGCAGGTCAGGGCCGCCACCATCTCCGGCCTGATCGGCTCGCGCGAGCCGCGGATGCAGGTCGCCAGCGCCTTTAGGTCGCTGCCGGTCTTCTCGGCGAAGGCGCGAAAGGTGCGCGCGGTGGGATTCTTCACCTCATCGATGCTGGCGGCCTCCAGAGCATGCGCGATCGGGCCGGTGCCCGCCATCGGCCGCACCATGTTGCCGCCGAGCCCGCCAAAAATGGCGCTGCGCACGCGCTCGGGATGTTTGAGTGCCAGGAACGCCGTGATGCGCGCCCCCATCGAGTAGCCCATCACGTCGGCGCGGGGGATCTGCAAATGCTCCATGAGCCGGCGCGCGTCCTCCGCCATCAGCGGCGCGCCGTAAAGAGCGCTGTCGTAGAGCTTGTCGCTTTGCCCGTGGCCACGGTTGTCGTAGGCGACGACGCGGAACCCGTTGCGCGTGAGAAAGCCCACCCAGCCCGGCTCGATCCAGTTGCTACGCACGTTCGAGGCAAAGCCGTGGATGAGCAGCACGGGCTCGCCAGCACCCTCATCGATGAAGGCCAGCCGCACGCCGTCCGAGTCGAAGGTCTGCACGCCCGCGCTCCTTGCCGGTTGGAAGGTCCTGCGACGCTATCCACCCCTATCATCTGCAAAGTGCAACCGCTATTGTCGCGCGCAAATCGGCAACCCAGCAATCCGGCCCGCACATGGCATCGCTCGTCCCGCATTTCGCCAACGATCAGGGCGTCGACAAGATCGGCATCGGCGTCAAGGAGTTCCAGTGCATGGGCGCGCGTCCGCCGCACGACCACCCGCATGTCTATCTGGACATGGGCGCCGATGGCCAGATCCTGTGCCCTTACTGCTCCACGCTCTTTGTCTACCACTCCGGGCTGGCGGCCGACGCGACGGAGCCGGCGGGCTGTTTGGTGAGCGGGGAGGCCGCGGCGGCCTGAGCCATTCGGCATGAGCATGGCCACGCCCCCGCCCATCCTGATCGCAGGCGGCGGCATCGGCGGTCTGGCGCTAGCGCTGGCGCTGGCGCAAAGGCGATGCCGCTCCATCGTGTTGGAGCAGCGCGAGACCTTCGCCACCGCAGGTGCCGGCATCCAACTCGGGCCCAATGGCGTGCGCGTGCTGCAGCGTCTCGGCGTGGCGGACGCGCTGCGGTCGCTGGCGGGGAAGCCCGAGTGCATCCGCGTGCACGACGGCCGGGCGGCGCAGGTATTGGCCGAGTTGCCGCTGGGCGGCTGGATTGCCGAGCGGCACGGCGCCCCCTACTGGGTGGCGCATCGCGGCGATCTGCACGGCGCCTTGCTCGCTACCGCGATCGCCGAGCCCCGCATCGCGCTGCGCCCCGGCTTCGCGGTTACCTCGATGGATGGGACAAGAGAGGGCGTGCAGGCGGGCGGGGCGAGTGGAGAGGTCGTCGCCGGCTGCGCCCTTGTGGGTGCCGATGGATTGTGGTCGAGCGTGCGGCAGGCCCTGTTCCCGTCGGTGCGGCCGCTGTTCGTCGGTGCCACGGCTACGCGGGCCGTCATTCCGGCTGCCAGCGCCGGCAGGCTGGCGGCGCCCGCTGTCGGGCTATGGCTCAACCCCGGCGTGCATGTCGTGCATTACCCGGTGCGGGCGGGCGCGGAGATCGCCGTCGTCGTGATCGCCAGGGAGGATTGGCAAGGGCGCGATTGGGAGGCCGAAGGCGACCGGACGCTCCTGCTCGGGCAGCTGCGCGGTTTCCATACGGGCTTGCTGGAGATCCTGGCTGGCGTGGTGCAGTGGCGCAAATGGGCCCTTTACAGATTGCCGCCGCTGCCCAGTTGGTCTGCTGGCCGCGTGGCGCTGATGGGCGATGCGGCGCATCCAATGCTGCCCTATCTGGCGCAGGGCGGCGTGCTGGCGCTCGAGGACGCTGTCGTGCTCGCCCAATGCCTCGGGGCGCACGCCGACGACGTGCCGGGCGCCTTCCGGGCCTTCGAGGCGAGCCGCCGCCGCCGCGCTCGGCGCGTGCAGGTCATGAGCCTGCGCCAGGGCCGCATCTACCGCCTGGCTCCGCCGCTCTCCTGGGTTCGCGATGCCGTGCTGCGCCTTATGCCCGGGCCCGCGCTGATGGCGGGCTACGACTGGCTCTATGGCTGGCGGAGTGCGCCCTAGGGCCGCGCGTCGAACCGCACACACCCAGCGCTGGGCCGGCGCCGTTCAGGCGACGCCACCGGTCTCGGCGGTGGCGGCGTCTTTGGACTCGGGCGGCAGGGCGCCGACCCGCGGCTCGTCGTAGAGGTCGAACAGCAGATCGAGCGTGTCGAGGAACGTCGCGACGAGATCGAGCAGCGTGCCGAGGTGAATGCGGCCGGCCACCAGATAGTCCTCGCCGACGGCAAGCTGGGAGAGCCGCTCCAGGCCCGCCGCATCGCGCGCGATCAGGCCGCGGCTGCGCAGGAAGGCGGAGGCCGTGTCGCCGGTATCGAAATCTTGGTTCATGGTATCGCCGAGCGCTTCCGCGGCTTGGACCAGCACGTCGGTGCCGGCCACGAACAGCGAGATGTGCGGCTTGAGGCGGCTCTCGTGGCGTTTCATCTCCTCGGCGCGCTTGCGCGCCTGCAGGAGGCGCGCGGTGAGGCTCAGCTCCAGGGTGCGCACGGTGGCGAGGAACTCCGCGAGCTCGCGGTTCTGCCGCACCAGGCGGGCCATGGTGAGATTTTGCGTAGCATCGGCGAGCGCCACCCGCTCGGTCATCAGGTCCTCGCCCATGGCGAGTGCCGCATCGAGATGGTCGCCCAGGAGATAGAGGCTTGGATGTCTCGGCCGATCGCTGGCAGGCATGAGCGCTCCCTCGAATCCCCAGGACGCAAGACATGACCCGCCGCTGTGCGCGGCACGGCTGAGCACAGACCGATTCTGCGCTGCTGCCTAGTGCTGGCAGGAGGTTTTCAACCGCTCAGTGAACGCTGGCTTTCTTGTGGAGCGTTCAAACCGTGGCTTGCAACAAGCCGTGCCAGCACGTTTTGGGCCTCGACCTCGTCCGTGAAGACCCCAATTACGTCCTTGGGGCCGCCGGAGGGATGGCCTTGGGCATTGACCCCGCCCTTCATGAGCACAAGCTGGCCTGAGGGATAGCGCACGAGCTCGTAATTCGAGAGTTCCATGACCTGTCCCTTCCGAGAGATCCGAACCGACGAATTGATACGCACGCGATGGATGCCCGCCTGCCGCAAGCTGGAGCTGGGCCGCCCCGGCTGGCGCCATCACATAATTGTCATGTATGCGAGAGTCAATTGGCCCGCCCCTAATACTTGCGTATGCGCGCCTCAGCTGCATCCGCTGGTTCCCCCGCAGGTGTCGCACTTGAGGCAGGTGCCGTTGCGCACGAGCGTGAAGTTGCCGCACTCGCGGCAGCTCTCGCCCCCATAGCCCTTGACGCGCGCCTCCGCCGCGCGATCGAGCGCTTGGTTGTCCTTGGCGGTGCGCGACTTGTTGCGCTGGTCGAGCTGCTCGGCCAGCTGGCGCGCCAGCTCGGCAACGCCGGCATCCTTTTTTGCCTTGGCCGGCGCGGCGGCGATGGCCTCCGCCACGCCCTGCTGCACGGCGGCGAGCTCTGACACGGCCGCCTCCATGCGCGACAGCTCAGGCGGACGGGCAAAGGCGGTCGCGACCTCCTGATGCAACGAGGCCACGGGACTTGTCGGATCGCCTTGCGCCGCTGCCACGGCCACCGCGCTGGTGGCGGAGCGCAGCGCCAGCACGCGGCTCTCCTGGCCGCGCAGCAGGCCGCGCGAGACGAACTTGGCGGCGGGCGGCGGGGCCGCCTCTTCCTCCAACTCCTGATCGGTCGAGCCGAGCCCGGTCGTGACGATCTCGGCCGGGTCGACGTGGGCCAAGTCGTGGCGGGTGAGATAGGAGACGGCCAGCTCGCGGAAGATGTAGTCGAGGATGGAGGTGGCGTTCTTGATGGTCTCGTTGCCCTGCACGAGGCCCGCCGGTTCGAAGCGGGTGAAGGTGAAGGCATCGACGTATTCCTCGAGCGGCACGCCGTACTGCAGGCCGAGCGAGATGGCGATGGCGAAGTTGTTCATCAGCGAGCGGAAGGCGGCGCCCTCCTTGTGCATGTCGATGAAAATCTCGCCGAGCCGCCCGTCGTCGTACTCGCCGGTGCGCAGATAGACCTTGTGGCCGCCGACGGAGGCCTTCTGGGTGTAGCCCTTGCGCCGGCCGGGAAGCTTCTCGCGCTCACGCTGGCGTTCGATTATGCGCTCCACGATCCGCTCCGCGGCGATGGCGGCGCGCGCCGCCATCGGCTTGTCGGCGGCAATCTCGGCCACCGCCTCCTCCTGCTCGTCGGCATCGTCGGCCAGCAACTGCGCGTTGAGCGGCTGGGAGAGCTTGGAGCCGTCGCGGTAAAGGGCGTTGGCCTTGAGGGCGAGACGCCAGGAGAGCATGTAGGACTGCTTGCAGTCCTCGACGGTCGCCTCGTTCGGCATGTTGATGGTCTTGGAGATGGCCCCGGAGATGAAGGGCTGGGCCGCCGCCATCATGTAAATGTGGCTCGCCACCGACAGCGAGCGCTTGCCCTTGCGCCCGCAGGGGCTGGCGCAATCGAACACGGCGAGGTGCTCCTCGGCGAGGTGCGGCGCGCCTTCCAGCGTCATGGCCCCGCAGCCATGCTCATTGGCCGACTCGATGTCCTTTTTCGAGAAGCCCAGATGCACGAGCAGGTCGAACGCCGGGTCCATCAGCTTGTCGGCCTCGATGCCGAGCGTTGCGGTGAGGAATTGCTCGCCGAGCGTCCAGCGGTTGAACACGAACTTGATGTCGAAGGCGGTCTTGAGCGCGTCGTCGAGCTTGCGCAGCACCGGATCGGTGAAGCCCTTGGCCTTGAGCGTGGCATGATTGATGGCGGGCGCCTGGGCGAGCGTGCCGTGGCCGACCGCGTAAGCTTCCATCTCCGCGATCTCGGCCTCGCCGTAGCCGAGCGTGCGCAGGGCCTCGGGAACAGCCTGGTTGATGATCTTGAAGTAACCGCCGCCGGCGAGCTTCTTGAACTTCACAAGCGCAAAGTCGGGTTCGATGCCCGTGGTGTCGCAGTCCATGACGAGGCCGATGGTGCCGGTGGGGGCGACCACGGTTGCCTGGGCGTTGCGGTAGCCGTGCTCCTGACCGAGCGCGATGGCCTGGTCCCATGCGCGCTGTGCGGCCGCAATCAGGCCGTCATCTGGACATGCGGCGGCGTCGAGCGGCACCGGGGTGGTGGAGAGCTTCTCGTAGCCGTCCTTGTGGCCGTAGGCGGCGCGGCGGTGGTTGCGGATGACGCGCAGCATGTCGGACCGGTTCGGCTCGTAGCCGGGGAAGGGCCCAAGCTCCTGGGCCATCTCCGCCGACGTGGCATAGGCGACGCCGGTCATGATGGCCGACAGCGCGCCGCAGATGGCGCGGGCCTCGCGGCTGTCGTAGGGAATCCCTGAGGCCATCAGCAGGCCGCCGATATTGGCAAAACCGAGCCCCAGGGTGCGGTAGCGATAGCTGAGCTCGGCGATCTTCCGGGACGGGAACTGCGCCATCAGCACGGAGATCTCGAGCACGACTGTCCACAGCCGGCAGGCGTGCTCATAGGCGGCGACGTCGAAGCGCTTGTCCGCGCCCCGGAACATCATGAGATTGAGGGAAGCCAGGTTGCACGCCGTGTCGTCGAGGAACATGTACTCCGAGCAGGGATTGGAGGCGCGGATCGGCCCCGACTTCGGGCAGGTGTGCCAGTCGTTGATGGTGGTGTGGAACTGGATGCCGGGGTCGGCGCTGGCCCACGCGGCATGGCCGATCTTTTCCCAGAGGTCGCGTGCCCTAAGCGTCTTGACGGTCTTGCCGCTGAGGCGCGCGGTCAGCGCCCAGTCCTTGTCCTCCTCGACGGCGGCGAGAAACTCGTCGGTCACCCGCACCGAGTTGTTGGAGTTCTGGCCGGAGACGGTGAGATAGGCCTCGCTGTCCCAGTCGGTGTCGTAGGTGGCGAACTCGATGTCCTTGTAGCCCTGGCGCGCGAACTGGATGATGCGCCGGATGTAGTTGTCGGGCACGAGGTCACGGCGTGCCTCCTTGATCGCACGCTTCAGGGCGGGGTTTTTTGCCGGATCGAAGCAGGCCTCGCCCTCGGCCTCGCAGTTGACGCAGGCCTTCATGATGGCCTTGAGGCGGCGCTGGCAGATCTTGGAGCCGGTGACGAGGGCCGCGACCTTCTGCTCCTCCTTCACCTTCCAGTCGATGTAGGCC
>Ga0111538_10004070_pt1 | contig 20381 bp, 21 predicted proteins | sample SoiMethybrSBSTD1_FD_79669 | JGI IMG/M metagenome (GOLD analysis project Ga0111538, IMG submission 79669) | Bulk soil microbial communities from a Populus tree surrounding site in Tennessee, USA - Soil MetaG P. TD hybrid SBSTD1 (version 2)... | ecosystem: Environmental > Terrestrial > Soil >... | reverse complement strand
GCTGGACGGTGTACATCGACCCCGCCGACGGCCTGCCGACCTTCATTCCCCCACCGTGGGTCGACCCGCAGCAACGCCCCCGCCGAAACCGGTACCACCGGCGGCTATGAGGGCGCTCACCAGCCGTGGACCTCCGATTCGCCGGTCGCGGAGCGGCGCTGGTCGATGTCGTCGGTGAAGGCGACCTCGGCGACAGTCGCCCCGGACGCGTCGAGCGCGCGCACCGTCACCTCGGCGGGCGCGGCGCGATCACCTGGAGGGCGTCGCCCGCCTCGGCGGTCCAGTGCGGGAGCCGCATCGCGATCAGCCCCTTCGCCGGAACTGTGCGCGAGTGCGTCGGCGACGGCCCGCGCGGTGTCCGGCAGGCGATCCCGCGCCCGTACAGGGGTTGCGGGTCGACCGTCACCGAGACCGCTCGGCCGGCACCGGGCAGGTCGGCCTCGTACAGAACCGTGCCGTCGTGGCTCAGCCGCACCCGCAACCCCGGCGGCATCGACCCGCTGGCGCGCACCACCGCACCGCCCGGTTCCGGCCCCAAGCCGACGACGCTGCGCAACGGCGAAGACGGCCTGTTCACCAAGCCGGCGGTGGCCGACTACCCGGACTACCTGCGCACCGCGTGCGCCGGCGACCCGAACGGCTCGTGCACCACGATCCACTACAAGTCGGCGACGCGCGCCAACATCGAGTCGCTCGGCTACGACATCGTCGCCAACTTCGGCGACCAGTTCAGCGACCTCGAGGGCGGCCACGCGCGGCGCACCTTCAAGCTCCCGAACCCGAACTACTTCCTGCCGTAGGGGCCGACGCCACTACACGTCGGCTTGAACGCCTTCGGCCGGGGCAGGCGTTGCCTGCCCCGGCACGACGGCCTCGGACACCGCGGCCCGCAATCGCTTGCGGTCGAGCTTGCCGACCGACGTCAGCGGAATCTGCGGCAGCACGGTGACCGTGCGCGGGTACTTGTGCGCGGCGAGCCGGCCCTTGGTGAACTCGATGAGGTCGGCCTCGGTGGCGGTCGAGCCCTCGGCGAGCGACACGAACGCGACGACCTCCTCACCCAGCCTCGGATCCGGCCGGCCGACGACGGCGGCCATGGCGACCTCGGGGTGGTCGAGGAGGGCGTCCTCGACGTCGCGCGGGTACACGTTGTAGCCGCCGCGGATGATCAGGTCCTTCATGCGGTCGACGATCGTGATGTAGCCGTCCTCGTCGACGCGGCCGATGTCGCCGGTATGGAACCAGCCGTCCTTGATGGGCTCGCCGCCCCAGTAGCCCTGCATGACGTTCGGGCCGCGCACCACGATCTCGCCGTCCTGGCCGGGTGGCAGGTCGTTGCCGTCGACGCCGACGATGCGCACCTCGACGTTCGGCACCGCCTTGCCGACGGTGCCGGGCCGCGGCTCCAGCGGCGGCGTCCCGCTGACGATGCCGCCGGTCTCGGTGCAGCCGTAGCCCTCGAGCACGGTCACCGACGGCACCTTGCGCTGGAACTCCTCGCGCAGCGCGGGTGACAGCGGGGCGGCGCCGGAGAAGACGAAGCGCAGGTCGCTCAGATCCATGTCCTGCAGGGGGAAGGCAAGCATCATCGCGAGCATCGACGGAACGACCGCCATCGTCTGGGTCCGGTGCTCGACGGCCAGGTCGAGGAACGACTTCGGCTCGAACCAGCGCTGCAGCACGCTCGTGCCGGGTTCCGGGACATGCATCTGTCCCACGGTCACCAGCAGGCCGAACGCGTGCGACAGGGGCAGCGAGATCTGGCCCCGGTTCACGCCCGGCACATGGCTGCGGGCCCGCGACGACGCACCGGCGTTGGACAGGTTGCGGTGCGAGAGCGCGACGCCCTTGCTGCGGCCGGTGGTGCCGCCGGTGTACATGAGCGCGGCGAGGTCGTCGGGGGACCGGTCGACGATGGGCAGCGGGTCCCGGCCGTCCTCGAGATCGGCGAAGCCGGTGATCGCGCCGTCGGTCGGTGTGCCCACCACCACGACGCGGATCGGCCGGTCCTGCACCGCCTCGACCACCTTGGGCAGCAGTTCCGGCGACGTGAACACGGCGACCGCGCCCGAGTCGACGAGGATGTGCCGCAGTTCGACCGCCGTCACGAGGAACACCACGGGCGTCACCACACCGCCGGCGCGCCAGATCGCGTGGTACAGGATCCCGACCTCGGGACAGTTCGCCATGATGACCACGACCCGGTCGCCCGGCGCCACACCGACGTCGCGGAGGCCCGACGCGACGCGCATCGACCTCTCGTGCAGCGTTGCGGAGGAGTGCCAGACGCCCTCGAAGTACAGCGACGGATGGTCACCGAGCCGGTCGAGAGCCGTGTCAGCGAGGCGGGCGAGGTTGGTTTCCATCCGGCGGCCCCCTGGGTCCTTTGCGGGCGGGTCAGGATTTCTACACTGCCTATGCCAATACCGGGGTGGTGTCAACCACGTGTTCGCTCAAGGAGACTGGCCCATGCCCAACAGCCCGATCACCGCTGGCGAGCGGTTCGCCGACATCGGCTCGTTCAGCCAGCGCGGGGGCGACGGCCCGAACCTCTGGCGGACGCTCGGCTTCCGGCGCACCGACTGGGCGCCCGGGTCGGCGACCGTCGAGTGGGACGCCACGGCCGACTACGGCTTCCACACCCCCGCCGGCCCGGTGATCCAGGGCGGCCTCGTGACGGCGATCCTCGACTCCGCGATGGGTGGCGCCTGCTGGACCACGCTCGACAACGACGAGGTGTTCCTGACGGCCGACCTGCGCGTCGAGTTCTTCCGCCCGACCCGCCCCGGGACGCTGCGCGCGGTCGGCCGGGTGGAGCGGCGCACCACCCGGGTCGTGTTCTGCGCGGCCGAACTGGTGAACGCCGAGGGGACCACGACGGCGGTGAGCCGCTGCACCCAGGTGGTACTTCCCTCGACCTGACGTGTATCTGGCGGCGCCTCAGGCGCTCTTCTCAGTTGTAAGCCAGGCGACAGTTCCAGGAGCGCGCCATGTCGATCAACAGCCGCTGGGCCGGCCCGACCCGCCTCGCCTGGGCCGGCCCCACGTAGCGATCCGCCCGAACGAACGCAACCCCCGACCCGAGCCCCGTCAGGGGAATAGCTGACCGGGTGGTGGGAACATGGTCTCCACGTTTCCAACACCCGGGAGGCACCCATGTCGGTCCATCCCCGCGCCGGTCACCGGGCGGAGCCGGGCGATCTGATCGACCCCGACGCCGTCGTCGCCGCCTACTACGCCGGCCATCCGGACCCGGCCCTCCCGGCCGAGCAGGTCGCCTTCGGCACCTCCGGTCACCGCGGGTCGAGCCTGCGCACCGCCTTCAACGAGGACCACATCGTCGCGATCAGCCAGGCGATCTGCGAGTACCGGCGGGACCAGGGCGTCGACGGGCCGGTGTTCCTCGGCCAGGACCCGCACGCGCTCTCCGAACCGGCCACCCGCAGCGCCCTCGAGGTGCTCGCCGCCAACGGGGTCACCGTGCTGATCGACAGCCGCGACGGGTTCACGCCGACGCCGTCGCTGTCGCACGCGATCCTCACCTACAACCGGACGAACGCCGCGAAGGCCGACGGCGTGGTGGTGACGCCGTCGCACAACCCGCCCGCGGACGGCGGCTTCAAATACAACCCGCCCCACGGCGGCCCGGCCGACACCGACGCGACCCGCTGGATCCAGGACCGCGCCAACGAACTGATCGCCGACGGGCTCAAGGGCGTGCAGCGGATCCCGTACGACCGCGCTCTCGCGGCCGATACGACCGACCGTTACGACTATCTCGCCCACTACGTCGACGACCTGCCCGCCGTGCTCGACCTGGATGCCGTGCGCGCCGCGGCAGTGCGCATCGGCGCCGATCCGCTGGGCGGTGCCAGCGTCGCGTACTGGGGCGAGATCGCGTCCCGGCACCGGCTCGACCTCACCGTCGTCAACGAGACGGTCGACCCGGCCTGGCCCTTCATGACGCTGGACTGGGACGGCAAGATCCGGATGGACTGCTCGTCGCCGTACGCGATGGCTTCGCTCATCGAGAACCGGGCGGCGTACCAGATCACCACCGGCAACGACGCGGACGCCGATCGGCACGGCATCGTCACCCCGGACGCCGGCCTGATGAACCCGAACCACTACCTGGCGGTGGCGATCCGGTACCTGTTCGGCTCGCGGGAGAACTGGCCGGGCAGCGCGGCCGTCGGCAAGACGCTGGTGTCGAGCTCCATGATCGATCGGGTCGCCGCCGAGCTGGGCCGGACGCTGCTGGAGGTGCCCGTCGGGTTCAAGTGGTTCGTGCCGGGCCTGCTCGACGGCTCGGTCGGCTTCGGCGGCGAGGAGAGTGCCGGGGCGTCGTTCCTGCGCCGCGACGGCAGCACCTGGACCACCGACAAGGACGGCATCGTGCTCGCGCTGCTCGCGTCGGAGATCCTCGGCGCCACCGGCCGCTCGCCCAGTGAGCACTACGCCGACCTCGTGGAGCGGTTCGGCGCGCCGGCGTACGCCCGCATCGACGTGCCGGCCACCCGCGAGGAGAAGGCCGTGCTCGGCCGCCTCTCGCCGCAGCAGGTCACGGCCACCACGCTCGCCGGCGAGAAGATCACGGCGACGTTGACAGCGGCGCCCGGCAACGGCGCGTCCATCGGCGGCCTCAAGGTGACGACGGAGAACGGGTGGTTCGCCGCCCGCCCGTCGGGCACCGAGGACGTCTACAAGATCTACGCGGAGTCGTTCCTGGGGTCCGATCACCTGGCCCGCATTCAGGAGGAGGCCCGCGGCGTGGTGGCGGAGGCGCTGGCCGCCGCCTGAGGCGCAACCTACGGCGATCTTGGACGCCTGCTACTGCTCCAGCAGTAGTGGGCGTCCAAGATCGCATTTGGGCCCCTTGACTTCCCACAGAATCGGGCGTAAACAAAAACGTACCAACGTGAAACGGCGGTGAAACCAAATTGTACGCCGAGGAGCGCCAGCAGGAGATCGTCCGCTTGGCTCGGGCCGAGGGACGCGTCGACGTTGCGAGCCTGGCCGACACGTTGCACGTCACGGCCGAGACCATTCGCCGCGACCTCACCATGCTCGAACGGGCCGGGGTGCTCCGCCGCGTGCACGGCGGCGCCATCCCGGTCGAGCGCATCGGCTTCGAGCCGGCCCTGGCCGCCCGCGACTCCGTTCTCATCGACGAGAAGGAGCGCATCGCCAAGGCCGCGCTGGCCGAGGTGCCCGACGAGGGCGCCATCATCCTGGACGCCGGGACGACGACCGCCCGGCTGGCCCAGGCCCTACCCGTCGACCGCGAGCTGACCGTGGTGGTCAACTCGCCGGTCATCGCCGCGCTGCTCGGCGTCCGGCCCAACCTCAACGTGCTGCTGCTCGGCGGCCGGCTGCGCGGGCGGACGCTGGCCACCGTCGACGACTGGGCGCTGCGCCCGCTCGCCGACATGTATGTCGACGTCGCGTTCCTCGGCACGAACGGCCTGTCCGTGGAGCGCGGCCTCACCACGCCCGACCCGGCCGAGGCGGCCGTCAAGCGGGCGATGATCAACTCGGCCCGCCGGGCGGTCGTTCTCGCGGACCACACGAAGATCGGCAACGACTACCTGGCGCGCTTCGGCACGCTCGCCGATCTCGACCTGCTGATCACCGACGCCGGCCTCGACGACGATCTGGTCACCGAGGTCGAGGCGGCCGGCCTGCGGGTGGTGCGCGCATGATCGTAACCGTCACGCTCAACCCCAGCCTGGACCGGTCGATCGAGGTCGGCCGGCTGGAGCGCGGCGAGGTCAACCGGGCCACCTCGGCGAGCCTCGATCCGGGCGGCAAGGGCGTCAACGTCTCCCGGGCGCTGCTGGCCAACGGCGTGCCGTCCCGGGCGGTGGTGCCGTGCGGGGGCGACGAGGGTGGCCAGCTCATCCGCCTGCTCGTGGCCGAGGGTGTCGACGTGCGGGCGGTACCGATCGCCGGGCCGACCCGCTCGAACATCACGCTCACCGAGCCGGACGGGACCACCACGAAGATCAACGAGCCGGGGCCGCAGCTCAGCCCCGGCGAATTCGCGGCCATCACCGACCAGGCACTGGCCGCGGCCGGGCCGGACGGCTGGGTCGTCGCGTGCGGCAGCGCGCCGCCGGGGCTGCCGGTCGCAGCGTTCGCGCAGTTCTGCGAGCGGGTCGTCGGTGCCGGCCTGCACCTCGTGGTCGACACCAGCGGGCCGGCGCTGCGGGCGGCCGCCACGGCGGGCGCGGCGCTGCTCAAGCCGAACCGGGCGGAGCTTGCGGAGGTCGTCGACCGGCCGCTGGAGAGCCTCCGCGACGTGATCGGGGCCGCCCGCGAACTGCGGTCCTGGGGTGCCGGCTCGGTGCTGGCGAGCCTCGGCGCCGACGGAGCGGTGCTGGTGGACGGGAGCGGCGTCGTCACCGGAGACGCGCCGGCCGTCCGTCCGCGCAGTTCGGTCGGGGCGGGCGACGCACTGCTCGCCGGCTTCCTGTCGGTGATCGTGGCCGACGAGAAGCACACCGACGGGAAACAAACAGAAAACCACACAACCGGAAGCCAGAGAGCGCTCCACGAGGCGCTCGCCTGGGGTGCGGCCGCCGTCAGTCTGCCGGGCAGCCAGATGCCCGGGCCCGCGGACCTACGGCGGGACCGGGTGCGCATCCACAGCCAACCCGACGAGGTACGCCCGCCGCTCGCGAGCTAGCCGATCAGGGCCGGCACCTAGCCCCGTCGCCGAGCGGCCAGCCAGAATCATCACCCCCGAAGGAGCCGTCCAGATGGCCACCACCTACACACCCCCGGTCCAGGGGTCCGGGTTCAAAGCCACCGTCCAGCGGATCGGTGGCTACCTAGCCGGCATGGTCATGCCCAACATCGGCGCCTTCATCGCCTGGGGTCTGATCACCGCGTTGTTCATCCCCAAGGGCTGGACGCCGAACGCGACCATCGCCGAGATGGTCGGCCCGATGATCACGTACCTGTTGCCGATCCTCATCGGCTACACCGGCGGCCGGCTGGTACACGGCCAGCGCGGCGCCGTCGTCGCGGCCGTCGCCACCGTCGGCGTCGTGGTCGGCGCGGACGTGCCGATGTTCCTCGGCGCGATGCTGATCGGCCCCGCTGCGGCGTACATCGTCAAGCTGTGGGACGGGCTGATCGACGGCAAGATCCGCCCCGGGTTCGAGATGCTCGTCGACAACTTCAGCGCCGGCATCATCGGCGCCGTGATGGCGATCTTCGGCCAGTGGGCGATCGGTCCCTCGGTGTCCTGGCTCGCCGACCGCGCCGAGGACGGCGTCAGCTGGCTGATCGACCACCACCTGCTCGGCCTGGTGTCGATCCTGGTGGAGCCCGGCAAGGTGCTGTTCCTCAACAACGCCATCAACCACGGCGTGTTCACCCCGCTCGGCGCCGCGGAGGCGGCCGAGAAGGGCAAGTCGATCATGTACATGATCGAGACGAACCCCGGCCCGGGCCTCGGCCTACTGGTGGCGTTCTACCTGTTCGGCCCGCGCGCCCTGCGCCCCACCGTGCCGGCCGCGATGATCATCCACTTCCTCGGCGGCATCCACGAGATCTACTTCCCGTACGTGCTGATGAAGCCGCGCCTGATCATCGCCATGATCGCCGGCGGTGCCACCGGCGTCACCACCTACATGGTCACCGGGGCCGGCCTCGTCGGCCCGCCGGCGCCGGGCAGCATCTTCGCCTACCTGGCAATGACTCCCAAGGGTGGATGGTTCGTCGTCCTGCTCGGGGTGGTGCTGGCCGCGGCCGTGACATTCGCCGTCGCCTCGCTGCTACTGGGCTTCGGCCGCAAAGAACCCGCGGAGGACGAGCTCGACGAGGCTGAGATCGAGCGCGAAGAGGCCGAGCTGGACGCGGCCCGGCGGCAGTCGGCCGAGAACAAGGCCTCGAGCAAGCTGGCCCCCGTCAACCGCGAAGCGACACCCAGGGAGGCATGACACGCATGGCAACCATCAACGGCACCGCGGTCAAGAAGGTCGTCGTCGCCTGCGACGCGGGGATGGGCAGCAGCGTCATGCTGGCCAGCCAGCTCAAGCGGCAACTGGCGAAGAACAACGTGACGGTCGAGCACACCCCGGTCAACACGATCCCGGCCGATGCCGACGTGGTGATCTGCCACGCCGGGCTGGCGGCCCGGGCCCGGGTGAGCGCGCCGGACAAGGTGATCGTCCCGATCCAGTTGTTCATCGGCGACCCCGCCGTCACCAAGGTCGTCAAGGCCGTGCAGAACGGCGGCGATATCAGTGGATGACGCGATCCTCCAGCGCAGCGCGATCCGGCTGGCGGAGCATGCCACCGGCCGGGACGACGCGATCCGCCGCTGCGGCGGGGTGCTGGTCGAGGTCGGTGCCGTTGATCAGGCGTACGTGGAGGCCATGCTCGCCCGCGAACAGTCGATCTCCACGTACGTCGGGGAGGGTGTCGCGATCCCGCACGGCACGCTCGAGGGCAAGAGCGCCGTGCGCCGGGACGCGTTGGCCGTCGTCCGCTTCCCGGAGACCGTCGACTGGGACGGCAACCCGGTCACCGTGTGCGTGGCGATCGCGGCCCAGGGCGACGGGCACGTCGATCTGCTCGCCGAGCTCGCCGAAATCCTGCTCGACGAGGACCGGGCCAAGGCGCTGCGCGAGGCCACCGATCCCGACCAGGTCATGAGTCTGCTGAAGGGGCAATGAATGAAGGTCGTCCGCTTCCACGCGCCCGGTGACGTCCGCGTCGGGGACGCCCCGGAACCCTCACCCGGGCCGGGGGACGTCAAGATCCGGGTACGCAACTGCTCCACCTGCGGCACCGACGTCAAGATCTTCCGGTTCGGCCATCACCACATCGTCCCGCCACGGGTGATGGGGCACGAGGTCGCCGGTCAGGTCGTCGAGGTCGGCCCGGGCGTGGACGGGTGGGCGGCGGGCGACCGGGTGCAGGTGATCGCCGCGATCCCCGACGGCACCTGCGCCGAGTGCCGGCGCGGACGGCTCACCGTCTGCCCGAACCAGGAGTCGATCGGCTACCACTACGACGGCGGCTTCGCCGAGTACATGGTCGTGCCGGCCAAGGTGCTGGCCGTCGACGGCCTGAACCGCATCCCGGACGGCGTCTCCTACGCGGAGGCGTCCGTCGCCGAGCCGTTCGCGTGCGCCATCAACGGGCAGAACCTGGCCCGGGTCGGCCCCGGCGACGACGTCGTGGTGGTGGGGTCGGGACCGATCGGCTGCCTGCACGTGCGGCTGGCCCGCGCCCGGGGTGCCACCCGGGTGTTCCTGGTCGAGCTGAACCGTGAGCGGCTCGACCGGGCCGCCGGGTTGGTCTCCCCGGATGCGGCGATCTGTGCCGGGGAGACCGATCCGGTGGACGCGGTGCTGAAGGCCACCGACGGCCGCGGCGCCGACGTCATCATCACGGCGGCCGCATCGGGGCAGGCGCAGGAGCAGGCGATCCAGATGGCGGCCCGGCAGGCCCGGATCAGCCTCTTCGGTGGGCTGCCCAAGGACAACCCGATCATCTCGGTGGACTCCAACCTGGTCCACTACCGGGAGCTCACGGTGGTGGGCGCGAACGGGTCGAGCCCGGCCCACAACGCCGAGGCGCTCGGGCTGATCGCGTCCGGCGCGGTGCCGGTCGACGACCTCATCACCCACCGGCTGCCGCTTGCCGAGACCCTCGACGCGTTCGACATTGTTGCCAGGGGACAGGCGATCAAGGTAACCATCGAACCGTAAGCGCATCCGACCGACAGGAGCCACCCGATGCCCTCCCGAACCGTCACCGTCGGCTCCGCCAGCGGCCTGCACGCCCGTCCCGCCGCGCTGTTCGTCGCGGCCGCGGCCAAGCAGCCGGTGAAGGTGACGATCCGCACCGGTGAGAAGAAGGCGGTACCGGCGCGCAGCATGCTCTCCGTGCTCTCGCTCGGCGCGAAGTGCGGCACCGAGGTCGTGCTGGAGGCCGAGGGCGACGGCGCCGACGCCGCCCTCGACGAACTGGCCGACCTGCTGGCCCGCGACCTGGATGCGGCGCAATGACCGAGCGAAACGAGGGCATCATCGGGCAGAGCCCGTCCGGTCGGGGCGGGTCACCACGGAGTGGGGACCCGTCATGACCGAATTGAAGGGCATCGGGGTCAGCCCCGGGTTCGCCGGCGGGCCGGCCTACCGGGTCGCGCCGCCGCCGACGCTGCCAGTGCTGGATCCGGTGGCGCTGGATCCGGAGACCGAGGCCAAACGGGCGGTCGCCGCGCTCGCGTCGGTCGCGGCCGAACTGAACCGCCGCGCCGCGGCCGCCCACGGCGCGGCCGCGGAGATCCTGCGGGCCGAGGCGATGATGGCCGAGGACCCCGAACTTGCCGACGCCGCGGAGGAGACCGCCCGCACCGGCCTGAGCGCGGCCCGCGCGATCGACACGGCGCTCGCCGTGCACCGGGAGGCGTTCGAGGCGGCCGGCGGCTACCTGGCCGAACGCGTCGCCGACCTCGACGACATCCGCAACCGTGCCGTTGCGATCTGTCTGGGCCAGCCGATGCCCGGCATCCCGTCGCCCGGGCACCCGTTCGTGCTGGTCGCCCGCGACCTGGCGCCCGCCGACACCGCGTCGCTCGACCCGGACCGCGTGCTCGCGCTGGTCACCGAGGACGGCGGCCCCACGAGCCACACCGCGATCCTGGCCCGCACCCTCGGGCTGCCGGCCGTGGTCAGGTGCACCGGCGCGCTCGAGGTCGCCGACGGCGAGCTGGTCACCGTCGACGGCGCGACCGGCACCGTCGTCACGGGCGCCGGCGCCGCCGAGGTCGAGGCCGCCGGCGCGGCCGAGGTCGCGCGCCGGCAGCGGCTGAGCGCCGCGAGCGGCCCCGGCCGGACCGCCGACGGGCACCCGGTCGCCCTGTACGCCAACATCGGCTCCGCCAAGGACCTGATGGGCGACGTGGAGGGCGTCGGCCTGTTCCGCACCGAGCTGCTCTATCTGGACCGCACCGACGCACCGACGTTCGAGGAGCAGGTCGCCGCGTACACCGACGTGTTCGCGGCGCTGCCCGGGCGCAAGGTCGTGGTCCGGACGCTGGACGCCGGCGCCGACAAGCCGCTGCCGTTCCTCCAGCAGGAGGCGGAGCCGAACCCCGCCCTCGGGGTGCGCGGGCTGCGCATCTCGTGGAAGCGTCCGGACGTGCTGTCGTCGCAGCTGGAAGCGATCGCGGAGGCCGCGCGTGCGACGGCGGCCGAGGTGTGGGTGATGGCGCCGATGGTCGCGACGGCGGCCGAGGCCGCGGCGTTCGCCGCGGCAGTCCGGACGGCCGGTCTGCCGACCCCGGGTGCGATGGTGGAGATCCCGGCCGCCGCGCTGCGGGCCGGAGCGCTGCTCGCCGAGGTGGACTTCCTCAGCATCGGGACCAACGACCTGAGCCAGTACACGTTCGCGGCCGACCGGCAGGTCGGTGCGGTGGCGGAACTGCTCGATCCGTGGCAGCCGGCGCTGCTGCAGCTGATCGCCGCCTGTGCGAACGCCGGCACGGCGGCCGGCAAGCCGGTCGGCGTCTGCGGTGAGGCAGCCGCCGATCCGGGGCTTGCCGTGGTGCTGACCGGCCTGGGGATCACCAGCCTGTCGATGGCGGCGCGGTCGATCCCCGCGGTGCGCGAGGCGCTGGCCACCCGCACGCTGGCGGACTGCCGGGCCGCCGCGCGGGCCGCGCTGGCGGCGCCGGACGCGGCGGCCGCGCGGGCGGCCGTGCTGGGCTAGGCGCGCGCCAGGTGCCGGTCCTCGTTGGGCACCATGATCCAGAGCGCCAGGTAGATCAGGAACTGGGGACCCGGCAGCAGGCAGGAGAGCAGGAACAGCACGCGCATCGTCAGCGACGACGTGCCGAAGCGCCGGGCGAGCCCGGAGCACACGCCGGCGATCCACCGGTCGTCGCGGGGGCGGCTCAGCTTGGCCATTGAGGGTCACTCCTCATTTCTCCGTCAATTTCTTCCGTCCGGCTGGCGGGGTGCCATCGAACGTCTTCAACGGTATGGCCGGCTGTGGGCGGCGGCCTCGGCCTGCGGGTGGATTCCCCAGGCCCAGCTCACCTAGTGGTTCCCCCGGGACCAGATACGGCCGGGATGGGTTCCCGACAGTGGCGCTTATTCGGGAGCCTGAACCACCCCTGCGTGCCTACCGTGTTATCAGACACAGTTCCCCATCCCGGGGACGGCAATCGTTGGAGGTGCGAGATGCCGCAGAACACGTTCGAGGCGGTCCGCGCCGAAGCGCTGTTCGCTTCCTTCCTTCAGTCGTCCGACGTTCCCTCGGCCCCCGAGGTGCGCGGCGCGGTCGCAGCGACGCTGCGCCGGCTGGGCATCCGCGGCTGTGCCGCTGCGGTTGCCGGCGAGTACGGGGAGCACCCGGACACGGCGTCGGCCCGGATGCTCTGGGCTCTGGCCACGGTCCGGGCGTCGTACCCCGCGTACACCGCACCGAAGCTGCTGGCGATGGCGAGCTGATCACCTGGTCTTCTGCGAACGTGGACGTCTCCCGCTGGGAGGCGTCCACGTTTCGTTTTAGAGTCGAGGAGTGACCGCTCCCGACTCGGTCCTGCTACCGGGGCACGACGTTCCCCTCGGGCGGTACACGGTGGTGCGCCGCCTCCTGCCACAACGCGCGCGGCGCATGGTCGGCGCCTGGTGCTTCGTCGACCACTTCGGTCCCGACGACGTGTCGGACAGCCCCGGCATGCGCGTCCCGCCCCACCCGCACACCGGTCTGCAGACGGTGAGCTGGCTGGTAGAGGGCGCGATCCTGCACCGGGACAGCCTGGGCAGCCTGCAGCCGATCACGCCGGGCCAGCTCAACGTGATGACGTCCGGCCGGGGCATCTCGCACTCCGAGGAGTCGCCCGTGCCGCACCCGCCGGTGATGCACGGTCTGCAGCTGTGGGTGGCGCTGCCCGATTCGGCCCGGCACGGTGCGCCCCGCTTCGACCACTACCCGGACGTGCCCGGGTTCGAGCGCGACGGCGCGCGGGTGGCTGTCGTCGTCGGCGACCTCGACGGTGTGCGCTCGCCGGCGCTGGCCTGCACGCCGCTGGTCGGCGCCGAGATCGTGCTGGAGCCGGGGGCGACGCTGCGGCTGCCGCTCGCCCCGTCGTTCGAGTACGGCGCGGTCGCGATGACCGGCACGGCGGAGGTGGCCGGTGCCGAGCTCAAGCCCGGCGTCCTGCTGTACCTGGACCGTGGCCGCGACGACCTGACGCTGTCGTCGGTGGACGGGGCCCGGCTGTTCCTGCTCGGCGGCGAGCCGTTCGACGAACCACTGGTGATGTGGTGGAACTTCGTCGGGCGCACGCACGAGGAGATCGCCGAGGCGCGGGCCGACTGGGAGCACGACAGGGTGGCCGGCGGCGACCGGTTCGGCACGGTGACCGGCTACGCCGGCGACCCGCTGCCCGCGCCGGACCTGCCGACGGTGCGGCTCAAGGCCCGCGGCCGCGACGGGACTGTTCGCGGTTAGCTGTCAGCTTTCCGACAGCTGTCCGTCTCGCTCCTCGTACTCGGCGCCGGTCTCCGGGCAGACGAACCGGTTCTCGCCCTTGGCAACCAGCCGCTTGCCGGCCCGGCCCACCCAGCCGATGCGCCGCGCCGGCACGCCCGCCACCAGCGCGAACGGCGGAACGTCGGCGGTCACCACCGCGCCGGCCGCCACCAGCGCCCACCGGCCGACGCGCACCGGAGCGACGCACACGGAGCGGGCCCCGATCGCGGCGCCCTCCTCGATGGTGACGGCGACCATGTCCCAGTCGTCGTTGGTCTTCAGCCGGCCGTCCGGCGTGACGGCGCGCGGATTCACGTCGTTGGTGAGCACCGCGTGCGGGCCGATGAACACTCCGTCCGCTATGTGCGCAGGCTCGAAAACCAGTGCGTAGGTGTGAATCTTCACATTGCTGCCCACTCGAGCACCTGGGCCGACATAACACCCACGACCAAGCACGCAATTGCGCCCAATGACGGCGCCGGAGCGCACGCTCGCCAGCCCCCAGACCTTGGTTCCGGCGCCCACGTCTGCGCCGTCCTCCACCTCCGCACCCGGTGCGACGAAGAATTCGCGCTCCGCTGATGGCGCCGACGAGGTGCCTCTGTCATCCTGTTTCACCCGTTCGACTGTACGGAATGCCACCCGCGGGACCCGTTGGCATGCCGGATTCGGGTCGTTCGCCTGGTGCGTGTCGGTCGGTCAGCCGACTGCCTACCCGCTGTCCCGGCCGGTAGGTTTCGCGTGCGGTCGTGAGTCCGAGGATCATTCACGACCTCCAGCTGTCCGATAGCGCGAAGCGAGGACTTGTGACTGCACCTCCCGCCGCGGCCGGTGCCGGCCGTACCGGAGCGAACCAATCGGAATTGGACGAGCCCATCGGCGTCGCCGTGATCGGCGCCGGTTACTGGGGGCCGAACCTGGTCCGCAACTTCCAGGGCGCGCCCTCGTTCCACCTGCGCGCGCTGTGCGACCTGGACCTGGGCCGGGCGAAGAAGCTCCTCGGCCGCTACTCCACCGTGCGGGCGACCGACGACTTCGACAGCGTCCTGGCCGACCCGACGATTCACGCGGTGGCCCTGGCGACGCCGGCCGGCACGCACGCGCCGTTGGCCACCAAGGCGTTGCGCGCGGGCAAGCACGTGTTGGTCGAAAAGCCACTCGCCGCGACCTACGACGAGGGACTCGCGCTGATCAGGGAGGCCGACGAGCGCGGCCTGACCCTCATGTGCGATCACACCTACTGCTACACGCCGGCGGTGACCCGCATCCGCGAGATGCTGCACACCGGCGAACTCGGCGAGGTGCACTACGTCGACTCGGTGCGTATCAACCTCGGCCTGGTGCAGCGCGACATCGACGTGATGTGGGACCTCGCGCCGCACGATCTGTCAATCTTGGACTCCGTGCTGCCGGACGGTGTGCGGCCGGTGGCCGTGAGCGCGCACGGTGCCGACCCGATCGGGGCCGGCCGCTCCTGCGTCGCGTACCTCACCCTGCAGTTGAACACCGGCGCGATCGCGCACGTCCACGTCAACTGGCTCTCACCGGTCAAGGTGCGCACGACGATCGTCGGCGGCTCCAAGCGGACGCTGGTGTGGGACGACCTCAACCCGTCGCAACGCATCTCCGTCTACGACCGCGGGGTCGACGTGGCGACGCCCGAGGAACTGGCGACCGAGCAGCGGCGCGACATCCTCGTGTCGTACCGGTCCGGCGACATGGTGGCGCCGGCGCTGGCCGAGCGGGAGGCGCTGCGGTCCATGGTGGACGAGTTCGAGCGCGCGATCCGCACCGGCACGCCGGCGCTGACCGACGGCCGGTCCGGCCTGCGCGTGCTGGAGATCCTGCAGGCGGCGTCGGAGAGTCTGGCGAACGGCGGCGTCGCGGTCCGACTTCGCGGGGAGGACGCATGAACGCTGTGCCGGTGAAGGGGGCGCGGGCTCTCGTGACGGGCGGGGCCGGCACGATCGGCTCGCACGTGGTCGACCTGCTGGTGCGCGGCGGGGCGAGCGAGGTCGTCATCCTGGACAACCTCGTGCGCGGCCGCATGTCCAATGTGGAGAACGCGCTCGGTCACGACGCCGTGTGCCTCGTCGAGGGCGACATCCGCGACGTGGGTCTGGTGCGCGAACTGTCCACCGACAAGGACCTGGTCTTCCACCTCGCCGCGATCCGCATCACGCAGTGCGCCGAGGAGCCGCGGTTGGCCAACGAGGTGCTCGTCGACGGCACGTTCAACGTGCTGGAGGCGGCGGCCGCGGCCGGCGTCAAGAAGGTGGTGGCCTCCTCGTCGGCGTCGGTCTACGGCCTGGCCGAGCAGTTCCCGACGACGGAGCGGCACCACCCGTACAACAACGACACCTTCTACGGCGCGGCCAAGGCGTTCAACGAGGGGATGCTGCGCAGCTTCCACGCGATGTCCGGGCTGGACTACGTGGCGCTGCGCTACTTCAACGTGTACGGGCCCCGGATGGACATCCACGGCCTGTACACCGAGGTGCTGATCCGGTGGATGGAGCGCATCGAGGCCGGTACGCCGCCACTGATTCTGGGCGACGGCATGCAGACGATGGACTTCGTCCACGTCGCCGACATCGCGCGGGCCAACATCCTGGCCGCCGAGGCGCCGGTCACCGACGACGTGTTCAACATCGCCTGCGGTGTCGAGACCAGCCTGAACGACCTGGCGCACGCGCTGCTGAAGGTGATGAACAGCGACCTCGCGCCGGAGTACGGGCCGGCCCGGTCGGTCAACGCGGTGACCCGCCGGCTGGCGGACACGTCGCACGCGGCGGACACGCTGGGCTGGACGGCGGAACTCGGCCTGCACGAGGGCCTCGAAGGGCTCGTGGACTGGTGGCGGGCGAACAAGGCCGACGTTGCCACCGGTAAGGCGGCCTCATGACCGTGGAAGCGACGCGACGCACGATCGCGGTGATGCTGCCGCTGCTCGGCGAGGAGGAGGCGCAGGCCGCCGCCGATGCGGTGCGCTCCGGCTGGGTGGCGCAGGGCCCACGGGTGGCCCGCTTCGAGGCCGCGTTCGCCGAGCGGGTCGGCGCGGCGCACGGCGTCGCGGTCAGTTCGTGCACGACGGGTCTGCATCTGGCCCTGATCGCGGTCGGCGTCCAGCCGGGCGACGAGGTGATCGTGCCGTCGCTGTCGTTCATCGCGACCGCGAACGCGGTGCGCTACGCGGGCGCCACCCCGGTGTTCGCCGACGTGGAACTGGCCACCGGCAACGTCACCGTCGAGACGATAGACAGGGTCCGCACGGCGCGCACGCGCGCGGTCATCGCCGTGCACCAGGGCGGCGTGCCGTTGGACCTGCGCCCGCTGCGGACCGCCACGGCAGAGTGGGGCGTGGCGCTGGTGGAGGACGCGGCCTGCGCCGCCGGGTCCACTGTGGACGGGTTGCCGGTGGGCGCCGGCGCGCTCGTCGCCGCGTGGTCGTTCCACCCGCGCAAGCTCATCACCACCGGTGAAGGTGGGATGGTCACCGTCGACGATCCCGAGTGGGCTGCGCGCATGAAGCGCCTGCGCGAGCACGGCATGAACGTCTCCGCCGCCGACCGGCACGCGAGCGCCCAGCCGATCCTCGAGGCGTACCTGGAGACCGGCTACAACTACCGGATGACCGACATCCAGGCGGCGATCGGTCTGGTGCAGCTCGACCGGCTGGACGGGATCGTGGCGCAGCGAAGGGCGCTCGCCGCGCGTTACCACGAACTGCTGGCCGGCCTGCCGGGCGTGCGGCCGGTGCGGGATCCGGCCCACGGCACCACGAACTACCAGTCGTTCTGGCTGCAGCTGACGCCGGAGTTCGGCGCGACGCGGGACGTGGTGATGGCCGCACTCGCCGCGGCCGGGGTCTCGGCGCGGCGGGGAATCATGGCGGCGCATCTGGAGCCGGCGTACGAGGGCGTGGAAAGCAGCGGCCTGCCGAACACCGAGACGCTCACCCGCGAATCGCTGATCCTGCCGCTGCACCACAAGCTCACCGCCGACGACCAGGAGTACATCGTGGACATCCTGCGCGGGCTCGCCCGTGCGTGACCTGCTGATCGCCGGTGCCGGCGGCCTCGCGCGGGAGACCGCGGCGGCCGTCGCGGCGGTCAACGCCGCGGGACCCACCTGGCGGCTGCTCGGTTTCCTCGACGACGACCCGGCGCTGCACGGCACGACGGTCTCCGGCCTGCCGGTGCTCGGGCCGCTGTCGCTGGTGGCGGACCACCCCGACGCGCAGGTGGTCGTGTGCATCGCCAATCCGCGCAACCCCGGTGTGCGCGGCCTGGTGACCGCCCGTCTCGGCCTGCCGGCCGAACGGTACGCGACGATCGTGCATCCCTCGGCGAGCGTAGGGGCGGGCTGCATCGTCGGCCCGGGCAGCGTGCTGCTCGCGCAGACGGTGCTGACCGCCGACGTCGCGGTCGGGGCGCACGTGGCGGTGATGCCGCACGTGGTGCTGACGCACGACGACGTCATCGAGAACTCCGTCACCTTCGCGTCCGGCGTGCGGGTGTCCGGCGGCGTGCACGTCGGCACCGGCGCCTACCTCGGCACCGGTGCGCTGATCCGCGAGTCGCTGCGGGTCGGTGCCCGGTCGATCGTCGGCATGGGCTCGGTGGTCCTGCGCGACATCCCGGCCGGTGAGGTCTGGGCCGGCAACCCGGCCCGCCTCATCCGGTTCGTCAACAGTCCGGCGCTACAAGGGAGTTCCCGTTCGTGACCAAGATTCCGCTGGTCGATTTGCAGGCGGCGCACGCCGAAGTGGCCGATGAGGTGGCCGTCGGCTTCAAGCGCGTGCTCGCCGACACCGCGTTCATCGGTGGCGAGGAGGTCGCCGGATTCGAGCGCGAATACGCGGCGTTCACCGGCGTCGCGCACTGCGTCGGCGTCGCGAACGGCACCGATGCGCTGGAACTGGCGCTGCGGGCCGTCGGGGTCGGGCCGGGCGACGAGGCGATCCTGCCCGCGAACACCTTCATCGCGACGGCCGAAGCGGTCGCCCGTGTCGGGGCGCGCGTCGTGCTCGTGGACTGCGACCCGGCCACGTACCTGATCGACCCGGCCGCCGCGCTCGCCGCGGTGACGCCGCGCACCAAGGCGATCCTGCCGGTGCACCTGTACGGCCAGCACGCGCCGGTGGAGGCGCTGCGGGCCGGTATTCCGGCCGCCGTGTCCATTGTGGAGGATGCGGCCCAGTGCCAGGGGGCACTCAGGCACGGTGAGCCGGCGGGCCGCGGCGGGATCGCGGCCACGAGCTTCTATCCGGGCAAGAACCTGGGCGCCTACGGCGACGCGGGCGCCGTCGTGACCCACGACGGGGAACTCGCCACGACGGTGCGCACCATCGCCAGCCACGGCGGGCTCACCAAGTACCGGCACGATGTGATCGGCGTCAACAGCCGGCTGGACGCGCTGCAGGCGGTGGTGCTGCGGGCCAAGCTCGCCCGGCTGGAGACGTGGAACGCCGCCCGCCGGCGGGCGGCCGCCCGCTACGACTCGCTGCTGTCCACTGTGGACGTCGTGCGGCCGGTGACGGCCGAGGGCAACGAGCACGTGTGGCACCTGTACGTGGTGCGGGTGCCGGCGCAGCGACGCGACGCCATCGTCGCGGCGTTGAACGGAGCCGGCATCGGCGCCGCCATCCACTACCCGGTTCCGGTGCACCTCACCCCTGCCTTTGCCGGCCTGGGCCACGGGGCCGGCGCGTTCCCGCACGCCGAAGCCGCGGCGGCCGAGATCATCTCGCTCCCGCTCTACCCGCAGATCACGGCCGGCCAGCAGGAGCGGGTCGTCCACGCGCTCGCCGCGGCGCTCGCCCACAACTGAACCGAACTGTCCACTTAGGAGTAGCCCGTGGTGTTCCCCCTCGACACCGCCCGCGTCCCGCTCGACGCCGACGCCGCCGAGCTCGTCGACCGGCTCTGCGCGCTCGCACTCGACGGCCTGCCGGCGATGTACCGCGCCGACTCGGACGAGTTCGTGTTCACCCGCGCCGCGGCCGGCGCGACGACCCGGCCGGAGCAGCGGGGCACCAGCACCCGTTACGCGGCGATCGTCGCGCTCGGCGCGCACTGGCTCGGCGTCGACCAGCAACGGCAGGTGCTCGGCGGGCACACCGTCGCCGAGTACGTCGGCCTGCTGATCGGCCGGCTGCCCCGCGTCAGGAACCTCGGTGACGCGGCGCTGATCGCCTGGGCCGCGGCCCAGACGAAGCACGACGACCTGCCCCGCGCGCTGGCGGCGCTGAAGGCGCTCGACAGCGACGCGGGCAAGCCGCAGTACGTGGTGGAGGCGGCATGGGTGGTCGCGGCGCTCGCCGCGGCCCGGCCGTACGCCGACGTCGAGGCTCACCTCGCCGCGGCGCGCGACCGGCTGCTCGACAGCCGCCACTCGGGCCGCGCGCTGTTCCCGCACGCCACCAGGGCCGGTCTACTGCCGTGGTACCGCTCGCACGTCGCGTGTTACGCCGACCAGGTCTACCCGATCCAGGCGCTCGCCCGTCTGCACCGCTCGGGCGACGACCCGGCCGCACTGCGCGCCGCCACCGCGTGCGCCGACCGCATCTGCGAACTGCAGGGCGCCGGCGGGCAGTGGTGGTGGCACTACGACGCGCGCACCGACAAGGTGGTCGAGGGCTACCCCGTCTACACGGTGCACCAGCACGCGATGGGCCCGATGGCGTTGCTCGACCTCACCGAGGCCGGCGGCCCGTCCTACCGCGAGCCGATCGAGCGCGGCCTGCGCTGGATCACCGATCCGCTGGAGCTGCGGGGGGTCGAGGGCGCCGAGGACATCATCCGGGCCGCCGACGGCGTGACGTGGCGCAAGGTCTACCGCGGCGACCCGCGCAAGGTGGTCCGCGCCGCCAACGG
>Ga0111538_10004069_pt1 | contig 20381 bp, 17 predicted proteins | sample SoiMethybrSBSTD1_FD_79669 | JGI IMG/M metagenome (GOLD analysis project Ga0111538, IMG submission 79669) | Bulk soil microbial communities from a Populus tree surrounding site in Tennessee, USA - Soil MetaG P. TD hybrid SBSTD1 (version 2)... | ecosystem: Environmental > Terrestrial > Soil >... | reverse complement strand
GAGGTCCGGTGGTTCGCGCCCGACGAGATCCCGCCCTGGGTCGAGTTCGCGTTCGAGAACACGGTCGTCGTCCTCAAGGCTTGGAAAGCGGGTCTGTAGGGGTCGAAAAATGGGCCGAACGGCCCATGTAGAACCAACCGCCTCCTGCCGATAATCCAGCCACGTTGGCTGAGCACGGCATGCACCGGATCGACGACGACCTCTCCGAGGAGTGGCTCGACGCCTTCGTGGCCGAGGGCCTCGCCGACGTCGAGTCCTACCTCCGCAAGCACGCCGACTTCCAATCCTTCCTGGAAGACCGCGACTAGCTCGCGCGCTTCTTAAGCTTCGACCAGCCCGAGGGACTTCTCGAGCATGGACTTCGGCTGCGCGCCCATCGCGGCGGCCTTTGGCTCGCCGGAGTCGAAGAGGATCATCGTCGGGATGCTCATGACGCCGTAGCGGCGCGCCAACTCGGGCTCCTCGTCGATGTTGACCTTCACCAGTCGCAGATCCGAATGCTCTTCGGCGATCTGGTCGAGCACCGGCGCCACCGCGTGGCAGGGGCCGCACCAATTCGCCCAGAAGTCGACGAGCACGGGGCTTTCGCTCCCGAGCACCTCGGTGTCGAATGTGTCTGTCGTGATCGTGTCTGCCATGACCCTTGAAACGTAGACTGACCCGCAAATGTTCCAGCCGCTTCCCTCGGTACCCGATCACCCCGGTCTCGAACGTGAGGTGCTCGACTGGTGGGAGGAAAAGCAGGTCTTCGACCGGCTGCGGGAGCTGAACCGCGACGGGCCGACGTGGAGCTTCGTCGACGGCCCGATCACCGCGAACAACCCGATGGGCGTCCACCACTGCTGGGGCCGGACCCTCAAGGACGTCTTCCAGCGCTACAAGGCGCTCCAGGGTTTCGACCAGCGCTACCAGAACGGCTTCGACTGCCAGGGGCTCTGGGTCGAGGTGAACGTCGAGCGCCAGCTCGGGCTCAACTCGAAGCGCGAGATCGAAGATTACGGGCTTGCGGCGTTCGCCGAGAAGTGCAAGCAGTCGGTGGCCGAGTTCTCCGAGGTGATCACCGACCAGTCGAAACGCCTCGGCATGTGGATGGACTGGGACAACGACTACTACACGTTCTCGGACACGAACATCGAGTACATCTGGCGCTTCCTGAAGACCGTGCACGAGCGCGGCTGGCTCTACATGGGGCACCGCTCGAACGTCTGGTGCCCGCGCTGCGGAACGTCCATCTCCCAGCACGAGCTGATCGGTTCGTACGAGGACCGGAGCGACCCATCGCTCTACGTGCGCCTGCCGCTCCTCGACGACGACGGGGATGCCCTCGTCGTCTGGACGACGACGCCCTGGACGTTGCCTGCGAATGTCGCCGCCGCCGTCGATCCCGAGGCCGAGTACGTGAAGCTCTCGACTGCCGACGGCCTCCTCTGGGTCGCGGAGGCGCGGCTTCCTGAACTTCCGTTCGGCGGTGAGGTCGTCGCCAAGGAAAAAGGGGCGGACCTCGTCGGCAAGCGTTACGAGGGCCCGTACGATCACCTTGCCGCCGCCGAAGAGGTCGAGCACCGCGTCATCCCGTGGGACGACGTGACGATGGAGGAAGGCACCGGCATCGTCCACATCGCGCCGGGCTGCGGCACAGAAGACTTCGAGCTTGCGCGCGAGCACGACCTCCCCGTGCTCATGCCCGTCGACGAGGCCGGCCGCTTCTACGACTCCTACGGCTGGCTCCACGGCACCTCGACAGCCGAGGCGAAGGACCAGATCATCGGCGACCTCGGTGAGCGCGGGCGCCTGCTCGAGGCCGGCGAGATCGTCCACCGCTACCCCGTCTGCTGGCGCTGCCACACCCCGCTCATCTTCCGCATCGTCGACGAGTGGTTCATCGCCTGCGACGAGATTCGCCAGCCGATGCTGGAAGCAAACGCGACCGTGAAGTGGACTCCCGATTTCTACTCGAAGCGCATGGACGACTGGCTGCGCAACATGGGCGACTGGAACATCTCGCGCAAGCGGTACTTCGGCCTGCCGCTTCCCCTCTACCCGTGCGAATGCGGCCGCCTCAACGTGATCGGCTCGCGCGCCGAGCTCGACGAGCGCGCGACCGGCGGGCTCGACCAGCTGCAGGAGCTCCACCGCCCGTGGATCGACGAGGTCCCCATCCGCTGCGACGAATGCGGGGAGGAGGTGCGGCGCATTCCCGAAGTCGGGGACGCCTGGCTCGACGCAGGCATCGTCCCCTTCTCGACGCTCGGCTGGGAGAACCCCGAGTGGAAGGAGAACGGGTACGCAACCGGCTCCTCGCAGGGCCTGTCGGGCGCCGACCTGCCCGACCACGCCTACTGGGAGACGTGGTTCCCCGCGGATTGGGTGTCGGAGATGCGCGAGCAGATCCGCCTCTGGTTCTACTCGCAGCTCTTCATGTCGGTCGCGCTCGTGGGCAAGGCGCCGTACAAGGAAATCCTTGCCTACGAGAAGCTCCGCGACGAGACCGGCAAGGAGATGCACAAGTCCTGGGGGAACGCGATCGAGGCGAACGAGGCCATGGACAAGATGGGCGCCGACGTGATGCGCTTCATGTACTGCGACCATGTCCCGCAGCAGAACCTGAACTTCGGCTACGGTCCCGCCAACGAGGTCAAGCGCCGGCTCCTCACGTTCTGGAACTCCGCCTCCTTCTTCGTCCTCTACGCGAACATCGAGGGCTTCAAGCCGACGTACCGCGACCTCGCGGGCGGGCCCGACCTCGAGGAGCTCCGCCCGCTCGACCGCTGGCTCCTCGCGCGGGCGCAGCAGCTCGTGCAGGAGGCGACCGACGCCTACGAGCGCTTCTGGACGCCTGATGTCACCGACGCGTGGGAACGCTTCACCGACGACCTCTCCAACTGGTACATCCGCCGCTCGCGCAAGCGCTTCTACACCCTCGACGAGGCGGCGTTCAGGACGCTCTGGTACGCCCTCGTCCAGGCGGTGCGCGTGATCGCGCCGGTGATGCCGTTCCTCGCCGAGCACATGTGGCGCAACCTCGCGGCGCCGGTTCGCCACGCGCCGGAGAGCGCCTTTCTCGCGGGCTGGCCACAGTCGGCCTCGCGCTACGAGGATCCTGGGCTGCTCGCAGAGGTTGCGGATGCGCGCCGGGTCGCCGAGCTCGCCCGCGCGGCACGAGACGCAGCCGGGATCAAGCTGCGCCAGCCGCTCCGGCGGCTCGTCGTCGTGACCTCGGATCCCGGCCGCCGCATGCTCATCTCCCGCCAGGTGGAGGACCTCGCGGCCGAGCTCCGCGTGAAGGAGGTCGCGATCCTCGAGAGCCCGGGCGAGGTCGCCGAGATGCGCGCGAAGCCGCGCCTAGACGTCGTCGGCCCCCGCTACGGGCCCAACCTTCCCGAGCTCAGGCGCCTCCTCGAGGAGGGCAGCTTCGAGGTGACGAACGGGACGCTTCGCGCGGGCGCCTACATCTTGTCCAAGGGTGAGTTCATGCTCGAGTTCGCGCCCCGGGAAGGGTGGGAGGTCAAGCACGAGGACGAGTACGTCGTGGGCGTCGACACCCGCCTCGACGACGAACTCGTCACGGAAGGGCGCGTGTACGACCTCATCCACTCGGTGCAGCGACTCCGGCGCGAGGCGGGGCTCGAGGTCACGGACCGAATCGTGCTCACGATCCCCAACGAGGACGAAGCCCTCCTCGGGCACCGCGACTGGATCGCCGGGGAGACACTTGCCGAGGACGTGCAGGTCGGCGACGATCTGGCGGTGCGCAAGGCGGGATGACCCGCCTACTCCTGGCCGCGGTCGTCGTCCTCGTCGCGGTGGCGGCGGCCGACGCGATCAGGCCGGACGGCAAGGAGCGGACGGTCTCGGCGGCGCCCGGCCGAACCGCCGCGCAGACTGCAGTGCAGCGGTCGTCATCCGGGTACGTCGCCGTCGGGGCGTTCACCCGCAAGCGCGTTCTGCACCACGGTCGCGAGTACCTGAGTACGGAGGCGATCGACGCCGCCTTCCCGAGCGCCGAGAGCGGCGAGCCCTTCGACATCACGCACCTCGCCACCGCATCGGACGGGACGCTCGCGCTCGCCATCTACCGGTTTCCGGCCAAAGAGCCCGTCGAGGGCGCGGTCGAGCTGTGGCGGGGAGGCCGGCTCCTGGCCGCATTCCAGGTCCCCGCGGGGAGCTTCGGCGGCGGGCTCGGGTTCGCCCACGGAGGCCGGCTCGTCGCAACCCTGCTCTCCGACGGCCACTCGGTCGTCCTCTTCACCCGCACGGGCAAGCGGGTGGGAAGCGTGTCGGCTACGTCCTGGTGATCGCGTCCGCGCGGACCTCGCGCGGGAGCTTGAAAAAGACGTCCTCGAACGCACCGTCGAGCGACTCGACCTGGGAGACGCCGCGTTCCCGGAACCAGCCGACGACCCGGCGAACGAGGGACTCGGGAGCCGACGCGCCGGAGGTGAGGCCGACGCTCTCGACACCGACGAGCCACGCCTCGTCGATCTCGCTCTCGTCGTCGATCAGGTAGGCGTCCACGCCGCCGGCGCGGGCCACGTCGACGAGCCGGTTCGAGTTCGAGCTGTTGCGGGAGCCGATCACGAGCAGGAGGTCGACGGCTGCGAGGATCCGCTTCACGGCGCGCTGCCGGTTCGTCGTCGCGTAGCAGATGTCGTCCTTCTTGGGCGCCTCGATGGCAGGGAAACGGCGGCGGAGTACACGGACGATCGCGTCGGTGTCGTCCACGGAAAGCGTCGTCTGCGTCAGGTAGACGAGCTTGTCGGTCTGGGGTGGGACCACGGTCTCGGCCTGCTCGGTGGTCTCGACGAGGAGGGTCGACTGCGGTGCCTCGCCGGTCGTCCCGTCGACCTCCTCGTGGCCCGCGTGGCCGATGAGGAAGATCGTGTAGCCGAGCCGGGCGAAGTGCCGTGCTTCGGCGTGCACCTTGGAGACGAGCGGACAGGTGGCATCGATGGCGCGGAGCCCGCGGAAGCGCGCGCTGTGGCGCACCGCCGGCGACACGCCGTGCGCCGAGAAGACGACATTGCTTCCCGGCGGCACCTCCCCGACGTTCTCGACGAACACGGCTCCGCGCCGCTCGAGGTCGCGGACGACGTGCGCGTTGTGGACGATCTGCTTGCGGACGTAGACCGGCGCCCCGTGCAACTCGAGAGCCCGCTCCACGGTCTCGACTGCCCGCTCGACGCCGGCGCAATAGCCCCTTGGCGAGGCGAGGACCAGCCGCTTGACCACCGTCTTCCAGTGTAGTTACGGCCCGGCGGCGGCAGAGGGAGACCCGCCTTCTCGCCCGCCTGAAAGCGGAAAAGCCCGCCGCTCGGGGGGGTAAGCGCGGCGGGCCTTCCCACAGTTGCTCACCGCGGCTCTACATGGCCAGGGACACATGCCGCGGTTCGCATCGCCCAGTGGCGGGGACGGTACAGCGGCGATTCGGGTCTGCCAATAGGTCCTTCGGCCCATCTTTGCAATCGTGATTTCCTGCCCGCCGGCTCCTCGACGGGCACGCAAACGGCACTTATCATCACGGTGCCCAGTGAGCCACCACAGTCGAGTCATCCTGCTCGAGATCGTTCCGCTTTTCGTCCTCGCGGCGCTGTACCTCGGCGTCGCGCTCGCGCTTGCGCCCGAGCTTCTGCGACGAGGCAGGCGGTTCTCCTGGCTCGGCCTCGGCATCTGGCTCGTCTTCGTGCTCATCGGTGGGACCGCGGCGGTGATCGCGGGCGAGAAGCTGACGAACGAGGACTTCCTCGCGTCCGTAGACGAGTGGGCCGTCTTCGGCCTCACCCTCCTTGCCTACCTGCCGGCCGCGATCTTCGTCTGGCGCTGGGACGAGCGGCATCTCCTGATCTCGGCCGCGCCGCGTGTCGTCGAGGCGGAGATGGAGGCGTCGGAGCGCCGCCGCGAGGCCGAGTCCATCTCGCGGCTCTCGACGGCGCTCGCGCAGGTGGGGAGCGGGCGCGAGGCTGCAAACCGGCTCTTCGACGAGCTCGAGAGCGTCCTCGAGGTGACCAGGATGATGATCGCGACCGTGGACGAGGACGCGGGCGTGGCGGCCGGCTACGCCGCGCGCGGGATCGACGAGGCCTGGTGGCAGACCGTCGTGCTCGACCTCGAGACGGCTCGGAGCGCGGTCGTGGCGGTCGCCCGAGAGCGCAACTCGCTCGTCGTCTTCGACGTCAAGACTTCCCCGCAGGTGAACCAGGAGCTCGCAGCGCGCGTGGGCGCGCACAGCGCAGCCTTCGTCCCCCTCCTCTCCGACGGCCGCGTAACCGCGGTCCTCGCGGTCGCGAGCGAGAAGCCGCGCCTCTTCACGCCCTCCGAGACCGAGCTCATGCAGGACCTTGCCAACGAGACCGCGCTCGCCCTGGGCCACGCCTCGTCTCGCGACGCGCTCCAGGAGGCCCTCGCGCGGGAGCGCCTTGTCGGGGAGATCTCGAGGCGCGTGCGCTCCGAGCTCGACCTCGACGCGGTGCTCAGCGTCGCCGTCAAGGAGGTCGGGATGGCGCTCGGCCTATCCCGCGCGTTCATCCGGCTCGGCGACCAGATCGAAGAGGCGCCCGTCCGCGCCGAATGGGACGCGCCCGGGGTCGAGACCATCGGCAACGCCGCCGGCCGCCTGCCCGTCTCCAACCTCGCCTCGCGCGAGCGGCGGACGGTGGCGATCGCAGACATCCTCACCGCGCCGGAGCTCGACGACTCGAGCCTCGGTGGGCGGGAGACGCTGGTCGAGCTCGGGACGCGCGCCGTGATCGCGACGCCGATCCTCGTCTTCGACCGGATGATCGGCATCTTCGCCCTCCACCGGGCCGAGCCGTCGGCCTGGAGCCCGCACGACGTCTCGGTCGCAGAGGCGGTCGCGCGCGAGATCGGGCTCGCCGTCCACACGGCTCAGCTGCTCCAGCAGAACGAGCGCCGCCTGCAGGAGCAGGCCGCGTTGCTCAAGGCCGGCCAGGTGCTCACCTCGGATCTCCGCTTCTCCTCGGTCATCCAGCGCCTCGTCACCGAGGTCGTCCAGCTGCTCGGCGCCGACGCCGCGGACTGCTGGGTCTTCGACGAGCGCCGGACGATGCTTCGCTGCGAGGCCGTGCTGGGCGTGCCGGAGCGGAACGTCGGCCGCGACGTCGTCCCCCAGGGCACCTTCCAGCAGGTGCTCTCCACCGGTCGCCCGGTCCTGAAGCGCGACTTCGCACGCTCCGAGTCTCCGACGCCGACGGAGGACTACCGGGTGTTCGCCGAGGTCATGGACGCGCCGATCACCTGGCTGGGCGAGGTCCGCGGCGTGCTCGGCGTCTGCGCGCGGGAGGACGGCCGGTTCGACGAAAAGGACCTCGAGCTCCTCGACACCTTCGCCCGGCTCGCGTCCCTCGCGCTTCACAATGCCGAGAGCTTTGGCGAGCGCGAGCGCCAGGCCCAGGTGCAGAGGGGCTTCTACCGGATTGCCGAGGTGCTCGGCTCGACGCTCTCCCTCGGCGAGACCCTCGACGCGCTCGCTCAGGCCGCGTGTGATGCCCTCGGCGGCACGTCGGCTCTCGTGCTCGAGCCGAGCGGCGACCGGCTCATGCTCTCCGGTTCGCACGAGCTTCCTCCGGGCCTGCGCCGAGGGCTCGCGGCCGGTCTCGCCGGCGACGTCTCGCCGCTTCGCGCCGCCGCCGAGGAGGGGCGCATCCTTTCGGCATCCTCGCTCGAAGACGACGACCGTTTCAAGGAGAGCGCGCGAGAGCTCCTGACAGACGAGGGATACCGGTCGCTGATCGCCGCACCCGTGATCGGCGCGCAGGGCCAGAAGCACGCCGTCGTTGTGCTCTTCCGGGAAGAGCGGAGCTTCTCCGACGACGACCTTGCGCTCGCGCGGCACCTGACCGGAGCTGCCCGCGGCGCCCTCGAGCGCGCCGAGCTCTTCGAGGGCGAGCGGCGGGCGCACACCTTCTCGCAGCGCCTCGCCGACATCGGCGGCCTCCTCGCCACGAAGCTCGACCCAGTTGCGGCGTTCGAGGAGGTCGTCCGCGAGGCGCCGGCTCTCCTCGATGCCGACGCCGCAGTGCTGCGTCTGCTCGACAACGACGACCTCGTCGTTCGCGCAGCCTCGGGCCCGGGCACGCAGGGGATCCGCAACATGCGCTCGAGCTCGGCCGGCGGAGCGGTCGGGATCGCGGCGCAGTCACGGGCTCCGCACACCGTCTCGGATGCGCGGGAGACGCCGCGGTTCGCGCACGAAGACCCGTTGCTCGCGAACGGGATGATCTCCTGCGTCGCCGTCCCGATGCTCCTCCACGGAGGCGGCCTGAGCGGCGTGCTCACGGTCTACGATTCCGCCGTCCGGACCTGGCGCGAGGACGAAGTCCAGGCGCTCGCGGCACTCGCCGCGACTGCGTCGGCGGTCTTCTCGAGCGCCGAGCTCTACCAGCGAGTCGCGGAAGAGAAGGAGCGGAGCGAGGCGATCCTCGCCAACATCGCCGACGGCATCGTCGCCGTCGACCGCGACGGGAACATCGTCCTCTGGAACGCGACCGCCGAGCAGATCAGCGGCGTTCCTGCGGAGGAAGCGCTCGGCCGCAGCGTGGCGAAGGTCCTGCAGCGCGATCTCGCGGCGGAGGACGGCGCGCCTCCCGGCGAGCGCACGCTCTCGATCCAGCGCGGCGACAAGGAGGTCTGGCTCTCGCTCAGCGAGGCGGTCATGCTCGACGCCGGCGGAGCCGTCGCCGGCCGCGTATTCGCCTTCCGCGATGTCTCCAGCGAGCGCGTGGTCGAGCAGATGAAGTCGGACTTCGTCGCCACGGTCTCGCACGAGCTCCGCACCCCGCTCACCTCCATCTACGGCTTTGCGGAGACGCTCATGCGCGGCGACGTCGAGTTCTCGGACGCCGAGCGCGCGACCTTCCTCGGCTACATCGCCTCCGAGTCGGGGCGGCTCATCAACATCGTCGACGACCTGCTGAGCGTCGCCCGCCTCGAGACCGGGACGCTGCGGCTGAACATCGAGGAGATCGACATCGGCTCGGTCGCAGGCGAGGTCGTCTCGCGCGTGCAAGAGCACGCCGAGCGCTGGGAGTTCGACCTCGAAGTGCCGAGCGCGGGCGTCGTCGTCGAGGCGGACCGCGAGAAGCTCTCGCAGGTCCTCCTCAACCTGGTCGACAACGCGGTCAAGTTCTCGCCGGAGGGAGGCCGGATCTCGATCTCGGCCCGGCGGCGTCCGGAGAGCGCGGAGGTGCGCGTCTCCGATCAGGGCGTCGGCATCCCCCGCGCGGACCAGCAGCGCATCTTCTCGAAGTTCTTCCGCGCCGAGAGCACCGGGGTCGGCGTGCACGGGACGGGGCTCGGCCTCTTCCTGGCGCGCGGGCTACTTGTGGCGATGGGCGGGAGGATCTGGGTCGAGTCGAAGGAGGGCCAGGGCTCCACGTTCGTCTTCGAGCTTCCCGCGGCGGCGAGCGGCGTGGTCGAGCCGGCCCCGGAGAAGGTGACGGCCTGATGGCGCTGACCGTGCTCGTGATCGACGACGAGGATCCGATCCGCCTGCTCTGCCGGGTCAACCTCGAGGCCGAGGGGGCGCGCGTGCTCGAGGCGGAGAACGGCCATGTCGGGCTCGAGCTCGCGAGAGAGGAACGGCCGGATGCGATCCTCCTCGACGTGATGATGCCGGGCCTCGACGGCTGGACGGTCGCCGAGCGGCTCCTCGAAGACGAGGCGACGCGCCGCATCCCGATCATCTTCCTGACCGCTCGCGCGGACGTGCGCGACCGGGCTCGCGGCCTCGGTACGGGCGGGCTCGACTACATCACGAAGCCGTTCAACCCAGTCGACCTCGCGGCTCACGTGGAGGAGGTCGTCGGCGCGGTCAAGCGCGGCGAGCGCGAGGAGCTCCGCGCCGAGAAGCTCTCCGAGCTCAGGGATCTCCTCGGGATGACCTAGGGTCCGCGTGCTGTCTGGGCGAGCACGATGGCGGCGAGCACCATGAGGCCGCCGACCAGCTGTTCCGGCGAGATCTTCTCGCCGAGCCAGGCGTAGGCGACGAGACCGGCCAGCACCGGTTCCACCATCGCGACGACGGTTGCGCGCGTCGCGGGGATGTGGCGGAGCGCCGTGACCATGCAGATGAACGGCACGACCGTCCCGAGTACGACGATGTAGGCGATCAAGAGCCAGACCGGGAGGCTTTCGTCCTCCAACCTGCCGAGGAGCGAGGCGTCGCTCGTCAGCACATCGTCCGGGAAGCTCCACCACGGTTGCACCACCGCCCAGAAGAGCGCGGCGAAAAGGAAGCCCCAGGCGAGGAGCGAGTAGACGTCACGGCCGCCGCGCACGCTGTGCTCGGCCATGAGGATGTAGAGGGCGTAGGCGAAGGCGCCGGCGAGCGCCGCGGCAACTCCAACGCCGTCGAGCGTCCCGCCGCCGCTCCAGATCTCTGCGACGAGCGTGAGCCCGCCGAAAGCCAGCCCGAGCGCGTACCAGAGCCTCCGTCGCACGGGCTCGTGGACGAAGAAGCGCGCCCAGAGCGCGACCAGCACGGGGGCGAGGTACTGGATGACGAGCGCGATCCCGATGTCGAGGTGCGTGATCGCCGTGAAGTAGAAGAAGTGGACGAAGGCGAGCCCGCAGATCCCGAAGATGGCGAGGTAGCCGAGCTCCCGGCGCGTGACGCGAAGCGTGCGCGGCGCGAAGATCGCCACGCCCGCGAAGAGGAGGATCGCGGCGCCGGTCCCCCGCACCTCGGCCAGCCGGAGCGCCGAGAGCCCGCCTGAGTCGACCACGATCTTGGCGACGGTCGCGTTCACCGACCAAAGTGCGATCGCCGCGAGGACGAGCGCGTATCCCAGCGCGGGCCGGCGGTGGGCGGCGGGATCCTCGGAGCGTTCCGGGACGTTGAGCGGGGCATCGACCACGGCGGCGGAGGTTATCCGGGCGGTAGGCGCTCTACACTTGGGAGGCGCGGGACGTAGCGCAGCCTGGTAGCGCGCCTGCTTTGGGAGCAGGAGGCCGCCGGTTCGAATCCGGCCGTCCCGACTGAAGGGTTAGGCTCGCCGCGCTTCTGGTAGACCTCCGGGCATGCGCTACCGCAAGCTCGGCGACTTCGGCGTCAAGGTCTCGGAGATCTCCCTCGGCTCGTGGCTCACCTACGGGGGCTCCGTCGAGGACGAACGGGCGATCGCCTGCGTCCACCGGGCCTTCGAGCTCGGCGTCAACTTCTTCGACACGGCCAACGTCTACCGGCGCGGCGCTGCTGAGGAGGTCACCGGCCGTGCGCTCAAGGGAATCCCGCGTAACGACTACTTCCTGGCCACCAAGGTCTACTTCCCGATGGGCGACGGCCCGAACGACCGAGGGCTCTCGCGGAAGCACATCATGGAGCAGTGCCACGCTTCCCTGAAGCGGCTCGGCACGGACTACGTCGATCTCTACCAGTGCCACCGCGCGGACGCGGACACACCGCTCGAGGAGACGCTGCGTGCGCTCGACGACCTCGTCACGCAGGGCAAGGTGCTCTACGTCGGCGTCTCCGAGTGGTCGGCGCAGAGGATTCAGGAGGCGCGGCGCATCCAGGCCGAGCTCAACCTCGACCCGCTTGCCTCGAACCAGCCGGAGTACTCGATGCTGCAGCGGAAGATCGAGGAGGACGTGCTCCCCGTCTCCAAGGGCCTCGGCATCGGCCAGGTCGTGTGGTCGCCGCTTGCCCAGGGCGTGCTCGCCGGCAAGTACAAGCCGGGCGAGCAGGCGCCCGAAGGCACGCGGGCCGCAACTCCAGGCGACCAGGACATGATGTCGCGCTTCATGCGCGACGACGTCCTCGAGGCGGTGCAGAACCTGCGCCCTGTCGCGGACGATCTCGGCATCACGATGGCCCAGCTCGCGCTCGCCTGGGTGCTGCGGGAGCCCGGGGTCTCGAGCGCCATCGTCGGCGCCTCGCGCCCCGAGCAGGTGGACGACAACGTCGCGGCGAGCGGCGTCGAGCTCGGTGACGACGTCCTGCAGCGGATCGACGAGATCCTCGGCGGCGTCCTGGTCGCGGCGCCGACCGGCGACTAGCTAGAACAGCCGGAGAAGCAGCGAGCCGAGCAGGAAGAGCCAGAGCACGGCGAGAACGACAGCGAGCGCGGTGGCGACGAAGTTCGTCGCCTCACGCGGGTTCCCGAGCTTGGTCGCCCGCCAGCCTACGAAGCCGAAGACCAGCGCGCCGAGCGCGGTAATGGTCGTGATCGGGAGGAGCGAGTCGGCGAGGACGATCGAGGCGAGCCAGGTGAAGGCGCCGGCCGCGCCCAGCCACGCGAACAGGCTCGCTGCGCGATTGTCGTCCTCAAGGGCACGGTCCAGCTCCCACACGCTCTGACTGTAGGACGGGGTTTGCCCTCGTCGGGTCCCCCGAAAGGGGGAGCTAGAGATCCTTCCGATTGAAGGCCCAGAGCCCGATCAGGCCCAGAGCGGCGAGGTAGACGACCACCCACGGCCCGAGCCAGGCGCCTGCTGGCTGCGCGCCGCCGAAGGGCCCGAGCGAGAGCGCGACCTTTGTGAATCCCTCGGTATCGGCCGTGATCCTGTTCAGGGCGTCCTGGTAGAGGGCCTCGAACGGAAGGACCCAGGACGCGACGTTTGCGATCGTATTCAGGCTGTCGGAGTTGAGCGCTTCGCCGATCTGGCCGAGCAGTCCCGCGACGAGGCCGGCGCCGAAGACCATGAAGATCGCGATGCCGTTCGCGATCGACGAGAGCATGATCGAGCCGAAGAGCGAGATGCCGACGAGAACTGCAATCGCGGCGGCGAGCTCGATCGCCGGAAGGAAGATCTGGTCGGGCCACCAGCCCGTCACCCAGTGTGTGATCAGGAGCGAGGCGGTATAGACGAGCATGACGTACACGGCGCAGACCAGCGCGGCAGCCCCGAACCGTCCCGCAAGGAGGGCTGCGCGGCCGACCGGCCTGACGACGAGCGGCTGGAGCAGCCCCCGCTCGGCATCTCCGCGCACGACGGCGTGGGTGAGGAAGATCGCGAGCACGGTGCCGAGGAAGAGCACCGCGAAGACCGAAAGTCCGAAGAGCGTTGCGCTGAAGAGCACCTGCGTGTCGACGAGCGCTGTCTCGTTGCCGTTTCCGATCGACTCGGTCGCGAACGGATCGATCGACTGGTACGCCTTGTAGACACCGAAGCTGTAGAGGCCGAGGAAGGCGGCGGTGAGGACGAGCACGACGGGGAAGACGCGCCTCCGTACGCTTTCCTGCATCGCGTAGCCCGCGACGATGACGGCGCCTCTCAACTCGTCTCTCCTTCGACCGCCTCGAGATAGATCTCCTCGAGGGTCGTCTCGAGCACGCGGACGCCGTAGACCTTCCGTCCGGCGGCGACGAGCTCGGACACAATTCTCGGCGTGTCCTCCCGCCGCGCGGACTCGAAGAGCTGGGTGCCCTGGTCCGTGTCCACCTCGACGCCCCGCGGCCGTGCAAGCTCCTCGGTGCGGCCCGCGGCGACGACCAGGCCTTTCGAAAGAATCACCACGCGGTCGCAGACGAGCTCGACCTCGCTGAGGAGGTGGGAGTTGAGGAGGACGCTGACGCCGCGCCGCCGCAGCTCCTCGAGGAGTCGTCGCACGGTTCGCCGGCCGACGGGGTCGAGCGCGCTCGTGGGCTCGTCGAGAAAGAGCAGGCGCGGGTTGCCGACGAGCGACTGCGCGATGCCGAGGCGCTGCTGCATGCCCTTCGACATGTCCTCGACCTTGCGCGACCTCGCCTCCGTCAGGCCGACGAGGTCGAGAAGCTCGGCCCGCTCGGCCGCGCCGCCGTCTGAACCCGCCAGCCGCTGGTGCAGGGCGAGAAGCTCGTCGGCGTCGTACCACCCGGGAAAGCGGAAGAGCTCCGCGAGATAGCCGAGCGAGGCGCGCGCCGTTGCCGACCCCGCCGGTGCACCGGCGACCTCGGCCGTTCCGGCGCTTGCGCGCACGAGCCCGCAGGCGATCTTCACGAGCGTGGACTTGCCGGCGCCGTTCGGCCCGAGGAGCCCGACGAGCTCGCCCTCGGCCACCTCCAGGTCGACCCCGCCGAGCGCGGTCACGTTGCCGTAGCGCTTCGCGAGACCCTGTGCGCGGAACGCGGCCACGGGCCGAGTCTACGCACGACCTTCCGGGGCGCGCCCCGTCAATCCTCGCGCTGAACGTCCTCGAGGAGCCGCTCGAAGTCGGGACCTTCGAACTCCACGACCGCGCGGTCGTACTTCTCCATGCCCCAGCCCCAGAAGTCGAAGTCGATGTCGGAAACGCTGTCCTGGATGGACGCCCAGAGCGTCCAGCCGTACTTCGACATGAGGCCCCACAGGCGCGCGCGGGCGACCTTGTTCGCGAGCGGCCGGCCATAATAGTGGGTGACGAGCTCGTCGAGCTGCTCGAGCGCGAGGTTCGACTCGCTCCAGACGTTGCCGAGCTCGAAGCAGGCGTCGTTGTTGCCGGAGTACTCGTAGTCGATGAGGCGAAACCCGTCGCCAACGTCGATGAAGTTCTCGGCCAGAAGGTCGTTGTTGCACGGCACCGTGCCCTCGTCCCGGACAGCCATGGCCTGTTCGATCCGCCGCACCTGCGGCTCGTATTCGACGTAGCCGTCGGGAAGGCGGAAGGCGCGCTCCTGGACGAGGCCGAGGTAGCGCTTTTGGATCAGGAACATGTTGAAGTCGTCGCGGAACCGGCGCGCTCCGTGCAGCTGCCGGCAGGCGGCGGCGACCCAGTCGAGCCGGTCGCCGCGACGCAGATCCTCCGAAGTCTGCGTCTGGCCCTCGATGAACTCGAGGACGAGGACGCCGCGGTCCGGGAAATACGCGATCACCTTGGCGCCGACTCCCGCGTCCGCCGCCGCGACCGTGTTGTGGTGCTCGTTCTCCCGGTCGATTGCGAGGAGGCCCGCGTCCTTCGCGGACACGCGGACGACGTAGGCGCCGCCGCCGGTCTCGACCTTGTAGTTCGTGTTCGTCAGGCCGCCGGCGAGCTCGGACACGGCGTGCGCGCCTTGCAGCTCGGGTACGAGCTCGAGGACTTCGTCGATCTGAGCGCCGCCTCCTTCCACGTGGCGTAGGTTTCTATCGCATGGAGCGGGCGAGGGTGATTGTCATCGGCGGCGGGATCACCGGGACGAGCGTCGCGTATCACCTCGCCAAGTCGGGCTGGAGCGACGTCCTTCTCCTGGAAAAGGGCGAGCTGACGAGTGGCTCGACCTGCCACGCGGCCGGGCTCGTCACCCAGTTCAACCCATCGCCGACGATGATGCGGTTCCGGCGTTACAGCGTGGAGCTCTACGGCGAGCTCGGCGTCTTCGAGCCCGTCGGAAGCCTGCGGATCGCGTCGAGCCCCGAGAGCCTCAAGGAGCTCCAGCGGGGGGCGAGCCGGGCGCGCGCGATCGGGCTCGACGTCGAGGTCGTCGGGCCGGACGAAGCGGTGCGCCTCATGCCTGCGGCGTCCAGGGAGTCCCTCTACGGCGCGGTGTGGATCCCCGACGACGGCGCGGTCGACCCGCACACCGCCACCCATGCGCTCGCGGCTGCGGCCCGGGAGCTCGGCGCGCGCATCCGGACTGGGGCCCGCGTGACCGGGATCGAGCTCGGTCCGGGCCGCGAGGTGCGCGCCGTCCACACGGAGGACGGCCGGATCGAGACGGAGTGTGTGGTGAACGCATGCGGGATCTGGGCGCCTCAGGTCGCAGCGATGGTGGGCGCGTTCACGCCGTCCATCCCTGTCGACCACCAGCACATGGCGCTAGCCGCGGTGGACGGCCACGAGCTTCCGCGCGAAATGCCCTGCTTCCGAGACACCGACAACCTGGTCTATGGGCGCAGCGAAGCCGGCGGGATGCTCTTCGGCGGCTACGAGGGCGACCCCGTCTCGCGTTGGGAGGACGGCGTTCCGTGGGAGCACGGCAGCCGGTCGCTTCCTCCGGACGAGGAGCGCTTCCGGCCGCTCTGGCAGGGCGCGATTCGCCGCTTCCCCTTCCTGAACGACGCGGGCATGGTGAAACTCGTCTGCCATCCCGACGCGATGACGCCCGACGGCAACCCGCTCCTTGGCCCGATGCCGGGGGTCCCGGGATTCTGGATGGCGGCCGGCCTCTCGCTGAACGGCTTCGGCGGAGCCGGCGGGATGGGGAAGACTGCGGCGGAGCTCATCACGGCGGGCGAGTCGGAGCTCGACGTCCAGGGCTACCGGCCCTGGCGCTTCGGCGGCCCGTACCATGACCCCGACTTCGCGACCGCCGCCGCGCGCGAGGTCTATCGCTACTACTACCGCCTTCGTTATCCGCTCGACACGGACGAGTGGGGGAGGCCGCAGCGGCTCAGCCCGCTGCACGGGCGCCTGCAGGAGCTAGGCGCGGTCTTCGGCACGAAGAATGGCTGGGAGCGGGCCGACTACTTCCGTCCCGGCCGGGCCTGGCGCCGCGCGGGCGCCGACCAGCGCGAGTTCGGCTGGACGGCCCCGCCGTATCTCGACCTCGTGGCGGAGGAGCACCGCGCCTTCCGCGAACGCGTCGGGATCATCGACATGACGTCGTTCGGAAAGATCGAGGTCTCGGGGCCGGGTTCGCTGGGGCTGCTCGAACGCGTCGCCGACAACCGGATCGACCGCCCGGCCGGTTCGGTCGTCTACACGCAGTTCCTGAACGACGGGGGCGGGATCGTCTCCGACCTCACCGTCACGCGCCTGGGCGAGGAGCGGTTCCGCGTGGTCACGGGAGCGGGCGCCGTCGATTCCGATCTCGGGTGGCTTCGGCTCAACGTCCGTCCCGAAGACGAGCCGGTGGAGATCCGCGACGAGACGGACGAGGTCGCCGTGATGGGCCTCTGGGGGCCCGACGCGCGCACGGTGCTGCAGGCCGTCACGGAGGACGACGTCTCCGCCGAGGCGCTGCCGTTCCGCCGTGCGACGGAGATCGCGATCGACGGAATCGTGGTGCTGGCGCAGCGGATCACGTACGTGGGCGAGCTCGGCTTCGAGCTCTACGTGGCGCGCGAGGAGGCAGTACAGGTCTGGGACCGCCTGATGGCGGCCGGCGAGCCGCACGGGATCGCGCCGGGCGGCTACCGCGCCCTCGACTCGCTTCGCCTCGAGAAGGGCTATCGCTACTTCGGCACCGACCTCACGGCGGGCGATGATCCCCTCGAAGCCGGCCTCGGTTTCTGCGTCTCCTGGGAGAAGGACTTCAACGGCCGTGCCGCGCTCGACGGCAAGGAGCCGGCCCAGCGGTTGCGTACGCTCCTCGTCGGCGGTGGAGACTACGCGACGGTCTACGGCGGCGAGGCAATTCACCTGAACGGCTCCATCGTCGGCCGCGTGCGAAGTGCTGGCTACGGCTTCACCGTCGGCCGCAACGTCGCCCTCGGCTACGTGCCCGCCGAGCTCGAGGAGGGAGCGGAGGTCGGCGTCGAGGTCTTCGGGGAGATCGTTCCGGCCGAGATCGCGCCTGATGTGCTCTACGACCCAGAGAACGAGCGCGTCCGTGCCTAGTTGCGGGGGTCCCCTGCGGTCGGGAGAATCGGAGGCCTGATGGCCTGGGAGCTCGCGACCTTCTCTGCCGACCTCCTGCGGGAGCCCGAGGCGATCGACGGAGTCGAGGTGGAGATCGTCCCACCTGGCTCACCGGTGCGCGTGACCCACGTGCTCGACGCGGTCGAGCCGCGTATCCGAGCCGACGGGCGCGCCGCGTTTCCCAGCGAGGGCCGCGCGGGCGAAGGGCGGACGAACCGGCTCGACGGCGTCGTCGTCCTCTCGTGCCTCGACTTCCCAGGCGAGGAGCGGCCGCTCCACGAGCAGGAGTCGATCGTCGATCTCGGTGGGCCCGGCGCCAGGCTCACGCCTTTCGCCGACATGACTGTGGTCGTCCTCACGTTCTCCGCGGGCGAAGGCGGCCACGTGGAGATCGACGCGCGGGCCCGCCAGACGGCGCTCTCCGTCGCGAAGGAGATCGCCCGCGGGACCCTCGATGCCGAGCCGGACGAGGTCGAGCGCCTCGAGCTTGGCCCGGCCGAGGAGAGCCTGCCGGCGGTCGCGGCTCTGATCCAGGTCTCCGACCTCGGCCCCCTCTACATCCAGTACGTCTACGGCGCGCCGGCCGGCGAGGCGGGCCTGCCGCGTGCGGTCGATCCCGCCGAGGTGCTCGACGGCGCGGTCACCTGCGGCGAGTACCACTGGGCCGCCATGCGGAACCCGACCTGGTTCTTCCAGCGCAACGAGCTCATCCGCACGCTCTACCGCGAGCACGGGAAGACGCTGCGCTTCGCCGGCGTCGTCCTCATGCGCGGCTACGAGCAGAGCGCAGCCGACAAGCAGAGCGCGGCCGAGCGGGCAGCGGCGGCCGCGGGCGAGCTCGGCGCCGACGGCGTCGTCATCACGACCGACGCGGGCGGCAATTCGCACACCGACGTCATGCTCACGTGCCGCGCCTGTGAGCAGGCCGGCATCCGTACGACGGTCGTCCTCGCCGAGGAAACCGATCCCCAGTCGACGAAGCCGATCCTGACGGACTGGGTGCGCGAGGCGGACTCGATCGTCTCGACCGGGAACGTCGAAGAGCTCGTCGAAGCGTGGACACCTGAGCGCGTGCTGGGCGGCGACCTTCTCCTGGACGGCACGCCTGCGGCCGAGGCGGGCCCGATCCCCGTGAGGAACTACCTCGGTGCTGCCAACCAGATGGGACAGCTCGCCCTGAGCGCGAGGACCGAATGAAAGCCGTCCACTACCTGAACCAGTTCTTCGCCGGCATGGGCGGGGAGGAGCAGGCCGAGACGCCGCCCACCCGGCTCGACGGCGCGGTCGGGCCCGGGCGAGGGCTGGCGGCGGCGCTCGAGGGCGTGGAGATCGTGGCGACGCTCGCCTGTGGCGACGACTACTTCGCCGAGAACGAGGACCAGGCCCTCGCGGCCCTTCTCGAGATGCTGGCGGAGATCGAGCCCGACGTCCTCGTCGCGGGGCCTGCCTTTGGCTCAGGCCGGTACGGCTACGCCTGCGCCCGCCTCGCAGCGGCGACGGCCGAGCGCGGAATCCCTGCCGTGGCAGCCATGCACGAAGAAAACCCGGGGGTAGGGGAGGCCGGCGCGGCCTATGTCGTACCGACCGCCGTGAACGTGGCCGGGATGCGCGATGCGCTCCCGCGTCTCGGCGCGCTTGCCTCGGCGCTCGCGTCGGGGCGAGAGATCGGGTCGGCCGAAGACGAGGGCTATCTCGCTCGCGGCTTCCGGCGGAATTACATCGCCGAGAAGACCGGCGCCGAGCGCTCAGTCGAGCTCCTGCTCGCAAAGGTCGGGGGCGAGACGCGCACGGAGGTCGCCGGCGACGTGGATCGTGTGGAGCCGCCGCCTCGGGTCGCGGATCTCTCGTCCGCGCTGGTCGCGCTCGTGACCGAGGCGGGCTGCGTCCCCCAGGGGAATCCCGACCACCTCCAGTCGGTGCGTGCGCAGGGGTGGTTCCGCTACGACCTCGAAGGCGCCGACACGCTTGCCTCGGGGCGCTACGAATCGGTACACGGCGGCTTCGACGTCACGCTGGCGAACGAGGATCCGAACCGACTCGTCCCGCTCGACACGGTGCGCGGGCTCGAACGGGCCGGGCGGGTCGGCCGCTTGCACGAGTCGCTCTACACGACGACGGGGAACGGAACGCCTGTCGTCGTCGCGACGAGATTCGGGCAGGAGATCGCCGGCGAGCTGCGCGACGCCGGTGTGCAGGCCGTCCTTCTCTCCGGCACCTGAGGGACGGGCACGCGCTGCGGGGCAGTGCTGGCGAAGGAGATCGAGCGGGCGGGAATACCGGCGGTCTACGTGACGTCTTTGCCCACAGTGGCGACGATGATCGGAGCGAACCGGATCGTGCGCGGCCCGGCGATCACGCATCCGTTCGGCCTCGACGAAGACGAGCGAAGGCGGATCGTCGAGCGCGCGCTCGCGATGCTCGAGGCCGACGTCGAGGTGGGCACGGTCTGGGAGGTCGAGGAATGAAGCCTTCTACTGGGGCCACCCCACGCCTCCACCCGCTTCGAGCGTATCGCCTTGAAGCGCGCGTGTGGCGCGCGGAATGCGCCGCAGGCGACATGAGAGAGCGCCGACTTTGAGCGCAGCGATCCACGGCTGCAGCCTCGTCCTCGCGCACGCGCCCGACCTCGTCCGCCATGGCTCGAAGCCGACGCGCGAGGACGCCGCGGACGCGATCAAGCCCGCCCTTCGCACCTTCGAGGACGCGCTCGGCTATCCGCCGCACCAGGTGTTCATCGGGAACCTTGCGCCCGATGCGCTCTGGGGGATCGAGCGCCCATGGTGGAAAAACGCTGCGGAACCGAACGCCGCAGGCCCCTACGGCGTCTTCGTCGACCAGGACGCGCTCTATGCGCAGATGGAGGCGGCCGACCAGTTCCAGCTCCTCCATCTCGACGGGCGCGAAGCCT
>Ga0111538_10004068_pt1 | contig 20383 bp, 18 predicted proteins | sample SoiMethybrSBSTD1_FD_79669 | JGI IMG/M metagenome (GOLD analysis project Ga0111538, IMG submission 79669) | Bulk soil microbial communities from a Populus tree surrounding site in Tennessee, USA - Soil MetaG P. TD hybrid SBSTD1 (version 2)... | ecosystem: Environmental > Terrestrial > Soil >... | reverse complement strand
TTGTTGCCCTCAGCTTCTTCTTTCAGCGAGGGGGAACGCCATGGTCAGCAAATACGAGCATCGCTACAAAGACGAGGATCCCAGGCGCCGGGCGCGTCTAGTCCTTGCCTCGATCCTCGCAGCAGTAGCGGTTCCTTTGATGGCAGTGGCGGTTTCCGCGATGACGCCGAAGCCGTATGTGGGCAGCGGCGGGGTCGACATCAGCGCTTCCGGGAGGCACTTCGACACGCCCTTTGCACAAATGTACAGAGCATCCAAAAGTCTTCCGGTCGAATCATGGGGGCCTGCTTTCTAAAGGCCACGCCTGGGTCGTTTCAAAAGCCGAAGCCCCGCCCCACAGCGGGGCTTTTTCATCGCCCGACGCGGTCGGGATAGTACACGCCGCACAGGTCCATAGCTGAATTGGCAGCGATTTTGGGCAGCCGGCGGCCAGCTTGAGCCGCAGGTCACCGGCGACTGACGCAGGGCCTGGGAGGTCGTGCCCTGGCGGTATCGTGGAGGGTGGCCTGTCGACTGTCGACTTCCGCTGCTCTAAATTCCCGTGAGAATCCTTGCACGATCGCGGAAGCTGGCCGGATGACCAATAAACAGACCTGGAGGGCCTGCATGCGAGCGGCTATGTCGTCGGCGCTTGCAGCTGCCGCTGTCATGATGTTCGCGTCGCCGGCCCCCGCCCAGGCACCCGTCGCCCTGGTCGAGGAGGTGCGCGGAAATCCCGTCGGCGTCGCGCTCATGGATTATGTCCCGATCGGCAAGGTGATCCAGCTCGGATCCCGGGATTCGATCGTGCTCGGCTATCTGACGTCCTGTTGGCACGAAACGATCACAGGCGGCACGGTGATCGTCTACCGCGAGCAGAGCGATGTGCACGGCGGCACGGTCGCTCGCACGAAAGTGATGTGCGACGGGGGCAAGATTGCGCTCACGCCGAGACTGGCCAACCAGAGCGCCGGCACCAGTTTTCGTGGCGCGGACGAGGAACCGCCGCTGACGCTGTACGGCCTCTTCCCGGTCATCGAGGCGCCGGCCGGCGCGGTGCTGGCGGTGGTGCGGACCGATCGCCCGGGCGAACATCACACTGCCACGCTGCCGGCGAGGCCCGGCACCCGGAGGTCGTTCTTCGACTTTGCGGCAGTCAACAAGACGCTCACGGCGGGCGGAACCTACCGCGCCACCATCGGTTCGCGGGAGATAGTCTTCAGGGTCGATGCCGACGCCAAGGCGCGCGGCGTGCCGATCATCGGCCGCCTGCTGCGCTTCCCGCCGGCGAGCTGATCTCGTCACGTCAGATGCCGACACGCCGGCGCGACGCACTCGTTGCCGCGGCGATTGCGCTCGCCGCCGGCATCGCCGCCGCATCGCCCGCCTTCGGCCTGCTGCACGACGTGTCGATCGATGCGCTCACGGCGCTGCGCTGGCTTGCGTTCGGGCCGGCTCGCGATCCGGCCGCGTCCCACAGCGTGGTGGTCGCGCTCGACGAGGAAACCTACCGCACGCCGCCTTTCACCGGCACGCCGAACGTCACCTGGACGCCCGAAATCGGCAGGGTCGTCACGGCGGTCATCGAGGGTGGCGCCACGGTCGTCGGCTTTGACATCGTCTTCCCGACCTCGATCGAGCAATCCGAGATTCCGTTCGGGGACGGCACGCTTGGCGCGAAGGTGCGCGGATTCGACCGCGACTTCCTGCGCGCGCTCGCCGCCGCCAGCCGTTCCGGCAAGCTCGTTCTCGGCCAGATCCAGCATCAGGATCACCCGATCATGCCGTCACCCGGTCAGCGCGCGGCGGTTGGTCAGATGCGCAATATCCGCGCGCTCAACGTATACACGGATCGTGACGACGTCGTGCGTCGCCTTCCCCTCACGTTCGAGGTGGACGGTGCAACGGTGACCTCGATGGCCGTCGAACTGGCGTCGCGCGCGCAAGGCGCTGCCCCGGAATACGCGAAGGACGGCGCGATGACGCTGGCCGGCTACCGGATACCCGCGGCCGTCCCGAATACAATGACACTGAATTTCGAAGGCGGCGCCGACGACATCCCGACCTATTCGCTGGCCGACCTGCGGGCCTGCGCCGAGAAGGGTGATCAGGAGTTTTTTCGCCGCCATTTCGGTGGGAAAGTCGTGCTGGTCGGCACCGTGCTCGATTCCGAGGACCGCCGGCTTACCTCGAAGCGCTTCGCGACCGCACCGGAGGGCGCACGTGCGGCGCACTGCGCGCTCGCCGCGCCACCCGTCGGCCGTTTCGCCCGTGACTCGATCGCCGGCGTGTACGTGCACGCGACGGCGGTCAACAACCTGATCCGCCGCGACGCGCTCACCGAGTTTGGGCCGGTCGGTAGCATCCTCGTCGCCGTCGCGGGTGCCGCGCTGATTGCGGCGGCGGCGCTGGTGCTGGCTCCGCTCTCCGCCACGTTCGCCTACCTCGGCCTCGTGGTGTTGTGGTCGGGCGCCGCCACGGCGGCCTTCACCCGCGCCCTGGCTTTGCCGCTCTCCGAGCCCGTGATCGCCGGGCTGCTCGCGCTCGGCGCCACGATCGGCTACCGTCTGGTCACGGCCGACCGGGACAAGCGCTTCCTGCGCCAGAGCTTTGCGCTCTATCTCGCGCCCGAAGTCGTCGAGAAGCTGATCGCCTCCAACAGGCCGCCGGTGCTCGGCGGCGAGATGCGCAACATCACCGTGTTCTTTTCCGACGTCGCCGGGTTCTCGTCGTTCTCCGAGACGATGACGCCGGGTGAGCTGGTGGCGCTGATGAACACATATCTCACGGCGATGACCGACATCATCCAGGCGCACGGCGGCTTCGTCGACAAGTACATCGGCGACGCGATCGTGGCGGTGTTCGGCGCGCCGCTCGACGATCCGAATCACGCCGTCGACTCGGTGCGGGCGGCGATCGCCTGCAGAGAGCGGCTCGAGGAGCTCAATCGCAGCGCGCCCGCCTTCAAGGGTCACATGCTCAGATGCCGCATCGGGCTGAACACCGGCGAGGCGCTGGTCGGTAATATCGGCTCGCTGCGGCACTTCAACTACACTGCCATGGGCGACACGGTGAACCTCGCCTCGCGGCTCGAGGGGGCCAACAAGTACTTCGCCACCACGATCATGGCCTCGGAAACGACCGTTGCGCTCGCCGGCACGCTCGTCTGGCGCGAGCTCGACGCGGTCCGCGTCAGCGGCCGGGCGAGGCCGGTGCGGATCTTCGAGCCGCTGGCGGCGTGCGCGGAGGCGGCGGCGGAGCAGAAGGCGCGCGCCGCTGTCTATGCCGAAGGCCTCGCCTGCTGGCGCGCCCGCGACTTCGCCGGTGCCGCCGGGCGCTTTGCGCAGATCGCGGCGGTCGATCCGCCGGCGGCGTTGTTCGTGGAGCGGGCAGCCGCGTTCGTCCGGCAGCCGCCTGGCCCGGGTTGGGAGCCGGTCACTGCGCTCGAGGCGAAGTAGCGCTTGCAGTTCACGCGCGCATCGGATCAGGGTGCGGTTGCGCTGCTTCCTCGGCACGCGGAAGCGGAGGTTGCCGGGGCATTACTCGCTCGGTGCTGCAGCGGGCCGAGATGGCGAAGTGGTGGTCAGTCATCCGCGCCGCCGGCATCAAGGCGGAGTGAACTTTTCGACGCAGGGAGTGAGCCGCTGTGCCCCCCAAGCTGAGCTTCGCACCAAGTTCGAGGAGGCCTGCCGGCATGTGGGAGTCTGCAGGCCGCGTTCTCCCACTGGAAGCAACTGTATGGCCTCAGCCACCCCGGTTGTGCCAACTGAGAGAGGGGTCTCAATTCGCCGGTTCTTACTGCTCGCCTGCTAAGCGGGCATCCCAACCACTGTTCACTCGACTATTTGATGCCTGACCCTTATTCTGTTCGACACGGACAGGGGATAAGTAAGCTTGTCTGGCCCTATCACTGCGGAGAGGAGTGCGCGATGTGCCGAGCTCTAATCTATCTGGGGCAGCCCATCCCATTGACCAATCTCCTATATCGGCCAGACAACTCTTTGGTGAACCAAGCACTGCTGCCGGGCAAGCTCCACTTGCTGAATTTGGCCGGATTTGGTGTCATGGCATGGGACAGCCGGTCGCATAATCCGGACTTGCCGTTTCGTTATGCGACCTCATCGCTTCCGGTATTCGACAGAAATCTCAAGGCCCTTGCGGAGAAGCTAAGCCCCGAATGCGTGATCTCCCACGTCCGTGGGGTCGCATACACCACAACCTCGCAGGTGTCCGAGCTGAACGCGCACCCGTTTTGTTTCTCGAACTGCAAGATAGCGCTGGCCCACAATGGAGACCTATATAGAATCAGTATGATGAAGCAAGATTTATTGCGCTTCATCAAACCAGAGTTTTTCCGACAGATCTCCGGATCAACAGACAGTGAGTGGATCTATGCATTGATACTTTCGCAGCTTGACAACCCCTGCGCCTCGCCCGATGGGCCAGAGCTTGTTGAAGCAGTTCGTCAATCGCTTTCCATCATTCGGAAGATACGAGCGAAGCATAAGATTGATATCTCATCGTCATTAAACCTTTTCATAGCGACAGGCACCAAGGTGTTGGGCGTCCGTTACTGCTTCGACTTCGGTTGCTATTCCACAGAGCAGCCTTACGACATTCACGAAGCAAATCTCTCATATCTCAGCCTTTGGTATACAACCGGCAGGGATTTTGGACTGCATGATGGCGAGTGGAAAATGATCGGCGGTGAGGAAACGGCCACTTCCCTCCTGATCGCATCGGAGCCATTGACGAAAGATACAACGTTCTGGTCCGAGGTTCCCGAGTACAGTGCGGTTTTCGGCTCGCTTCTGGATTCCAAGCCCACCATCGAGGTTTTCCCGTTGGAGATTTGAAGAGCGCCCGAATCTGTCTTACGCAATGTCGAGCGACAGCTCACCCTTGGATCCCGCCCGGAACTGGCTGATCATCCGCGTTAGTCCAGCGATACGTTTGAAATGGTTCATCGTCCGAGCTAGAGAATTCGCCTGATCCTGCACCACGGCGCTCAAAAATGCGTAGGCCGTCTCATCCGTCCCCGCAATGACTTCCCTGAATTGTTTTATCTCCATTTCCAATAGAATGGCATTCTCGCAAGCCAAGAACGATGCGCTGGCTGGGGACAAATCAATCATGGAAGCAACGTTGCAAAAACACCCCGGGCCACGAACGCTTGCAAGATGAAACCCGCCAAGCGCAGTAAATCCCGATGCCACCGCGCCACGTACGACGATATAAGCCAGTTCTGCAGGGTCGTTTAGTTTTACTATCTCCTTTCCTCGCTCGACCTCGATCATACTCGCACGAGATCGCACTGCATCAATGGACTGCAGGCTGAAGTCGCGAAAACAGGGCAAGACTGGCAGGAACGCATTGACGTTAAAGTCCAAAGACGCCGTGTGGCCGGAGGCTTTGCTCGGCGATACCCGAAGCAGTTCATAGGGACGATCCGCTCTCAAGGCGACCGAATGAATTTTTCCGTGCAGGCTACGCATGCGCTCTGCAAGAACACTCGAAATATTGCGAAAGACCTTGAATGCGCCAGGTCGCAATTGGGCGAGAGCCGCTGTGAGGAATCGCCAATCTGCGAATATAGCCTCGACCAATGACTTGGCCCTCACAGTGGCATTGCGCGGTGCCGAGCGGATCATCGCCAACTCGCCGATCAGATTCCCGTCGGTGAGGTCCGTAACCCATAGTGCGCCGCCACCGGGCAAGGCAATCGTCACCTCTACCTCGCCACGGAGGATGAAATAGAGGCCATCTGCCTTGCTGCCCTGCCGAACGATTATATCTCCTTGATCAAATCTAAGCAGCCGCAAGCCCATGGCAACGTCAGCTCTTTCCTCCCCGTTAAGGTTGGCATATAGAGGTATCGAGGACATGCGTGCCGCAAGGTCGGAGTCGACCGTTTTCGGCGGTGCAATGAATACGGGCGCTTGCAATGCATCCAATGTCATGATCTCAAGTGCCGCGCACAAGCCGGCACAATGCCTTATTTAACGCGCGCACGATCTCCGGATGAGCTTGCATCGTCGTATAGAAATCCTCTTGTTCCAAGCGAAACAGACGTGTTGGCCGAATTGCAGTCACCGTCGCCGCTCGAGGTTCGGAATCGAGAAGGGAAAGCTCACCGAAAAACTCGTGCTCGCCCATGTCGCGCAGTTTCGTGTGACCATCGTGAACGGTCACAAGCCCCTCCGCGATAATATACAAGGAGTCGCCGACATCTCCCTTCACGATGATATCTTGCTGCGGGTCGGCACGGCGTTCCGTCAACATGGTCGCGATCTCGCATAGGAGCTGGTGTGGGATCTCGACAAAAATACTGACCCGCTTGAGCGCCAGAACCCGCTCGAACAAGCTAGAGCGAACTTGCGTCCCATCGCGACCTTCGCAAAGTGCTGAACGCGCCACCTCCGAGATCAGCTGGTCGTTGTCGCCGGCCGCCACATTCAATATTGCAATCGCATTGGGAAGGGACCGATCCAGGGCGCGCAATGCGCACGCGCGCAACCAAGGCGTCACCCATGAGTACCGATTCGCTGCCAGCTCGATCACCCTTTCTTGCTGAAGAGCCGACTGGCCCTGCCCTTCCGACTTTCGCAACGGCTTCTCAAGAAGTGGCGTGAACAGAATCTTGTGGTCTTCCGATAGTGTTTCGTCCAAAAGCGCGCGCGTCCTGTCGGGCCACTGATCGTCCGCACAATCGATTGCATTCATTGCCTGAAGGAGCGGCTCGACGCGATAACTGAATGACTTGAGAACCTCGAGCGCCCGATGACAGCACGCGGCTCTGACAGTGTTGAGGGCATCCTCAATCAACGGACTCGAGTCTCCCTGACAGATGTCGGCTTGAATGGCTAGGATCTCCTTGCCCTCAGCGGTAATCTCGCGGAGACGAGCTTCCACCAGATTGGTGTTATGCTGTTCCTCCATATGATATTCCGTCAGTACGGCGCTGACGACGCCCTGATCGCTGTTCCGAGCAACCGCAAACAAGTGGTACAAAATCTGTACCGCGCGCGATCGCATTGTTCGTTCCAGCCGCAATGCGTGTTCGCGACGTTGATCGGGCGGCAGCTCAAGGCAGTCAGCGAAGTATTCCGCACCCTTAAACGCGTCGTCGACACCGACTCCGAATCGATACCACGCATTTTGCAACGACTCGCCAATTATGCCATATTCGATCGTGTCCGAGCCGGGGACATTTCCGTACCAAATTGGATTTGGGCCACCGACGCGTACTCCGCGAAATCGGCCTATCCAGGTGCCAACGATATCGCTTGCATCAGTTTGGGACGACTCGGCTTCATAGAAGTCGACGAGCTGGCGCCGATCGATGGCGTGAAAAGGAACTCCCATTGCGTATAGTATTCTAACCAGCAGGCCGACCGGGTTCAGCTTTTCGAGTACGGCGTGTGTCGGGTAGCTTCTGCCGCCGAACTCGAATTGTTGCGGCAGCGGCCCTTCGATATGATAACGCGAAAGGCGTTGATCGGACACTCTGCATTCCAGGACGACCCAGTCATGCGGAATATTCAGGGTGCGATCGCCGATCTTCGAGGCAAGGCCGAGCGAACCCTCCGACTGCTGCATGGGCAGCTTGAAAATGGACGCATCGATGTTCGACACAAAGCACGGAATTTCTTCGGGGATGGTGTGCTTTTCACCCGATAACAATGCGGCGGCAAAAACAGGCTTCAAGCTTGGTGGGCAGCCGTAGCCGGATTCGACGTACTCTGCACAGTGGTCGTCAGGATCATCGAAAGACGATGCCAATGTCGGGTCCTGATCGGCCGCGGCCCTGCCGATTTCGTGAAGTGTGACCACGTTTTCTTTTCCGACCAGTATCTCTCTAAGGCCGCTGCGCCCGCCGCTTGCCTCGAGAATGGCGTCGAACTGGATCTTGACCGCGGACGATGTGCGGCAAAGGCAATCGTACTGCCATCGGGTCATCCCGACAGACGCGGTTGATTGCGATCTCGATTGTTGCGCCCTCTGCAGCTCAACCTCGCCCGCTTTCAAAGTTTCCAGGGAGAGGTCGCGAGGCGCTGCGCCGGTATAAATCACGACACCAAGCTTCAGCGCGATCCCGTGAAGGAACGTTTGAATGTCAGCCAGCATGATCCCGCGTTTGCCGCGGTATTGCGAAAAATCGTACGTCATACGCTCCGGCATCCCAAGGGCTGCCATTAGGTGCGTCACTTCTTTGTACACTCCGATATATCGATTTCGTGAGTACACGTCGCGCTGTTCCACCAGAACAACGTGATGATCACGCAGGGCAAGCTGGACAGCGGAAATCAGGCCTGCCGGCCCAGCCCCTATGATAAGCACGCGCCTTCGGCCGGTCTTTCCGCCGGCGGTTCGAGACAGAAGACGCTTTCGGTGCTGAAGCAGGACGTCGACGGACTCGGACAAGCTGTCGAGCGATGTATCGTCCGCAAGGAAGAGGACATCGCCCTCGGGCGCGGTTAGCCCGGGTAGTTGTTGTTCCGCGGCAGCAACATCGAACAGATCTGCATCGAAGCGACGGCCGAACTCACGTGCTTCGATCATGCTTCTGACAGGAGGAGACAGCGGACTGCTCTTGACCAGTGGCGCGCTATGGAGGGTTCTCGGTGGCGCGACATCCAACTCGGCCAGTACATGGACTTGACGTTCCATGATTGACGGTTGGAGGTGAGGTTCAGGTCCCGGGCCAGGGGCCAGCGGCCGCAGGTTGGCGCGCGAGCGCGAGCGCCGTGAAGCAACTCCGCCCAGGATAGGCCAGTCGCTCATCCCTATCCCCCGTCTACATTCGGATCTTGGGCATTGATCGCGCGGCCGTCAGCGCTTGAGGCAGCGCTGACGGCCGATAAGGTTATCCTTCCAGCGAGGCGAGGAGACTCAATGACCAGCCAGATGATTCCACTTGGGCAACAAGACGATGCAGTTTGCGGCCAGGCCATCGTTCTTCAAGGTGTCGATGCTCGCGACCACTTTCCCCTGCTTGAGATCAACAACGGTAATCGACCCGTCGTTCATGCCGGGCAGATTGATAAGCGAGTTCTGAACCCATGCCATCGACATGTCCTTATTGAACGCAATATGATGAGCTCCTTCTGCCGTTGCTATCGATTGCAGCAGCTTTGGCTTCGCCAGCCCAGCCGAGATGTCGAAGATATGCATATGACCCGGCTTCGCGGTTGTTACATATAGTCGCGTGTTGTTGTCGTTGGTGTACATCTCGAGAGGGACAGCCGCATTATGTGGCGCAAAGTCGAATGCCTCGGACGCGTCGAAGCTCTGCTTCTCAGGGTTCCATGTGGCTGCCCAAAGTGATGCGCCATACATGTTCGTGATGTAGGCGACGGGGGGCGTTGAGTTTGGCACGAAGAATACTTCCACCGGCGCCTCTCGCCCCGGCTCTGGCTTTTTTGATACCCGGAACGAGCCGAGAGCCTCGCCGGTCGACGCCTTCAGAACGCTGATGCTGTCGCCAGCATCGCCAAGATCTGTGGCCCTTACAGTCGAAGTTGCCAATATCCGATCGATGCCGCTGTGGATTGCTATGCCATGGGGATATGGCTTGGGCAGCGCAAGGGAGCGAATTTTCTCGTCTTTGACGGCGTCACCCTCGACGACGTTTTGAGATCCCATGCACGTAAGAAACCACCTCTTGTTGTCCTCGGAAAAGACGACGTCTTCGCCAACTTGGCACTCGGGGACGGCTATTGTCTTGATTGGCAGATCCTCCTTGGTCGTATCAATGACACGGAGCTCGCCCTTGCCGAGAGAGGTTGCATACACTTTGGTCTGGTCTCGGTTATAAAAGATATGATGGGCAACCCAATCGGGGGGCAGGGGAAGCTCTCTTATTATCTTTCCGAACTGGGGGGATTTCGGATCGACGTCCATGACGCCGATTGCCTCGAAACGCTCCTTCCCTCTTACGGGGCTCGAATAAGCCTTCAAGGCTTCGGGAGATTTGCTTTCATAAATTAGAAGAGCAAGGACCTCACTGCGTGCCGGCGTTACCGAGACGAACGTCGCCACCATTGTCGCCGCAAAGGTCGCCAATTGAAAGACATGCTTCATGTCACCCTCCGTGCGCCTGATCGTCCATCGCGATCCTCGATCGCGACGGGGAAAAGGCGTCATCGTGCCAAAGATCCGGGCTCGGCTTTCGGTCCGCGCCCAAGGGACACTCCTACTTCACCTTACCAGTTTGGCACCAATACTCTTGGTCCGCAATTGAAGAGTTGATATGATCAGTTATCCAGTGGGGTAGGGTGTAAGCTATACCATGAATACATGGACGCGGGCGTTGAGCGCAGTTGTGCTGGCTATGGCCGCGCCGCCAGCTTTTCCCAGCGGCAGCCTCGGGCAAGAGGCAAAAGTGATTGAGATATCAGTAGCTAACGGGAAGCGCTTTGATACGGTCAAGGTGCAGCGTGACGATCAGGTCGATCTCCGAATCAGGTCGACTGACGCAATCAATGCCCACCTTCACGGCTATGATCTTCTCGTCCGCACCAGTCCGGACGAAATCGTGACGATGCGCTTTCACGCCAAGATCCTCGGCCGTTTCCCATTGGAAGCCCACGCATCCGGAAAGCACCATGTATTGGGATACATAGAAGTCCATCCGCGGTAGGAAAATGGCGCGGTCGGCATCTCTCAGTTGCGTCCTGCTCCTGATAACGATCGACCCTTTAGCCGCCCACGGGATGGGCGAACGATATGACCTTCCACTTCCGCTAGAGCTTTACCTGGTTGCGGCAGCTGTAGTGGTGGCGTTCAGTTGTCTCGTGCCTGCTGCATTCTACCGAGGAGAGCAGGCGAAGAAGGGTTACGGCGAGCTATCCTGCACCCTGATCGATTTGCGAAATGCCGCGTGGCCGGCCTATTTCGGGTTGGCAATAAGGTGCATTGCAAGTATTGGCTTCATTCTGCTGCTTGGTGCCGGATTGTTTGGAAGCAGGGATCCGTTCAAAAACCCGCTCCCGGTGTTCGTCTGGGTGATCGGTTGGGTCGGGGTCGCGTATATCTGCGCACTTCTTGGAAATATCTGGCTCCTTATCAATCCTTGGGACAACCTGTTTCGGTTCGCCGAATGGCTTCGCGCGCGGATGATGCGTCGAGGACGCAAAAGCCGCTTCGCTTATCCGTCTATCGCCGGGGCCTGGCCTGCGTTCGCATTATTTTGGGGGTTCGCGTGGCTGGAATTGGTGTGGCCGGGTCGTGATCGTCCATTTGCGCTCGCGACGCTTTTGTCCGGTTACTCGGTCCTAACTTGGTTGGGGATGTACTTATTCGGCCGGGAGACCTGGCTGGAGAAGGTGGAATTATTCTCGGTTGCGTTTGGGCTTTTTGCCAGATTCTCAGTCGTCGACTTGCGTAAGATGGAAGAGAGCGATCTGATTGTGATCAGGCCTCCTGCGTCGGGATTGGTGACCGAAACACCCGTACCGATCTCGCTGGCTGCGTTTGTCCTTCTTATGCTGGCAACGGTAACCTTCGACGGGTTGCTTGAGACACCGCTGTGGGCGACCATCCATGAGACGGCGGTGACCAGCAATTTTCTTGGTTTGAGCCCCGCCCTCATCGGAATGGCAACTTCGACCGCGGGCCTGATCTTGTTCCCGATTATTTTTTCCCTGCTTTATCTTTTGGTTGCGCGTAGCATTGCAGGGATTCTTTCGAACAGAAACGTGACCACTTCGACTCGCGATATAGCTTGTCGCATGGTGCTGACGATCGTGCCAATCTCAATTGGCTATCATTTGTCGCATTACCTCTCGTATTTGCTGATCGCCGGTCAGTTTGCTATTCCGATTGCTTCCGATCCCTTTGCTCTGCAATGGAACCTGTTTGGAACTCGGCTCTATCTGATTGACTTCAGTGTCATTGACTCTCGCTTCGTGTGGTATGCGTCAATTGTGTTCATCGTTTCCGGTCACATAATCGCGGTGTTGCTCGCTCATCTTCAAGCTGCGAAGCTCACTCCGGCCGACGTGAAGACACTGCTGCTCAGCCAAGCTCCCATGGTGGCGCTGATGACATTCTATACGGTGCTGAGCCTTTGGATTCTTGCCCAACCGATCACAAAAACGGGGTAGCGCAACCGCTCGACCGCGCCGGCGTCATCCGGAAACAGGTTTCGTCTGCACCCAATTGCACAGCATGCCGACATCTGGATTGACCAGGGGTTGCCGAGGCTCCTGAACATTCCATTGCCGTCGCAATCGGGGAACGCCAGCTCCGCCGGGGCGGTCACCCGAACGAAGCCGGGCGTGCCGCCTTTGAATGAGCAATCCGGGCGTCCCTCCGCGGGTGAGGTTCTGCTCCAGCCGCTCGAAGATTCGCCGACGGTCGAATCGATCCTGCAGGCGGCGGTCGCCGTCACGGTACATGATGCTGTCGGTCATGTGTGTTCGGGCCCTCGGCGGCGTCGAGCCCGGCAGCATGTCGCAGGACCCATCGCTGCGTCCCGCAGGGCTGCCCGCCGCCACCGGTTGCCCAATTGGCGGGCGCTCTGCCGCGATTCTCCGCACATTGCCCGCCCGCCCGGCTCACCAAGCGGGCCTGGAGGGCTGCGGCCGGCTGGCATGGCCGTTGCAACACCGGGCGTGCCTGCGGGCGGTGATCGCTGCCGGCAGCGACGGAGCGCATTGGCAATGTCGGCGTTCGACAACCCCTTCGACCCCAGCCGTCGGCTGCGCGCCGGTTGCGCCTGCGGGTGGCATCGCAGTTCCGCCGAACACGATCGTGACGCGGCGCTTGCGCTGCAATGCGCGGCCGTGAAGAGCGACGAAGGACGCTACCAGGAGGTCGTCACCTCGGCGGTCATGCGCGCGATGTTCCCGCGCGAGCGGGCGCGCCGCGCCTTCCTGCAGTCGGTCGGCGCCTCGACCGCGCTAGCCGCGCTTTCGCAATTCTTCCCGCTCGCCGCCGCGGTCGAGGCGTTCGCGCAAGCCCTGGGGGCGATCGAGAAGAAGGACCTCAAGGTCGGCTTCATCCCGATCACCTGCGCGACGCCGATCATCATGGCCCATCCGATGGGCTTCTACGCCAAGCACGGTCTCAATGTTGAGGTGATCAAGACCGCCGGCTGGGCGGTCATTCGCGACAAGACGCTCAACAAGGAATACGACGCCGCCCACATGCTCTCGCCGATGCCGCTCGCGATCACGCTCGGCGCCGGCTCGACGCCGATTCCGTACACGATGCCGGCAGTCGAGAACATCAACGGCCAGGCGATCACGCTGGCGGTGAAGCACAAGGATCGGCGCGACCCCAAGTCCTGGAAGGGCTTCAAGTTCGCGGTGCCGTTCGACTATTCGATGCACAACTATCGGCTGCGCTACTACGTCGCCGAGCACGGCATCGATCCCGACGCCGATATCCAGATCCGCAGCGTTCCGCCACCCGAAATGGTCGCCAACCTGCGGGCCGACAACATCGACGGGTTCCTGGCGCCCGACCCCGTCAACCAGCGCGCAGTCTACGACGGGGTCGGGTTCATCCACGTGCTCTCGAAGGATATCTGGGACCGGCATCCGTGCTGCGCATTTGCCGCTTCGCGCGAATTCGTGACGCAGATGCCCAACACCTACGCGGCCTTGCTCAAGGCGATCATCGACGCCACGGCGTTTGCCGCCAAGCCCGAGAACCGCAAGCAGATCGCCGAAGCGATCGCGCCCGCCAATTACCTCAATCAGCCGGTGACCGTGGTCGAGCAGGTCCTGACCGGCACCTTCGCGGACGGCCTCGGCAATATCCGCAAGGTGCCGGACCGCATCGATTTCGATCCGTTCCCGTGGGAATCGTTCGCGATCTGGATCCTCACCCAGATGAAACGGTGGGGGCAGCTCAAGGGTGAAGTCGACTACGCCGGTGTCGCCCGGCAGGTGTTCCTCGCCACCGATACGTCGAAGCTGATGCAGGAAGTCGGCCTGAACCCCCCGCCGTCGACCAGCAAGAGCTTCGTCGTGATGGGCAAGACCTTCGATCCGGCCAGGCCGGACGAGTACGTCAAGAGCTTCGCCATCAGGCGCGCGGTGTGATGCGTGATGGCGCCGCGCGCCGCACTTGGTACGGTTTGCCGGTACGGGGAAAGCCCCCGAACGGCGAGGGTCGGACCAGCATCGGTCCGCGCGGCGATACCCGGCACTCGCCGCCCGGCGGGCACGGCCCGACGACCCTCCCCGGTCGGGGCCCTTCCCGTCTCCTCCCGGCGAGGGTGACCGCGCCATGCGCGCCTCGCTCACGCTGCGCGCCGCGGTGGTGTCGGTTGCGATTTTCACCGCCTTCGTGCTCGTTTGGCACATCGCCACCCGCGGGGCTGCACCGGTCGCGCCGATGGATCCGGAATACGCCAAGCTGATGGGCGTCACCGCGACCCAGGGCAAGTCCGTGATGCCGGGGCCGCTCGACGTCGGCGCGACGATGTGGGGGCATCTCAGGCGGCCGTCCTACGACAACGGGCCGAACGACAAAGGCGTCGGCATCCAGCTCGCCTATTCGATGGCGCGCGTCGGCGCCGGCTACCTGCTGGCGGTCGCGGTGGCGCTCCCGATCGGCTTCCTGATCGGGATGTCCCCGCTGATGAGCCGCGCGCTCGACCCGTTCATTCAGGTGCTCAAGCCGATCTCGCCGCTCGCCTGGATGCCGCTTGCGCTCTACACCATCAAGGATTCCGGGCTGTCGGCGATCTTCGTGATCTTCATCTGCTCGCTGTGGCCGATGCTGATCAACACCGCGTTCGGCGTGGCCTCGGTGCGCCGGGAGTGGCTCGACGTCGCGCGCACGCTTGAGGTCGGTACCGTGCGGCGCGCCTTCACCATCATTCTGCCGGCGGCGGCGCCGACGATCCTGACCGGCATGCGAATCTCGATCGGTATCGCGTGGCTGGTCATCGTCGCCGCCGAGATGTTGGTCGGTGGCACTGGCATCGGCTATTTCGTGTGGAACGAGTGGAACAACCTGTCGATCACCAACGTGATCGCCGCGATCCTGCTCATCGGCCTGGTCGGCATGGTGCTCGACCAGCTGCTCGCGCGCGCGGCCCGGCTGGTGACCTTCCCGGAGTGAGCGAGCGCATGGCCCGGCAACCGCAACGCACGCGCCTCATCCTGAGGAGCCGCCGAAGGCGGCGTCTCGAAGGATGCGAGGCGCTGCGTTGCCGCAGGCGAATGCGACCAGACCTTGACCTCGCCCTTCGAGACGGGCGCTTCTCGCCCTCCTCCGGGTGAGGGAGCAGGGTAGCCGCCATGCCGGACAAATTCATCTCGATCGAGGGGATCGCCAAGTGCTACCCGGCGCCGGCCGGGGCGGTGACGACGGTGTTCCGGGAGCTGTGGCTGTCGATGCGGCGCGGCGAATTCGTTTGCGTCATCGGACATTCGGGCTGCGGCAAGACCACCGTGCTCAACATCCTCGCCGGGCTCGACGTCCCTTCGGACGGTGCCGTCATCGTCGATGGCCAGGCGATCGAAGGCCCGAGCCTCGACCGCGCCGTCATCTTTCAGAGCCACGCGCTGTTGCCGTGGCGCACCGTGCTCGGCAACGTCGCCTATGCGGTGTCGTCGAAATGGCGCAAGCGTTCGCACGTCGAAGTCAACGAGCAGGCGCAGAAATTCATCGACCTGGTCGGACTCAAAGGCGCGGAGCACAAGCGTCCCTCGGAGCTTTCTGGCGGCATGAAGCAACGCGTCGGAATCGCCCGCGCGCTCTCGATCGAGCCGAAAATCATGCTGATGGACGAGCCGTTCTCGGCGCTCGATGCGCTCACCCGCGGCACCCTGCAGGACGAGGTGCGACGGATCTGCCTCACGACCGACCAGACGGTGTTCATGATCACCCACGACGTCGACGAGGCGATCTATCTCGCCGACCGCATCGTGCTGATGACCAACGGCCCGGATGCGGTGATCGCCGAGGTGGTCGAGAACCCGCTGCCGAAGGAACGCGCACGCACCGACGTGCACCGCCATCCGCTCTACTATGCGACCCGCAACCACATCATCGATTTCCTGGTGACGCGCAGCCGCACGTTCCTCAGCGCGGTCGGCCGCCAGCTCGACCCGCGCCACGTGCCGGTGGTGCGGCCCGCGCTTCGCGGGCGCGCCCAGGTGGTGGCCGTGCCCGGCTCGCTACCGGACGCGACGGCACCGCGCGCCGCAGTGCAGATGCATTGAGGCGGTTCGACACCATCGACGCGAACGGAGACCCCGATGACCCGTGCCGGCCTGACCGAGAAGATCCTCGATATCAAGCGCGAGAAGGGGTGGAGCTGGAAGCATATCTGCGACGAGGTCGGCGGCTACTCGCCGGTGCTCATCGTTGGCGCGCTGCTCGGCCAGATGAAGCTCACGCGGCCGCAGGCCGAGAAGGCTGCCGACCTGTTCGGGCTCTCCAAGGCGGAAACCGCACTGCTCAACGAGGTGCCGATGCGCGGCGCCGGCGTCGCGATGCCGCCGACCGACCCGTTGATCTATCGCTTCTACGAGCTGGTGATGGTCAACGGCCCGGCCTGGAAGGCGCTGATCGAGGAGGAGTTCGGCGACGGCATCATGTCGGCGATCGATTTCGACATGACGATCGAACGCCTCCCCAATCCCAAGGGCGACCGCGTGAAGATCACGATGTCGGGCAAGTTCCTGCCGTACAAGTACTACGGCAACTCCGGCAACGTGCCGGAGTACGGATACCGGGAGGAATAGCGGAGCAAGCGCAAGCCGGCTCGTGCAACGCGATGCTCCGCTCGTCCGCCCGCGCGCTCTCTATCCTGCAAGCACGAGGTCGCTCGCTTTTTCGGCCACTGCCGTTACGGCGGCGTTGGCCATGGCAGCCGGAATGCCCGGCAGCACCGAGGCGTCGATGACCCGCAGACCCGCAATGCCTTTGACGCGCAGCGCTTCATCAACGACGGACCCGATGCGGCAGGTGCCGACAGGATGGTGGAAGGAATTCGACGCCCGACGAATGAAGTCGTGCCGAGTGCCGGTGTTCGCCCAGCTTCGCCCCGGGTAGATTTCCTCCGCCCGCCATTCGGCAAAGGCGGAGGCGGCGCCGATGTCGCGGGCGAGAGCAACGCCCTCCGCAAGAATGCTGAGATCCGCAGGTTCTGAGAGGTAATTGGGATCGATGAGGGCTGAAGCGCGCGGGTTGTCGGAGGCGAGCCTCACGCTGCCTCGGCTGCGGGGCCTCATCAGGCAAGGGACGAGGACGTAAGCCGGTGGAGCAAGCGGGCCTACGGTAGGCAAGACGAACGGCAGCGAGAGGCACATGACAAGGAGCTCTGGGCTCGCGTCCGGGGCGCTTTGCGGCACGTACAGGAGCGCATCGGCGTGGTTGTAGTGAGAGCGGGGTACGTCGCGTCGTGCCTTGTAGGCCACGCCCGCAACGAGCAGATGATCTTCGAGATGGCGGCCGACGTCCGGCGCATCGATGGCAATGGGGATGCCGAGAGATCGAAGGTCGTCGGCAGGGCCGATGCCCGACAACATCAGCAGGCGCGGCGAATCGATTGCCCCAGCGCAGAGCAGGACCTCAATATCGGGCCGCACGATACGCTCGGCAATGCGCACCCCGACGCAGCGTTCGTTCTCGATGGCCAGACCGAGCACTTCTGTGCCGACCAGCAGATCCACCGTCGCGTCGTCAATGCTTCCGAGGTAGGCGGTCGAGGCATCGTCTCGAATGTGCCCTTTGATGCTGAGCTGGTTCCAGCCGACCCCGGTGGGATTTGCTCCTCCAATATCAGGCGTCGCCGGGAATCCGATGTCCTGCGCCGCCGTCATGAACGCCGAGGCGACAGGAGTGCGGTCGGGGACCATTGCCGCCATGCCAAGCGCTGGCACCGCCGGAGAATGTCTCGGCGCGCTTGAAGTACGGCAGGAGGTCTGCGTGGCGCCACCCCCGCGGCCAGCGATCGTACGCGGCCGGATGGCCGCGCTGAAAGGCGAGCGCATTGATAGCGCTCGAGCCTCCCACCACTTTGCCGCGCGGACAAGGAACGATACGGCCATCGAGCCGCGGTTGCGGGATTGTCGAATATCGCCAGTCCACTTGGCTGCCCTGAAGCTCGGGCCAATCCGGCGGATTCGCAATGGCGGCGAGTTTCGCCAAGCCACCGGCCTCGATCAGCAGCACCTTCCGCGCGGCCCGGCCAAGCCGGTGCGCCAGCACGCAACCTGCTGAACCCGCACCGATGATGACGTAGTCGTAGGCCGGGCCGAGCTGCTCGGGTGAAACAAGAGTGCGCACGCCAGGTGCGGCCACGGCAGGCCGGGCGAGGCCCGACAAGGCAACGCCGCAGCCGACAGCGGCTCCCAGCGCCATTCGTCGATCGAGCCTGGGCCCGAAGCCGTCGTGGATCTTCGCTGCTGGTGAAGCATCGACCCTGGATTTGTATGCCATTGCCCTGTTCACGCCCCTTCAACGAAACCCTCGCCAGATCGAGGGAATGATATCGTAATCGACGTATTCGGCCCGGATGAGGGGCGCTGTTCGACCTCGATTCGCGCGTCGCGGTTGCCGCAAGCTGCCTGAAGCGCCCGGACCGCCGTCTTCCTATCCCTCCAATTCCCCGTCCGGCAGTACCACCAAGATCAGCACCGCGGCGATCACCATGACAAAACGGAACGCGCTCGGGACGCCGTTCCATTGGTGCGATTGCCACATCCCGAACCATTCGCCGCCGATCGACATGAAGCCGACGTGCCACAGCAGGAAGCCGAGCGTCAGTCCGGCGACTGCGAGGGGCTTGGCCCGGTTGAAGGTTCGCGAGTCGGCGCGCAGGCGGCGCAGCAGCGCGAACGCGCCGAGCCAGCACAGAATGGCGGTCACCGTTTCGGTCGCGATGATCAAAGCGTAAGCCGCGTGGTGCAAGGCGGGGTTTGTGATCGCGCGGTACTTGATCGTGGACACGGGGAACAGCGTATCCATCATGAGCACGTGCTGCACGAACATGAAGTTGGTCTCGTAGTCGGTCATGTTGCCGAATGCGACCAGGGTGGCGAACAGAGCGACCGCGGCGACCAAGGCAACCTTTGCGGCCCGGATGACAAGCATGAAGGCCTCGATGGCGGGCAGAACTGGCTACGCTTGCTGGAACGCGATCCTACTGGCCCGCGAACGACGCATTGCCTCGTCGGCGGGCACGCCGCCGGTGATTTCGATCGCTAAGAAGCGCGCCCGCGCTGCGAAAGGCAGCTTCATGATCGCCCCTGTTGAGGGCGATTACCAGCGTAAAGGGGCCGTCAGAGGTCCTCCTCACCCGCCCTCGCTTTGCCCGGATCAGTTTCGCCCGATGATCGGCAAAGAGCCACGCATGGCGCGGGGTGGCGGCGGGCGCGCGTTGCCTGCCTCAGGCGGGCACTCGCGACCTGGTAGGATTCGGCGCGGCTGCGTTGACGAAGGTCACGAGATCGGCGGCGACGCGGCCCGGCTCCTCCCAGTGCGTCGCATGCCCGGCGCCGGCATAGACGACGAACTGGCGCTGCGGGATGGCGGAGACCAGCACGTTTTGCATTGCCCGCGAGCAGCAGCCATCCCGGTCGCCCCAGATGATCAAGGTCGGCGCCGCGATGCGGCCGAGCTCGGGCGTCATATCGTCGTGCAGGAAGCCCGCGAACGCCGCGCGCCAAACCCGCGCCGGCACCTTCAGGCTTTCGCCGACCGCCAGGTCGAGGAACGATGGCGGGATCGGCTGCGCCAGCGTGCTCTGTTGGAAGTCCAGCGCCAGCGCCGGATCGACCGGATCGGCGAGGCGCGAGACATCGCTCGCCCAGAATTCCTCGATCGCAGCATGCCCGCGCATGGTGGCGAATCCTCCGATCAGCACGAGCGCACGCGTGCGCTCTGGATGATCGATGGCGAAGCGTTGCGCGCCTTGCGTACCCATGGAGTGGCCGACGATCACCGCCCGCTCGATCCCCAGTGCGTCCATGAACGCGGCGACGTCGGCGGCGAAATCCTTGCATCGATAGCCGCGATCCGGTCGGTCGGAGCCGCCATGCCCACGCTGGGACAGCGCGATGGCACGGAACGAGCCCGGCAGATGCTCGAACAGGCGCTCGAACGAGCGCCATGAATCGGTGACGCCGTGCAGGAAGATGATCGGCACGCCAGCCGGGTCGCCCTGTTCGGCATATTCAAGTGTGACGGCGTTCGCCAGCTTTGCGTGTCGGACCAGGGGGCTCATGGCTTTTTCGATCTTTCGCGAGACGGACGAGCTCATAGTGATCCCTCCCCCGCCGCAGCGCGGGAGGTGAAGCTGCGAGCCGGGTGGGGGCGGACGCAGTCGGATAAGAACCAGTCTCAAGCGCGGGTTTCCCGCTTGCAGGGAAATTTGCAGGGAATATCCGCGGATTTCCGCTTTCTGAGCACTTGGCCGCTGAGAATCAGAGCC
>Ga0111538_10004067_pt1 | contig 20384 bp, 18 predicted proteins | sample SoiMethybrSBSTD1_FD_79669 | JGI IMG/M metagenome (GOLD analysis project Ga0111538, IMG submission 79669) | Bulk soil microbial communities from a Populus tree surrounding site in Tennessee, USA - Soil MetaG P. TD hybrid SBSTD1 (version 2)... | ecosystem: Environmental > Terrestrial > Soil >... | reverse complement strand
GTCACGCTGGCGCCGTGGTTCGCCTACAACAAGCGCCACTTCGACGTCATCGGCATCTCGCCGGTCGGCATCGGCAGGCCGATCTTCGAGTCGTCGTGGCAGGGCATCTGGCCCGGCCGTCTGCAGGCCCAACTGACCGACACTGCGGCCTCGGCGCTCTCCGACAGGGACCTCGCGATCGAAGTACGCCGCATCGCGGCCGAGCAGTCGCTCGATCCGGAGCCGATGCTGCGCTACGTCACGCAGTGGCGCGAGATTCGAAAGATCTGGGAGACGCCTACGGATCCGCAGCAACGCGCGCTCGCACGCATCATCGGTCAGAACGAGTACCTGCGCGTCGGCCTCGAGAATATCCGGCGCGATCTTTCCGGGTTCCTCAAGCGCCGCGTGGTGCGCGGGCAGTTCGTGCTGTGGGCGGCGGAAATTCCGGTTCGTCACAGCGAGATCAACTCGCTGCCGACGATCGTCATCCGGTTGATCTGGCTGCCTCAAGTGGTGCTCTTTGGACTGGCGTGCGTCGGCGCGATCGCTCTTGTCGCTGCCAGGCAATGGATCGCTGCGCTGCTGTTGATCACGCCGCTCGTTTACGTCGGCTCCGTGCATTTCGTGATGCTCACCGAATCGCGACAATCGCTGCCGGTGAAACCATTGCTGCTGATCCTGGCAGTGGCCGGCGGGCAGGCGCTGCTCGACCGGGCGCGCCATGCTAGAACGTGAGCGCCGTGTCGCCCACGAAACAGACCTTCTCTTCGCCGAACAATTGAAACCGATGCGACTCCGTCAGCCCGAGCCGGCGGTAGAACGCGCAGGCCAGGCGGTTGGACGCGCCGGTGTAAAGACGAAACGCCTTCACGTGGCGTGAGCGCAACAGCTCGCTGGCCGCGCTCAACAGGATCGTCGCCGGGCTCCTGGTGGCGCCGTCGGGCCCAATCACCGGATTGAGCGCGCGCGGCAGGACGCCAAGGCTCATCAACTCGGCGTCGGGTCCGGAGTGCACTTTCTCTTTCCGCAGCGCCAGCATCAACCCGACGCCTTGCTTCACGAATTTCGGGGAGCGCACCGCAGCACGGACCAGCCCAAGTCCGAAGTCGAGCGGCGATTGCGCCAGCACCCGGCCGAGCAGCCCGTCACGATCGGTGGTCCCGCTGACAAACCCGACCACTTTCTCCCCGTCCATCCACACGAAGCCGAAGCTGCGCGGATCACGGCAGAACACGCGCCAGTAGGTGCGCGCCAGAACGGCCGTCCCCATCTGACTCAGGAAGTAATCCGGCACCAGGACCGAGAACGCCTCGGCGACCGCGGGAAGATCCTTATCGGACATCGGCTGCAACTGCGGATACGCGTCGAGCAATCGCTGCACGCCGGCGGCCGGCGCGGTGCTAGCCGCGGTGCTCATCGAGCCACGCGCAGAGCGCATTGATCGTCTGGAGCCCGTCGATTTCATCGGCGGCGAACTGCACGCCGAATTCCTCTTCGAGGCCAAGGATGATTTGCAGGTGCCGCATCGAATCCCAGGCCTGGATCTCGTCAGGCGACGACTGCGGCGTGAGGCTCTGTTCGGGAACCTTGAGGACGGCGGCGACAACACTTTTGACGCGATCGGCAGTGCTCATGAATGCAGAGGGGCTTCCGTCGCCTGGATGGCGATATGTTTCGGCCGCGGAATCCGGCCGCGCCGCGTGAACAGCTGCAGCGTCGGATCAAATGCGGGCGCGGCGTCGTCCGATGCGCTGAAGCCACGCGACGGATAGAAGTCGATGAACGGCGCGTTGCGCCTGGTCGGGCGAACGCACGCCACGATCTGTTCCGCTCCGCGCGCCGCTGCGTGTTCGGTAAGCACCGCGAGAATGGCATCCTCGACGTGACGCTTCAAGACGCGGCAGCTGACGAGCAAGTCGGTGATCACCGCGCGTCCGCCGGTGATCTGCATCGCCGCAAAGGCGATGATGCCCTGCGCGCCGAAGCGATCCTTCAGGCTGAAGACCAGCGCCACGCGATCGCGCGCCTCGCGCCAGCCGCGGATCTCATCGGCGGTGCGGCGCTCGGTGGTCATGTTGAACTGATTGGTGCGTTGCGTCAGGTCGGCCGCGCGCGCCACCGTCGCGTCGCCGACGTGCTCGGCGGTGAGCTCCATCTGCAGCGACTCGAGGAACTCGTCGAGGGAACCGATCGACTGCCGATGCTGCTCGCGCTTCACCTCGTCGCGATACATCTCGCCGCGCTGGCGGTCTTCATCGCTGTAGCCGAGGGAGTCGAAGAGTCCGGATTGCCGGAGCCATGGACCGTACCCTGACGGATCGCCGGTCAGCTGGCACGTCAGCACCTCCGGCAGCGCATCACGAAGCCGCGCGCATTCCGTATCGCTGTTGTCGATGAAGACGAAGCTGTCGAGGCCCAGATTCAACTCGTCGGCCAGCGCCACCATGTTCTCGGCTTTGTCCTGCCAGTTCACGCGCATCGCCGAAAAATCGTCGGGCCGCAGCACCATCGCCTCGTGACGGCGCATCACGCCGAGCACTTCGTCCACATCGTTCGAGCTGTTGAGCGCGAGGATCACGCCGCGGCGGCGCAGCTCGGCGATGGCATGCTGGAAATCGACGAAGCCGCTGCCGGGATGCGTGCCGCCGAGATCGATGGCGTGCTCGCCACGCTCGCCGAGCACGCCGCCCCACAGCGTGTCGTCGAGATCGAGGACGAGAACCTTTCGTCCACGGCCCATCAACGCGCGCAGATAGCGAACGTGTTCATCGGCGAGACGATGCATCGCCGCGTTGCCGTACGGCATCCTGGCAATCGACCACATGCGGTAGTCACGCCAGCCTGACCAGCCGACTTCGGCCACGAGGCGATCGGTGTCCACGAGGTGGCCACCCGCCGACTGGCACAAATCGCGCAGCCGTTCGTTGATCGATGCGAACGCCGCCTTTTGCCCGGACGGTATCGCGTCGATGATGCCAAGCGACGGACCAAGCGGCCGCGGCAACGCCGACACCAGCAGCCGGGCCTTTGACCACTGCCGCAGCGCGCCGATGCCGTTTTCAATGACCGACACCGCGGCGTTCACGGCCTGCTCAACGCCCTCGCGTCCAAGCGCAAGAAAGCGCGTCGTCAGATCCTGCGCGACCTGCTCGGGAAGCAGATCGACAATCACCACCTCGGGATTGAATTGGCGCAGGCCTGATGACGGTTCGACGAGCTCCTGCATCCACAAGTCGAAACCCGGCGCATACGTCGTGACCGTGAGGCCCGAAGGCAGCGCGCGGGCGGCGAGCAGCGGCAACAGCGGATCGACGGTGTAGTTCGTGAGATAGGCGACCTTCACCGGCGTCAGGCCGGCTTCAACCGGATCGATCTGCGTGAGCTTGTCCGCGACCACGTGGCAAGTGGCGGTCGACGGCTTCGTGAGCACTGCCGCGGCGAGCGCCGCGCGCGCCGCGCGATGATTGCCGGCGGCGAGAAGGCCTTCGACGTTCGAGCGCAGATCGCTCACGGGAACAGGATGCCTCCGGTCACGGGCAGGTTCGCACCCGACACGAATCCGGCATTCGGTCCGAGCAGGAACTGGACCATCGCGGCGACGTCACCGGGCTCGGCCAGACGCCTGAGCGGAGTCTTGCGAACGAGGATTTCCCTCGCGGCCGCGCCGAGCTCGTCGGTGTACTGCCCGACCACGATCGACGGAGAGACCGCGTTGATCGTGATGTTCCACGGACCCAGCTCGCCGGCCAGGGCGCGGCACAAACCGAGCGCCGCGTGCTTCGCCGAGACATACGCCGAAAACTTTGGCGGCACCTCCGCAAGATACGAGCTGAGAATCGTGACGATGCGCCCGTGCTTCCGCTCTTTCATCGCCGGCGCCGTCAACCGCACCAGCTCCGCCAGCACGCAGACATACGCTTCGTGATACTCGCGGAACGCCGCCGTCGTCGTCTCGAGAAACGGCTTGCCGGCAATGCGCGGCGTGGCGGCGTGGACAATGCCGTCGATGCGCGGCACGTGCGCCATCGCTTCGTCGATCAGCCGTGAGGCGTTCTCCGCCTTCGCAAGATCCGCCTGCACCGCGAAGGCCGCGCCGCCGGCGTCCTTGATTCGCTTCACGGAATCCCTGGCTGCATCGATTCGCGAATGGCAGCCGAGCACGACGGTCATGCCGGCGAGGCCGAGCTGTTCGGCGATCGCCTTGCCGATGCCGCCGCTCGCACCGGTGACGAGGATGACTTGCGACTCTGCGCTCATGGTGTTGGCCTTCTGCGTGATCAACGGGGCCGGCAGCTTGACGTGCGCGCGACCGGTGGCCACGACCACGTCGGGAGACTTGGTCGCGGTGATGTCGAGAACGACGACGCGGCTGGCGGTGGAGAGCTGACGCACCGTCGCGGCAATCTCGACGCGATCGCCGGCGAACAACGGCACCAGGAATTCGATGTCGTTCTTGAACCAGATCGAGCCGGGGCCCGGCAGCTCGGTCCCGATCAACCGTGAAATCGCGCCCAGCAGGATGACGCCGTGCGCGGTTGGCCGCGACTGCCCGAACTGATTCGCGGCCTCGACGTCCAGGTGAATGGGATTGTCGTCCCCGGTCAGCGCCGCGGTCTTCTCGATCATCGCCGCATCGATGGCAAGCGTCGAGCGGGCGCTTTGCCCGACCGACAGCGCGTCGAAGTCCGCCCAGCGCGTCACTTGCCCTGGAACCTCAGGTGCATGAACTCGAGCATCTCGTTCAGCCAGACGCGGCTGTCGGCGCCCTTGCTGTCGATGTGATTGGCGACCTGGAAACCAAGGCCGACGTTGTCGTCCATGCTGTTGTTGAGGAACAGGCCGTGGCGGCCGAGCGTCATCAGGTTCGTGACCTGATGCACGCCCTCGAGCACCGGGATCAGATGATCCTCGAAATTCAATTCGTAGACGGGATAGGCCGTCTCGATCTGCGTCACGAAGTACGAGTCGACTTCGGCCTCGGTGACGCCGTAGCCCATCTTCATCAGATCGTGCAGCGCGATCCGGTAGATTTCTTCATCGCTGGCCGTCCAGAGCGGCTCGTGTTTCCACAGCGACAGTTCGATGCAGAGCACCGTCCGATCGGGCGGCACCATGTCCGGACTGACGTTCTTCTGCTCCGACATCCGGTTGACGCGATAGTCGTCGTCGAGCAGATAGACCCAGTGATAGTTGGTGAGCTGCGGCCGCTTGAGCGCGATGTAGATCAGCTTCAGGCTGCGATAACGGAGTCGCGCGGCATGGTCCACGACTGATTGCGGCAGCAACGGCGACATCATGCCCACCAAAGTCGGCAGCGGCAGCGTCGACAGCACGACATCGGCATCAAGCGACCGCTCGCCGGCATCGGTGCGGTACACGAGCCGCGAGATGCGGTCGCCGGTGCGCTCGATGCGAGTCACCGGCGAGCTGAGCAGGATCTGGTTGCCGGCCGCCTCGATTTCCGCGGCCATGCCCTCGTAGAGCCGGCTGATGCCTTTGCGCGGATAAAAGTACTTGGTGAAGTAGGTCGCGGGATCGGCCTTGATGCCCAGCGTCCTCAGGATGATGTTCTTGAGATTGAGCTTGGCGACGCGCTGCGCCTGCTTCGATGAGATCTGGCTGGTCGGCAAGCCCCACACGCGCGCCGAGTAGATCCCGAAGCACAGGTCGTACAACGTGCGTCCAAGATTGCGAACGCCCCATTCCTCGAACGAGTCCTCTTTCTTCGCCGGCGCGAAGAAGGACTTGATCGTGGCCATCGAATAATCGAAGAGGATCAACGCCGACAACAGCGGGTTGACGCCGAACAAGACCTGCAGGATTTCGAGCGGGTAAACGTATTCCTTGCCGCGCAGCAGGACACGGGTGCCGCGGACCAGCGTCAACGGGTTCTCGCCGAAGAACGGCGTGATCGTCGACAGGATCTCCTTGCTCTCGCCGGTCTCGCGAATGTGGAAGGTGTGCGGGCCGAAGTCGACCGAGTAGTCGCCAACCTTGATGGTGCGGCCCATGCCGCCGACGGCGCCGTCGCGCTCGAGCACCGTCACCTTGTATCCAAGCTTGGTCAGCCGCCAGGCCGCCGAGATGCCGGCCGGCCCGGCGCCGAGAATCACGACGTGGGGTTTCGCCATGCGCTAGACCGCCTCCGCCACGACGAAATAGAACAGGTTCACGCTGAACGGCAGAAACCGGAACGGCAACGGGAACTTCTCCTTGACGACGAAGCCCTGACGCAGCCACTTATGCATCTTCGACGGCGTCGTGAACGTCAGGTGATCCGGATAGCGAATCGGAAACTTGCCGAGCACGAGACGGCCCGCGCTCATCGTCACGTCGTTGGGCACCACGATCACGACCTTGCCGCCGGGTTTCAGCACCCGCCGCGCCTCGGCGAGAATCCGCCACGGCTCCAGCGTGTGCTCGAGCACGGCGACGAGCAGCACGGCGCTGAACGATTGATCCCTGAACGGCAGGTGGTAGCCGTCGGCACACAGCAAGGCGGCGTTCCTGTCACGGGCTTTCGCGAGCCGCCGCATCGACACGTCCATCTGCACTGGCGTCATGTCGACGCCCTCGAACATCAGCCCTTCGCCGCAGCCGATTTCGAGCACGTCTTCGCCGCACATGCCTTTGACGCGCTCGAGCACTTCGGCCCGGTACATCCGGTAGAAGTAGCCGACCACACCGGTCACCTGGTTCTCGTGGCCTTCGGTCTCCGCGACGTACTCGTGGAGCTCGTTCTCCGTCATCTTCTTCGGGTCGACCGCCATCAGTTGCCGGCGAGAAAAGCCGACAGCCGCTTCAGGCCGTCGGCGAACGATATGGTGGGCGCAATGCCGAAGCGATCGCGCATGGTCGTGTCGGTGGAACGGAACTCGATGTATTCCGGAACCGTGCCTTCGTGGCGGACCGAGACCTCGACGCCAATCGCCGAGGCCATCGTCGCGACGATGTCGTTGATGCTGACGGGCGCGCCCGAGCCGAAATCAACGGTCAGCTTCGCGCCCTTGGCCTTGACGAGCGCCAGGAACCCGTCCACGGCATCGTCAACGTACATGAAGTCGATCAGGTTGCGGCCGTCGCCGCGGACCACGAACTCGCGCTCGCCCTTCGCGAGCGCCTGCAGCCACTTCGTGGTGATCTTGCGGGGCGCCTCGTACGGTCCATAGGCTCCGAAGAAACGGACGTTGACGTAGCTCGACACGGTGCCGCGGTGCTCGCAGAAGAACTGCAGGTACTGCTCCGAGGCAAGCTTCGAAATCGCGTACGGCAGCCTCGGCGACACCGGCGTGCCCGGCGTCACCTCGCCCGTCGACCCGTCATACACGGCGCCCGATGACAGGTAGACGACATGATCCGCCGGGCACTGCTCGAGCGTGTTCACGAACGCCACCGTGTTCGACTCGAGATCCCATCGCGGCCGCTTCGACGAGACGGCCGGATCGCCGTTGGCGGCGAGATACAGCATCGCGTCGGGTTTCCTGCCAATCAGCCGCGACAAGGCGTTGACGTCGCTCGCGCTCATCAGATCGCATCGGACCGGCGTGACGTTGGTGAGCCCGTGCTTCTTCACGAAGGCATCGAGGCCCGTGGTCGAGCGATAGGTGGCGAAGATGTGCCAGTCGCGCGGCGCGCGCAGCAGAACGTTGTGACCGATGAAACCGGAAGCTCCGGTGACGACGACGATCATTTGACGACCTGACGACCTGACAACCTGACCACCTGTCTACTTCTTTCCGGCAACGGCGTCGTAGTTTTCGCGGTACCAGCCGATCGCCTGCGACACGCCGCTTTCGAGCGAGACCGTCGGCCGATACCCGAGCAGCGTCATCGCCTTCTCGATCGCGGGCACGCGCAGCTCGACCTCTGGGCCGGGGTGCGGCTTGAACACGATCTCAGACTTCGAGTTCGTCAGGCGGATGATCAGATTCGCGAGCTCGAAGTTCGTCGCGGTGCCTTGCGGGTTGCCGATGTTGAAGGCGTTGCCGATCGCGGCCGGGTTCTCGCAGCAGCGCAGCACGCCATCGACGAAGTCGGTCACGAAGCACCACGAGCGGATTTGCGTGCCGTCGTTGTAGAGCGTGATCGGCAGGTTCTTGAGCGCCTGCAGCGTCATGCCGCGGATCGCGCCGTCGCCGACCTGGCGCGGACCATAGACGTTGAATGGCCGCACGATCGCCAGCGGCAGCTTGTCTTCGCGGTAGTGCGCGTACGACAGGTGCTCCGAGGCGAGCTTGCTGGCCGCATACACCCACCGGCTTTCACCGATCGGGCCGATCGGCGTGAAGTCGTCTTCCTTGCCCTTGTGGATGAACGAGCCGTAGACCTCGCTCGTCGAGAACTCCACGAAGCGCTCGACGCCGACCTCGATCGCCGCCTTCACCACCTGGTGCGTGCCGAGGAGGTTGACCTCCATCGTCCGCACCGCGCTGCGATCGACGGTGTAGACGCCGGCGATCGCGGCGCAGTGAATGATGACGGTGCAGCCGTCCATCGCCTTGCGCACGCCGTCGAAGTCGAGCACGTCGCCCTTGATGAAGTGCAGATGCTTGTGCTTGTCGAGGTGCGCGAACTGCAACGCGTTGCGATGCAGGTTGTCGAAGACCACGACCTCGTTGGCGTCGACGAGTTGTGAGACGAGGTGCGAGCCAATGAAGCCGGCGCCGCCGGTGATGAAAATGCGCTTGTTGGTCAGGGCCATGGATCGAAACGCCTCACGAATGCTTGCCGTTGGTCGTGCGTGAACGAACTGCTGCTGAACGCGCCCGCTTGGGCGCCGGCTCCGGTTCCTTGCGGAGCGGGAACTGCTTGTCTCGCGGCACGCCGACCTTCTGCAGCTCGGCGGCCTGCTGGCCCGAGCGATCGAGCGTCGCGACGATCATCAGGTCGAACTCGACTGAGGCGTGCTCGGCGATCGGGCGGACCGGCATTCCCAGGAACTCGCGGCCGCCCGCCTGATCGAAGATCGCGACCGGCTCCATGCCCGATTCCTTGAGCGAGAGATAAGCGAGCTCGGCGGCTTCGCCGCTGCCGTAGATGGCGACGCGCTTGCCTTCGGCGGCGCAGTCCTGCATCGCTTCGCGCAGGTGCTGGCGGACCTCGCCGTAGAGATGCAGCGAGTAATCCATGAACTCGTAGGTCAGGCGCGCCTTCTCGGCAATGCCGCGCGGCGTGATCAAGTACGAGATGCGATTGGGCTGCACGTTCACGCACTTGATGTAGCCCTTGTGGATCATCCGCTTCAGGTAGATGTTCGCGAGCCCGAGCGCGATGCCCAGCTTCTTGGCCATGCCGCGCTGCGTGACGCGCGAGTCTTCGTGCACGGCCTCCAACAGTCGCAGGTCGCGATGTGCTTCAAAGTCCATGGCTTTCACGTTTTCTTTCGCGTCGTCTTTCACGGTCTTCTTGCCCTTGCCCTGAGCAAGCGCGCGTTTGTGTGCAAACGAGCGCGAGTCGAAGGGTTACTCATGGTGGTGGTGGTGATGGTCGTGCGGCTGGTGGGCCAGCGCATGTTCGGCGGCCTCCCAGTCTTCAGGGTTGTCGATACTGATGGAGCGCTCGATCGGCATCGGGTAGGCGACCACTCGATCGCCATAGAGGCTTGGCGACGCCGCGAACAGCACCTCGGTGCGGAAGGCGTAGACCGCGCCGTTCATGACGAACGCCTTGGGGAGATCCTGACGGCGGTTGATGCGGTTGCGCACCGGCTCGCCGGTCACGAACAGCTTCGCGAGGCCGCTCTCGTCCACGCGCAGCATGCGCATCGGGTGCGCGTGTGCCGTGACTTCAGAGACGCTGACCACCGAATCCGCGCCCGACAGCTCCAACATGCGCAGCGCCGCGGCAATGTCGGCCGAGGAACGGAGCGGCGACGTCGGCTGCAGGATGACGACGGCTTCGGCGCGGTAGGCCTGGTGATCGATCAGCCACTGCACGGCGTGTTGAATCACCGGCAAGTGCGGCGTTTCATCACGCGCCAGCTCCGCCGGACGCATGAAGGGCACCTCGCAGCCCATCGACCGCGCTACCTCGGCGATCTTCGGATCCTCGGTCGAGAGGATCAGCCGCTCGAGCGGCGTGTCGTTGGCGGCGTCGATGCTGTAGTGAATCAGCGGCTTGCCGCCCAGCAGCTTGAGGTTCTTGCCGGGAATGCCCTTCGATCCGCCGCGAGCGGTGATGATGCCTAGGACTCTCATTCGAAGAATCTCTTCTGTGTGTAGAGCGGTGTGGTGGCGAGCAGGTTGGCGATGGTGTCGCTGGCGTTGTCCTTGAAATAGATGTGCGAGGGCTCGTAGCGGCCGTGCGCGAGCTGCGTCGCGATCGCCGCGCCGATCTCGGTCGCGTCGTAGCCGACGTGCATCACGTGCTCGCCGGCGAGACGGCCCTGCTGCCGCGCGCCGATGTTCACCACCGGCGTGCCCAGGTACGAGCACTCCTTGATCCCCGCCGACGAATTGCCGACCAGGCAGTCCGCGTGCGCGAGCAGCGCCACGAAATCGTTCGCCGGCACGTTGGTGATGAAGCGCATGTGCGCGGTCAGCTCGGGATGCTTCTCGCGCATGTGCCGCAGGCTGTCGGACATTTCGCCGGTGCCCGCATCCGGATTCGGCCAGAACCAGATCGTCGGCAGCTCGAACGACGCCACCACCTTGAGCGTCGTTTCCAGGTGCGCGCGATTGTCTTTCTCGGTCGTCACCGGGTGCTGCACGACCATCAGGAACGGCTGCTCGATGTCGACGTCGTGGCCGACGCCGAGGGCGTTGATGTGCTCGCTGGTGATCGTCGTGCTGACGTGCGCCGCCAGCTCCACGTCGAGCGAGCCGGTGTTGAACACGTGCTGCGGATCCTCGCCCATCGCCAGCACCCGCCGGTGCGCGTCCGCGTTGGTGACGAAATGGATGTGCGCCAGCTTGGTGATGGCGTGGCGCACGCTCTCGTCGATGCTGCCGGTCACGTCGCCGCCCTCGATGTGCGCGATCGTGATGTTGAGATAGGCGGCCGACATCGCGATCGCCAGCTGCTCGAAGCGATCGCCGCAGATCACCACCAGGTCGGGCGACGCGGTGTAGAGGCTGTTGGTGAACTCGAGCGCGGTGAGGCACGCCGTCTTCGCCATCGCCACGTGGTTGCCGCCCTCGATCACGTTGAAGAGCGACGCCTCGATCTCGAAGCCGCCGGCGGCAATGTCGTCGGCGATGTGGCGGCTGTACTTGTCGAGCAGGATCGATCCGCCGAGCATCAGCTTGAGATCGATGCCTGGATGCGCGTGCAGCTTCTTGATCAACAGCTGGCTGCGCCCGTAATAGGCGCGGCTGGTAATCGGAAAACAGATTTTTCGTTTTGACACTGGCGTTTGGCGTAGAGGCGGGTCCTCAGACCCGCCTGCCCGCTAGACTTTCGCGGGAACGTGGTTGATGACGACCGTCTTCAGTTCGGTGTAGACGTCGAGCGCTTCCGTGCCCGGCTCGCGGAAACCGTTGCCGGAATTCTTCACGCCGCCGAACGGCATGTGCGGACCGGAGCCGTAGGTCGCGCCGTTCACCGACACCAGCCCGCCTTGGTACTGGGTGATGAATTCCTGCGCGCGATGCAGGCTCGTGGTGTGAATCGCTCCGGTCAGTCCGTAATGCGTGCTGTTCGCGAGACGGATGGCATCCTCAAACCCGCTGACGCGGTACAGGCACGTCACGGGACCGAACAGCTCGTTCTGCGACACCTCGTCGGTGGGCGAGACATTTTCGAGCACGGTCGGCTGCATGTAATACCCGGCCGTTGACGGCGCGGGCCCGCCGCCGGTAACGAGTGTCGCGCCTCGAGCGACGGCGCCCTTCACTTGCCCGATCAGCCGATCGAGATTCGCCTTCGAGATCACCGGCCCGCAGTCATCGTCGGGACCAGAGCCCACCTTGACCTTCGCGACGCGCGCGAGAAACGCCGCTCGGAACGCGTCGTAGACCTTGTCGAACACGAGGATGCGGCTGCCAGATGCACAACGCTGGCCCGCATCGATGAACGCCGAAGCGGCGGCGAGATCCGCGGCGAGATCGAGATCGGCATCGTCGCAGACGACAAACGGGTTCTTGCCGCCGAGCTCGAGGCACACCTTCGCAAGCACGTCGCGGCCGCTGACCATCTTCTGAATCAGCTTGCCGGTCGCCGACGAGCCGGTGAAGCTGACCACGCCAACGCGATGATCCTGCACGAGCGGCGCGCCGGCGTCTGGGCCAAAGCCCTGGACGGCGCCGTAGACACCGACGGGCAGTCCCGCATCCTTCAACAACTTTCCGAACAGCACCGCCGTATACGGCGTGAGCTCGTGCGACTTGACGACGACGGCGTTGCCGCAGAGCAGCGCCGGAAAGACCTTCCATGCCACGCCGGCGAGCGGACTGTTGAACGGCATGATCGCCGCGCAAATGCCAATCGGGCTGCGCAGCGTCTGCACCGTGCGATTCGGAATCGGGCTCGGCAGCGTCCTGCCATACAAGCGGCTGCCCTCGCCTTCCATGAAGATCGCCAGTTCCACCGACGAGGCGACCTCGGCGACGGCGTTCTTCCACGGCTTGCCGGTCTCCGCCTGGACGACTTCGCCGAACGCCTGCTCGCGCTCGCGCAGCAGTTGTGCGGCGCGCCCGAGAATCGCGCCGCGCTTCGGCACCGGCGTGCGCGCCCACGCGTCGGCTGCGCCCGCGGCCGACGACAACGCATGCGCCACTTCAGCCGCGCCGCCGCGCGCCACCTGCGCGATCACCTGGTCGGTGGCGGGATTGCGCTTTTCGAACGTCGTGCCGTCCTTCGGCACGACCTCGACGTCGGCGATCCAATGCGGAACGTAACTGGGATACATCTAGGATTTCACCGCGGTCCGGCTCATCGCGACCTTCACGATGCCCGCTGCGTCCAGCCCGTGATAGGCCAGCACGTCGGCGTTCGATCCGCAGGCGGGGATTTCCTTGAGCCCGATCTGCGAGAGCTGCGACCGGACTCCGGTGCGCGACAGCGCGGCGCCGATCATCACGCCCTGCCCGTACTCGAGATAGTGATTGTCGAGCGTGACGATGTGGCCGAAGGCGCCCAGCGTCTTCACCCACTCATCGTCGATGCGATTGAGCCACGGCAGATCGATGACGGCGGCGGAGATGCCCTGCTTGGCGAGCTCGTCGGCGGCCTTCCAGGCATTGGTCAGCAGGATCGTGCCGTAGCCGACAATCGCGACGTCGGTGCCGTTTCGCAACGTGACGCCGCGGCCGACCTGCAGCGCGTAATCCGCAGGCATCGAGTACGGCAAGTCGAGTGGGACGTTGACGAATCGAAGATAGGTGCTCGCCGGGTTCTGCTCCACGGCCCAGCGAATCGCCAGGCGCGCTTCCTTCTCGCTGCACGGCTCGAACGCGACGAGACCCGGCACCGCGCCGATCGCCGAGATATCGCGCACCGACTGGTGCGAATGTCCGGGACCGCCGGGCACGAGGCCGGCGAGCGTCGCCGTGTAGATGATGCGTTTCTTCTCGGTGGCGTTGTTGTAGATGTGTTCGTTGGCGCGCGTCGACAGGAAGCACGCGAACGAATGCACCACCGGCAGCATGCCGCGCAGCGCCATGCCGCCCGCCGCGGAGACCATGTGCATCTCGGCGATGCCGCATTCGATGAAGCGCTCCGGCAATTCCGCCTTGAACGCTTCGATGCCGCAGTCCGACAGCAAATCGGCATCCATCACGATGATCTCTTTGCGGGTGCGCGCCATCGCCAGCAGCTCGTCGCCGTAAGCGAGGACGATCTTCTCGGGCTTCTTCGGCGCAATGCGCACCGGCAGCGGCGCGGAGGTGAGCGACACTTTCGGCTGGCCGATCGCATCGAGCTTCGCATTCACGCGCGCGATCAGCTCGCGCGTCGCCTTCACATAATTCTCGAGCGACGGCGCGCCGGCGTGAAAGTGATAGGTCTGGTCGCCGCAGGCGACGCCGTGCATGAACGACACGCCCTTGCCCTTGATCGTGTCAGCGATGAACACCTTCGGCTTGTTGGTGACGGTCTCGAAGTGCGCGAGCGCATCGCGCAGCACGGTGAAGTCGTGGCCGTCGCCGCGCCGCACTTCCCATCCGAAGTTGCGGAACTTCTCTTCAATCGGCCCGAGATCGCTGACCGCGGCCACTGCCGTGTCCGACTGGAACTTGTTGTGATCGACGATGACGATGATGTCGGACAGGTTTTCGTTGGCGACCGGCTGCAGCGATTCCCAGATCTGGCCTTCCTGCAATTCACCATCGCCGGTCATCACGAAAATCCGTCCCTTGCGGCCGGTATAGCGGTTGGCGCGCGCCATGCCATAGGCCTTCGAGATGCCCATCCCGAGCGAGCCGGTGTTGGTCGCGATGTACGGCGTGCTGACATCGGGATGACCGGGCAGGCCGTTCAACTGGCGCAGCTTCGGGAGCAGCGAGAAGTCGAGCTTCTCGATCGCGATCAGCAGCGAATACAGCGCCGGCGCGTCGTGACCCTTCGACGAGAAGTAGACGTCGGCATCCTTGCTGCCGCCGTTCGGATCGTTCAGGTACTCGGTCCACAGCCACGTGATGATGTCGGTCGAGCTGAAGCTCGATCCGATGTGGCCGGATCCGGCCTGCATGATCATGAAGAGCGTGTTGATCCGGCAGAGATCCGCCAGCACTTCCGCGCGCGCGATTGGATCGGCGATCCCGCTGCGCACCGCGCGAAACACCTCGCGTGAGACGAACGACAACGAGTCGTCGCCGACTAACGCCCGATCAGAAAAATCTTTTTCACCCATGGTTCACCGAGCCGTCCAACCGCCATCGACAACGAGTGTCGCGCCAGTCATGTAAGAAGATGCTTTCGACGCGAGGAACAACACCGCGCCGTTATAGTCGGAATCCGTCGCCATGCGTCCAAGAGGCGTGCGCTTCTCGTATTCCTTCACGAACTCCGCGGCGTGGCCGGCTTCGCGGACCCCGCCGGGCACCAGCGTGTTGGCGCGAATGCCGAGCGGCGCGCCGTACTCGGCGAGCCAGCGCGTGAAATTCAGCGTGCCCGACTTCGCCACGCTGTAGCCCACCGGCTTGAAGTACGTGGCGCCGCCGGCGCGCTTGTAGTCGTAGAGGGATTGATCCGGCGAGACCACGCCGTAGGTCGACGACACGTTGATGATGCTGCCGCCGGCGAGCTGCGCGGCGCGGAAGTGGCGGATGAACGCCTGCGTCGCAAACAGCGTGGTCTTGAGGTGGGAGTCGATCATCGTGTCCCACGCCGCCTCGGAGTAATCCTCGAAGGGGCCGTTCTCGTTGCCGGCCGCCGCCGGCGACGAGCCCATGCCGGCGTTGTTGACGAGGATCGACGGCGCGCCGAGGGCGCGCGTGACGGCGTCAATGGCGCGGTCGGTGGCGTCCTTGTTCGACAGATCGGCGAGCTCGACGTGGATGCGATGACCCTGGGCGGTGAGCGGCGCGAATGCCGCCGTATCGCCGGCGATATCGATGGCCCCGACGCCGGCGCCGGCCCCGGCCAGCGTCTTCACATACTCGCGTCCGAGCCGCCCGAGTGCGCCGGTGACGATGGCGATCCGGCCGTCGAGCGCGAACAGCTCCGCGATCGCTTGATCCCGCATCTCTTTATTATTCAATTGTTTAGGGGTTAGAGGCCTCCGGCATGGTCAGTCACATCGCTCCCCGGACCAACCCCGCCGTTCAAGATCTGAACGAGGCATTATACACTTCGTTCACTAAATGAACGAGCAAAAACACGGCCGTGCGGGCCGTGTTCAAACCGTGAACATGTGGGGATTCAGCCTGACCTGCCTGACGACCTGACAACCTGCTAGGTAATGCTCCGCCCGGCCCCGGCGTAAGAGCGCTTTTCGGCCACGACCCGATCGATGATCTCGTCCAGTTTCACCTTCGGCGCATAGCCAATCGCCTTGTGAATCTTGGCGAGATCGGGCACCCGCCGCGGCATGTCCTCGAAGCCCGCCTCATAGGCCTGGTCGTAGGGGATCGTGACGATCTCCGACGTGCTGCCGGTGCGCTCCTTGATGCGCTCGGCCAGCCCGCGAATCGTCACTTCTTCGGTGTTGCCGACGTTGAAGACCTCGCCGATCGCGCTCGGCGTCACCATCAGCTTCAACAGCGCGCCGACGACGTCGCCGACGTAGGTGAAGCTGCGCTGCTGGGTGCCGTCGCCGAAGACGGTGATCGGTTCGTTGTTGAGCGCCTGCCGGACGAACGTCGGCACCACCATCCCGTACTGGCCCGTCTGCCGCGGCCCGACGGTGTTGAAGAACCGCATCACGATCACCGGCTGCCGCGTCTCTTTCCAGTAGGCCAGCGCCAGGAACTCGTCGAGCGCCTTGCTGCACGCATACGCCCAGCGGTGCCTCGTCGTCGCGCCCATGACAAGATCGGTCTCCTCGTTGAACGGGACCTTGGCGCTCTTGCCATACACCTCGGAGGTCGAGGCGATGAACACGAGCTTCTTTTTCTTCGCGGCGTGACGCAGGATGACCTCGGTGCCGTGCACGTTGGTCTCGATGGTGTGGACGGGCCTTTCGACGATCAGCTTCACGCCCACCGCGGCGGCGAGGTGAAAGATCACATCGGCGCGATCCACCATTTCCGCGACCAGCGGGTCGTTGAACACCGTGTCGATGGTGTAGTGGAAATTCGGGTGGCCCTTGAGGTGCGCGATGTTGTCGATGGAGCCGGTCGACAGGTCGTCGAGCGCGTAGACCGTGTGGCCGCCCTCGAGCAGCGCCTCGGCGAGGTGCGAGCCGATGAACCCCGCGCCGCCGGTAATCAGAATTCTCATTGTCCGTATTGTATGCGAGGCGCGCCCGGCGCCCGCTCGACGGCCGTCGTCGAGAGGAACGGCCGCTCGAAGAAATGGAAGAAGATGCGCGCGAAGGCAAGGCTCACGGCGGCCAGCGCGATCAAGAGAATCAGACTTGGAATGCCGCCGATTCCGGGCTGGCGCGCAATCAGAAAGTTCCAGGCATGCGCGGTCACCAGCTCGTGCGTCAGGTAGAGCGAGTACGAAAACAACCCGGCGCCGGCCAGCCATGCCGCGACGCGGCCGGTCCGGCCCTCCAGCGTGACCGACGTGTTGACCAGCACGAAGAAGCCCAGCCCCCAGAGAATGTCGGTGAAGAACCATGCGATGTGGCGCAGCGGCCCGGCATCGAGCACGTAGAGATACAGATAGGACACCAGAGCGGCGATCGGGAGAATGGTGATCGCGGTGCGCCACTGGCGCGTCCAGGCCGGCAGCCGCACCAGCCCGAGCCAGGCCTCGACGCCAATCGCGCCCAGCACCCAGATGAACCATTGCGGCAGCGCCGCCTGCGTCACGAGAATGTCGACGTTCCAGAAACGGTGCAGCAGGAACGCGAGGCCGAACCAGAACACGCGCGCGGCGAGCGCGGCGACGATCGCCGCCATCGGGCCAAACCGGATCCGAATCGCGAGGAACGCGAAATACAACAGATAGAGCTGCTCTTCGATCGCCAGCGTCCACATGACTTCGTTGACCGTGTAGATCCCCCACGGCGCGAAGTTCTGCATGAAGACGAGATGCAGGCCGATGCCGGCAATGACCCGTCCGGTGAACTCCGCTCCTTCGGCATAGAGACTGGCGACGTAGCACACGATCGCCGCGAAGTACGCGGGATACAGGCGCCGGAAACGCCGCAGCCAGAACGGGCCGAATGCCGGTGGCGGCGCAGGGCCGGACTGCGAGCGCTTCGCCCAGTTGAGATGGATGCAAAAACCGGAGATGACGAAGAACAACCAGACGCCGTAGCGTCCCCAGTTCAGCACCGATTCGAGAGCGGCGTAGCTCACGCTCTCGCCGTCGCTGACGCCGCGCACGTCGCTCGCGTGGAACAACAGCACGCCGAGCGCGGCGGCGCCTCGCAATGCGTCAATCGTCTTGAGACGCACGCCGCCCGATGCGAAGCCAACCGGTGGATCGCTGTCCTGCGGTGTCAGGCGGGCCATTCGGCACTCGGGACCCGCGCGGTCTCCAGACCCTCGATGGCGGCGCGGCCCATGGCAAGCTGCGCCTCTGCCGTGCTGCCGCCGATATGCGGCGTGCCGAGAAATGTCGGCAGCGCAAGGAGCCGCGAATTCGCGTCCGGTTCCATCTGAAACACGTCGCAGGCCGCACCGGCCAGGTGGCCGCCCTCGAGCGCCTCGGCGAGCGCTTCCTCGTCCACGAGCCCGCCGCGCGCCGCGTTGATCAAGAAGGTGCCGGCGCGCATGCGCGACAGCTGCCCCGCGCCGATCATCCCCTTCGTCGAGCGATCGAGCGGCACGTGCAGCGACACGATGTCGGACTCGGCGAGCAGTTGATACAACCCGACCGGCGTCACATGATGCGCGGCGTAGAACTCCGCATAGTCGCGGATGTCGTGCGCCAGCACGCGGCAGTCGAACGGCGCGAGCAGCTTCACCAGGTCCTGCCCCACGAATCCGCAGCCGATGACGCCGAACGTGCGGCCGGAGAGTTGATGACCGACCAGCTTCAGCCAGTGGCCGTCGCGCAGTGCGAAGCCCGCTTCCGGCACGCGATGCACGAGGGCGATCGCGAACGCCAGCGTCAGCTCTGATACCGAGCGCTTGTTGACGCCGCCGGTCCACCCCAGCTTGATGCCGCGCCGCGCGATCGCGTCCACGTCGATGCCATCGAGCCCGACGCCGTACTTGCTGATGATCTTGAGCTCCGGGACCTGCGCCAGGATCGCATCGTTCACACGCTCGAGCCCGACGATCGCGCAATCGTGTCCGCGCAGCATCGCCACCAGATCGTCGCCGTCGAGGATTTCCGGCGATTCAGTGAAGCTGGCTCCGGGATATTTCGCCGACAGCTCGGCGCGCAGCGTGGCATTGCGCGCGAACGATCTGGACACCACGGCGATCTTCGTCACGTCACGTCACCGGGGTCCGTCCCCCATTTTCTCCCTGCCCGAGGGATGATTGGGGACGGAGCAAACTGAGATATCTGCCGATCGCGTCCTGCCACGTCGGCATTTTGTAACCAGCCATCGCTAATTTTGCGTTGCTGAGCGCCGCGAACTGCGGCCGCTCGGCGCGCAACTTCACGTCCTTCACCGAAATCGGCTTGAGCGTCGCGTCGGACGCGCCGAGCCGCTTCACGATCTCCTGTCCGACCGTCAGCCACGTCGCGTGATCCGAATTGACGCAATGGTAGACGCCCGGCGCCGGCTGGGCGCGAAGGATGAACGCGGACGCATCGGCAACGTCGACCACGAAGCTCGGCGACACGACCCGATCCACGAACACCGGCGCGGGCTCGCCGGAGCGGACCAGGTCGACGATGCGATCGACGCTGCTGCGGCGGTTCGGCCCGCCGAACAGGCTCTCGACGCGCAGCACGTAATGCTTCGCCGCATCGCACGCGAGCCATTCGCCGATCAATTTCGACTGCGCGTAGGCGCTGCGCGGCTCGGGCGTGTCCGTTTCCTTGTAGGGTGTCGAGGCCGTGCCGGCGAACACGAAGTCGGTGCTGTAGTGCATCAACACCGCATCGAGCGCCGCGGCGGCGCGCGCCAGCGTGCCGACCACCATCGCGTTGACGTCGAGCGCCGTGACCTGATTGTCTTCCGCGGCATCGACCTGGTTGAAGCTCGCGCAGTTGACGATCGCCTGCGGCGCGAGCTCGCCGATCGCCTCGCGCACGTCCTGGTGGCGCGTCAGATCGATGTCCCGGCGCGTCCACGCCGTGACCTCGTGCTCGCTGCGAAGACGCGTGGCCATCGCCTGGCCCAATTGGCCGGCCGCTCCGACGACTAGAACCCGCATTCGATCTGTGCTTTCTGTGCCTTCTGCGGCCCTGGTGTTTTCCGTGCCTTCTGTGGCCCTGGTGTGTTCTGTGCCTTCATCGCCGGACGCGCTCCTTGACGGCGGCGCGCGTCTCGCGATCGACCTCGCGGCGGCGCAGCGTCTCGCGCTTGTCGTGCACGGCCTTGCCGCGGGCCAGCGCGATCGCGACCTTTACCTTGCCGTTCTTGAAATACATTTTCGTCGGCACCAGCGTCAGGCCCTTCTCGACGGTCTTGCCGATCAGCTTCCTGATCTCGTACTTGTGCAGCAGCAGGCGGCGCTTGCGCTTCGGATCGTGATCGACATAACCGCGATGGCTGTACGGGTTGATGTGCACGTTGAACAGCCACACCTCGCCGTTGTCGACGCGCGCGTAACTGTCGCGCAGGTTGGCCTGGCCTTCGCGAATGCCCTTCACCTCGGTGCCCAGCAGCGCGATGCCGGCTTCGAACGTCTCCAGGATGTGATAGTCGTGGAACGCCTTGCGGTTGTCGGCGATCGGCCGGCTGGCTTCCTCGTCTTCCGCCTTCGCCTTCTTCGCGCTCATGCCTG
>Ga0111538_10004066_pt1 | contig 20385 bp, 27 predicted proteins | sample SoiMethybrSBSTD1_FD_79669 | JGI IMG/M metagenome (GOLD analysis project Ga0111538, IMG submission 79669) | Bulk soil microbial communities from a Populus tree surrounding site in Tennessee, USA - Soil MetaG P. TD hybrid SBSTD1 (version 2)... | ecosystem: Environmental > Terrestrial > Soil >... | reverse complement strand
TTACGTATGATTTTGGCCGTCCCTCGATCGCTTCCAATGAGTCTGCTTGGCATGGTGCCTGGTGCTCTTGTAGCGAACGCTACCTCGGGAGGTAACCATGGGCAGAAAACTCTACGTCGGCAATCTACCTTATTCCGCTAGCGAGCAAAGCGTGCGCGATGCTTTCAGCAAATGCGGCACGGTCTCGTCGGTTTCGATCATCAGCGATCGCGACACCGGTCAGAGCAAAGGCTTCGGCTTCGTCGAAATGTCGAGCGACGCTGAAGCGCAGGCCGCAATTGCGCAGCTGAACGGAACTTCGCTCGACGGTCGTCAGATCAAGGTCAACGAAGCGAAGCCGAAGACCCCGGGCGGCGGCGGCGGCGGCGGTGGTGGCCGCGGCGGCTACGGCGGCGGTGGCGGCGGTCGCGACCGCTGGTAAGCGCCAACCGTACGCTCGTCACAGAGCACAAGAAACGCCGCAGCAATGCGGCGTTTTTTTTGCACCTCCCCGAACAGCGACGCCTTCCTGTAAGAAACAATTGCGGCCGAAACTGACGTAAAGCGTCAGCTCCCCACTCGACATAACCTGGCTTCCTGCCCGCCCGCTGGCTCCGCGCCGTGCGTGGCATGCGTCTTGCTCGGCCTTCCGTACAACGTTGCACCGCTCGGCGGAGGAACGACGATGGAAGTTCGAGTGCTGTCTGCGCCACCGTCCTCGGGGTATCCCGACCAGGACTACATCTGCGTGCACACCGACGCGGATCCCCTCGACGACACGGTCGTGCTCGCGACGATCGAGCGCGTGACGGATCGCACCAAGGGGAATGTGAAGCGCATCAAGACTCTGCTTGCGCGTCAGCGCATGTCGGCCGATGCGGCACTAGACTTCGCCACGAGTTATGCGGAATGGAAGCAAGTGCCGGTCGTCTACACGGACTCCTGGCCGCCACTGGTTGCGGTAGTACCGCAAACGGACTAGCGATTGTCGGAGTTCTCTTTGATGCAACCGAACGTTGGGCCGGCGTGCGCGCCGAGCCGAATAAAAAGCGCGGGCTTCACGCTGATCGAGCTCATGATCGTGGTTGCGATCATCGGCATCCTGGCTGCGATCGCGATTCCGGCGTACCAGAACTACACCATTCGGGCGCAGGTCTCCGAAGGCATCAATCTCGCGGCCGCGACAAAAGCTATAGTCACGACCGCCTTTACCGACCGAGGCAAAGCGCCGGCCAACCGCGTCGAGGCGGGACTGTCTGCGAATGCTACTGACTCGAGCGGCACGTACGTTTCGCAGATCGATCTCCAGAACGGAGTCCTCATCGTCACGTACGGCCCGGGCGCGAGTACGGCCATCACCGGCCTCACTGTCACGTTGACGCCCTACGAGACGAAGGAGCTCAGCGTGGTTTGGCGGTGCGGGTACGCTAACGCACCGGCAGGATTGAGCGAGCTCGGCACGCTGAGCAACATCAACGTCGCGGCCTACATCCCACCCACGATTCCCCCGCAGTATTTGCCGTCGAGCTGCCGGCAGTAGCCGCGGGCCCTATGAGACTCGGCTCAACAGCCAGGCCTCGTACCCGACGAGGCACATGTAGGCCGCAACAAGTCCATAGAGACAGGCGCCCGCGCGCACGACCTTGAACACGCGCGTTCGCGCGAGCACAACGAGCAGCGTGACGCCGAGACCGGTAAGGCACATCTTCACGGCCGCGAACAAGAACGGATGCCCGGTGAGAGCCAACGCGAGCAGTGGGTTCGCCTCGCTCGCCCCCGCACTGATCAGCCTTACCGTCAGGAACGCGTCCGTGACGCTAAGCAGCAGCGTCGCGACGACCGGCACCAGAAGCCGCGGGTCGTGGAAGTCGATGGGCAGCTCGTGATCGCTCGCGCGTCGGCCGACCCTGCGCCTCGGTGAGAAACCGCTCGCGAGCAGCGTCCGCAGCGTCAGCGCGCGCCGGTCCACCGTGGCGACGCGACGCTCTTCGCGCGGCGGTGCCGCGGTGCCGCTCGACGCCGGCGGCTCTTGGTCGCGAGAAAGACTCATCCCGAAAGCGTGCGGTGTCCCGGCATTGTTGGCCAGCGCAACGCGCGAGAACTGCGAACCGCGTCGTTCGCTAGTTGCCAGCTGGAGGGCTGCGGCGCGACACTGGGACATGCGCGCAGACTTCTGCCGCCGAGGTTGATGCAGTGCGGCTGCTGCAAGTCATGCAGCGACGCCGCTCGGCGGTCGTATCCGTTGTAGGGCACGCCGCGTTCATCTCTCTGCTCGCGCTCGTCGGCACACGCCCGGATCGCGCGTCCAACGAATCACCGCTGATCATGGCCGAGCTCATTACGGCGCTCGATCCCGCGGCGACGTCAGTCGTCACGGTCACCCCCGAGGCATCGGAGGCCCCGGCCGAAGAGTCGGCCCCCGCGCCGCAACCAACGGCCGAGCTCGACACGGCGGCGCCGGCACCGCCGCCGCCTCCGCAACCAAAAGCCGAGCCCGAGCCCGAGCCCGCAGCACCGCGCGCGGTCGAGCCGACGCCCGAGCCGCCGAGCGAGCGACTCGCCGAAGTCGAGCCCGCAACCGAGCCGGTCGCCGAGCCGGCTGCGCCGGGGCCTTCCGAAGCAGAAGCGCCGCCGGCCAGTCCGGCCGCGGAGACGGTCGTTGACGACACGCCGCGGCGGTCGTTCGCGAGCAAGGAGGAGCAGTCGGTGCGCCGCAAGCTGTCGTCGTGGACCGGAAGCTTCGAAACCGCCAACGCAATGCCGACGATGAAGTGGCGCGACGACGGGCAGGAGTACACCGCGGTGTTGAAGCGCTCGGCCGCGGCCGAGGCAATGGGCATGGAGCAACTGCTCGTCGAGCTGACGACGGAGCGCGACGGCGAGCGCCTCGTGACCGAGCTGCGCATGACGCGTCTCGCGTTCTCGAACTTCGGCCAGTTCGTCAACCGCTGGGACCCCGATGTGGGGCTCAACGACGACGTCATCGACGGGCGCTTCCACTCGAATACGGCGGTGACGATCAACCGTACCGGCCGTGCGACCCCGGTCTTTGGGGGCAAAGTCACGATCGCCAACGGCGACGTCGTCACGATGGCCGAGGGATTTCTCTCGACCCACCCCACTCGCGTCAACAAGCGCAAGCTGTTTCCGGCCGGCATCGAGACGCACGCCCGGCGCATCGAGCTACCCGACCGCGCAGCGGCGCTAGAGGCGATCGCCGGCCCCGAGAACAGCCAGCGCTTCGCGCGCGACGCCGCGCTGACGTTTCACGACGATGGCACCGTGAGCTGGCGCGAGCTCGACGGCGCCGCGGAGGCGCGCCGCTCGCTCGGTGGCGAGCCGTTCTATCTGATGGCCGGGGACGACGTCGAGCTCGAAGTCAGCGGCACCGTCAACGGCAAGGTGCTCGTGTACACGCCGGACCGAATCGTCGTCACCGGCGACATACGCTACGCCGCCGACCCGCGCACGCCGCTGGCAGACGACTACCTCGGCCTCGTCGCCGAGCGCACCGTCGAGATCGCGGAGCCCGACGTCACGGGCTCGGGTGATCTCGAGATTTTCGCCTCTATCTACGCGCGGCAACGCTTCGTCGTGCGCGATTTCACCTCGCGGCGCAGCGGGACCCTGATCGTTCACGGCAGCTTGACGGCCGGCACTCTGAGTGCGAGCGAGCCGCGCTTCGCCACGAGGGTGGAATTCGACGATCGGTTGACGACGATGCGCGCGCCGGGATTCCCGTTGAGCGACCGCTACGAGCTCGACTCCACGAGCGGCGAATGGCGCGTTCTCGACACGCGCTGACTAGGCGCCGGCGGCGGAACGCCGCGGCACCATCATCTTCACGACCGCGATCTGCACGGGCTCGCCGCGCTGATTCAGCGTCACATTGCGCGCCGTGACGATGCCGCGGTCGGGCTTCGACTCCGAGACTCGGATCGCGAGGATCTCGGTCTCGACGCGCAGCGTGTCGCCGGGATAGGCCGGCCGCGGCCACGCGAGGTCGCCGCCGAGGCCGATGAGACCGCCCGCGATCGTCATCTCGCCCTCGACGAGCAAGCGCATCGACAGCGACGCCGTGTACCAGCCGCTCGCGGCGAGGCGCTTGAACACGCTCTGACGCGCGGCATCCTCGTCCAGATGAAACGGCTGCGGATCGAACTCGGCGGCAAAAGCCTTGCACCCTTCGAGCGTCAGTGTCACCGAGCCGGTTGCGAATTTGCGGCCAATCTCGAGATCATCGAGGTAGATGAGCCGACGCATCTCAGTGCGTCATCGCATAGATGACGTAGTTGACGCCGAAGCGGTACGCCGTCCCAGTCATCGGCGCGGGGTAACGCGGGTCGTCGGCGTGCTCCCACGCGTCGCCCATGTCGCTGTTGTGATTCAGCGCGACCATCAGCCGGCCGCGATCGTCGTAGATGCCGCGCCAGTGCGGCGGCCCTTCCATGCCGCTGTAGAGATGGCGCTCGCCGGGGATCTGCGTGCGCTTGTCGAGATCGAACAGGATGTGGTACAGCGGGTCGCCCTCGGGGATGTCGACGATCGGGCGCCCCGGCAACAGCGTGGCCATCGCCTCCCTGACCTCCTGCCATTCGCCCTCGCCGTGAAAGTCGTCGAGGACGAGGAATCCGCCGCGGGCCAGGTACTCGCGCAGGCGCTCGAGGTCCTCGCCTTCCGGCATCCAGTAACCGCGGCCGGGTTGCTGGAGGAACATCCACGGGTAGTCGAACAGGTACTCGTCGTCGACCGTCATGTGGCGGCTGTCCGGCGCCACCTCGATGTTCGTCATACGCTCGACGGCCGGGAGGAAATGCGCCTCGGCGAGGGGGTAGTCGATTGCCCACCACGGATTGCAGAAACCGCGCGAGCCCGCACAGCCGCCGCGTGTGGCATAAGCGAGCCGCGCCATGTGGAACTCGGCCTCTGGAGGCGCGCCGCCAACCTCGGGAGCTTCACGGCCGCCGCGGAAAAACTGCGCGCTCGCGACCCCGCCTAGCAGGCAAGCTATCAGCGCGAGAATCAGCGTCTTCGTGCGCATTCGCCCTGTACTGTGCCATCCCGAGCGCTGGACTGCCAACGTGTCTAGAGCAGCGGCTCGAGCTCGCGGCGAACCTGGTCCGTCGTCTGGAATTGAATCGCGGGCAGACCGACGCGCCGCGCGCTCTCGACGTTGCGCGGGAGGTCGTCGATGAACACGGACTCGCCGAAGTCGAGTGCGAAACGATCACGAAGATGCTCGTAGATCTCGGGCTCGGGCTTCAGCAGCTTGACGGCTGCGGACACGACGATGCCGTCGAACAACTTGAAGAAATCGTGGCGCGCGTGGAGGTACGCGAAAATCGTTTCCGACATGTTCGACAGGCCGTAGAGCTTCAACCCGTCGCGTTCGCGCAGCTCGCGCAGCAGCGCGACCGTCGGCTCGATCGGTGTGAGCGCCGCGCGCAAGTGATCGAACAGCGCGTGGAGCTCGCTCTCGGGCCGCTCCATGCGCACGGCACAGCGGCGCACGACGCTCGCTTCGTCGAGCGTGCCGCGATCCATGTCGTACCAATCGTCGTGCTGGAACGCATGCAAGCGCAGCGCCTCGCGCAAGTGCGGCTCGGCGTAAAACGAATCAATGATCTCTTGCGGCCGCCAGTTGACGAGCACGCCGCCGAAATCGAAGACCACGTTGCGCACGCGCGCCCGAGATGGCGGGCGCGTCGCAATTGCAGGACGCGAATTGCGACCGCGCGTGCGCGGAGCCGCCGTCACGCGCGGCGCCCTTCGGGGATCGCGTTGAACTTTCCCGCTTGATAGTCGTGGATCGCCTGCATGATTTCCTCGCGCGTGTTCATGACGAACGGCCCATGAGCGACGACGGGCGCTCCGATCGGCTCGGCGTGACCGAACAACAGCACAGCGTCGGACTTGGCCTCGATCTCGACCGAGTCGCCGGCATCGTCGAGCTCGATCAAGTGCCACTCGGGAGCCGCCTGCCCCGCCACCTCGATCGAGCCGCGCACGACGTACAGGAACACATTGCGCTTCGCGACTCCGGGAAACTCGACGCGCCCGCCCGCCTTGAGCTCGACGGTCGACATGAAGATGTCGAGCAGCGGCTCCATCGCGGCCTTGTGGCCGAGGTAGTCGCCCGAGACGAGGTTCACGATGCCCTTTCCGTCGGGCGTCGCGATCGCGGGAATCTCGTCGCGCTGCAAGCCGATGTAACGCGGCGGCGTCATCTTCAAGCGCGGCGGCAGGTTGACCCAGAGCTGGAGGATCTCGAGCGGGCCGCCCTTGCGCATGAACTCTTGCGGCGAGATCTCCGCGTGCACGAGGCCGCTGCCGGCGGTCATCCATTGGATGCCGCCCTCCTTGATGATGCTCTCGTGCCCCGCGCTGTCGCGATGCGCGAGCTCGCCGGTGAGGATGAACGTCACGGTCTCGAAGCCGCGGTGCGGATGCGGGCCGAACGGCAGGCCGCGATTGTGCGGCGAATAGACTTGCGGGCCGTGGTGATTCAGGAACAGGAACGGATCGATCTGGTCGACGTCGCGGCCGGGCACGGGGCGGCGTGTCGTGAGATCCGCGATGTCGTCACGCATGGCCGGATGCGCGCGCTTGATTGTTTTCGAGCTCATGTTGCACTCCGTTGCGGCCGCTTCGGCCCTCGTCGGCACCGCCAGGGATGGCGGACGTGCCGCAAGTTGCAGGAGCAATTTGCGGCCGGCCGCAAGCATACAGGGCCGGCGCGGCCCTTGGCAGGCCGCTGGAACAAATCTTGAGGGGCGCCTACACCCCGCTATCGCTAGAATGCGCGCATCTTAAAACCCAATTCTGGGGGTGCGTCTTGAAGAAGTGGATGCTCGCGTTACCCGTGGCCGGCTTGGCCGCCGCCATCGCTCCGGCCGTGAACGCGCATTTCAAGCTCGTCGAGCCCGCCTCGTGGCTCGTGCAGGACGAGCGCGGCGATCCGCAAAAGCTCGCACCGTGCGGCGGCGTGCTCGCCGATCCCGGCGAGCCGACCAACGCCGTCACGGCCGTGACGGGCGGCAGCAAGCTCAAGATCGTCGTCAACGAGACGGTCTTTCATCCCGGCCACTTCCGCATCTCGCTCTCGCGCAAGCGCAACACGCTGCCGCTCGACCCGTCGGTCTCGATGCACGAGACGGAGCGCGGGCTGCGCTCGCAGTCGGCGTTCATCATGACGACGCCGATGCCGCCGATCATCGTCGACGGGCTCTGGCCGCACACGGAAAAACCGACGGCGAACTGGGAAACCGAGATCACGCTGCCGAACATCACCTGCGAAGGCTGCCAGCTGCAGGTGATTCAAGTGATGCTCGAGCACCCGGGCGTCCGCGAGGGTGGGTTCTCGTATCACCACTGCGCCGTGCTGAACATCACGGCGGACCCGGCGAAGCCGAACGAGGATAAGAACTGGCAGTAGCGCTGTTGAACATGGCGGCGGCGCTCGCCGGGCGTTCACTCAAGTCGCATGCGACGTCCGGTCGATCGCGGCCGCGATCCGGTAGACCGCATCGAGCAGCGGCAGCGACAGTCCTTCTCGTAACGCCGTGCGAGCGGCATGCCCGAGCGTCTCTTCCACCTCGAGCGGCCGGCCCGCATCGATGTCCTGGTGCGCGGAGAGGCGATGCTCGGGCGAGTGGTCGCGGAAGCCTGCGCCGATGCCGTTGAGCAGGCGGACCGCGGCCTCCTCCGTGCCGGTACAGAGCGTCGCCACGGGGAACACCACGTCGTCCGTGAAAGACACGCCCGCTCGCGCCGCGAGGTCGCGCATTTCGCGAACCAATCTGACGAGCACGAGCGCGGCATCGGGGTCCACGAGGTACTTCCATGTGACGGCGCGCGTCGTGATCGCCACCCCGGCCATTCCGACCCAGGCCGCGAACTTCGACCACTCCTGAGCCGCGATGTTCGGCACGGCCGCGGACCGCACCCCGGAGGAATCGATGGTTTCCGCGAGCGTGCGCACCGCTTCCGGAACCCCGCCTTGCAGAGCGCCGATCTGCAAGCTCACGTTGCGCGTGAAGAGGACTTCGCCCGAGGACTTGAGCTCGCCGCTCATGTTCGCGAGCGCCCCGAGGACATGATCGGCGCCGAATGCGGCTTGCAGCAGCTCGTTCTTCAACACGCCGTTCTGGATCGAGAACGCGTAGCCGATCTTCGCGCCGGCCAGCGGCTTCAGCGACTGCGCCGTGCCGATGGCCTTGGTCGCCACGATCAGAACCTGCGTTTCGCGCAACTGGGCAGGGTCGTCGATGACCTGGACGGGCGCGGAGAATTGCGCCAGCCCGGAGACTCGCAACCCTTCGCTGCGAACTTGCTCTGCCCGCCGGCCTCTCGCGAGCAGCGCCACCGAATGACCGGCGCAAGCGAGATGAGCTCCCAAGATGGAGCCCATCGCCCCCGCACCTAGAATCGCGAACTCGAATCTCTGCATTGCAGGATCGCACCCGATGCGTTTTGCCCCGCGGCCGGAAGCAAATAGCCTCGACGACGCACGGCCGCCGCAGTGATGCCGCTCGGCTCAGCGCGGCGGCCAGATCATGAGGCCCTTCTCGTCAAGGAGCCCCATTTCTTTGAGCTTCGCCACCGTCTCCTCTCCGGCACGCGCGGGCGGAGAGCCGTTCAAGTTCGCCGCCGGCTGGATGTGCAGCGATTCGAACGTGCCTTTCGCGATATCGATCATGTCGGTGAAACGTAGGTTCGACTTCAGCGCGCCGTCGTTGACTTGAATCGCGCGCGGCCAGATCTGCGGGGCGCCGCGGACGTTCTTCCAGCCGAGGAGCTTGACGTGATCGCCGACGGCGAACTCTTCGCGCACGAAGCCATAGTCACTCATGATCTGGACGGGATGGCTGACCAAGCGCCAGTTCTGTCCGGCCGGGAGATCTCCTCCCGTCGTGCGAATGTCGATGCTGATGTGCGGGTTGCCCCAGTTGATTGCGACGATCGTACCTTCGACGGCGATCGTCTCGGAGCCGAACGCGCCGAACTCGGCCTGCGAATTGTGGTGGGCTTGAACGGCCGCGGGCTGCAGCGCGAGAGCAACGGCCAGCAGGGCCATTGGTGCGGCGCCCTTGAGCGACTCGAGCTTGCTCATTTCCCGCTCCTATTCCCAGACGAGACAACGCGCGTTGCAGCGGATTTCCGATTTGCTGCCTTCCGGCACGTCGGCGGTGACCTGCCAAAAGCCCGTGAAGTCATCGACGGCGACACGGCACGTGCCGGAATCTTCGGGGCCCTGAACGCCCTTGACCTCGATCTTGGTCAAGAAGCAAATCGAATTCGCCGCGCTCGACAGCACGCGGTCGTCCGCGCCGGCGCCACGCGCGCCGGCGACCCAGCTGTCTTCGGCCGGCTCGGCGGTGTAGCGCAGCGAGATCGGCGCGCGCGAGCCCGCGACGCCCACAGGCGTGGCCGCGGCGTCGTCATCGTCGAATCGATCTTCGATTAGAAAGAGGCCCACGCAAACGACCGCCGCGACGACGGCGCTGACGAGTATCTGTCTCACGATCTGCCTCGCTCGCTCAATCGTTTACCGCTGACGCTCGAAGTGCTCGTCGAGCCGCCCGCTCGTCGAGAGGTCGCGATAGAAACTGTCCGGATCGCAGGGTGCCTGCTCGGTCAACTCGACGGCATCGTCGCGCGCCGAGTACCGCTGTCGGACGAGCGGCTCCGTGTAATACGGATCGTAGATCGTCATCGTGCGATCGATCGTGAGTCGGTCCTCGCTCGGCACATAGCGCTCGACGATGCGCGTGCCCTCGCCGGACATCGGTAGACCGGAGCCGTCGAGCCAGCCAGAGCTCAAGTGCGTCGTCTCGACGACGAGCGCGCCGCCCTCCCACTTACCTACAGAGAAGCCCATCGGCGTGGCGGGCGTGTCGGGCGGCGCCGATCGTCCGTCCATCCAGATGCGCCGCGGCGTGTTGTGCTCGAGATAGATCATCAGATAGTGATTGCCGCCGTCGACGATCGCGACGTTGTACGGTGCGCCGAAGATCCGCGGCAATCCCGGGGCGACACAGCGCAGCGCATAGTCGTGCCACGCCTCGGTCGCTTCGAACAGACGCCGCCCTTCGACCGTGAGCGGTACCGGCTTCGGCTCGAGGTCGTCGACCGTGACATGCCACTTATAGTCGTTTCGCCACGGTCCGGTGATGTCGACGGGATACGCGTTCTTGCCGCTGACGTAGCCGTACTGCTTGTCGGCGCTCGCGTTGACGGCATTCCGATCGCGAGCGGGCGTTGCCGACCGTTGCGGCAAGCGCGTGCCCGCGGATGTCACGATCTCGCTGATGTTTAGCTTCTTCGCTCCGGCGCGCCCGAGAGCACCCGAGACCGTGACACTGTCGCCGACGCGGATCGAATCCTCGAGCCATCCCTGGCGGAGCAGATTCGTCACGTTGCCGCCTTGCAGCTCCCAGTTCTCCGTCGAGCCGTCTTCGTTACGGACCGTGAGCTGATAACGGACGTGCGGATTCGTGAACCACACGCGCGCGATCTCGCCCTTGAGCTCGCCCCTGTTCGCGGGGTCGAACTCCGCGGCGACGGAATGATGGGCCCAAGTGGGCGCCGCATGGATTGTCAGCGCCGCTAACAAGGCCCCCAGTCGTGATGCTCTCGTCATCGACCGCCCCCCTCAAGACCTTGCCCGAATTGTACTCTCGTACTCTCGTGCGTCGAGGACGGAACCGTCCGGGCCAGCGACCCGAAGTTGACGCTACGCGTCGCGCAACTCAGCGAGCACGGCTTTGGCGCCGTTCGCGAGGAACAGCGTGTCGACGCCGGCGACGAGCAGCGTGTAGCCGCGCGCGAGGAACGGCCGCACGGCCGTGGCCGTGACGCCGAAGTATCCCAGCGGCATCCCGACCGCGTGGCACGCGTGCGTGACGCGGCCGATCGCCGCGACGACGGCCGGGTCGTCGATCTGGCCCATCTTGCCGAGGCTCGCCGACAAGTCGTACGGGCCGAGCAACACGGCGTCGACCCCGGGCACACGCACGATCGCGTCGATGTTCTCGACGGCAAGTGCGTGCTCGGCCTGCACGATGACGGCGATCTCGCGGTTCGCGGCGCTCAAGTACTCGCGGAACTCGAGGCCGTAGCCGTGCGCGCGCGCGAGGCCCACGCCGCGCGCGCCTTCCGGCGCGTAGCGCGCGAAGCGCACGACGTCGGCGGCCTGCTCGGCCGTGTTGACCTGCGGCACGATGATGCCGTGCGCGCCCAAGTCGAGCGCTTTCTTGATCGGCAGCTCGGCCGCTTCCGGCACGCGCACGATGCACGCCGCCTTGTCGCCGACGGCTTGCAAGATCGCCAAGAGCTCGCGCGTCTCGAGCGGACCGTGCTCGGCGTCGACGAACAACCAGTCGAATCCCAAGCTCGCGAGCACTTCAGCCGACGACGCGCTCGCGAGCGTGACCATCGTTCCAATCAGCTTTTCACGGCGCTTCAAGCGCGCCCGAAACTCGTTCGTCATGCGCGTCCTACCGATGATCGACGACGATCTTGCCGCCTTGCACGACGACGGCGACGTTCATCAGATTGAAGATCAGCTTCAGCGGATCACCGTCGACGATCGTGAGATCCGCGATCTTGCCGGGCGCAATGACCCCAAGCTCGTTCGTCTTCTCGATGAACGCGGCCGTGTTCGGTCCCATGAGCTTGACGATGTCACGCGGCGAGAACATCAAGTTCAGCGTCTTGAGCTCGTGGTACAGGCCGTCGAGCGGCAAGTAGTTCGTGTCGGTGCCGAAGCCGTAGACGACGCCGTTGTCCCACAGTGTGCGCGCGTTGACGATTTTCTCGCCGGCGGCATTCGATCCGGTGCCGAGGATGCCCGACGGCCATGGGCTGCCGTCGCGGAACGTCGGCACGTTGTCCTTGTTGAACACGCCGAACACCGGCACGGCGAAGCCGACGGTCGACAGATTCTCGATGCCGCGGTCGGCTACCAACTTCGCTTGCTCGTTCGTGAGGAAGCTGTCGTGCGGGGTATGGACGAGCTTCGCGGCACCCGCGTCGATGGCCGCGAGCATCGCTGGCACCGTCACTGCGTGGACCATGACGTCGAGGTTGTGCTTGCGCGCTTCGTCGACGACGACAGCGAGCATGTCCTTCTCGGCCGGCGTCACGGCGGCCTTGACGATCTCGACGTGCGCAGCGGCGAGCGCGCGCACGGCGGCTCGCGCTTCCTCGGGCGTCTTGAAGTTCGCGGGATCGGCGCGGCCAGACGTGATGACGCGCGGTCCTTTGAGCTCGCCCGAGTCGATGCGCCGCTTGAGCTCCATGATGCCCGGCATCGGCCCGCCGCCCGACATCAGCGTCGTGAAGCCGGCGTCGAGGAACTCCTGCATGCGCACGACGGACTGCTCGCGGAACCATTGATCGGTGTCGCCGTTGATGATGTGGCGATGCGCGTCGATGTAGCCGGGCAGCACGGTGCGGCCGCCGGCATCGAGCGTCGGCTTGCCGCCCGCGGCGACGGCGCCTGCTGCGACGGAAACGATTCGGCCGTCGTCGATGACGATCGAGCCGCGCGCGATATCCGTGCTCACGTCGAGGATGTGCGCGTTCGTGATGACGAGATCTTGGGCGAGCGCCGCCGCTCCCCAAAAGACCAACGCAAAACCCAGTGCTGCGCGCTGCATACGTCCCCGCTTTCGATGCTCACCGGCTTGAGCCGCAGCCATCCTAGCAGCATAGTGAGGAACCGTCAGAACACTGCCAGGCCTCGGAAGGAATCGAAGATGAGCCGCACTTTTGGGCTGATCGTTCTCGTCAGCACACTCGGGTCGGTCTCCGTAGCAGCGCAGCAACTCGACTTGCCCTACGGGAATCTCGTCGCCGCGGCCGGCGAGCAAATCGCCAACCAGTGCGTACGCTTGCTCGACGCGCCGCGTTCCGACAACGAGCTCGCGGAGCGCGCGGCGGAGATGAGCAAAGCCGTCTTTTGCGACTGCATGCCACCGGCGATCGAAGGTCTTGGGCGCGCTCGCGCGCCCGATGCGTTGATCGGCGGCGACGAATTCGGCGCGCTCGTGCTGCGCGAGTTCGATGTTTGCGGAGCGCGGGCCGTCCGCGAGACGACGCGGCGCGACTGCGCCAAATTCACGCCGGCCAACGCGCCGCCGACGTACTGCACGTGCTTCTCCGCGGCCGTCGACGCGCTGTCGGACGAGGAAATCGTCTCCGACTCGATCGCTTCGCGCGACAACCTCGAGCAGCGCGCGGACGCCCGGCGCAACAACACGGAGGAACCTGCGCTGCAGCTCACTCTACTCGCCCGCATCGACAACGAGTGCTTGCGGCAGCAACATTAGCTTTCGATGTCATCGATCGGCGGCTGGAGCCGTTCGCGCACACCGCCGCCACTCGTGGGCTAGGTGCGAGGTCGGCTGGCCATCCGAATGCCTCCTGCGATCAGCAGAACACCGGCGACCAACGCCGCATCGATGTTCTCGCCGATAAACGCTGCCGAAAGCACGACGCCGAGCGCGGGCACGCACAGCAGAGCCATCGAGATCATGCCGGCTCGGTAGCGGCGCCCCAGCTCGACGACCGACCAGTACGCGAACGCAGTCGCAACCGGCCCCACGTATGCGAGCGACAGCATGCTGGCTGCCGCCGCGCGTGTAGGGGTGGGCTCGAAGATCAACGCGAGCGGCAGTAATAACACCGCCGCGACCGCCATCTGCCACGGAGCAAGCGCGAGCGTCGAGGCCTCGAAGCGGTGGGCTCGAACAAAAACGATCGAGATGGCCCACGCGCACGCCGCCCCAACGAGCAACCCGTATGCGTAGATCTGGTCCCCGCCCGCCGCGCGCATTGAGGGTGCCGCGATTGTTACGACTCCGCAGATTCCGACGCCGACGCCGATAGCGCCCCATCGCGAGACACGCTCGCGCAGGCGCCACGCGGCGAGCGGCACGACCCACAGCGGCGTCGAGTACGCGAGCACGGATGCGCGGCCCGGCGGCAGCACCGTCAATGCGATTCCGGTCAGCGCCGAAAAGGCCGCGAGCTGAAAGACGCTCGAGACGAGCACGAGCGGCCAATCGCCGCGCGACGGGAGCACCGCCTCGCGTCGCCAAGCAACGACGCCGCAGAGACAAAGCCCCGCGATCGCGTAGCGCCAAAACGCGTACCAGAGCGGGGACATTGCCGTGACGCCGATCTTGATCGCCGGCCAGCTGACCGCCCATATCACGATCAGCGCAACAAGCCGCATCTGTTCTCGGGCCTCAGGCCGCGCTGGCCCGCCGCAAACGCAACAGCGGCGGCAACAGCTCGGTCGGCTCGGGACGGCGCGTGTAGTCGGGACTCGCCTCGGCGTACACGATCGACCCGTCGCGAGCGATCACGTAACGCGCGGGCATGGGCAACGTCCAGCTCGGGTCGCCGTTAATGACCGGTAGATCCACGCCGAAGCCCTTATAGATGGATACTAGTTCGTCCGGCAGGCGAAAGCGCAGGCCGAACGCCGCCGACACCCTACCGCCCTCGTCGCTCAAGATCGAAAAGCTCAGTCCGTGCTGCTGTTTCACCTTGCGACTGTTCGACGGCGTCTGCGGCGAGATCGCAACGAGCGAGGCACCGAGCGAGCGAATGTCGTCGGCCACGGCCTCGATCGCCTGCAAATCCAGATTGCAGTACGGGCACCACACACCACGATAGAACGTGACCACGAGCGGTCCCTTGGCGAGCAATTGCGCCGAATCGACGAGCGCGCCGTCCGAGTCCATGAGCTTGAACGACGCGATTCGGTCACCGACTTTGATCGCGCGGTCGATCGCCTTCGACGCGATCAGATCCGCGGTGGCCTTGTGAAATGCAGCCACGACGGTGGGGGGCGCCTGCTTGGTCTCGAAGTCCAACTTAAATGCGTCGAGTCTATCTTGCAGCGACATCAGCGAATCTCCTGATCTGTGTTGCGCCATTGGCGTCGCGCAAAGATCAGGCATCCGCCCCGTGAGCGGTAGCGGCCGCCGACGACTAGGATATATTTGCCGCTCGTATGAGTGATCGACTCTCGGCGTTGCGCCTCTTCGTGCGCGTTGCGTACACGGGCAGCTTTTCGCGCGCGGGGCAAGAGCTCGGGATGTCGCAACCGTCCGCGTCGCGCGTCATCGCAGTTCTCGAGCGCGAGATCGGCGCAAAGCTCTTCACCCGCACGACACGCGCCGTGAAGCTCACAGACGCGGGCTCGGACTACCTGCTGCGCATCGAGCCGATGCTCGCCTCGCTCGACGAGGCGGATCACGCCGCGCGCGGCACGGGCGAGCTGCGCGGCGTCGTACGAGTAGCGCTGTCGTCGAGCTTCGGCGTGCGCGAAGTGATCCCCCGGCTGCCGAAGTTCATGCAGCGCCATCCCAAGCTCCGCATCGATCTCCTGTTCGACGACAGACATCAGGAGCTCGTGAGCGAGGGCGTGGACGTCGCATTGCGCTTCGGCGCCTTGGCGGATTCGACCGCAACGTCGCGCCGGCTCGGCGCGATGCCGCGTTTGCTCGTCGCATCCCCGGCTTATTTACGTCGCGCGGGCACGCCGAAACACCCCGACGATCTGTCTCAGCACTCGCTCATCATCGGCCCGAAGCGAGCTCCGCTCGGCAGCTGGACGTTCCATCGCAACGGGAAGCAGGTCGTGATTCGGGTCGAGGGCCGCGTCACGACTTCGGCCAACGAGGGCGCAGTGGCGGCCGCGATCGCGGGCCTCGGCATCGCCTCGACCGTCGTGTGGGGATGTCGCAGCGAGCTCGAGAAAGGAACGCTCAAGACCGTGCTCGAGGGATGGAAGATGGACACGATCGAGGTGAGCGCGCTGTTCCCCGCGGGCCGCGCGGCGAAACCTGCCGCGCGCGCCCTCGCGGATTTTCTCGTGGAAGGACTCGGCGCGCGTCCACGCGCGCCATCAGGGGCGCGGTCGAGACCTGCGACGATTGGATGACCGATTGCCCGAGCCGAGCCGACCCCAGCCGACTCATTTGCCAAGCCCCTCTGCGCGCAGCGCGGCCTGCACGGCCGGTCGGGCGCCGATACGCGCGAGATACGCTTTCAAGCTCGGGTAGGGCGCGATCGAGATCGAAAGAAAGTTGACCCAGTTGAGAATGGTGAACGCGTACGCGTCCGCCACGCTGTAGTCGCCCGCGATGAAGTCTTGGGTTGCGAAACGCCGGTCGAGCTCCTTGAAGCGAACCGCCAACCTCTCGCGCACGGCGGCGCGAGTGGCTTCCGCGGTGTCCTTGTGCCAGAGCCACGGGCTGAACGTCTTGTGCAGCTCGCTGCTGACGAAGCTCAGCCATTCGGTGACGGCGAGCCGGCGATCGGTGCCGACGCGACCGATGAGCCGCTGCTCGGGGTCGCGATCCGCGACGTACTGCAACAGCGCCGCGACCTCCGTGTGGCGCGCGCCGTTGTCCAGCTCGAGCAGAGGCACGTAACCGCGCGGCGAAATGTCGTGGTAGTCGGTGCCGTCTCCAAGCCGATGCTTACTCAAGTCGACAGCGACGGCGTCGAACGGCATTCCCACTTCGCGCAGCGCGATGTGAACGGCGAGCGAGCACGCACCGGGGGCGTAGTAGAGCTTCATCGCATTTCCTCATGTTGGTGATCTTCGTGGCGCAGCCTATGATTGCGTCGTCGCCATTGGAATTGGCCATGAAGCAAAGAGTCATTGCGAATACGCAATACGATCTGAGCGCCTCGGATCTCGAGGTCGTGCTCGCGCTCACACGCGGCATCACGCTCGCGGGCTCCGCGGACCGATTGGGCGTCGACGCCTCGACGATCTTCCGAGCTCTGCAGCGTCTCGAGCGCCGGCTAGGCCAGCGCCTGTTCGAGCGCACGCGCTCGGGCTATCTAGCGACCGAGCTCGCCACCCAACTCGCCGCGCACGCCGAGGAAGTAGAGGTGGCGCTGGAGTCGGCGCGGTCGACGATCGAGGCGGCGCGCCGAAGTGGGCGGATGTCGAAGCTGGCAGCGCGGATTGGATTGCCATCGACGACGTGAGCCCCGATCATCCCTCGGTCCTCTGGCGCAAGCGTCACTTGCCCAAGGCCATGCCTCGCTTCCGCGTGAGCAGCGTGCAGTCCGTGCTCGAGCTCACCGCACTCGGCCTAGGCGTGGGGATCGCCCCCATTTTCCTGGCCTCACGACGCGACGACGTGAGACCGCTGACCGACGCGCTCGACGACGCAGAGACCAAGCTGTGGCTGCTCGCGCATCCCGAGTCGCGCCACTTACGACGCGTCGCGACAGCGTACTCCCACTTGGCAGTGGCGCTCCCCGAATTGCTCCAATGACGAGCTAGGCGAGGCGCTTGCGCAGCAGCAGGTTCGCGTGCCCGCGCGGATGGTCGTCGAACGACGCAACGACCTCGAAACCGTGCTTTGCGTAGAAGGCCGGAGCCTGGAACGTGAAGGTCATGAGCAGAGCTTGCTCGCAACCGCGGCGGCGGGCCTCCTGCTCGGCCGCCGCGAGCAGCTTCGTGCCGAGCCCTTGCCCGCGCCGCGACGACTCGACCCAGAGCTGGCGTATCTCCAACCACCCGCCCCACGTGTTCCCGGCGAGCCCGGCCACGATTCGGCCGCTCGTATCCCTCACGAAGATCGCCAGCCATTCACCGTCCGTGATGCCCGTCGCGCCCGCGTTGAACTCATAGATCCGGTCCTCGAGATACTGGATCTCGGCGGGTGTAGGGGACGCTTCGACGACGAGCTTGGGGTCGGACATGGCTTAACTCCTTGCGTGGATCTTCGGCCCGTCAGCGGATCGAACGATCGAGCCACACGCGGTCGCGCAGCACGACGCCGCCGATGGAGCTGTCGCGCGCGTAGCCGCTCGCCACGTTGAACGCGTCGCGCTCGACGGACCGCATCCTAAACCCGAGACGCTGATAGAACCGCAGGTTGCCGACGTCGGCCGCCGCCGTTGCAACGAGCAGGCTTGAGCGGCGCTCCGCGCGCGCGAGGGCGATCGCCGCTTCGACCAGCGCGCGGCCGATTCCTTTGAGCCGCCACGCCGCAGCGACGGCCACGTTCTTGATCTCGAGCTCGCGCACGTCGTCTGTTTCCGCGACTTGCAGATGCGCGACGATCTCTTCGCCGTCGAGCGCGATCAGCACGCGGCCATCGCCGATGTACGCGTCAAGAGCGGTCGCCGAGTCCTCCGCGAGCTCGAACAGCTCGCGCAGCTCGTCCCGCGGCCCGTCGTGCTCGGCGATGCGCACGGCGGGCGACGCGCCGCGTCCGCTCCAGCGCTCGGGCACGAGCACAACTCGAAAGCCGTCGGGATCCGCGAACGTGAGCCCGTAACTCGCCCAATACGGGTTCGCCGGCGGGACCGGATTCGTGCCGAGCCGAGCCGCGATCTCGCGTAGCGACTCGCCGTCGCCGACGTAGAGCACGAGCAACGACTCCGGATGCGGCTCGGGCGGATCGTGCGCGCCGCCGCTCGTGAGCTCGAGGTGCGCCCCCGTGCCGGGGATCTCGAGGAACACGCCGTCGTAGCCGTCGTGATCGCGAAACCCGCCAATCTCACGCAGGCCGATCCCATCCCGATAGAACGCGACGACCTCGTCGAGGCGCCCCGTGTGCCGCGCGACGCGCAGCTCGATCGGCCGAACGGACGTTCGAACTGTATCGCGCATGGTGCCTCCGCTCCTGCTCGTCAGTCGTCCGCGCTCATCACGACCTTCGGATAGACCAAGGTGAAGCCGTGACGCTCGATGTTTCTGTGCGCCGCCGTGCCCGGCATCGTGCTCGAGCACGCGGATGCGAAACCGAGCTCGCGCGCCCGCTCGAGACGCGCATGAATCAGCGCGCCGTGTGCGCCGCGGCCGCGGAAACCCGGGCGTACCGCGCAGCCGTTCACGAGCGCGATCCCTTCCGCGAAGGCCAGGGTCGCGCCGCCGATCGGCTCGGCGTCGAGCCAAGCGAGATAGAGCTCCTGCCCCCCAGCGAACGCGTAGGGTAAGAGCGCCGTGATCGCCGCCTCCGGCACGCTCTCCGTCTCGAGCGCGCCCGCGAGGAGGACGCGGCAGTAGAGCTCCTCCTCGCCCGGCCGTACGCGGCGGACGGTCAGCCCCGGCGCCGGCGCGTCGAGGGCTCGCCGCGGCACCGGCCGCGTCCACACGAGCTGCCACTCGTTGATGCGATACCGGCGCTCCGCGAGCAGCGCGTGCAAGCTCGGGTCCGCGAACGCGCTGACCTCGAGCTGGCAGCGCCCGATACCCGCCGGCCGAAGGTGCGCCTCGATGGCGTCGAGCTCCGCGGCCGTGACGCGGCCGCGCAGCCCCATCGCCATGCCTTGCGTCAGAGGGCTACCGGCTCCCGCGAAAATCGCCACGCCGGCCGGCGAGACGTAGACGCCGGCGCCCGAGCTCGGCTCGCGAAGCGCCATCGCGTCGGCGACAGCGCAACATGCAGCGGCCTGTGCGTGCTCGAGGCGCGCGGCTTCCGCCGCGACCCGCCGCGACGGGACCGACTGCGCCGCGCGAATCTCGCGCTCGAGGTCGAGGGGCCGGCTTCGCATCGGAGATCTCGCGTCAACGCTCGCGCACGAACGCGACGAGCTCGTCGAGGTCGCGCCCGATGCCGTCGGGCGTCGCGTCGAGCTCCTCCACCGGCGCCGCGGTGCGATTCACCCAGTAGGTCGGATAGCCGAACCACTTCGCGCCGGCCGCATCCCAGCCGGCGGAGGCGACGAACAGGATCGTTTCGACCGGCACGCGCAGCGCGCTCGGTCCCAGCGCGTAGGAGCGCGGGGCGGGCTTGAACGATCCGACTTCGTCCGTGCTCAGCACTCGGTCGAACAGGCCGCGCAGGCCCGCGCGCTCGATGCCGCCGTGCAGCATGCCCGCCGTCATGTTCGAGAGCAGGGCGAGCTTCAAGCCGGCGCCCTTGAGTGCGCGCAGCGCGGGCTCTGCGTCCGGCCACGCGTCGAGCCCGCGGTACACGTCGAGCAGCGCGGCGCGGAGGTCAGCCGACAGCTCGACACCGAGCAAGCGCGCGGCGAATTCGAGGCTGTCCGCGGTCACCCGCTCGAAGTCCTCGTATCTCGCGCCGCTGACGCGCAGCCATTGGTAGTCGAATTGTCGCGTGCGCCACGCGTTGACGAGCTCCGCACCGCGACCCGGGAACGCGGAGTCAGCGACGGCGAGCACGCGGCGCGCGTCGAAGATCGCGAGCCCGTCGAACGCCACCGCGCGCAGCGGCCGCGTATTCTGCGCCGCACGGGCGCGCGCCGCGCCGGTGAGCAGCGCGGCCGCGGTCGAGACGAGGAATTGACGGCGTGCAATCGGCATGGCCGCTCATGCTGATCGCACGTGCTTGCGCGGGCCAGCCCTTCCTCCGCAGCGGAGTCGTGCGCAGGCCGCACCAATCGCTCCGCCGC